>Ga0307427_1000075_pt1 | contig 83005 bp, 81 predicted proteins | sample SalMarWE160190MG_FD_202162 | JGI IMG/M metagenome (GOLD analysis project Ga0307427, IMG submission 202162) | Salt marsh sediment microbial communities from the Plum Island Ecosystem LTER, Massachusetts, United States - WE1603-190 | ecosystem: Environmental > Aquatic > Marine > Intertidal zone >...
AATAATCGTATTCATGCCAACCTCCTTGTCTTATCTTTATTTCCAATAAAGACATCGGAAGGTTGGTATGTTTGTATTGATAAATCATTAAAACCAGCCGCCTAAAAAGTGCGAAAGTTGACTACTATAGAGTTCGATTATTTAGTCTTCTTTCTTGCTTTGGTCAGCTTTTTGGTTTTTGTCTTAATCTTTGTCTTTCGCTTTGCTCGAGATGATTCACTTTCTTGTCTCAAAAGGAAGTAGAACTCGTAGCCGTTTTTGGCTGAAATCTGTCTTGTTAAAAAACCTTCTATTTCCTGTTCATTGGCATCGGGATCGGTTAGCTCGTTGTTTTTTAAATACTCTATCATTTTTCTGGTGAAAGGTATGGCATGCCCTTGAAAGGCTGTCAACATACAGTAATTAACTGCAAAACGGCTGGTGCCGTCTAACTTCTCAAGAGCCTGTTTAACTGGGCGCTTGCCAATCTTGCTTAAGGCTTTTAAACTGACAGTGTGATATGTGTTGAATATAGCTTTCAGGATCTTTAAAAGGTTCGCAGCTATTTCTTTATTCTCAGGCGCATCTTCACCAAGGACCTCAATAATCTCTTCGGGCCTAGAGACCCGCAGGTCGTTCAGATCAATAAAATGCTCAGCAAATCGCCTCTGTGCGGAATGGGCTGCCGGGTCATTGGTGTTTTCGCTTATGGTCGCGTAGACTAATGCATCTGTTGGCTCTTCGTAAACAACCGCTTGAACCTTAGAACTTCCGCGCTTAAGCTTACGATATAGCTTTTGCACCTTTTTGGAATATTCTCTGCTATTCTTCATGAAAGCTGCCTCTCACAATATGAGGGCTAACCATAAAGGGCAACGCAAACGAGCGACGTATGGTAGAACAGTTAGGTTCATTGGTTTTGTGTCGGCAAATCAGTAATATCACCTGCATGGTCTTTTTCTAACTCGCTCATTGCGCTGTCAATCAGCTTCATAGTTTCCAATGTCTTTTTAAATTTTTCATCCTTGTGAAATTGCAAAATGGGGCAAAATTTACTCTGCATTTTGCCTGCCAGCAGTGACTGGATTTTGCTCCGGGCATGTGTAATAGCAGCAAAGGTCTTGTTTTGGTCAGCATCACTTTTGCCCAGAATACTAAGGTACACATCTGCGCTACGCAAATCAGCAGACATCTCTACTCGGGTGACACTAACGAGACCCTCTATACGCGGGTCGCTAAGATGGTTGGTAATTGCGTCGCTGACTGCTTTCATGACCACACGAGCAACTTTCTCCTGTCTTCGTGTCGGCATCATAATCTGATCGTTTGCGATTCGAGAATTGGATTATTAAAAAAAACTGCGTACTCAGCGCAAAAGACGTTTAACAACTAAAGCGTTCTGGCTACCTCAACAATTTCGTAGAAGTCGAGAATGTCGTCAACTTTAACATCATCAAATCCTTCTATTTTAATGCCGCACTCGAGTCCTGTCTTGACCTCGCGGACGTCATCTTTGAAGTGTTTTAAGGACTCTATATTCAGACCATCTCTAAGCACGATATTGTCACGGATCAATCGCACCTTTGCGTTTTTGTTTACTATGCCACTGCTAACATAGCAGCCTGCTACGGTTCCAATACGTGAAACCTTGAATGTGGCTCTGACTGTAGTTCTGCCAAGGCTCTTTTCTGTCTCTTCTGGCTCGAGTAGGCCTACCATGGATTTTTCTAGGTCTTCGGTTATACGGTAGATGATATTATAAAGCCTTATCTCGATGCCTTTAGCCTCGGCAAGCTTAGCACCGTATTCGTCAGCAACGACGTTGAAGCCAATTATGATGGCGTTTGATGCCTCGGCAAGTAGAACATCTCCTTCAGTGATTCCGCCTGGCGCTGCATGCAGAATATTCACCTTAACTTCATTAGTGCTGAGGTCAGACAAGTATTTGGTTAGGACATCAACGGAACCTTGCACATCGGCGCGGATGATTATATTCAGTTCCTTGGCATTGCCCGCCTCAATCTGACTGAATAAATTGTCGAGAGTCACCTGGGTTCGCTCAGCAAGGGAAGTTTCTCTTGATAATGTCTTATTTTCTTCAGCAGCGGCCTTGGCTCGGTTTATATCGGCTAAACAGTAGAATCTGTCGCCCGCTTGGGGGACATCGCTAAGGCCCATGACCTCCACCGGCATTGAGCTGGTAGCAGTTTTTATACTTTTGCCGTAGCTGTTCCTTAACATTTTGACTCTGCTATAAGCACAGCCGGCCAGTATGATATCGCCTTTGCTGAGTTGACCTTCTTTGATCAACAATGTTGCTACTGGGCCTTGTTGTGGTGACAGCTTTGCCTCGACGACCCATCCTGTTGCAGGTATTGTATCATCAGCTTTTAATTCGAGTAGTTCAGCTACATAGTCGAGACATTCAAGTAAATCATCTATGCCTTCACCAGTAACTGCGCTGGTCTTTACTAACTCCGTATTTCCACCCCATTCAGTGGGTGTCAAGTCATGTTCAGCCAACTGCGAATAAATGCGATTTATGTCACAGCCGGGCAAATCGATTTTATTTAGAGCTACGATGATGGGCACTCCTGCTGCTTTACTGTGTGCTATGGCTTCGACTGTCTGTGGCATCACTCCATCATCAGCAGCGACTGTTAGAACGACCACATCAGTCATGTTGGCGCCTCTTGCCCGCATTGCTGTGAAAGCCTCGTGTCCCGGCGTGTCTATAAATGTCACCGTCTTGGTGTCCCAGCTAACCTGGGAGGCACCAATATGCTGTGTGATACCGCCAGCCTCTCCAGCAGCTACGCGGGTCGATCGAATCTTATCTAATAGGCTCGTTTTGCCATGGTCAACATGTCCAAGCATTGCAGCAACCACTGCTCGTTTCTTGAGATATTTTCTCTCGCGCTTCTCGAACTCTTCTCGTATTTGCTCCTCAATTGATTTCTTGTATTCGATTATCAGCTCCATATCAAACTCTAGAGCAATCAGTTCGGCAATGTCGTTGCTAATAATCTGGTTGGCGGTGGCCATAATCTGGTGCTCCATCAGTTTGCTGACTATATTTGATGATTTGACTGCCAGGGCAGCGGATAGGTCTTTGACTGTGATTGGCTCGTACACAACGGCTTTTTGGGGTCTGGCACGTACAGCAGCGTCACGTTTGGCTTTTGTGGCGATCGTTCTCGCTGGCCTTGACCGAAGACCCTCGCCACCGGCGGCGTTTAGTCTTGCTTGTCTTTCTTCAATATCTCTCTGCCGCCATTTGCTTCTAAACCTTGACTTCTTTGTTGGTTCAGCCTCTTCGTCTTGTCGCCGGCGCCCATGCGTCCTGTCTTTCTGTCCTTTTAGGAATCGCTTTTTGTCTTTACCCGCATCAAGAGCTTGTCCCTGGTTCTCATCTTTGCTGTACATTAACGGCTCGGTAACCGGTGCGTCGAACCGGGGTCTTGGCCTTGGTTTCGGCCGTCGTAAGGGTTCTGGTGCCTCAACTCGGATGACAGTTGGCCCACTTAGTTTTGCTGGCTTGGGCTTTTCAAGAATCGGTCCAGCAGGTAGTATCGGTTCTGGCTTGGTTTTTTGGCGTTTCACGACGATTTTTTCTTCTGGCGGTTGCTGTTGCTCTAAGGCTACTTCAGCCTCGGCTGGTTCCTTACCAGGTTCCAAAACCACTACCGTTAGTGGTTTCTGATCGCCTTTGTCAGCTTCCGCAACAAGAGGCTGTTTCTGTGAAGTTTCTATGGGCTCAGCGATCTTAGAGGACTCGACCTCTGTTTTCTTAGCTTTGGCTGCTTTTTTTCGCTTCGGTTTGAGTCGGACCTTTTTCAAATCCACCTTCTTGGTTCTCTCGACGGTTGTGATATTCTCTCCTTCGCTGAACCATTCTCGAATGGTAGCTGCCAAGCCGGCGGAGATCGCGGACATATGATTCTTAACGTCCAGGCCTTCACCCTGGCATTTCTTGACGATAGCTGAGCTTTTTACACCCAACTCTTTTGCCAATATGTAAACTCTTGTAGCAGCCAAAAAAACCTCCGAGCCTTAGCTTTCCAGTTCATCGCTAATCTGGTTTGTCTGCTGAGCTAGTTCCTTTTCCGCCTGTTTTTGTTCTGCCTCAGTAGCTTGAGCTTTGGCCTCTTTGCTTGCTGCTTCGACTATTCGCTCAGCCAGGTCGGGTTCTATCTTCAGTTCACTAATAAGTGGTTCTGCACTTATGTCATCCAGGTCCAACACAGATATGACACCCAGTGCTATCAACTTATCAACGATTATTTCATCGGCACCTTCGACACTTTTAACACAATTTGCCAGCCGTTCAATGCCCTGATTGTACTCATCAGGCGTGAGTATATCGATGTCCCAACCGGACAGTCTTGCTGCCAGCCGAACGTTTTGCCCGTGCTTGCCGATAGCGAGGCTGAGCTGATCTTCTTCTACAACAACTGTTGCTCGGCCCAGCTCGAAACACAGGGCTATTTCACTAACCTTTGCCGGCATTAGGGCATTGGTCACAAGTACCTGTGATGAGTCGTTCCAGCGGACGATATCAATTTTTTCTCCACCAAGTTCATCAACGATGTTTTTAATTCTGCTGCCGCGTACACCTACGCAGGCCCCCACGGGATCGACTTTGTCGTCGAGTGAGGCAACTGCGACCTTGGTTCGATAGCCCGCTTCCCGTGCGAGCACTCGTATTTCGATGATTCCCTCTGTAATCTCCGGCACTTCTGACTCGAACAATCTGCGAATAAAGTCAGGATGTGTTCGTGAGAGAATAATCTTGACTTGGCTTAAGGACTCTTTTACATCGAGAATGAGGCAGCGAATTCTCTCACCAGGTCTATGTGTCTGGCCGGTTATCTGTTCGCTTTTTGGCATAAAGCCTTCGGTCCAACGGTCCAGGTTAATAATCAGGGTACCGCCTTCGTAGCGAACAACTGAGCCGCTTATCATTTGGTTTTTCCGCTGCACAAACTCGGTGTAGATACTTTCTCTTTCATCTGCTTTTATTTTCTGAATCATTACCTGTTTGGCTGTCTGAGCGGGAATACGCCCGAGCTGTTTGATATCTATTTGTTCGTTGTCCTTAAAGGTGCTGACCTGTCCCGTTTTTCTGTCAATATGCACTACTATTTCACTATCCAGTTCTCCAAAATGCTTTCTAACTGCCGAGACCATAGCCTCTTCGAGATCGGTGAATATCGACTCCTTATCGATATTCTTGTCGCGCGCTATGTTGTCTACAATTCTCAATAATTCCTGATTCATATTCTTTTATCTTTCTGAGCCAGCACCTTTTTTATCTTTTTACGACTCGACGCCAAAATCGGCGCCGGAGAAAAAAAAGTGGAAACCTAAATAGTCTCCACTTCAAAAGCATGCGAAATAAAACGAGCTTGTAGCCTGTCCTTACATTACATCAACCACCTCCGAAAAGTCCTTTTCTTGACAAGGCTGCAAAACTAAAATCCAACCATAAGCCTCGTTCGTCTCGCGACGCTGAAGCAGAAACATCGATTTACAAGCCGCCATCCGCTCAACAACATAGCCGTGCAGATCAGTTGTTCGTCTAACCTGCTGCACTGTTCATTAGTCCCATCAAAAGTATATTATACACCTCTTTAGCCCAAAATTATGCTTTGGCAGCCATTAATCCTTATAGATAAAATCATTATACTAATCGTCAGAGACGATAAGGGCAATAACTTTTTCGACGAATTTGTACAATTTTTGCTCCGAAATATAGCAGAAAACCATTCTTTTAATGCTAATAATGGCCTATACGTCAATATCAGTAGCATATTATAAATTCTTAAGGATGATCGGATAGATTTTTATCGTTCGCAAAGTTTTCCCAACAATCGAGGTGGTTGTCCGTGTATCCAATCTTCGTACTGACCCGTAATCAAGAGATTGGCGGCCCACAATAAGGTTAGGTAATACTATTCTACATCACAACATATCCGGAATGCATGTAATGCTTATTAAGTAGCTAAACAAACGTAGGGTGATGTCAGAGTATCTGCGAGACGGAGGATCAGAGGCCGAGATTAGCATTTTGTGTTAAAAATCCCAATTTTAACCTTATTAAGCATCACATTTTATAGATTATTGTTTAATACCTATAATACCTATATATTTTTAGTAATATTATCGGTTCTTTAAATGTAATATTGGCATTTTCACAGCTATTAACGCTAACTATTGTTACATAAACAGTTTACGTTCACAAGTCCTCCTTCAATTTGCTCAATGTAGTTCCTGTTGTGTCTTTCAATTTGTATCTTTTCATATAAATGGTTGCGTAGTCAGGAAACACGGATCAAAAAATATTTTAAAAAATGGAAAAAAGAGTTTGAAATAAATATAAAGATAGATATAATACACAAAATAGAGAAAGGAGGTAGGATAGATGAGAAGGATACTAATTGTTGCAGCATTATGTTGGCTGATTGTTTTGGTCAACACCGTAATGTCTAACACAAATCCAGATTATCTGCCCGCTTATATAGCAGAAGCAAAAATGTCATGGAACAGGGGAGATGAAGGCAGCACTTGGCAGGTTTTTGATTTCTATACAAATGCCAATCCAGCAAAGCCCGACTACGGTGATAATCCCTATGGTGAATCCATGATTACAATTGACGAGTTGGATTCATACTGGGATGGAAATTTTGATGGATGGTCTGGATGTTACGGTCCGCTTGACCTATCGCTCCAAATTCCAAACAACGAAGATCCTTTGGCATATAAAGAAATTTGGTTGGAGCTATCTTATAAAGGAACTCTTGTAGAGTTTTCGGTTATTCCTGAAGGTCTTGAAGATATCGAGTACACAGTAGAACAATTGTTGGGTCCCGAGAGCAATCCGGGACAGGGCTGGGCGTCAGCTATTATTGGCTTTCGCATAAGTCCTAATCCGGCATCTGAAACTATAAACCTCAGTATCAACAGTGTCCCTTGGTGTCAGGTCACTCCTTCAGTAGATTACGTTGTTGTGGATACCCTTTGCATTCCAGAACCTGCTACTTTATTACTTCTTTGTAGCGGTATCGGACTTGCCAACCGGCTTCGTAGACGTAGAACTTTATAAAAGTAACCACAAAAACAGAGAATCAAGAAGGCCATGAGAAATTAGCTCATGGCCTTTTGAATTTGTGGGGACGGTCGATTAGCCTGTTATTGAGTAACTCCTGGTAGAGCGTAATCTGTCGCGCAATGCAATATTAGAAATACGTTACGAAGCCGGAATCAATCGTGCGGTTAACTTGCCCTTTGTTACGACTATTTTTTCCAATCGTACTTTTCTATCATCGACCTTAAATACCGGCTCGAATGACCGTTCACTGAGTAGCGACGCAGTAATCTGCGTTCGCAGGTCCTCTGCATCAACAGATACCTCTTCAAGCCATCTCTGATACATTTTCTCGGCGACTAATTTAGCAAGAGGGGTAATATTCATTGCCCCAACCTTCATTTTGGCCACATGCAGGTTCAAGAGTCCTTTCTCATCAATCATTGGCTCAATAACAATAGTTGCGACAAACTCAGCACCTTTCACATTAGCTGTTCCCATTAACACAATACTGCCCGGCATAAAAAGCACCGCGGGTGCGTAAAAACTAATACCTTCGGATTCGGCCGACCAGTTCGCTATTGTTTTGTTCACGCCCTGTTCGATAATTACAAGCTCGAATGGCTCACCAAGTTGAACGCCATTGTACAGTTCCGATGACAGATACGTCAGATACCGGTTAACTCGGCCTTGCTGTTCGGTACCGGCAGAGTCCAATGGTGCATAACGAGTTGGCTTATGCAGTAGTAGTGTGAAAACTGCTGCTGCTACAGCTATATCTATTACGAGCCAGATAGTGAGCTTTATATATTTTTTCTTTTTGCGTGCTTTCAATTTGCAGTTGCTATTTTGAAGAACCATTTATGTCTTGCCTGAAGCCGCTTACGTGATTATAGTGATTAATGCTTTAGGTAGAAAGTTTTTCATTCAAGAGATTATCGAGTTTTGTTAATATCCTTAAAAGGAAAGGAAGGTCGGTTGATAGATGGCAAGTCACTTCGCCGATCGGCTCTGCGGAGCTGTTGAGAGAAAAAAGACTTGTTTGATTGTGGGCTTGGACCCTGTTTACAGTCGGTTGCCATCAGCGATAACGAGTCATAGCCAGATGAATGATGAATTCGACGTCGCTGCTGCGGTGGATGCGATTTTTGATTTCTGTACGCGTGTCATGCGAATTGTTGCTCCGATCGTACCGGCAGTGAAAATTAATATCGCCTTTTTTGAGAAGTATCTTTGGGAGGGTCTTGAGGCTTATTATGCGCTCATTAGTGAGGCCGATGGACTTGGCCTGGAAATCATCGGCGATGTGAAACGTGGTGACATCAGCCATACTGCTGAGGCATACGCTATGGCTCATCTGGAGAATCCTGAGCTTACTGGGCTTGAAGATACTCTTGCTCCCGATGCTATAACGGTCAATGGTTACACCGGAGCTGATGGCATCGAGCCTTTTGCAAAGATTGCCGACGAACAGGGTAAAGGCGTGTTCGTTTTAGTCCGTACGAGCAATCCTTCTGCGGCCGCAATTCAGGATTTCGCAGACGCAAATGGACAGAAAATGTATGAGAAGGTCGCTGAGATTGTCGGCCAAATCGCAGACAAACCTGAACGGGTTGGCAAGCGCGGCTACAGTAACATTGGAATGGTCGTTGGTGGTACAGCACCCGAGGTGACAACTGCCCTTCGACAATGTTATGACAAGATTTGGTTTCTCGTGCCTGGCTACGGCTCCCAAGGGGCTTCCGCAGCGGACTGTTTGCGGTTCTGCAAGTCGGACGGTACTGGCGCACTTATAAATGCTTCTCGCTCGATAATCTACGCGTACGAAAAGCCTCAGTACAAGGGCCAGTTTGGCGATGACTGGAAGAAGTGTATCGAGCAGGCGGTCATTGATGCAAAGGTCGATCTGGCAAAAGCAATGCAGGCCCGGATATGAACAAGGCTTTTTTCGGAGGCAAGAAAGTTCTCGTAATGGGTTTGGGACGGTTCGGCGGTGGAGTGGATGTCTCTAAATTTGCTGCAAACGCAGGTGCAAAAGTAATAGTAACAGATTTGCTGACAAAGCAAAAGCTGAGCGGTTCGATAAGTCAACTCGATGAATTTCCGGATATAGAATTTCACCTTGGCTCTCACTGTGCGCTCGACTTTGAGCAGACTGATATAATCATCGTTAATCCGGCAGTTGCACCAGATAACGAATATCTTCAACTGGCCCGTCAGCATAAAAAGTCAATCATGTCACAGATAGGCATCTTTTTTGAGCTATGCCCTGCAAGGATAATTGGCATCACTGGTGCTAACGGCAAGAGTACTACAGCCGCACTGACAGCACATCTACTAAAAAAGGCGAGATACGAGATACGAGATACGAGATACGAAAACGTTTGGCTAAGCGGCAATATTGGCAATCAGCCATTATTGACCTTGCTGGACAAAATCAGCCCGGATGATCTGGTCGTACTGGAGTTGTCAAGTTTTCAAATCGAACAGTTGGCTGAAATAAAAAAGGCACCTCATATCGCGCTTCTGACAAATCTCACACCGAACCATCTTGACCGGTACGGAACCTTCGAGAATTATTGCACTGCCAAAGAGAACATCTTCAAATTTCAAAAGTGCGATGTAAAATCACCCGCCGTCTCGATTTTCAATTCGGAAGACGAAATTGCCAGCCAATGGTTTGGGAAGTACAGCGAACAAGCAGGTAGAGTCTGCATCAAATTTTTAATCAGCGAGATAAGCAAAAAAATTCAAAGTAACTTCGGCTTGCCCGGTCGAGCAAATCTTTCAAATCTTGCTGCTGCTATTGCCATAGCAAAATATCTTGGCATTGATGAGGACTGTATAAAGGACGCATTGGTGGATTTTCGGGCGCTATCGCATCGGCTTGAGTTCATTGCAGAGATAAATGGTGTGCGCTGGTACAACGACTCCAAGGCCACGACACCGCACAGCGCTATTGCTGCCTTGGATGCTTTCGAGCAGCCTCGGATCATTATTGCAGGAGGCTACGATAAAAACATAATGTTTGATGAACTTGGCCGAAAAATCGCGCAAAGTGCCAAAGCCGCTATTTTGCTTGGCCAGACCGCCCAGAAAATCGCAAAAGCAATCAAAACCTGCCTCCGAAGCCGAGTGAAGATCGAAATCGTGCCTTCATTAGCCGAAGCCGTCGAGTCAGCCCATAGACTTTCAGAAAGCGGAGACGTGGTTTTGCTAAGCCCAGCTTGTGCGAGTTATGACATGTTTGACAACTATCAACAGCGAGGTGATGAATTTGTCGGACTTGTACGCAACATTATGACATTATAACTAAGACTCGATTCGCTCACTCCGTTTGAACAGCCATCCGATGATTATGGGAATATATCTGTTAAATCTCAAAAGACATTTAAAAAAATTTGGTTAGCTCTGCCTTGATTGCTGAGCAAAAAGCACGTTCATAGGTTAAGCAACTTAGCTGCTCATATTTCCTGCATCAGTGCATCATAAAGACACCCCTCGAATCTGTCGAATTAAGTACAGACGGCACAAAAGGCTTCGGAGGTTACCAAGGGGTTGAAAATGGACACTAATTCTGAACGAAGACGAGAGCAAAGACTGTGCTATTTCTGGCCCGTCTGGTTCGCAGAGGACTTCGGCGGAGAACTTTCACAGGGCCAAATGGCTGATATTTCGAGTGCTGCTGCGGCGTTCACTTGTTACGCCAATGGCAGTTGTCCCTCTCTAGGTCAGCACATAACCGCACGCTTCAGTGTTCCGCGTTACGGACCAGATGAGTCCTTCGATTTGGCGGACTTCACTCGTTTGGGTTACGTATATAGAGTTGACCACGTGAATAACTTTCAACGCCGTGTTGCGATTCAGTTTGCCGAGCCACTGCCCTTCAAACCCGGAGAACAGGCCAACTACGAATTCGCGGCACTGGCACAATAGAAGCCTACACGTGTGCAACTGACTGTCTCATCTGCAGAAGCGCACTAAGCATCGGTTTTCGTTTTGTATTATGTTGACTGTCGCCCCTTTCGATGCTCTGCACATCCAGCTTGATCGAAGTCCCAAGGCGGCCCGGATGTTGAGTCAAGTCGGCTTCCGGTTTGTTATTACGATGTCAATATCACTGCAAGTGACATATAGATTGCTACACTTATTGAATCATTTGCGGTCGTTACAAGGGGGCCGGAACTTATTGCAGGCTCTATGCCAATACGGCGGAATAGAAACGGCAGCAGCAAACCGAGTGTTGTCGCGACCATTATTGCTGAGAACATTGCCGTTCCAAACGCAAAGATCAGCCGAACTGGTTCTATCGTTTTTTCTGCTGCCTTGGAGTAAATTAACAGTGCGCAGGCCAATCCTCCCAATATACTACAGCTCAGGGCCACCAAAAGCGCAACTCGTACCTCACGCGTAAAAACCTGGCTGAACTTCAGCGCTGCAAGGTGACCGGTCGCCAATCCGGAGACAACAATGGCGGAGGTTTGGAGACCTGCGTTGCCACTGATCGCTGCGATCATTGGCACAAACGCAGCTGCGACCACAAACACCATTTGGTTGTGCGTCCTGAAGAATGTCATTACCATCGCCGTGATAGCTGTGCCAATCAAACATGGTAAAAGCCATGTCATGCGAATCCGCGCAGCATGAAAAGCGGAAAATTTGTCCAGTTCATCTGCGTCGGTACCGGCCATCGCGTATAAGTCCTCTGCAGCTTCCTCCTCCGCGACCTCGATGACGCGGTCGGCAGTGATTCGGCCGATAAGATTATGGTTTTTGTCCAGGACTGGCACAACGATGAGGTCATTTTTGCTGAATATGTTTCGTACCTCCTCCTGGTCAGTATTGGTCGTTACATGGATAGTATCAGGATCTATCAGCTTTTCTATCTTAGTATCTTCCGGCTTGGTCAGCAGAAATCTTATCCGCACGTCCCCCAGAAATCGGCCGGTTTTATTCGTAACATAAACGGAGTAGAAATCCTCGTCTATCTCCGCAGCTCGGATTTTGCTGATAGCCTCAGCAACCGTGGCGTCTTCATGGACACTTATAATAATTGGGTCCATGATGCCGCCTGCGGAGTCCTCCGAGTAAGTCATCAGCTTGCGAATTTCCTGAGAATCCTCTCGTGCAAGGCTGCCGAGGACCTTCTGCATTATCTCTTCCGGCAGTTCCGCCAACAAATCCGCCGCGTCATCATAGTCGAGCTCTGAGACAATATCTTTGATTTCATTCTCTTGCAGCAGCTCAAATAGTGTCGCCCGTGTAGCCTCATTGACCTTCTCCAAAACCTCTGCGGCCATAGGCTTGGCCAGCACATCAAATATCACCCCTCTCTGCTCATCATCCACGAACTCAACGACCTCGGCTATATCGCTACTTCGCTGTTCGCCGAGCAGTTGTCTCAAAGCAGTTGAATCCTGGGCTTCAATCAGATGCTCAATCTCTTGCCATAGCTCTTTTATCTTGTCGTCCTGCTCTGCCATCAGATCGTTACTTTCCCCTAACTGCTACGTGTACGTCAGAGTCAATACAGATTAAGAATTTGCACTACTAAAGATTGCTGTTCGCAGCATACAATAACTCAGGGCCTTTTGTTGAGCAACAACTTTATGTGCTTGGTTCAGCCTGAACACGCAAAGCTGCGTGATTACTGAACTTGGTTTTCAGCTTTAAGATTGGCCAGGCAGACGCGGGCGTTTCGCTTCAATCGGTCAAGACCTAAACGCCTGATTGGAGAATCGAAAAACTCGCCATTAAACGCCGATGCGGTCATGTTCAAGATTCGGTGCAGGTCAAGTTGGGCCCTTTCAGCATAAAATCTCAACTGCTTATTGGCGCGTACGGGGGCCTTTTGCAAATGGGGGCAGGCCAATACACATTCGTCACATCCAAAGATACGATTGTTGATTTTTAGTGCCTGCTCTGGGTCTATTTGGCCTTTGTGCTCGATAGTCAGATAGCTGATACATCTATTGGCATTGAATTGGCCATCGCGGCTAAGGGCACCTGTCGGGCAGGCATCTATGCACTTATGGCAGTTTGTACAATTGCCTTTGATAGGCTCATCAGGCTGTAGTCTTAACGTTGTAACTATTTCGGCAAGAAATATCTGTGGCCCGAGTCCGGGATTGATTAACATGTGATTTTTGCCAATAAAGCCTAAACCTGCTCTAACGGCTAAGGCTCGCTCGGCCAGCGGTGCCGAATCGACACAAATTCTGAACTCATTATCAGTGGAAGTAACCGAACGGATAAAATCAATAAGTTTGCGCAGACGTTTCTTTATGAACCCGTGGTAATCCTCATATTGGGCATAATTAGCCACACTGCCTGTTGGCACGGTAGGCTCTGCTTGCTTTGCTTTTCGCTTGGGCGGCGAATAATTTAGGCCGACAACAATCACAGACCATGCACCTTTTAGAAGTCTCGCGGGGTTGACCCGCTTCTCGAAGTTCTTACGCAAATAGTCCATTTGCCCGGCGTAGCCGGATTCGAGCCAATTGTGCAATAATGTGATCTGTTCCACATCTATCGGCGACGCATTCGTTATGCCGACCAAGTCGAAGCCCAATTCAAACGCTCTGTGTTTTATGTCTTTAGTCTCGTATCGCATCTCGTATTTACTATCTTGCATATCACAGGGAGTTACAAGAGTTTGTAATCGGTGGATTCCATTATACGAGAAAATAATCGACGATTTTACCTGAAGCTAATAAAAAAGTTGTGAGCGATATACTCACATCCCTTGTTTTTTAATATGTTGTTACTGCAAACGCAGGTTTTGTGCGCGATACGCTCGACGCAATACGAAATACGAGTCACGAACCACGGCTCATGCCCTGCGTTGTCTCAACGCGGTCAATCCGCCAAGGCCAAGCATCACAATCGTTACAGGTTCGGGAATTGCAATTGCAGTGGGATTAACCAGGCCAGTTGTGACCACGTCTTCAACGTTGCTGCCATCGAGATTGGCACGTTGGATTTTGGCGGCATCATAGTCTGTCCAGTATATCTTACCACCAGCTATATCAACGGCGATGCCCCATGGTGATTGTAAACCGGTGACTAAGTCATCGAGGTTACCACCGTCCAGATTGGCTCTTTGTATTCTGCCGGTATCGCCGTTTGTCCAGTACATCTTTCCAGCGGTTGGGTCGAGAGCAATACTAATTGCCCAAGCACTAGTAACTATGGCTTCAAGACTGCTGCCGTCAAGATTGGCCCGGAGGATATTGCCAGAATCAATATCAGTCCAGTACACTTTGTCGCTCCGACCGTCCACAGCGATATCCCAGGGCAAAGATAGTCCACTGGTTACCGTTTCTTTGATATTGGAGCCATTCAGGTCTGCCTGCTGTATCTTCTGGGTGCAGCAATCCACCCAGTACATCTTCTCACCATAGCGATTAAGATCGATACCCAACGGGCATGTAACCGCAACAGCTAAGTCTTCGGCGTTGCTGCCATTTAGGTCGGCCCGCCGAATCTTACCAGCACCTATGTCTGTAACGTCTGTCCAATACATTTTGCCAGCAGCCGGATGGATCGCAATACCATACGAATAGACGTCTGTGACCAGATCTTTGACATTACTTCCATCAACATTGGCCCGCGAAATCTTAGCGGTGTCTTCGTCTGCCCAGTACATCATCGTCGCGGAGGCAACTGATGAAACTACTGCCAGGAGAATCGTTGGGAATACCATAACAAATATTCTGTAAGTCTTCATTTTTTCCTTTTCCTTTTCACTGCGGTAGTCATTTTGTGCTGACGGTTTTCAATTCATCTAAGCTGTGATAGCTTCAGCAGAAAAGTAACGTGTTTAACAATGTTTTATATATTTAGTAATTCAGCCTAAGTCGTTGGGTGCATTTGTGTCCTTATCATCGCGATCTTTGCTATGAAAAGGTTTCTTTGCAATAAAGCGCGATTTTACCCTTATGTTTTCTATACTTGAGCAGCCAGACTGAGCATGGCCCTTTTTAATCCGTGTTTAGATTAAACAATTTTTATGGGGAAAAGCTTGAGATGGAATAGTCTCCGCTTTCTCCCCTCCATCCATAGATTCGCTTAACTCATTTAGGCGAAAGTGTATCGGAAGTCCATCAAAGATGTCAAGAAAAAAGTCCTATAAATAGATGTTTTTTAATAGAAGCCAGCTATATCGGATGAAATAACGGGTTCTATGCGCAATGATCGGTCATGTTTTGGATTCCTGTTTGTACAGAAATGACAGAAGGCAACCTGCTGTAAAACGGCAGGCTGAATATGTTCAAGGCTGTTGATCAGCCTGCAATGAAAAATCTTTATTGCTTAGGCTGCGGTGACATGGGCTCATTCAGTCACTGGTCGAGCCAGGCAAGGACCGTTTCGTGCCACAGGATTCAGTTATGAGGCTTGAGCACCCAGTGGTTTTCATCAGGAAAATAAAGCATTCTGCTGTCAATGCCAAGCCGCTGCATAGTATGTCGAACAAACCTATTACTTGAACATTTTGGTGAGTGCAGCTGAAAATAAATGAAAAGATTTGGTTTCTGCCGGCGATAACGGTTGAAGTGTGCTAAAATAAGTCAGGAATTGTTTTTGAGACTTAAAAAGCTGAATTTACGGCCAATTTAAACCCTTGAAAATAAAAGGATTGTATGCGCCTACCAAAAAGATATTGAAGAAATCCTATATTTCTCTTGTCTTTTCGTCAAACTGAGTACATAATGTACTCGTGGAGATGATAGGTAAAGGATTGCTAAAGGATTTTTGGCAGCAGCATCCGCAGGCCCAAAATCCATTGCGGCGTTGGGTTGATGTCGTCGAGGGCGCCCAGTGGCATAAATGGAATGATGTAAAACGGACTTTCAATACAGCTGATTTGGTTCACAAAGGAAATAGTAAATACGTTATATTTAATATTTCAGGGAATAGATATAGGCTGGTAACAGCAGTTAACTATATGGGAGAATTGGTAGTGATACAAGTTGCATTAACGCACGAAGAGTATGATAAAGAAAGTTGGAAAAATAAATTATGAGTACCACAGTAGCCGAAATTAAAGAATTGGCATCTAGTGATCTGCCGGACAATTTTTTAGAACTGCAAGAATATCTGCTGTTGTTATTGCCTATCCATACGAAAGTTGAATATAAACAATCTTTAGCTGTGGCACAGAAACTTGCGGCAAGGAAGGACCTAACTCGACTCCAGCAGTTCTATTTGGAATCACTTGCCAACAATATTAAGGCATATGAAGAGAAGCATTTCCCCATTCCTAAGGGAGACCCTATAGAAATATTGAAATTTCTTTTAGATGAGAACGGTATGAATGGTTCTGATTTAGGGCGCCTTTTGAATCAAAGGCAGTTCGGCTCTAAAATCTTAAATCGTAAGCGAAAGCTAAGTACGCGCCATATTATGATTTTGGCAAAACATTTCTCCGTGAGCCCTGCATTATTCATTTCCGAATAAAGACCTTTAATAAAAAACTGGCAGAATGCTCCGACATTTAGTCGGAGATTAATGCCTTAGAAAAATAATCTTCCTTATTTGTTGAGAGAAGCCCCTACTTCTGGTCCGGGGAGTTTCACTGTTTTAGCCACTGGTCGAGCCAGGCGAGAACTGTCTCGTGCCATTGAATACAGTTGTGGGGCTTTAGTACCCAGTGGTTCTCATCAGGGAAATAAAGTAGTCTGCTTGGAATACCAAGCCTTTGTAGAGCATTGAATGTCCCTAAGCCCTGCGTCTCAGGCACGCGAAAATCCAGAGCTCCATGAATGACCAGCATCGGCGTTTTCCAGTTTTTGACAAAGTTTACTGGATTGTGCTTTTCGTAGCTTTGCATGTTGTCCCAGGGCGTGCCGATATGGTCCCACTCAGGAAACCATAGCTCTTCAGTGTCAAAATAGGACATCCGTTCATCGAGGCTGCCATCGTGATTGACTAAACAGCGGAACCGGTCGGGCCAGTTGCCTGCAATCCAGTTAATCATATAGCCGCCGAAAGATGCCCCCAATGCCGCTACCCTGTCGCCATCCATCCAGGGGTAACGCTCCAGTGCTGCTGTCAAACCTTTCTTGAGATCTTCCAGCGGTTTTCCGCCCCAGTCGTCGCGGATAGAGTCGCAGAAGTCCTGACCGTAGCCAATTGAGCCATGGAAGTCAACCATTATCGCAGCGTAGCCCGCCCCAGCATAAACCTGTGGGTTCCAGCGATAATGGAACGTGTTGCCAAATGAGCCCTGAGGACCGCCATGAATCAGAAAAGCAATTGGGTATTTTTTATCCGGCTTAAAATCCACAGGTTTTACGACGTAACAATAGACGGTCTCATCGTTGAAGCCTGGAAAGCTGAACTGTTCGTAATGGCCCATGCGAACAACGGCGAGTTTATCCGCGTTTATGTCTGTGATTTTTATCAGGTCGCTACCATCGGGCTTGATCGAGTACAACTCGACCGGCGATTGCATGTTACGCAGGCCAAATACGATTCTGTTGCCCACTGTGCGAGGTGAACTTACACGTCCCAATTTCGCAATTGTCTGGATGTTACCGGTTCTGACGTCGATGGCAAAGAGAGACCTCTGACCTATGTTCGCTGCCACGGCGTAGATAGTTTTGTTGTCTGCAGACCAGCAAAAAGTTGATGGGCTGCGATCCCAGTGCTCGGTCAGGATGCGTGGTTTGCCTTTAGGCCAGGGATGCAGAATAATTCTTAAGCGGTCGGATTCATAGCCGGGCCTTGCCATAGCGAGGTAAGCAAGGGTTTTTCCATCCGGCGAAAAGACTGGATTCGTGTCCCAAGCCTCGTTCTGCTCAGTGAGGCATTTCGGCGGCTCTGACCCATCGACGGGCGCATAGTAAAGATCGAAGTCTGTAGACCAGGGTTCGTTTGGTCCGACATCGCGGGCGGTGAAAATTATGCCTTTGTTGTCCGGCGTGAATGTTATCTCTTCGGGGCCGCCAAATGGTTTAGATGGCGTATCAGCGTCCATGCTACACATTACGTCAACAGCATCGTCACAAGCAGTGGGCATAACAAAAAGATGTGAACGGCGTCCATCCTTCCATGTATCCCAGTGTCGAACGAAAATGCGGTCGTAGATTCGTCCACTGGATTTTTTCTTTTCCATTTGTTCGAGTCTTTGTTTTGTACACTCGATGTTGTTGCAGTCGGGAAAGACCTCCACTGTAAAAGCGATGTAATTACCCTCCGGGGACACGATAAGATTTGCCACATCGAGTGGCAAATCGGTAACTTGCTCGGCCTCACCGCCGTCTATTTTGATGCGCCAGATTTGTGACGAGCTCGATCGGCTCGATACGAAAAGAACTGTTTTACAATCCGGTGCCCAGCGTGGATTCGAATCATCTTCTGGATGCGTGGTTAATTGCCGCAGGGCCGTACCATCTATGCGGACGAGCCAAAGATCTTTTCGTCCTACGTTGGCTTCAAGGTCGATTTGCTGCAGCACAAAGACGATCCAGTTCCCATCCGGTGAAACTTGAGGATCGGAAATACGGTCCATCGTCAGCAAGTCATGCACCGAGAACGGATGTGTCTGTTCGGTAAAAGCTCCTGATGTGATGCAGATCGAAACGAGTAAAGACCCTAAAATTATCTTAAACATAATCTGCTCCCTATTAATCATGTCGCAATGCGACAACAGGATCGACCCGTGCTGCACGAAGTGCAGGATAGACGCCGGCTGCCAGGCTTACCAGGATGGAAAATGCAATTGCTCCCAGGCATAACCACCATGGAAAGCTAAAATAGTCTATGTACGGAACGCCCCTCCCGCCCAGAAAGCAGTTCACAACACTGTTGATCAGGACGCTAACGGCCCATCCCAGAGCAAGGCCGAAAACGCCGCCTAAAAAGCCTATTGTTGCCGATTCAAAAAGAAATATCTTTTTCACATCTCTGTCACTGGCTCCGACTGCTTTCATAATACCGATTTCCCTGTATCTTTCTAGAATTGACATCACCATTGTGTTAATTATTCCCAAAGATGCAACGGTTATGGCAATCATGCCAATGGCAAAGAGGAACATGTCCATCAGCAGGAAGACTTTCTTGAGTTCCTGCAGCTCGTCTATAAAAGCAAAGGTCTTTAGGCCCAATTCCTCAAGCTGCTTCTTGACGGGATCAATATATTTGATTGAAGAGACTCTTACGCCGACCATTGAATAACCCTGCTTATGACCCGTTGGCTGGAAGAAATCCCAAATACTTGTCAGTGAAAGTTTCTTCATTTTTTCCGAGGCGCCAATCGGGATATAGACGTCACTGCGCAGCGGTGTAGGTCCACCGAACTCGCCACGTTCGATGACGCCGACGATAGTGAAAGTGTAGCTTTGTCTGGCAAAAGGCATGGTCTGGCCTTGTAAAACGGATGCGATTGCCGCAGGATTAAAAAGCCCTATATCAATTATTAGCGTTGCGACCTCAATTTGTTGACCGATTGCCACATGCGGGTCTTCGATTTTCAAAGAACGTAATAGAGCGTCACTTATGATAAGAGAATTAGGTTCATCGCTGTCATAGACTGTTCCCGCACAAAGTTTTATTAAGTCTGACTGGTAAACAGTAGCCGGCAGCGCCTGAATTAGTGTGAAATCTTCCTGGTCTTTGAAGCGAATCATGGCAGGGAAGCGTATCTCAGGAAAGGCGGACTCGACACCCTCCATCTGAGTAATTTGTTCGATAAGTTCGTCGTCCAGCAGAGTTATCTTATTTGGTTCGGGTTGTTCAGTTGAGCCTTGTTCGGATCCTGAAAATACATTGATATAATTGAAAAGACCAAGTTCTCTGAACCTCTCGGTAACATTCTTCTGGATGCCTTGGCCGAAGGAAAACATCGAAACCAAGGCCCCTATCCCTATAACCACGCCGAATGTTGTGAGAAATGTGCGCAGCTTCTTTTTCCATAAATTGGCAATGGATTGCTCAATGTAATCGGAGGTTTTCATTTATCCTCTACCTGTCGATGATTTTCCCATCGTGGAGCCGAACAATATCGTTTGCGTATTCTCTTAGCAGGGCCTCTTCATGCGAAATCATAGTCACGGTTAGGCCATGGTTTTTGTTTAACTCGGCCAGCATCTGAACCACCTGCCTCGAGGTTTTGCTGTCGAGGTTACCGGTAGGTTCATCGGCGAGAAGGATTTTAGGTTGATTGATAATAGCACGGGCGATAGCCACGCGTTGTTGTTCGCCGCCTGACAGCTCAGATGGACGGTGCCCTCTACGTGGATACAGCCCTACCGTTTCCAGCATTTCTGCTGCGCGTTGATTTCTTTGTTTTTTGGGCACGCCGGCAAAGAGCAACGGAAAGGCAACATTTTCCAGAGCAGTGTAGGAAGAAATCAAATTGAACGATTGAAAGATCATTCCGACCTGGTGACGCCGGTATAGGGCCAGTTCTTCCTTGTTCAATTCCGAGATGGGTTTGTCCTGAACTTCAATGATCCCTGAGGAAGGCGTGTCCAGCCCGCCCAGTAAGTTCACCAGGGTAGATTTACCAGAGCCGGACGGCCCCGTTACCCCAAGAAATGTGCCCTCTGCAATGGTCAGATTCACATCCTTCAAGGCCACAACCTCAATCCTTCCAGATGAGTAGACTTTGCTCAGGTTGGTTGTCTTGATAAAAGTAGTACCGCTCATGCTCGTTTTTAGCATCCAATCTTAATTGTTATTGGTGCTTTTATTACTTGCGTTTTGCACATTGTAATGAGTATGCGCCCTTTTCTCAACATGCTGTTCTGAGAGGGATATGCAGGGTGTCTCAACTATTTGAGTGGTGTCACGTCTTGGACTGTCGTCGCCTGAATTTGCTTTGTGTTTGCAAAATTATATTTGTTTCGTTTCTTTAGTCAGTGTGGTTGGGATGTCAAGCCAGAAGGTTGTACCTTTACCTTGTTCACTTTCCAGGCCGATGTCACCCGCCAACATAATCGCCAGTTCCTTGCTGATGGCAAGTCCCAAGCCGAAACCGGCAGATTCGCGCGTAAGCGAACTGTCAACCTGACGGAATTTCTCAAATATTTTTGTCTTGTCCACTTCGGCGATGCCGTACCCGGTGTCACTAACGGCGATGCGGGCTGTCCTTTCGTTGAGCATATTGGCTCGAATCTCAATTCTGCCTTGCTGCGGTGTGAATTTTACAGCGTTACTGAGGAAGTTGTACAGTATTTGCTGGACCTTGCCGGCATCTGTAGAAAGAACCGGAATATCAGGTTCAATTTTGAGCCGTACTTTGATCTTCTTTTTCTTTGTTAACAGAGAAAAAGATGAGACCACTACTTCGCAAAGTTGCGGTAGTGAGGCTTCTTCTATATGCAATTCCATTTTGCCAGCCTGAGTTTTAGCTAAGTCCAACAGGTCATTAATCATATTCAGAAGACTGTTTCCACTGGTAATTATGTTCTCAGCGTAGCGTCGGCCCTCTTCTTTTTTCAATAGGTCCGGTTTTTCTCTGAGTACCTGAGCGAAACCAAGTATAGCGTTAAGCGGCGTTCTGAACTCGTGGGACATATTAGCCAAGAATTCGCTTTTGATTTTGTTGGCCTTGAATAGTTCTATGTTTCGCTCCGAGAGCTCTGCAATCTTGGCATCGAGCTGTTTGTTTGCCTGGCGGAGTTTTTCCTGGGCGGCCTGGAGGTTATCGAGCATGTGGTTGAAGGCCTCGGCGAGCTTTTCATATTCGTCTCCGGTGGTGATGGAACTGCGTATGTCGAGATTGCCCTCAGCGACGTTATTTGCGATGGCTCGCAGTTGCCGAATGGGTCGAAGGATAACTCGTTGGGTAATCCAGTAGAACACGACTATGGCGCCGGTGCCGGCGATAAGACCAGCAACGATTATCCAGACCCGGTTCATAAAGACCGTCTTACGCAATTCACCACCAATACCCAATGATTGGATAACCACTGCGCCTATCGGCTCATTGAGTGAAAATGCCGTTGCTGAGCCCTGTGGATTGTGACAGCCAACACAGCTCTCGGTTGCCTTGAAGATTCGCACATAATCGCTCTGCAAGGTGTCGTTATTTCTGGATAGCACGATTTTCTCATCGATAGCTTCGTCGGCTTTTAACGACTTGATCATCTGTCTTTGGATATCGCTCAGTTGTGAAGGGCCTGTCTGGTTGTTTCTGCTGAAGCGAATCCAGCGTATCTCAGGCTTGTTTACGTCCATGATGGAGCCGGTATAGTCCAACACCGGCAGCGTGCCCTGGATGGCACTGTCTATCTGAAAGTGCATACGCAGCAGTAGCGTCTCTGCCTTTGTCTTGTTCATATCCAGCAAGCCCTTTTTCGTTAGTTGCCGCATCCAGACGTACGGCAGAAGTAGCGCCAGCACCAGGGTAAGAACAACGGCTACACCAAAAGTAAGCTGATACTTTCTTTCCAGTGAAAGCGGCTGGAGTCTCAGTGTCCTCAATAGCTTGCCTCGGATATTGCTGAAATTAATTCGCATAAACAAATGCTTTCTACGCAAAAAAGCGAGCGGCGCTACTGTTTTAGCTGGTTTAGCTCGGCTCTTAGCTTCGGTAGAGCATGTGGATAGTTCCTTTGCACAAACTCGATTATTTTTTCTCTAACCTCGCAGCGTAAAGCCCATGCAGTCGAGGCATCAGCGGCGCTGACCAGAGCCCTTAGCTCGACTGTACGCTCAGTTGTATTAGTAACCTGCAGAACGCAAACCTTTTTGTCCCAAAGTTCAGATTCTTGCAGTATCTGTTGTAGAGCCTTTCTAATTTCCTCTACGGGTACTGTATAGTCGACATAGATAAATACAGTACCCAGGATGTCGGCAGTTACCCGGGTCCAGTTTTGAAACGGTCTTTCGATAAAGTATGTTATAGGCACCATCAGGCGCCTCAGGTCCCAGATTTTAACTACAACGTATGTCAGGGTTATCTCCTCGATCCTGCCCCATTCGTTTTCAACAATGACTACATCATCTACGCGGATCGGCTGAGTAAAGGCAATTTGAAGTCCGGCTATGAAAGTACCAATTGTCTTCTGGGCCGCCATTCCAACGACGATGCCGATGATGCCTGCTGAGGCTAAAATCGTGGCTCCCAACTGGCGGACCCTCTCGAAGGTCATAAGCATCGTTCCCATCGCAATGATGCCTACAACCGCGATTACTATTCGCTTGAGCACTCTTAGCTGGGTATGAATCTTTCGTGCTCTTAGGTTGTCTTTTGTGTCCACAACAAAACGGTGCAGCACATAGTCTTCAAGAACGTAAGTTGTCTTAATCGAAAGCCATGAGACCAGACCAATCAACAGCAGGCTCAGTAAGTGGTTGATAAAGTCGGGAGATTCGATTTGTAGTACCGGCATTTTCAAAAGCAGCCGAACTATTAAAAGTATAATTATCCAATGCAAAGGGCCATAACAATGCTTGACAAACGACTTGCCTAAAATGCTTTCAGTCTGTTTGGTAGACCACAGCAGCACTTTGGGGATTACATGATGGCCTATCAAGCCAAGCAATACCGCTGCGCCCAGCAGCCAGAAGAGATTTTGCCCGCCCTGCATGTCAACTAACATGATATTGGCTCCTCGATCATAAAGATACAATTTCCTGCCCCTGCTGGATAGCAGGTCTGCCTAATCACGCTGATTTCTAACATATTAGGCACTTCGTTTCATTGATTTCTCTCATCAGGTTTAGCTGGTGCTACATGTGAATGTTTTTGTGTTCGCAGGTTCAGTTCATCGAGTTGTTTTTGATCAGCCTCGCTCGGAGCATCGGTGAGCAAGCACTGGCCTCGCTGAGTTTTCGGAAAAGCGATAACGTCACGAATATTGTCTGTGCCGGTAAGCAGCATAACAATTCGGTCAAGGCCAAACGCAATTCCGCCGTGCGGCGGAGCACCATATTCGAGGGCTTTTAAGAAAAAGCCAAATCGCTGCTTGGCTTGCTGCCTGGAGATATTCAGCAGGTCAAAGACCTTTTGCTGGACCTTGGGCTGATGAATACGAATACTGCCGCCTCCGATTTCTGAGCCATTGACAACAATATCGTAAGCCTGCGAGCGGATGTTGCCGGGGTCGCTGTCGAGCTTATTCAGGTCTTCCGGAACCGGCGCGGTGAACGGGTGATGCAGCGAATCATAGCGTTTTTCGTCTTCGTTCCACTCAAACAGGGGAAATTCGAGTATCCAGACAAACTCAAAGCTGTTAGGGTCATAAAGTTTCAGTTCGCGACCCAGCCTGCATCGAAGTGGAGCTAAAGCTTTGTTGACGATCTCCTGTTGGTCAGCGACGAATAGCAACAGGTCGCCGTCTTTTGCCTCGAAGCGTTCGATGAGCTGTTGCTGGAGCGTGGGGCTGAAGTACTTGCCAAGACCGCCGATGAATGTGAGTTTGTCGTTTTCGTTTTTTAGTCTGGCCCAACTGAGGCCCTTTGCGCCATAATCGCCGACAAATTTGGTGAGTGTTTTTTCTATGTCACTTCTGGAGTATTTTTCTCCTGCGGGTGCGCAAAGCCCTTTTACAATGCCGCCCGCCTCAATGGTGGATGTGAAAACGTTGAACGTGCTTTGCTTTGCGATGTCGCAGATGTCTTTTAGCTTCATGTCGAAGCGAAGGTCCGGCCTGTCGGTGCCGTAATCTGCCATTGCCTGGCTGTACGAGAGCCGTTTCATCGGAGTCGGAACAGTTATTTCGAGAATTCGGTTCCAGATTCGCGCGACCATGTTTTCATGAACGCCGATGACGTCGTTGGTGTCAACGAAGCTCATCTCGACGTCGATCTGTGTAAATTCAGCCTGCCTGTCGGCGCGTGGGTCTTCATCGCGAAAGCAGCGAACGATCTGAAAATATTTGTCGACGCCGCTTATCATTAATATCTGCTTGAATAACTGCGGCGACTGCGGAAGGGCGTAGAAACAGTTTGGTGTTAGCCTGCTGGGCACGAGAAAGTCTCTTGCGCCTTCGGGCGTGCTTTTAGCAAGCATCGGTGTTTCGATTTCCCAGAAGCCCAGCTTGTCGAAAAACTCCCGCACAGCCATTGTGACGCGATGCCGAGTGTGCAGTTTATGTTGCATTTGGGGCCTGCGCAGATCGATGTATCTGTGGATAAGTCGGCTTTCTTCATTGGTTTTTTCTGCCTCGCTGATTTCAAAGGGCGGAGTTTTAGCGGTATTGAGGATTTCGAACTCTTCGATGAGAACCTCGATTTGGCCGGTCGGCAGTTTCGGATTTTCCAGACCTTTGCCGCGTGGCCTGATAGTGCCTTTGGCGGTGACGACCCATTCGCAGCGTACCGTTCGTGCCAGTTTATGGACTTGCGGTTGAGTTTCAGGATTGAAGACCAATTGGGTTAGACCTTCTCTGTCGCGAAGGTCGAAAAAGACCAAGTTACCGTGGTCGCGGTAGGATTGAACCCACCCAGCCAGTGTTACTTTTTTGCCCGCATCACTTAGCCTAAGCTGTCCACAATTGTGCGTTCGTTTGAGCATAATTATTTTTCCAAGCCTTTCAAATACAACCCCCCAATAAATTGGGGCGCTAAATATTTACTTAGCCCCGCAGTTTACTGCGGGGTCTTTTTCTTTCTTATTCCAAAATATCTCCATAATCAATACGAATGCCGTCTTTTACTTTTTGATAGTATATGATTTTAGCCGTTATATCCTCTTGCAGAGCGGACTTGGATCGATAGGTCTCGGGCTTTATGGAAACGGCAACGTTCCCAATGTATCCGTCAATGCCCTTTGATTCTTCTGTGAAGTCTGAAAAACGGTAACTTGCACCTTTGATTTCAGCCCCTTTCTTGAGTATAGCTTCCTGGAATCTTAAGCCCATGAAGGTTTTGATTATAACCAGGTCTTTTACCCAGGCCTCGACTATTTCTCTGTCGATTTTTCCGATCGCCTCTCTAAGGTTATCCAGCATTTGGAGTATCTTTTCGGTTGCTGTTCTGATAGCTTCTGGTTTCTGCTGTAAATACCAGTCTTGCCATTCATCCAGAGTTTTGCCGGTGAAATGCTGAAAGAGCTTGCTTAACTGACCAACGACCTTTGGTCTTGTTCCTTGAACATTTTGGTTTGCCAGATTGATGAGCTGGGTTGTATACTTGGGAAACTCAATCGGTTTAATCTCCAAATAGGCTCGTATTTGTTCATTGCTGAGTTTTATTTTCATCACTCTCTCGTCTGCTGAGAAGCCAAAGAAAGGAATTTATCTTTCATCTTGTACTGGGATGAGATGTCCACATCCACCAAGCCACTTTTAATTAGACGCGCATTTACAAATGTTTTGTTCTTGAGGTACACGTAGCAAAGTAAATTATTCTGCCGGTCGTGTTTGACTATGTCAAATTTGAGCGAAACCTTTTGGTTTTTGGCCAGTTTTCTGAGGAATCTGACAGCTTCATCTCGTCGGCCATTGGGCTTTACCCCTATCAAGTGTATTTTCGCGTTGGTGTCGAGTATCAATTCCGAAGGCGACAGGACTTTTTTGACCGTGTAGTACCGCTCGTTGGTCTTTTCGGTTCCGTCGATTTTTGAGCCAAACCGCAATCGTTTGGGATCAACTTTGCGATTGAAAACCACTGGGTCGTGAAAAACATACGGCAACTTCTCTATCTCTTTTGCAAAGTCGGCTTGTTCCGAGCGCTGTTTTACAACCTTAATCTCGCCATTCTGAGTGAACATATCAGTACCCTCGGAGAGCCGTTGTTTTACAATGGGCAGGAATTGCTCATTTATTTCATAGCCGATCGAATTTCGACCCAGCTTCAACGCGGCGACCGATGTTGTGCCGCTACCAAGAAATGGATCCAGCACAGTATCGCCTAAGAAGCTAAACATCTTAATCAGTCTTTGGGGGAGTTCTTCAGGAAATGGCGCAAGGTGGTTGTTCTGTTTTTCGCCGCTGAAGTTCCAGTGGCCGTAGAAATATTCGTTCCATTCTTCAAGCGAAAGCTTCGACTGTTCTTTTATTTCTTTCGAGACCTTCGGAGGATTTCCTAATTTTTTAAATATCAGGATGAACTCATAGTCGAGCTTGACAATTCCATTTCTTGGATACGGAAAAGAGCCCATTATTGTTGCTCCGCCGGTCGTATTGCAGGTGGTAACTTTCTGCCAGATAATCGCCCCCATATAGTCGAAGCCGATTGTTTCACAGAATTTGATGATCTCCGTGCGGATTGGAATAACCTTGTATCTTCCATAGTAAACCGCACGGGCAAACTGGTCGCCGATATTGATGCAGAGACGACAGCCTTTATAAAGCACGCGATGACATTCCATCCAGACCAAATTTAGATTATTGATATAATCCTGGTAGGTGTCGTTGTAGCCGATCTGCTCTTCTGGACCATAGTCCTTTAGCTGCCAATATGGTGGCGATGTGATCACAAGATGTATGGACTCATCCGCTAACTCCGTCATGCCTCGTGAATCGCCGATTATAATTCTGTGCTGGGTCATCGCCTTGCATCATCTCTGTCTACTAAATAGCGGTCATATAGCTTTGATAGGATAGTCCAATAGTAACGTTTCGTCAAGAATGGCACAGCTTATACTTGAGATAAGCTTGTCGATGGCATCGGAATCCCATAGTTCATCCGCAGAACCGACTCTGTGCTAACGTATCTGTATGGACTCTTGCCCCAGCGGGGCTTTTTCGTAAGCCATGAGAGCAGAGTACCATATGACTTTCACGAAATTCTGACCCACATTCTGCCCAAGAGAACTTTCAGAGAATCTCCGCCGCTGGAGATTCGATTTGACGAACACAACTTAAAATTGGCTGTATATATTAATAATGGATTGCAAAGGGCTGAGGTTTTTCCTTCCTCCTTACCTCAGCCCACTTTTTTTGTCAGGTTAGGTGCGGTGGCGGGCTCGGTTTTAGGTGTAGTTAACCCACGAATTGTCAGTATGATGAATCGTATGTATCTTCGGTTTGCTCCGTTTCTTCGGCTTCTTGGCTCTCGTTCGGTTCCTCAATCTGTTCGTAGAGTTGTTGCTCGGTCTGTGCGAGCTGGTCTTGAAGCTGCTGGATAGTATTCTGCAATTGGCTGTTGAGTTGCTCGAGTTCGTGGATTAGGGCATCTTTTTCTTGCAATTGAGCCCTGAGTTCGTCAATTGTTACCTCTGCATCTCTATTCTCGGTCGTACCACTGGGGAGTTTTCTGTCTTGAGTAACGAGCTGATTATGAAACTGCTGCTGGGCCTGCATAGCTGCAGCGAGTTTAAGCTTAGTGTTGGCCAGGTCTTCGAGGGCATCCGACATACTCTCATGCAGTTGGTCTCTCTCATCTTGGGTTTGTCGAAGAACGGCCTTGAGTTTTTGCAATTCACTTCGCAGCTTGTTAGCTTCGGCAATAGCTTGCTCTTTTTCCTGCTGAGCCTTTTTGCCGCAGCTAACCAGACCGAATAGACAAGCCAACAGCAACGTCATTGCCAGCAACCTTTTGCCGTCAGACATCTTCCTATCTCCTCTCATACACCAGAGGTTTCTGCTTTGTGACCGTGAGATCTACTCTGGAAGTGCTCATAAGAACCACCTTTGCTCAACTACTACAGCAATTATACTCGATAAATTCACCGTGAAAACGATTTGAAAACTATTTTCACAGGTCTTCGTTGTATACCAGCGGGTACATTTGGAGCGATTATAGCAGTGCTGTGCTGAAATATCGCTCAGCTCTGTCTGGCAGTACAGTGGCAATATTGCCCGGGATGGTCTTAGCGAGCTTCCTTGCGGCCCAGACATTGGCTCCGGAGCTGATGCCAACCAGCAGGCCAAAGTCCATACTTAGCTGGCGTGTGGTTTGGATGGCGTTGTCGTCGGAGACCTCAACAACATCATCGACAAGTGAAACATCGAGTATGTCTGGGACAAAGCCATCGCCTATTCCTTGTATTTGGTGTAGGCCTGGTTCGTGACCGAGAAGGGCGGAACGATTTTCCGGCTCCACGGCCACGATCTTGATGTCTTTTTTATGTTCTTTGAGGAACGTTCCAACGCCTTGTAGAGTTCCGCCACTTCCGACACCGGCCACGAAGCAATCAACATTTCCGCCCATCTGTCGCCAGAGTTCACGTGCAGTTTGTTCATAGTGAACCCGTGGGTTTTCCGGATTTTCAAACTGCTGTGGCACAAAGATTCTGTTGTCTTCTGCAGCCATCTTCTCAACCATGCGCACGGCACCGGCCAGACCTTCTTCATCGGGGATAAGAACCAGTTCAGCCCCCAAGGCCTTTATCAGCTTTTTTCGTTCTTCACTCATGCCTTCCGGCATCACGATTCGCACACGATATCTCATCAATCTGCCGACCAAGGCTAGGCCTATTCCAGTGTTTCCGCTGGAGGGTTCGACAATGATAGAGTCTTCCTTGAGCTTACCATCCCGTTGGGCCGCCTCAAGCATTGCCAAGGCGACACGATCTTTGATGCTGCCGCCAGGGTTGAGGAATTCAGCTTTGGCAAAGACTCGTTCGCCTTTCAGTTGCAACAACGGCGTGTTGCCAATAAGTTCGAGGATATTGTCAGTTAGCATTGAAGGCCCTCAAAAAAATTTTCTGTTTTTTCCAGGATTATTCTTGCATCTGTCCTAAAATTATAGTAAAATTATATTTGAATTGGAAGCCAAATTCTTGTATAGACTTTGGTTAACGACATTTATTGCTGGCGGGTTAATATTTGTCGTAGCGGATTTTTCGCGGGTTGCGAACATTTTTTGAGCAGCAGAGTATAGCTTTTTAGAGCTTTTTGATATAATATTTTTCGGAGCACTTAACAGGGCTGAGGTTATCTCGCTTTTCCTCTCCCTCCGCACCTCGGCCCTGTTTTATTTTTTGCGCTTATTTAGCCAGTTAACATATCTCTGCTTTTTATCGGGATTGATTACCCACGTTATTATCGGACAAGGTACATTGCAGAGCTACCCGTCAAGGTTTCTACTGTGAAAGACCGTGATTCTGATATGAATCATTCGGTATGTTGGGCGTAGTACTTTACTTGCAATTACAGTTGTTCGGGACGATGTTGAACTGACAATAAGGGAGCAACCTAATCCTCGTTGTTGAGGAATCTAATTAGTTCCTCCGGGATATAATCATCGGCGAATGCGCAAATATCGGTTATCTCGGCCCTGGTGAGACTTTCCCTGATTTGGCGATTATTAATATCTACATTTACTATTATACCAAACCGTATATCTTCAGTGTGAACTTTACCATTGACTGTATGCTTCAGGTACGTAGGCTTTATTTCGAGGTTGATGTTCTTATCCTCGGTTGGTACCTCAATTATTATACGAAGGTTCTTTGCTCTTTGTCTCCAGAGATCACTTTTAAGATTGCTGGTGATTATTTCAAGAGAGTTAACCTGGCCCGTGTCAAAGACAAATTCGTTGACGACACCAACACGCGGAACTCTTCTATCTGCGAAGATGGCTCTTAGTTCTTCTATTGCTTTGCGAAAGATTTTGCCATGCTGAGTTATCTCAAGGTCATGAACTTGGTTGATGTACATTCGTTGTGGGAAGGTAAAGACCGGCCCTCGTGTAGTGAGGACGAATGTTGGTATCTGTATACGTTTGCCGTCGGCGAGTTCGAAGGTTCTTTGTATCTGCAGTTGCTTTGGTCCTGACAGCAGCGTCTCGAAGACCTCTGGGAACTGCTCTATGAGCCAGTTGCAATAGTCTTGCAGCTTTGTTTTTTCCTGCTCCGGCACGATGGGCGGCCGCACATCAACACCATACTTGACTATATGCTGTGAAATACTTTCTATATCGAATATGTAATTCATACTTTAGAGTCTATCCCATCGATGGCAACAAGTCAAAGAAAAGCAGGTAATTGCCCCCCAGGATCGTGGGATAACCCTCAGGGAATTTCTTTCACTGCTGGCTGGTTCTCAAATAAACTTACTCTGACCGCACATCTTTTGCTCACCACGTTGATACTGGGACAGATATGGATGTGCCAGGTACCTTGCATTGTCTTAGCTCAAATCTTATAGGTCAGTCCAACCTGGCGGGTCACTGCTGAAATGTTCGGTTGCCTTGTGCTGGCAAATTCCTTTGCAAATAGGTCTCATTTTGTAATAATTGTTAGCGAATATGAGCCTTTTGTTTTATGCAAAAAGACCCGCCGACAAGAGTTAAGTCAACAAACGCCATGAGCATGTTTAGACGCAGCGTAATGTGGGCCGCCTTAGCGTTGATCATTGCCCTGATTTTTCTGTCTATTTACGGGGCGTTCATCGGCCCTGAACGAGCTCAGCAGTTTTTCAATTCTCTGCCTTTAGCTGTCTACTGGATAGCCTTTATTCTGCTGTTGATTGTTGGCATGGTTATATTTCGCAAATTTATTTCTGTGCCGGCTCTGTTACTGATTCACGCAGGTTGCCTTCTTGTTCTTGCAGGTGCTGTTTGGAGCTCGGAAGCCGGGCACGAGTTGCAGAAAAAGCTCTTTGGAATAGATAGAGTCCCGAAAGGCCAAATGGTAGTCTTTGAACAGTCCTATGAAGACCGCGTCACATTAGAAGGTACTGAGCAGGTCAGAAAATTGCCTTTCCGTATCAAACTCAAAGACTTTCGAATTGATTATTATAAGCCTGGTTACTTGCTGGTCCAAAGCCGCAAGGGAAAAACGTTCAGATTCGTCGCTGAAATCGGCAAAGAGTATTTCCTTGGTGACGACCTGGGTGCGTTGAAAATTGTGCGGGCCTTTGAGAATTTCAAAATTAGAATCGAGGAGGATGGAAATGTTCCTTATGACGATACAGGCCCCGGCGATAATCCTGCTCTTGAGGTTCAGATTATAACACCGACCGGCCAGACAAAGACCAGATATGTTTTTGCGCTATCGCCGGGACATATTCACCGCGATGTTGAACCTGTTCTGCGATACTATAGACCAATTCGCGACTATGTCAGTGAGCTACAAATAATCGAGGATGACAAAGTCGTTGTCGAAAAAGATATCGAAGTGAATCACCCCCTTTACTACGGGGGATACCATTTCTATCAATATTCATACGATGACCAAGCCGGCCAGTATACCGTTCTGATGGTTGTCTCCGACACGGGCCTTAACGCTGTCTATCTTGGCTATCTTTTGCTTTGCGGCGGCGTTTTCTGGCATTTTTGGTTAAGGGACATATTTGCCGCGATAAAGGCTAAAAGTTTATAGATGGAAATTAAATACACAATCCAGGGCTTATTGATTTACGTTGCAATAGCCGCGTATCTGTCAGCCTTCACGGAAACCATCTTACGTCGGCAGAAAGCCGGACAGTTTCTGTTTGCTTTCGGTTTTATCGTTGCCGCAGGAGCTTATGCATATCGCTGGCACAATGTTGGCCATATGCCGCTTCAGAATCTCTTTGAGGTGTTTTTGTGTCTTGGGGCGATTTGCTATCCGGTCTCCTTGTTATGTCGGCGTTTTCTGCGTGTTGGTGGTCAATGGGCGGATATGCTGATTGCAGCTATCGTGCTTTTCCCTGCTGGCTTTGTCTTTAGTGCCGAGCTGCGGCAATTGCCTCCTGCTCTTCAAAGCCCTCTGTTTGTGCCACATGTTGCTGTCTATGCACTGTCGTATATCTTTATGGCAAAGGCAGCCTCTCAAGCAATCTTACAGCTCGCAGGAATAACGCCAAGCGCAAACGAAAACCTGCTGAATCCCGAGCAGGCAACTTACCGCATGGTTTGCGTTGGCTTTCCACTGCTTACGCTCGGCCTTGTACTCGGCAGTTGTTGGGGGAAGCTCGCCTGGGGCGATTATTGGGGATGGGATCCGAAGGAACTATGGTCGCTCGCATCATGGCTTGTCTACGTGGGATATTTTCACTTTCGCTACATGTTTGGAAAAAAGCACCCCCGTATTAATAGCGCCTGGGCCGTTGTCGGTATGGCAGTTATCATAATAACACTGCTCTGGGTAAATCTCTCGAAGTTTTTCCCAGGCCTGCACAGCTATGCAATCTGAAACTCAGCCAGATTACCTAAAGCGCACGCATAAATTCGACCAGGTCCTTTTTTTCCTGCTCCGTGAGTTTAGTTTCAGATATCAAGTTGAAGAACTCCACCGTATCTTCCAGAGTGAGTAGTCGTCCGTCATGTAGATATGGCGGCGAATCCTTTATACCCCTAAGTGGGAAATTCTTAATTGGTCCATCTGCGGAGGCGTATCTGCCGTTTATCATTTGAGGTTTGTAGAACCGCTCGACTTTTAGGTTATGCATCAGATTATCAGTGTAGTAAGGCGGTGTATGGCAAGTACCACACTTACCTTTTCCGAAAAATATGTCCTGGCCGCGCAACTCAGCCACGGTAGCCTTACCTGGACCAAGCTTGCCGAAGATATCCAGCTTCGGAGCCGGCGGGAAGTCCAAAAGTGACTGGAACTCGGCCATGAAGTGGACCTGGCTTCCGCGATCGAGGATATTCACTCCTTTTTTGGTGGCGATAACCGGATCGCCGTCAAAGTAGGCTGCTCGCTGTTCAAACTCGGTAAAATCTTCTACACTTTTCAGGGCTCGTTGTGAGCCGAACAGTCGTTGGATGTTGACTCCTCGCAGAGGTGGTGTATCGAGTCGATGGCGAAACTGCTGGGGTCGGATATCACCTACTAAATGTGTTGGTGCTGCGGTATGGCCGTTAGCGTGGCAGTCGAAGCAAGTTACCCCTCTGCTCGGACGTACGCTACGGCGGTCTTCCGTTTGATTGAACTGCTGTTGCGGAAATGGAGTCACTAACAATCGCAGTCCCTCAAGCTGTTTTGGATTCAGGATTCCGTTGAAAAGCTCGTAGTAATTTTCGATAGTTACGACTTTGCCCTGAGAAACATCGCCAAGGTCCGGACGTGTGGTTAAGTATATAGGCGCAGGATATTCTGGCAGAAAATGCTCAGGAAGATCAAAATCGAGATCAAAACGGGTCAAATCTCTGCCTTCCTGCTTTTTAATCTCGTCTATTGCCATCTTCGGAAAAACCATGCCGCCTTCGCTATGATTAGGGTGAGGCAGCGGCAGAAAGCCTTTCGGAAATAAGTTCTTTTCGCGAATTTCTTCCGGCGTCATCTCAGCAAGTTTTTCCCAGGTCATTCCCTGCGGCAGTTTCACGCGGACTCCTTCCTGGATCGGTTTTCCGCCGGACATTGTGAAACCTTTGGCTGGCCTGTTGGATAGGTCATATCTTTCATTGAGTAAGTCCATCTGACGTTTCATTACCTCTGGTTTTGCAGCTTTCATCCTGGCCATAGTGGATTCAAAATCTTCGGTGATCACGACCGGTGCATAACTGGATTGTCTTGCGTTGGCACCTTGTACATAACTAAAGTCGAGAATGACAATCACGGTATACAGAAAGATGACCTGTGTGGCTAAGAGTTTTTTTGTTGATTTCATTTTCGCTTCCTTTCGATGGGATATGTTCCCTCTCATTTGGTTTCCAAAAAACTATTGTGAAATTGTCCTTTTCGTGAAAGGTCTGTCAAGTACATTTTATACAAGAAAAAAGTGTTAAACGGAAAATTGTATATTGGATAAGCGCTCCTGTAGGAGGGTGGCCGTGATAAATTTAATCTGGTTAAAATTATCCAGGCTATCTGTCGGCCTATGCAATTGTGTAACTTGGCGTCTGCATTTCTTATATCCTTTCGTCTAAGAATAACTTACAACACAGAAAGAGAAGCCTTTGGATTCCCCGGCAAGGCAGTTGCCGCAGCTACCTCAGGTGTATCGCTGACTGTGTGAGGGCAGAACTTTGCTTGGAGACATCAACTCCAGAAAATTTCATTGGCATCCAAGACATATAAAAAAATTATTATTGAGATTGGAGATTTTTGTTGATGAATTACCATAACGACCGATAACATTACTTGTTGAAGCTAATAAAGGTCATTTACTGAGCTTGCTGGGCCGTTGTGGCAGAGCGAATGAGGTTCTTTAACCTCGCAAGCAAAAGTAATATTAGCCTGATTAGCAACACTTCATAAATGGGCAGGGCGGTGAAAAGCTGCAATACTAACTAAGGTGAAGCTGTAAACAAAAACTGTCTGTTAAGGGAGGCGTAGAAGGTCTTCGGTCTTATGCAGGCAGTAAAGCATTGCTCTTAGAAAGGAGGTGATTGTAGCAGTAGAGATTCCATAGGAAACCCTAATTTTAAAAAAAGGAGATCAGAAATGAAAAGGATTTCAGTTCTATCAATTGTACTGTTGACTGTTGCGCCGTGCGCAGTCAAGGGCTTCCAAAGTGACCGTGTTCCCCTTCGTTATCGTACACGCTACTCGCCGTATGCCTTCAGCTACGATAGTTGCGGCTTAGTTCCTGGCACAGTGTATTATTCGCCGTATGCGTATATGTCGGGCCGTACTGGCTTGGTTCCTTACTGGGTGAATTACTCTCCTTACGCTTTCAGCTACAAACACTCCGGTCTGATTTCCGACTATGGATATTGTCCTTTCTATATTTATCGTGGCAGCGGTGTTTGTGCATCTTGTTGTGGGCATTGTGGTTTCGTTGACCAGAGCAAATGCCACTGTTCTCGTACTGAAGATTGTGAGTCCTGCAATTTGCCTGATAGTGTGGAAAACAATTGTCAATCAGCAGTGTCGAATCGCAACGAACGGGCAAGACAGCTAAGAAAGTCGCGAGCAAAAATCAGAAGTATGAGACAAAGCGATGGAAAGGATATAATTTGCGATTATCTTAAAAGCAATAACATGGCTGATTTTGAGATATGTCGAGTTTTGAGGATAGATGATAAGACGGTATGCGCCGACTTTTTGCTTAGGGATAAGAATATAGTCATAACATACTGGAATCCCGATGAGATAGAATCTCTGGCGCAACAACCGCGGTACAAAAGGAACTTCTACGAAAGATATAGACAACAGTGGGAGGAATTTTGTCAAAAGTGTAGAGAAACAGGGGCAAAGGTTTATTTGATAGGGTCCTCGGACCGGCAAGAGATATGGGCACAATTGGAACTGTGTGAGGAGCTAAGCGAAGGATAGAATATAACGCCTTGTATTGCTGGCAAGCGGCAACGACACTTTTTGTTATTGTCGGTAGTTTGTGTTTGGACCAGGCAAATGGGCCTTCATGGCCTGCCCGGGGTAGGGTCGTTCGGATACCAGTTCTCGGGATTATTCCAGGCCACAGGTTCTGCAGTTACATCGAGAATCGCCAGTGCATCGCCGCCGCCGTCGGTTGTCGGGTACCATGCATCGTCGTACGAAAATCGTAGGATAGCTGCCTCTAACGGCGCTGCAAGCTTGAGGATTATACGCTCACCGCCATTACTGAGGTGGCCGGAATATTCGCCGGCAATATTGATATCTGAGTCGTATTTTGATTGAAAAGCCAGGATGTCGGCAACGACTACCGTAAGCTCGCCTGGCTCAAGTAATATTGCCGGGAATGTATAATCGATACCTCCAGCGAGGCGTACGCCTGTTAAATCGAGCGTCACATTACCAATATTTTGTAGTTCAACAAAATCATAATCATTGCCATCAGGATCGTGGTACATCAGTTCGGTAATACGCAGACCATCTAACAGTGCATATGCCTGATCATAAGAGCCGAGGCCGATTGTTGAAGTTATAACCGCATCGAGCCTTAGACCGAAGACGATATCACTACTGGTGTCACTACTTTGATGTACTTCGACAGCAACAACATTATCCCCTTGGATCAATCCGCTTGGTGGAATTGAAAACGGGCCTTCGAAGACAGCGTTGTCCACGGTACGGTTGGCTCTTATAGTGTGTTCGATGGCACCATTAGACATGCCAAGGCGAAGAACTTCCTGGCCGTTAAGGTAGAATACAACTCCGTCATCGATGACAGGGGCAAGATAAAATTTAGTAACATCATTGGGTTGGGCATCCAGATAAAAATGTTTTCTAAAATAATATGTAGCAGCGCCGAGAGTGAGTGTCGTATTCTTGGGTCCCGGCAGATCGGAATCTTCCGCATACAACAGTGCTGGGCCGCTCGGCCATGATGAATCGTTGTAGTTCGGATCGTGCCAGTTTGCGGGCAGAGCCGTATCTGTTTGCTCATACGACCAGACATCATCGATGACAATCAGATTGGCCTCTGTAAAAATAGTGGTTTCTTCGGGATTGGCAGTACCAGGAGTAGGCAGCTCAAAGAACTCGAAGTTGGTTGATCCGTCGGGCGCACTACCCTGAGAGACGTCGGAAGACTGCGGACCGAAAAGTACTTTGTCAATCTCTTTGATTTCTGCATCAAATAGACCAATCATGTCCCCCTCGACTGATAGTCTAAAACCTACATGGCCCGGTAGATTTTGACCGTCGGCTGTAAACACGGCGTAGCCCTTGCCCGCAATAAAGCTTAGTGGGCCGAGCCGGCACTTGTTGGGCTGTGTTATTGGATTGTCAGTCAAGTACAAACCACTCAGGTCAACAGGCGAGGCTTGAGGATTATACAGCTCGATAAAATCATCAGCAAATAAGACTTCACCTCGAGCGAGCCACTCATTGACCTTTAGCCTGCCTGGGTCACCCAAAGGCTCAGCAATGTTGCTTTGTCCGAAGGTCGGAACGGCAAGACGCCAACGGCCGTCATAGCCGACTCTGCCTATAGATAGATCAGGTAGCTGCAGACCGAACTCGACTGAATCAACCAATATGCCGCGCCTGTCATATAGATAGACGGCGTCGCCATCGCCATCAAGTGCAAAGCCCAAGTGGATGCCGGGGGTAGTTGTATCGGCATCAGCATAAAGCACGAGATATTCACCGGGGTCAATAGTGAGGCCGAAGGGGAAAACAAATCTCGTTGGATTGCCAGGATCATCGGTTATGCTCATTCTGGATAACTGTATTGGGGCAGGCCCATCATAGTAAAGCTCAATCAAGTCAGGCAAAGTCCCTTCATGCTCGACGGTAGTGTTTGCAGCAAGAACTTCACTAATAACCAGTCGCCAGTAGGAAGTATCTATAGTCCAGGTGCGTGATGCTGCAGGTGTACTTTGCCAACCGCCTGCAGAATTCATACCAAGAACGTAAACGGTATAAGATTGGCCATCAAGCAGATCCGTAAGCTCGATAGGCACATCTATCGGCAGCTCTTCGCTATACGGTTCATTGGGATCATTGAGGCTGTACTTGTAATGGGTGATACCTGGCCCACCCACAGTTAATTTGGCGCTGGTATGGTACGTTACCTTGGAGGGCTCACCGCAGATTGCAGCTCCACTGGGTGCATTGGCGCCCATATCCAGTCCGCAGGGTCCTGCACCGATAGCCGGCGACATGGGTTTTAGATGAAAATTACCTTCGTAGTCTATGAACAGTGGATCAGCATCGAGGTTACCTGTGCCAAAGTCAAGGAATTCTTCAGGAACAATCGACCGATTGACCACCGCTCCTTCGGTGGCATCGGCAAGGTGCTTGAATAGGTCATTGTTATCCCAAAAGATGTTGCCGTCAAGGTAAGCCCCCTTGCCTGGCCCGAGGACATTGGTTCCATCGACTTCATTAAACTGAATCACTGCGTCCGTAGCGCCCACAAAAACGTTGTTCTGGGCATGTAGGAAGCAGTCTTCCTTCAGCAGCACCGCGTGGTCCACGTCGAAAAAGATATTCCGTACGACAGTGATGTTCGAAGTCAGACCGCCAAGCCTTTCGCCTGTCGCAATTGCCTGTGAAGTGGTGGCACGCTGGCCGTCCCAGTGGAAATTCATAAACAGATTGCCTTCAATGTGGGCATCGGTGCCGTCAATGTCAAGTCCGTCATCGCCACCACCGAGAAAAACATTATTGTATGCCTGAAAAACCGGTCCCGGGCGTTTAGCCCCTGAGAAATCAAGAACGTCTTCCCCGCCGGCACTGCAGATGCCAAAGGTATTTGACTCCATGATCAGGTACTCGTCACCCTCGATGTACAGACCGTGGACAACTTCGCTTGTTGCGATGCCGGGCAGGAAGGAGTTGCGGACAATCAGAGAGGGATGTGACACTTCAAGGACAGTTTTTTCAGTTCCGGCCCAGGTCATATTGTCGATCAGAAGCTGCGAATGGTCAATTAAGATGGACTCGTTCTGGCCGTCACCGTACTCCATATCGGCGTAGCACATTCGGCTATCATTGAGTGAATTTACAAAAGCCAGACCCTTCCAGCTCGAGTCCGTACCGGCAGTGCGTGTCAGCCGGATGCGCTCGTACTTAGCACCCTCGGCAATAAGCCGGCCATTGATGGTAATGCCTTTACCGTTGGCGAAGAACAGCGTTGTTCCCGGCTCTATCGTAAGCGTCACGCCGGTAGGGATAGTTGTATTGTCAACAATCTGCCATGGGCCGGATGCGGCATCCAGAATCGTGTCAGTCATGAGCGTGCCGGAAACTTCCGAGACGTCACCATCATCGTACGAGACGTCAATGAAACCATGCTCCAACCTTTTGCCGGCTCCGTTGGGCTCGTCGAATGTCTCAACAATGATACGGTTGATGCCGGGATTCAATGCGATGGTTTCGTCGATGGACCATACCCCGTCCAACGGTGACCAATCGGCCAATTGACCGTTCACCAACACCGAGCGGGTCTCGATAGCATTAGCCCGACCGTGTAGAGAGGCCAGGTTTGTGACTGTATAATAAAAGCCGTTTGAGGTTGGCAAATAGCTGCTGATGGAGAAGGTCAGCGGGATTTGTTGCATTACGTTGGTAGCGCGCTCAGCAATCTTCTGCTTCATTTCGTCGATCATTGGTTGCGGAATCCAGTCACCCAAAAGCTGGTCGAGTAGCGGGTTTAATTGTTCCGGCGAAAACACAGTTTCGATTAAGTCCGCAAATTGAGCATAGTATTCGCTTACAAATGCAGGATGCTTCAGGAAGCGCGCCATGACCGGCAAGTAGCCACGATCGGCAACGTAGAATATTGACAGGTTCGTGCTGGGAATATCGTGAGCCACATAAAGAACGGTATCAAGATCATGGATCAACAGTACAAAACGTGGGTCCTCCACCCCACGGTACATCCGGTAGTCGTCGCCTACACCGGTGCCCAAGCCGTTCTCATTATTGCCGATCAACGAATTAACGGCGAACCAACGTAGCCACTGCTGGACATTAAGAACGCGGTTAACCTCATCTACATAAGTGACGTCCGGCTCGTTGCCCAGCACATTTGTCAAATCAAACAGGTCGGTCCAGTCGTTCTGTGCCTCATTGGTCAGTTTGTAGTAACCTGCTTCGACATAGTCAGCCGCATTAGTGCCCAGATAGCTCAGATCCGCCGTCCAGGGATAGTGTGAAGCCTCGTACATATTCCCGTTGCTATCGTTGGGGATGTGACGCTCGGCCCAATCACTGTCGTACACTTCCAAACAAACGTACGAACCGTACATCCTTTGCCCGGATTCGGTTAAGTTCTCGCCGTTGACCCTCACTTGTACTGCAGTAGCATTGGCAGCAAGCAAGCCTGCCATGCGGAAGATTGCGCTGCCGGTTAACTGAAGGTAAGGATACTTGCTGTTGATGTTGATTGCTCTAACATCCTTCCATGGATCATCGTTACGAAAATTTACTCGATAATTATTAGGTGGCATGTTACGAGTACCTTCGCCGCGGTTGCGGATTCCAACATTGTAGCGTAGCTTCGTATTGACACCGTCAATGCTTATGAACGTGCCGTTCATCTGGGCATGTGAATGGCCGTCATAACTCTGAGTTCCGATATAGGCCAACCTGCCGCGCTCCATCTCGGTCATGATGAGATAATAGACCGGCTGGCTGCCGGGCAGCCACTCTGCCTCTGGGTCAAACGAATCATCCACCTGGTAAAGAGCGTTTGTTACCTGCTCGGATGCGCCATCTATAGTGCTCAGAGCAGGCCAGGTGCGTGAATTGGTCCCAGCGTCACTTGCTTCGACATAGAACTCGACTATTATGCTGTCTGGCTGAGCAGGTATCTGGGCACTATATACTCCGTCACCTGCGTCACCATCATCGTGCTGGCCGTCATCGAACATTTCCATGTAGTTGTAGTCATTTGCATTATAGTGCGGATAGATGTTTTTAGATTCATATACGGAGCTGTCAATTCGATAGTGCAGCCCAACTGTAACACTGCTGATGTGCTCGTCGATAATACGGGCCGTCACTGTCACCACGTCATTGGACCCTGGGATGATAGGCAAGTGCTTCACATTCAGAATTAATGGTGCAATGTCGTTCGCAGAAACCGAGTTAGTGGCACCCGGCGTGCCGTCATTAGAATCGCTTGCCGTCCAGTTCTGGCCGTATTCATTGGGGATAGCGGGATTGATTAACTCCAGTGATTTGCCACCGCCGTCGTGGTCGTCCGACCAGAGCCAGCCGCGGTGGTTGTAGTCACTCGGTCCGAGTTCACGCACCGCCCAGTCACCCTCGTCGGCATAGTGAATTCTATCAATCCTTACACCCATGGCATCGACCAGTTCAATCACTTCGCCGGAGTTTTTGAGCCGGCCATCCCAGCCGCCTACCACGTTGGTTACTTCTGGGTGCTTTGTTGTGAAGGTGTTCACATCTGCGGCTACCGCAAGGTACTCTCCGGCTCCCAGTGTTATGTCCGGAAAAACAAAGTCAACACCATCACTGAATCGCCAATTGAAGAGGCTGACCGATTCAGTGCCTTTGTTGAATAACTCGATGTACTCCTGTCCTGTATTCTCCGGCTCGTAGAGCCGATGATAAGGGTGGTACATAATCTCGCTGATGATGACGTTAGCAGGTTCCCGTGTGTTGGGCGTTCCGGGAGTAGGAGAGTTAAAGAAACGCCAGTTATCGCTGCCATCGGGCGATCGGCCATAGGATATATCTGTCTGCTGTGGGTCAAAGGTGATGCTATCTATGAGATTTTCATCGGCGTCGTACAGGCCGATTTGTTCGCCGTCGGTGCTGAGTTTGAAATTTGCATGCAGTGTTCCTTCATCAGTCTCGTTATCAGCCCAAATCAATAGGAAACCGTGAGATGGGATTGTTGTTACGAGGGGGTTATCATCGGGGACATGCCATTTTGTGGGAACAGACAGGTCATCCGTCAAATACATGCCGCTTATATCAATAGCGTCGTTCCCGTAGTTATAGATTTCTATCCAGTCTTCGTAATCGCCATGAGAGTCCTTGATGAAACCATCATTTTTGGCCATAAACTCGTTTATCAGAAGTGTTAGCTGATGGCCCTGTTTAAGCCAGTTGTCAGCAAGCAGGGCAAAGTCAACAACATCAATGCCGTTGGTAGCATCGAGGTCGGCGCAGTCGGAACCGGAGCAGCCTGCGTCCAACCATTGTCGAGCAAAAATTTCGAGATCTTTTAGGTCGACTTTGCAGTCGCTGTCCAGGTCGCCAACGGGACAATCGGCCCCTACAGAACCAGCCCAGGCCAGAGCCAATGTCAGGATGAGCAAAGAAGTCTTCATGAAGTCGGGCATATCCTATCCTTACTTTTTTACTGTTGAGCCATCCCCTTGAAGCGAGTTTATAAGTACAGCATCCCCATCTGCGAAAGACAACACCGTATTAAGCCGACCTATCTATTTTAACATATTGAGAGTCGCACAGTCAATAAAGTTATCCTTGCGAAGACCCATTATTGAGGTTATTTCTAATATAACACAGTCGATAGAATGAATTACGTTCTATCAAGCTGGCAATTAACACAATAAGCTAAAAAAGTTTATTATTGCAGAATAAAGTAACATCCATTAGCAATAGCCGATAGGATTGTCAATTGCAACCGAGCCACGGACCGGATACTGTATCCTCTCAGCGCCAAGTCCAGTAAACACCCCCACATATATAGACTTTCAATGCTGTCGGATTAGGTTCAGACAGTGTTTGTGCGCCTCCTGGAGAATTTTATTGACAACCACGCTCGGGTGTGGGTATTTTCAATTTTGACGGTGCGGTCCTCGATCGCGACCTGAAAACAACGGCAGACTCGCCTAAGCAGTGACGAGGGAGTTCTGGGGAAACCATACTTAATTATTTCTTGAAAGGCACTCACTGTAATGACACACTTTATCTTCCATCCAAGTCGTTTCGCCGCCACCTGCGGCTCGCTCATGACCCTGTGGATCGGGTTGAGTTTCTCCGCACTGGCCGCCGATTCGCCACGCAAAACGGTTTCGCTGGATCAAGGCTGGCGGTTTCACCTCGGAGACGTGACCGACGCCATCGCTCCCGGTTACGATGATCACGAGTGGCGGCGTGTGGATGTGCCGCATGATTATGTGGTCGAAGGCACGTTTGATCGGACGAATCCTTTCGTGTATCCGGGCATGGACACCAGTTGGTATCCGCTTCACGGCTTCCTGCCGGTGCAGCCCGCCGTGTATCGCAAGACGATTTCCATTCCGGCCGACGCGAAGGGCCAGCGATTGTGGCTGGAGTTCGACGGCGTGTTCAGCAACAGCCGCTACTGGCTCAACGGTCAGGACATCGGCAGTCAGTACAGCGGCTACACCAGATCACGTTTCGACATTACGGACGCGGCGGACTACGGCGGCAGGAACATCTTGGTGGTGCGCGTCGATCCACGCTACGACGGCTGGTGGTACGAGGGCGGCGGTATCTATCGTCACGTAAGACTGGTGATGCTCGATCCGGTCCACATCGCGCCGGACGGGGTCTTTGTCGCACTGGCGGTAGCCGACCCGGGTGACGGCATCCAAGCGGATGCGACGGTCACGGTGACCACCGATGTAACCAACGCCGGCGGCGCCGCTGTCACGGCAACCGTCTTGAGCGAGATTCTTGACACCAACGGCCGACAGGTCGCCGCCGAGTCAACGGTTCAGACGCATGCGGCCGGGGCTGGGTCAAAAGCCACGCAGCATATTCCGTTGGCCAGGGCCAGCCTCTGGTCGCTGGAAAATCCTTACCTATACCAATTGCGCAGTACGATCAGCGTGTCCGGCAAAGTCGTCGATCGGTTGACAACTAACTTCGGCGTGCGGCACATTCGTTTCGATGCCGACCACGGTTTTTTCCTGAATGGCAAGCACGTCAAGATTCAGGGTGTCAATATGCACCAGGACCACGCCGGCGTCGGGGTGGCGATGCCCGACCGGCTCTTTGAATGGCGGCTCGAACGGTTGAAGGAGATGGGCTGTAACGCCATCCGCCTTTCTCACAATCCCGTCGCGCCCGTCCTGCTCGATGACTGTGACCGCATGGGCTTTCTCGTCATTGCCGAGAACCGTCATCTCGGCGATACCTACGCGGATCAGACGCCGAAAAACACCCCAGCCGTGGAACATCGCGATCTCACCGCCCTCGTGATGCGCGACCGCAATCATCCGAGCATTATTCTCTGGTCGCTGTGCAACGAGCAATGGATCCAGGGTTCGCCGGAAGCTGCCGCCATGGCGCGGGCCATGAAACAACGCGTTCACGAACTCGACCCAACGCGACAGGTCACCGCGGCGATGAACGGCGGCTTCACCAACCCGGAAGGGTTTCTCAGTGTGCTGGACGTGATCGGCATCAACTATCATCCCGAAGTCTATGAAACCGTTCACGCCCAATGTTCCACGAATCCGATCGTCGCCAGCGAGATTGCCAGCGAGGTAGGCACGCGCGGCTTCTACGGGACAAACCACTGGGACAATTATTGGGGCGACCGGGAGCGTGGCTACGTTTCCGTCTACAGCATCAACGCCGGGCCGGGAGGGCAGACCGTGGGAAATGCGTGGCCGCCCGTCGCGACGAACGAGTTCATGGCAGGCGGCTTCGTGTGGAGTGGCTTTGATTACAAGGGCGAGCCGCGGCCTTTCGAATGGCCGGTCATCAACTCGCACTACGGCTTCATGGACATCTGCGGATTTCCCAAGGACAGTTACTACTATTATAAGGCTTGGTGGACGGACAAACCGGTATTGCATCTCTTCCCGCATTGGAATTGGCCGGGCAGGGAAGGCCAGGAGATTTCCGTGTGGGTTCATAGCAACTGCCAGGAAGTGGAGCTTTTTCTCAATGACGTTTCCCAAGGCAGGCAAACCGTGACACCCTATCATCATCTCGAATGGAAAGTCAACCATGCACCCGGCAGACTCGTGGCCAAAGGCATGCACAATGGCCGGCCGATCGAGGCCGTGGTTGAAACCACGGGTGCTCCCGCTGCCATACGTCTAATCCTCGACCGCTCCGTGCTTGGCGCGGACAACGCCGATCTCGCCGTCGTAAATGTTGCGGTTCTCGACGCACAAGGCCGTGTTGTTCCGGTCGCAGACAACACAATCACCTTCACAATGACCGGTCCGGGCAAGATCATCGGCGTGGGCAATGGCGACCCCAGCAGCCACGAACCCGACAAGGCCAGCAGCCGTTCCGCTTTCAACGGCCTGGCACAAGTCATCGTGCAGTCCACCTCCAAACCCGGCCCCATTACCCTAACCGCGACATCACCGGGCTTGGAATCAACCCAAGTGTCGCTCACCACCGCGGCCAATCTACCACTGCCACCCGCGTCAACGGATGTCAACGCCGTTGGAGACAATATCCATTCTCCGGAAGCCACAGCGCACGGCCCGATTCCGTATGCCACACTACAGGTGATTGCCGATGGCGATTCTGATGCCGTCATTGCCGAAAAAGCGGCCAAGGTTCTGCCCCGCCCCAATCAATCCGACTGGATGCGCCTGGAGTGGACCTTTTTCCTTCACTACGGCGTGAACACATTCAGAGGCGTTGAGTGGGGCAGTGGTCGTGAAGATCCCTCGGAGTTCAATCCTTCGTTGTTTGATGCCGACCAATGGGTCCGCGCGATGAAAGAGGCCGGCGGCAAGATGATTGTGCTCGTTTGCAAGCACCACGATGGATTGTGTCTGTGGCCCACTCGCTACACGCAGCATTCGGTCGCATCGAGTCCCTGGTTGGACGGCAAAGGCGACGTGGTACGAGCGGTTGCCGACGCCGCACGCAAGTACGGTCTCAAGCTGGGTGTCTACCTGTCACCTGCGGACCTCTACCAGTTAAAGACAAATCCAAAGAATCCAGCCGGTTACTATGGTGACGGCAGCAGTGACGTTCCTTCCACCATTCCCATCGATCCGGCCGGCTTCAAGACGAATCCCACTGCAGGACGCACGCCGTCCGAAGGCTTTGGGAGTTATACCTATGCGGTGAACGACTATAACCGCTATTTCCTGAACCAGCTTTACGAATTGCTGACCGAATACGGACCGATCGCCGAAGTCTGGTTTGACGGTGCCAATCCGGATCCCAGCGTCAAAGAGACCTACAACTATGCCGCGTGGTATGATTTGATCCACCACTTGCAGCCCGGTGCGGTTATTTTCGGCAAAGGGCCGGATGTGCGTTGGGTCGGCAGTGAAAGCGGTTACGGACGCACCACGGAATGGAGTGTCATTCCTCTGCCTACATCGCCCGACAACTTCATTTGGCCGGACATGACAGCCGGGGATCTCGGCAGCCGTGCCAAACTGACGCCCGGTTCGTATCTCTGGTGGTATCCGACGGAAACAAATGTCACCATTCTCCGCGACGGCCAATGGTTCTGGGCGCCCAACAAACGTCCCAGAAGCGTCTCGCAGTTGGTGGATATCTATTACTCGTCGATTGGTCGTAACGGGAACCTCATTTTGAACCTGTCTCCAGACACGCGTGGTCTGATTCCGGATGATCAGCTTGAAGCCTTGAGCCTGATGGCGAGGGTGGTCAAGGATACATTCGCCACAGACCTCGCCGTCGGCGGCAAGCTCACTGCCGGCACGTCCAACCCTGCCAACAGCGCGTCGCTGGCATTGGACGGAAACCTCGACACCTGGTGGGAGGCCGCGCCGGGCCATGCCAACGCGGCTTTGACGTTGACGCTTCAGGCGGCTGTCACCTTTGATGTTGTTTCGTTGCAGGAAGCGCTAGATCATCGGGGCCAGAGAATCGAATCCTTTGCCATTGAAACATGGAACGGGTCGGCGTGGGTCACGGCAGAACATGTCGCGTCAGACGAACTGACGACCGTCGGGCACAAACGGCTGATACGGCTGAAGTCGCCCGTGACCACCAGCCAGGTGCGTATCCGCATCACCGGTTCACGCCTGGAACCGACGCTGGCTGAAATGGGACTTTTTAAGCAGCCCGTGGGTTTTTTGCCTCCTGTGATTTCAGATCGTGACGCCAACGGCAAGGTGACCATCAGCAACGCCGGCGGCTTAAAGATGGTTTATACCGTTGATGGCACCATGCCGACGACCCACTCGACTGTTTATAGCTCACCGATTTCCCTGCCGCTGGGTGGCACTGTGCAGGCCGCTTGCCTGTTACCGCACGGACAACTCGGCATAGAGGCTTCAAAGTCCTTCGCCGGAATGATGCCGATTGGTTGGAAAGTAGTCGGAGTCGACAGCCAGGAAACCCATCAGGCTGCCAACGCCGCAATTTATTCATCATATACTGTTGGCGGATTGCTTGGAAAATTATAGCTGAGGATGTCTAATTAACATGTCCGTACTCAAAATAGCCGGCAAAATGTATTGGCTGCGGAAAGCGGAACGCTTGGATCGTGGTCAGATCGAGGCGTTGCGAAAGAGACGCCTTCGGAGGCTGCTGAAATATGTCCTTACAAGGTCGCGGTTCTATCAGAACTACTACCGTAGACATGGCATAACAATCGATAATATTGACCAAATCGGTCTAAGGGACATACCTCCCATCGACAAGGAAATCGTGATGGACAACTTTGATGACCTTGTTTGCAATTCGTCCATCAAGAGAAAAGATGTGGAAAGATTCATCAGCGACCCTTCAACTGTGGGCAAGAAATATCGTGGCCGATATCAAGTGATACATACCTCTGGCTCGACTGGGACAATTGGCATTTTCCTTTATAGTTCGAATGAGTGGAATTTGGCCAGAGCTCTGATTGCCACACGGGTGCTTGGTCTGAAAATTCATCCATTTAGAGTGAGGCACGCTTTCGTTGTAAAATTAGGCGGCCATTATGGCGGGGCGACCCTATGTCAGGCTGCCCCGAACCTGTTTTTCAAACAGTTGGCTGTTCCGATCGACTGTCCGTTGGAGGAAATGGTTAGAGTCATAAACGACTTTCAACCCGATTTCTTGACAGGCTATGCCTCGGGTCTCTATTTACTGGCTCAACAGCAGATTAAAGGCAGTATAAATATCAGGCCGCGAAAAGTAATAAGTTCCGCTGAACCGCTTACCTGTGAGATGAAGCAGGCCATAGTAAGCGCATTTGGTGTACAGCCGGTGGATTTGTACGCTGCGTGCGAATCCATTGTGATAGGTGCATCTTGTGATAGCCACCAGGGTTTTCACTTATTTGATGACTGGCACTGCCTGGAAGTTGTCGATGGTGATGGCAAAGATGTTGCTGTTGGTTCTTCCGGCTGGCTGATTTTGACTAATCTCTATAACTATACTCAGCCTCTGATACGCTACCGGATGAGTGACAAGATTGTGCTGGACGATGAAAAGTGTCTATGCGGCCGACCATTTGTATTGATGAAGGATTTCGTGGGAAGATCGGAAGAAATGCTATGGTTCGAAAGGACTGATGGCCGGAGGGAGTGTATTCATCCCTCTACAATTGCGGATTTTTTTGTCCCTGGTCTTGAGAAATTCCAGCTCATTCAAGTCCGACCAAACCGACTTCTTATGAAGGTAGTAGTAAACGATGGTGAGCACGATGTTGCATCACGCATTCATAGAAAGATGTGGGACATTCTTCGGGCAAGGCGGCTTGATAAAGTAGTTCGGTTTGAAACTCAGGTAGTTAGGCAGATAGCGAGCGATCCGAGGACGGGAAAATTTAAGCTCATAGTGCCGTTTGACGAGTAAGCAGACGTGGACTTTGGAGTAACTTGTTGGAAAGGAAAGCATGTTAGGGAAAAACGCGCCCGGCAGGACTTGAACCTGTAACCTTTGGATTCGAAGTCCTTTTCTCTGAGCATAACACAAGTATGCATAATGGCTTAGAACGCGGTTTTTGGCCGAAAATGAGACAATTTTGCTCCCAGGCGGATTTTAGCATCGATTCTGGACGTGAGCGATGTCTTGGCACCTGATGCTGTTGTATCTGATGGACTGGTTTCTATGCGGCGGCTCAGTATGGAATATCTTGCTCTTTGCAGAACTTGGCAATATAGCCACCAATGCACATCCCAATCGAAGCCTCAAAGGGCTAAGCTGGCCACATTCCATCTCGCTCTTGATTGCTATCCTCACCGCGTCACGTTGTAACAGTATATCCTTTGCACATAGTCGACAAACGGAATCCGTTTTCATACTTAACCAGAACTTCCATTGGCAATGACTCCTTATCTCTTACAGAGCATTCCATGAATTCCTTCTGCTGCTATCTTAGCATCGGCAATGGCAGTGACTGCATCTAAGTTTTGATTTACTATATCGCCACCGGCAAATACTTTGGAAATTGTGGTCATACCATTTTCGTCAACCTTTACTTTTCTTTGCGGCGTAAACCCAAGTTTTTCAAAGAACTCTTTTGGCAGAAACGAAAAGTCAGGAGCCTGACCAATGGCCTCGATTATCATGTCCCCCTCCAGGCACATCTGCTTTTCTTCGTAAAAAGTGGGGCTGAATCTGCCTTGTTCGTCAAATACCGATTTAACTTTCACACATGAAAGTCCTTTTATTCTGCCATCTTCAACTTCAACTCCTTTTGGGCCCCACCCGGGATTGAATTGAATCCCTTCTGCCTTTGCTTCTTCGATTTCATCCTCTGTTGCGGGCAGCTCGTCCCAGTCTTCCAGAGAAACCGTTTTAGTTATCACGTTCTGGCCGGGATATTGCATATGCTGCAAACGAAGTGCTTCCCTGGCTACGTCCATAGCCACATTTCCACCGCCGATAACGATTATTCCTTTGCCCACTTTTGTTCCTGAGCCGATCTTGTTCTGTTCCAGAAACGGAAGTGCTAAATGAGCTTTGTCAATGTTTTTGACCTTTGTGGAACGACTCACAGTTGTTCCTATACCAAGATAGATTGCATCGTATTCTTTTAGAATATCTTCAAAAAAAGTGTCTTTGCCTATTGTGGTATTAAATCTAAATTCAACTCCCAAAGAAGCAATGTAGTTTACATCTTTATCTATCGCCTCAACGGGCAACCTGTAAGGTGGCGGTCCAATTCGCATCATGCCCCCACCGCCGGGCAAAGAGTCAAAAATAACTACCTTATAACCTTTCAAGGCAAGAAAATAAGCTACAGATAAACCACTTGGGCCTGCGCCTATGACAGCAACTTTCTTGCCGGTAGGTTCAGCTGGTTTAAGTTCCAATGCAGTTTTGTAGTCTTTAATAGAATCCGCAACGAACCTCTTCAGCCACCTTATAGCTACTGCTTCCCCTCTAATACTTAGTGAGCAAGCTGCTTCGCAATATTTCATACATACCCTTCCACAGATAGAAGGGATCGGATTATCCTCAAATATTTTTCTTAAAGATTCATCGGGTTTATCCTCATAAATGGCCTTAATATAATCTGAAATCTTCAGATGTGCCGGGCAGGCTTCCTCGCATAGCTTACATTCCAGGCATCGAGAAGCTTCCTTTTTGGCTTCTTTTTTGTTATAGCCTATCACCTGCTCCACGAAGGATAGTTTTCTTTCCTCAGGTTGAACCTCTGGCATAGACACGCGCTGTGGTGCAAATAAGGAATACTCAAGGTCAGGGACAAATCCTTCGTAGTTTTCTTTGCGGTGGGCAAGGCTTGCTTTAAGTATGGAATACTGTCCAGAGCCGAGGAAATGCTCTTTATCAGTTTTTTCATCCTTGGGCAGGAAGGTAAAAGTATTCGTATCGAAGTGTATATGGAAATAGTCCCTGGATAGTCTAAAGGAACCAGCGGGGCAAATGTCCACACATAAGCCACAAAAGCAGCATCTGCCATAATCAAGTTTGGGACGCTCATTTTTCTCGCCGGGCTTTGGTTCTATCTCAGGTATCTCCACCATGGTGATAGCTTCGTTTGGACATATATCAGCGCAATTACCACAGCCTGTGCATTTTTCCCAGTCGTTAAGATGGAAACCTCGATATCTAAGTGCCGGCTCTTTTGGCTCAAAAGGATACCTCAAGGTTCGCGGCTTTTTGAACAAATAATTAACTGCCTTGAATGGGCTTAGTATACTTCCCTTTTTCATTCTCTTGCCTTTTCCTCTTTAAAAATGCTATTTTTTATTTCCTTTATAAAAGCTTACATTCCTTGAATCTTTGAAATATTTTCTAAAAGTAATGAATAAAACAACTGAAACAATACTAACTACAGTGCCGTAAATAAAAGTTATATTTGGATTAATTTGCCATAAAAATCCGGCTATTAAACTAGCTGGCAGTGTTATTAAACCTATTGTAGTATGAAATGTTCCTAAAGCTGTTGCTCTTAACTCTTCCGAAGACAAATCAGACACATAAGCCCGTTGGTTTCCGTCAATTATCGCATAGACTATACCATAAAGAGCAAATAAGACTATAAAGGATATTAGAGAATTGAAAAAGGCGAAACCAAGAGAGGTTAATGAAAATAGCAAGTAACCAAAAACGATAACTTTTTTCCTTCCTATTTTGTCAGAAAGAGTGCCAAAGGGAATAGCAAATACAGCATAAAAAATGTTGAATAAGATATATAGGAGGATTGGCGCTCCGATTGATAATTTACCTGTAAAGAATTCTCGTGCTCTAAGAATGAAAAACATATAACTGAAATTTGCCAATGCGAATATATCAGAAATCAGGATGAATAGCTTAAGAGATTTCGGAAGTTTTTTTAGACCTATTTTTAGAGTTATGTGTTGTGGCTCTCTTTTCCCTTCTTTTACAAAATGTAATGGAATTAAAGAAAAAAATGCAATGATTGCAGCAAAGAATATAATTGACTTAAAATCAAATCTCAAAAACCAGAATAGAAGAAAAACAACAATTGATCCTGCAATTGCTCCAGAAGTATCCAAAGCTCTATGAATTCCGAACCCTTTGCCCCTTTCTTTTGGCATAGAATCTGCAATAATAGCGTCTCTTGGCGCAGTTCTTAAACCCTTGCCTACTCTTTCCAGACCCGCAAAAACTAAAATATGCTGCCATATTTTGGAGAAAGCCAAGAATAACTTGAAAACAGATGAAGTTAAGTACCCAGAAAAAACAAATATTTTCCTTTTCCCTGTTTTGTCAGACAAAAAACCACAAAGAACTTTTAGGATACTTGAAATACTGTCCCTTAATCCCCCGATTAACCCAACAACCAAACCAGTGCCACCTAGTGCTGTGATAAACATTGGCAAAATTGGCATTATCATTTCGCTGCTTAAATCATTCAAAAAACTGACAATGCCCAATAAAAATATATTGGCATTGATTCTAACCTTCATCTGTCTATCTCCGGAGCAACTACATATAAACTTATCATTATATTTCCGACATCAGCAATACTGGTATTTTCTAATAATTTTTCCAAAACGATTAAGCCATTTGGATAGGAGGGAGTTCTAAAGTGTACCCTGTAAGGCTTATCGCCGCCGTTGCTGACTAAGTAAAGACCTAACTCTCCCCGTGAAGATTCGACCCGGACGTAAGTTTCTCCTTTGGGTATTTTCCACTTGAAAGGATTGGGTATTCTATTATAAACTGGCCCAGCAGGCATCGCATCAAGCAGTTTGAATATCATATGAACGCTTTCGATCATCTCGTCTCTTATAACCCAAAGTCTTGAATAGGCATCGCCATCTTCTCTTACAGGAACATCCCAGTCCACCTTATCGTAGGCTGCGTAAGGTTCAACCTTTCTGATATCAAATTTCATCCCAGTTGCCCTTAAGGTTTGTCCCGTTGCGCCCCATTGTTTTGCTTGCTCCTGGGTTAACTGGCCAATGCCTTTTGCTCTTTCGTAGAATAAGCGGTTAATAAAGAAGGTAGCATCATAATCTGGCACACAGCCGCCTATGGAATGCAGCGTATTTACAATTTTATCTTTAAATCCCGGTGGGAAATCGCGTCTTACACCGCCCGGCCAAATGTAGATGTGATATACTCTGCCGCCAGTAAGTTCTTCAAACAGATCCAAAATAAGGTCTCGGTGATACATTGCCCACTGAGCCACAGTATCAAAGCCGAGCATGTTGGCATAAGCCCACAAGCCGAATAGATGGGAAGCGACTCGGGCAAGCTCGAGATATATACTTCTTACGAAATGGGCCCTTTCCGGGACTTCTATCTGCGCCAGCTTTTCGACCGCCATCGCATATACCATTTCCATTGAATCGGGTTCTACTACATTTATTCTGCAGACCATCGGAAAATTCTGTATCCAGGTTCTGTATTCCATCAATTTTTCAAAACCGCGATGAAGATACCCAGGATTGGCCTGTGCCTTTAAGATACGGTCGCCTTCGACCTTGAGGGTAATGCTGAAATTTCCCACCATTCCCAAATGCTGAGGGCCGAAGTAGAGTTCAAGCTCCCTGGCAGAACCAGTTTTTTTGCTGTTTGTATTTACACTCAAAACTTCCATCCTTCTTTAGCCATTTTCGCAAATTTCTCACGCTGCTTCTCAGTCATTTGTTTAATGTCTATTTCTACTTCAATTGAGCTATCCAAATCCGCCAAAGCTTTTTTTATCATCTCCATTAGAACACTTTTGACAGGTACCTGCAGAAATGGAAGGTTCAAAGTAAGTGAGACGTGCTTTTGTCTATATACCACATCTTCAATCATCCCCAGGTCGACCAAACTGTGGTTAATCTCGGGATGCATTACTTTAGACAGCGTTTCTTCTATATCCGGTTGGGTTAATTCAGTCATAATCTGCTCGGACTCATTTATCATCTTCTACAGAAGGAATATTACCAAAAACTTCCTCCACATATTTCCGGGTGTCAAAATCCTTTCTAAACGGCGGAATATCATAATCCCTTTCCAGCAAAAGTGGGGTCAATCGCTTGTGTCCCTCAAATTTTACCCCGAAAAGCTCGTGTATCTCACGCTCATAGGGTTCGGCATTCGGGAAAATATCGGTTACCGTTTCCAATTGTGGGCTTTGTCTTGAAATCCTAGTCTTTACAATTAGATGTAACCTTTTCTGGTCTGCACGTTCTTCCTCGCCTTGTGTATAACGAGTTAAAATATAGACCAGTTCAAATTCTTTTTCCTCTATCCAGTCCACTGCAGACAGCAGGGCCAGATGATCAAGTCCCTTATCGTTTAGGAATCTTAAGACTGTCAAAACGTGCCAGGGTTTAGCGATTATTGTTACTTGGCTGTCTCCAGAATCGGCTACTACAATATCCTTGAATGTCGATTCAAGTTCTTGCTTCAAAGACTCGTTCATTTTATCTTCTTTATTTAATAGCCTCTAACTTATTGGCTTTACTGCCTTCAGTAAGCGCAAATATTTTTTAAAGAAAGACTCTTCTTCAAAATTAGTAAACCCTTGATTAAAAAGCATTCTTTTTAAATCAAGCTTAAGAAATTCCACTGCTAACTCACATTCTCCATGAATAAATACCCAACGGATAGGAAACCATAATTTTTCAAGATCAAAGTGGCTATAGTCTAAAATATAAAAAATACCTCCTGGTTTTAAGGCTCGGAAAACATTATCAATAATCTTTAGCTTCTGATTGTCTTCAAACCCATGCAAAACAAACGAAATAAACACCTTATCAAACTCTTCTTTAAAACTTAAAGGTTCTTCAATTCGCTGCTCTTGAAACTGAGCCTGAGAATATTGTTTACAACGCTTTTTAGCTATACTAATCATCTCTTTACTAATATCTAATCCTAAAATCCTACTTTCAGGCCCAACTTTTTTAACCATAAAGTACTCTATCTTGCCAGTCCCTGAACCTAAATCCAGAATATTCTCTCCGGATTTTAAATCCATTTTTTCAATCACCTTTTTAATAAAATGAGGATAACTGCCTAAAAAAATTAAGCTTATCATTAAATCATAATACATAGCTTCTTTTGGTCTAATTTCTACTTTTGATCTTTTAGATGACATTTTGTCTTCTTCTCATTGTTGTTATTCTGTTGGGTATAACGGCGGCCATTCCAGTTTACCTAATACCTTTTCCTGATTTGCACGATAATATTTATATTTTCCCCTATATTTTATGTATCCAGTCGCCATGTCTTTATCAATCAATGTCCAAAGGTGCGTTACAGCAATAAATATCGCCTCAGGCCGGGGCATACACCCGGCAATCCAGCCATCTATAGGAATATATTTATCCAGGTGCTTTATAGTGTTATAGGAGTCCCAATACATTCCACCGTTTACGGGACAAGAGCCAAAACCTATAACATATTTTGGTTCAAGCATTTGTTCGTAGGTCCTTATAATAGGCCTTAAGGTTTTTACCGAGACGTATCCTGTAATTAGAAAAAGATTTGCCTGTCTTGGTGTAGCTACAGGAATAATTCCAAATCGCTCAGCATCCCAACGTGATGTTATGACCGGAGGGATTTCAATTATTCCACAGCCGGTACAAAAATATATCACATGCAGCGAATACTTATTTGCCATCTTGGCAGGCTCTTTGAGCCATTTTGTAATCTGATTTCTATCCAAATGTCAACTCCCTACGACCAAAGTCATAATCAGACCTAAAAAGGCAAGCAATGTAGGCCACTTCCAGAGATACTTAATTGCCTGTTCGATTCTGAACCTTGGGAAGACAGCGTGTACGAATAAGCCAAGCACGAATACTACTAACATCTTGACAAAGAAAATAATCGGATTAGCAGCTCCTCCCAGAAACAAATTTACGAAAAGAGCGATACTAATAAACAGGGCAAAGGCGTGTTCAATAGTAGCAAGAGCTAAGTATTTGCCGCCATATTCCACCATGGGGCCGGAAGAGATCTCCTGGGGTGCCGAAGTCATATCAAAAGGCCTGATTCCAAGTGTCGCAGGCAAGATAAGAAAATAAGAAAGGCCCGACAAAAATAATGGCCAAGAAGTAATTGACCAACCTGTACTCTGCTGAATGTATACCATTTCAACTATAGAAATCGTTTTATAATGCGTCATTACCGCCAGCAGCACAAGAAGCAGAGGCACCTCATATCCAAGGCTCAGGATAAGTTTGCGGGAGATGCCGATACTGATGTTGGGATTAGCTCCTTGTCCTCCTGATAAGGCCATACCTAAAGGGGCGAGCAACATGATATAAAGAATTACCAGTAGCCCACCTGAGTTGCTCAAAGGAGCAATTTGGCCGAAAGGCAGAAATAAGACCACCACAATAGAGCCAGCTAAAGAAAGGATTATCCCTAAGTCAAACATACGGCCGTGTGATACGCTTTTCTGGTAGAACAATCTAATCATATCAATAACTGGCTGGATAAGAGGAGGACCATACCGCCAGTGGATTCTTGCCATAATCTTCCTGGCTAAACCTAAAAAGAATACCCCTACTATCAGTGCCAAAACCGGAGATAGAATTATCTGTATTACTTTTGTTACCATGATTTCCACTTAAGCTGAACGAAAATCAAAAATGCCAAAAATAAAATGATATACATTACATAATAGCCTACGTCCCCAGCGTACACGCGCCTGACGCTGTCAGACAACTTTTGCACGGAAGCTGCAATCCAATAGTAAAATTCATCTATTACGTCCCTCAAAAAAGGCTTTATCATTCTATACAACGGATTATAAAATTCGGCTGTGTAATGGTATTTATCTTTGGGTATATGTGCACCGGCTGCGTAACTATCTTCCTGAGAGACCGGTACTGATTTTGCACTTAGACGAAAGAGTACCCAGATCAAAAGAGCAGCGACTACTACCGCGGAAAAGATATTTATTGTATTTAACGTCCCGGTTTCTGAGGCGATCCCCCATAAAGTTACATTTAAGGGTTCAAAACCAAAAGAAGTTCCAATCGTATTGATTACCTTAAGGGGGATACCAGGAAGGATGCCGAAAAGAAGAATCGCAAATGATAAAACTATCATCGGTAGCTGCATGCTGAAAGGCGATTTATGTATGTCTTTGTATTTTTCGGGAAGCTGTCCAAGAAACATATTGTGCAGGAACTTATAAACCGACAGGATGGTTCCCCAGGTTCCTATCAATGCAGCAAAGGCTAAAAAAGGATAACCCTCAACAATCAATGTCTTATAGATCAACCATTTCGAGACAAACCCGTTAGTTAAAGGCACGCCAATCAACCCGGAGATTCCCAAAAGACCGCCCATAAAAGCAACGGGCATTTTCCTGATTAAGCCGCCCAGCGAATTTAAGTCTCTTTCACCGTTGGTTCTATACTGGACTGCTGCCACACTCATGAAAAGAAGGACTATATATATAGCATGATTAAGGGTATGGAAAATTCCTCCAACCACGCCCAGACTTGTTCCAAAACTGATCCCTAAGATCATATATCCACCTTGGCCGATCCCGTGCCAGGCTAAAAGCTGTTTGGCATCGTTTTGCAGCATAGCGATAAAAGTAGGGATCACTATGGTAATGGCTCCTAACCAGGCAAGAATATAATTGAACTTGAGTATTTCTGACCCTAAATCGAGAGTACGAACAGCCCCTACTATGACATACATAATAAGGACAAAACCATATATTCCCATTCGGGTCAGCATTCCGGAAAGCACCGCGGTAAACGGAGATGGAGCTTCTGCGTAGGAATCAGGCAGCCAGGTATGCAGGGGCATAACAGCATTTTTAATCCCGAAGGTGATACTGAAAATAATTAAGGTAAATAAGATATATCCGGAAGAAGCTGAGGCTATAACAGCAGAAATTTCTGAGATACTCAAAGTCCAATATGTGGTGTAGAGTGATAGCATGCCAATAAGCATAGCTAAGGAACCGACAAGTGACATAATTATATATTTCATCCCTGCAGCTAAGGCAGGCCCTTTGTTATAGCTTATAAGCAGGAATGTGCTCCATGACATAACCTCCCAGAAGATATAGAAGCTAACCAAATCACCTGCCAATACAATCCCGAGCATAGCGGCATTAACAAGGAGCATCATCGAATAATAAAAGTCAGTCCTTTCTCTGTCCTTCATGTAGCTTAAAGAAAAAATGATAGAAAGTGTCCCTAAAGTTGATATGGCAATCGCAAAGAACCAGGAAAGCATATTCAGTCGCAGAATAAAAGGAATGCCAAAAAATCCTGAATAAAAAGTCTTTTCCACGGATCTGCCGTAAAGACAGGCGACTATAGCTACTAAGGCTAAAGAAACGATAACGGCAAAGAAGTCCCTGACCCTGTGAGACATCTTCCCTAAAACATAAGTTAACAACGCGCCACCAAAAGCAACTATAAGTACAAGCTCTAAACTCATCCTAAAACGTTCCCCTAAAACCAGCTTAACTCATTTAACTTATACTTTATGGATGACTTCTAAGGCGGCTATGGTTCCGTCACCAACAGATGTAGTAATTTGTCTGTGTCTTTTATCTCGAATATCTCCGGCTGCATATACGCCTCTGATATTAGTTTCCATTTGTGGGTCCGTAATAACATAACCATATTTCGTTAATTGCATTGGAGTATTTTTTAAGAAAGCGCTATTAGGAACAAGCCCAACAAATATAAAGATACCATCACGCTCTAATCTAATACGTTTATTTGTTTTGAGATTCTCCGCTTCTACAACCATCTTGTTTTCTTTTTTGTAGAAGGCGCGGGGTTCATGAGACCACAGAATATTGACCTTCGGATTCGTTGTGACCTTATCCGTCGTGATTTTTTCAGCTTGCAGCTTGTCAAATTGATGAATAACTGTGATAGATTTTACAAACTGTAAGAGCAGCAAGGATTCTTCCATGGCGCTGTTTCCACCTCCTATCACGAAGATATCTCTGTCTTTATAGAACTCGCCGTCACAAGTGGCACAATAAGATACGCCACTGCCCTTATAATCTTTTTCACCTGGAATGTTCAGCAGTCGCGGAGATGAACCGGTAGCAATGATTACAAATTCCGCAGTAATTTTTTCTTCATTGTCTAGCTCTACCCATTTTTCTTGGTCGCCAAGCTGAAGGGCAGTGATATCTACTGCCAGCTTGAACTTGGTACCATACTTTTCCGCTTGTTTTCGCATATTGGCTGCCAGCTCGTGCCCAGCAATGGGTTCGATAAAGCCGGGATAATTGGCTACCTGGTGAGTGGTCTTCACTTGACCGCCGGCAGATGACTCGTCTATAACTAAAGTTGAAAAAGCCGCTCTTGATATATAAATAGCCGCTGCCAGGCCCGCAGGACCAGCTCCGATGACAATCACATCATATTTTTGCATATTTTCGCTCATCGCAATCATTGCCTTAAATGAAATGAAAATTACGCAAAAACTTCATCAATGACGCTCTTTACTTCTTTTGCCGTCTGAATGCTGGAAGTGGCTTTCGCTACCTTGCCGTTACGGTAATAAATGGTGAACGGCAGCCCCCAAAATTTTCGGCATTCTGGTAAACCTTTGATCATTGCAGCGGCAGGGATATCAAAATCCATATCCAGAAATTGAATATCAGGATAATTTCCCTGCAAAATTTCAAATATGTCATATACCGGGATACACATAGGTCCCATTCTTCCACAACAGACAGCGACTTTCTCGTTGTTCTCGATTAACTCTTTAAGCTGCTCTTCACTTTCGACATGCTCTAAATTAGTTTGAAGCATTCGTTACACCTCTTTTCTTTGCTTTAGAATCTCCATCATTTCTACAAAATGCTGCCCAGCACAGCCTTAATATATTCAGTTCTACTCAAAAACTCTGAAGCAGCCGAGTTTAAAACATCAGTTACAAGCTTGGGATATATCCCGACAATTACGATCAGTACCACGAAGATAAACATAGGGATCAAGGCAGCAATAGGAGCTTCTTTTCTTCCTGGATTAACCTTTTCTCCTTTAAAATAAAGAGCCTGCACCACACGGAAGAAATATGCCCCTTCGATTACCGTACCTAACAGGGCAAGGCCAATAAAGACGATGAAGATAGTTTCTTTGGTAGCCAAGGCCGCTCGAACAACTAAAAATTTGCTGGGAAAACCTATAAAGGGTGGCAGTCCTACAAGTGAAAATGCACCGATGGTAAAGGCTAAGCAGGTAAGCGGCATTTTCTTGCCCATTCCTTCCAGGGCCGAAATTTGTAAAGAACCTGTTTGGTAAATCATATACCCTGCTGCTAAAAACAGCAGTGCCTTAGCTAAAGTGTGACTTACCAGCTGGAACAAACCACCAGTTACTCCATAAGAAGTAGCTATGGCCAAAGCAAACAGGATTAGACCTATTTGGCCTATGCTGGAATAGGCCAGCATCCTTTTGATGTTGCTTTGGCTAAAAGCGCATATCTCACCTATAAGAAGGGTTAAGATTCCCAAAAGTGCTAAAAACAGTAAAATGTTTGAGGCACCAAATATAGTAAATATTACCCTGGCCACGGCATAAAGGCCCACCTCAATGGCTATGCCGGATAGAATCGCGCTTATAGATGATGGAGCCGATGAATGGGCATCAGGCAGCCAGGCATTCAATGGAAATATAGCTGCCTCCACTCCCAATCCGGTAATAAGTAAAACCATTGGGACAAACAAGGATATCGGGCTGGCCGAGGCAATCTTCTCGGCAATATCAGCCATATTAAGGGTACCGAATTGACCGTAAAGTAAACCTATTCCTATAAGCAGAAGGCTTGAGCCAACTGCCCCTTGAATCAGGTATTTCACCGCTGACTCGATACCAGCCTTATCTCTCAGGTAAGCTACGAGGGCATAGGATGAAATGCAGAGAATCTCGAAGAAGACAAAGAGGTTGAAAATATCCCCCGTAAGAACAACACCTGTAGCTCCGGTAAGCAGCAGAAGATAAAGCATATGGTATTTTTCGGTAGGACCTTCTTTAATGTAATCCAGTGCATAAATAGAAACTAAAAGTCCTACCAAAGCAATAATAGCTGAAAAAAGCACACCCACCGGCCCGGCTACCAGATTAATACAGAATGGAGGTTGCCAGCCGCCAATAGAGACGATTACAGGGTTTTCCAATACTTGGGGAAGCAGCAGTACGGAAACAACAAGGTTAAAAGCAAGTGCTGCCGGCGGGATGTATTTAGCTGCACCTTTCCAAAAAAGAGCAAATAAAGGAATGGCAAAAGCCAGACCTAAAGGTACAGCAATAAGAAGTACAGGATTTACCCCGTTAGATAAAGAACCTACCTCACTCATTCAGCAGTCTCCTGTGTTTCGTTGGATAATGAACCTGCCTCACTTTTGGATAATCCAAACATTTATTTATCTAATGGGGTTTACCATCTTTGCTCCTTTATCCTGCGAAGGTTAAGTGTACCATAATGCTGATATAATCTGATGGCCAACGAAAGGGCCAATGCTAAAACTGCTACGCCAATTACGATAGCTGTCAGCACCAATGCCTGTGGCACCGGGTCAACCATATGCTCAGAGTCTATGCCAGGCCTGGAAAAAATAGGGGCGGTTCCTTTTGTGATATAACCAACGGAAATCAGAAACAGATTCACCCCTGTATCCAAAATGCCAAGACCAACGATGACTTTAATGAGGTTATGTTTAACCAGGATTATATAAAGCCCAATAAATATAAGCCCAAAGGCTCCTATATAATAAATGTAGCTGTTCAAAAAACTCACCGTGCCGTTAACTTTCCTCGATTAAGTTATCTATAATACTGGCTAATTCTGAACCGACCTTAAATCCTATGGCAATATAAATAATGGGGATAACGCCGGCACTAAAGAGCGCATTCGCTGTTCCCTTAGGCAAAAAGTTTAAAAGGAAATAGCCACCAAAAACTAAACCAAGCAGGCCTATTACTACAAAGATAAGCCCTCCTAAAGACTCTGCAAGATTAGATGCAGTCCGGCTAATCCTTCTTTCTCGGCAGCCCAGATAAATTAAAAGAAAGCCGGAAGCGATAATCGCTCCTCCCTGAAAACCTCCTCCGGGGGTGAGGTGTCCGTGAATAAAGACATAGGTGCCGAAAACGAGGATAAGAGGAAACAAAAGCCTGCATCCGGTTGAGAGGATCAGGCTGGCTGGCTCTATTTTTCTTATTTTTTCTTTTCTGCTGGTTGTTAACACAGCCCCCAAGCCGATTGCAGCAATGAATAAAACCGTAACTTCGCCTAAAGTATCGAAGCCGCGATAACTTACCACAACTGAGGTAACTATATTGGTAGCTCCAGTTTCTTTTACGCCTTCGTTAATATAATGCCTGCCTACCTTTGTCTTAAGGGTGCCGAAGGGAATCTTTGCCAGCGACAGGCTAATTCCAAAGGCCACTATTACTAATAAAAGGATGCTGACTATCCTTCTCATTCCTCGTACCTCTTTGTTCTCCTGATAGCAATAATAAAGATGGCCGTAGTTAATGCCGCGCCAATGGCCGCTTCAGCCATTGCTACATCGGGGGCCTGAAGCAAATAGAAAAGTATCGCAGCAATCAAACTTACCAAGGCTGTGGCAATTACCGCGCTAATTAAGTCTCTAAAAATAGAGGCGGCAATTGCTGCTATAAGCATCAAAAGTATTAAAAAGAAAACAAATATCATGGTGTCTCGTCGTCTTGTTCCAACTCATCGCTAAGGGGTTTACACTCCTCAAACTCCTTAGTTTTATCTACCACAGTTCTATCACACAGAGGGACACCACTCTTACAAGATGCTTTACCCAAGGCATGGTTAGAGATGGGGTTGGTGATAAGGATAAACAGGGCAATAACTAACGTTTTCGACAACCAGTCAGGCTGGGTTGTCCCAACGCCAATGATGGTCAGGAAAGCGCCCAACGTTGTGCATTTTGTTCCTGCTTGGAGGCGGTTGTAGACATCAGGAAATCTAAATACACCCAGACTTCCTAAAAAGAGGAATACTATCCCTATTGTCGTAATAGAAATCCCTATGACCTGCACTTAAATCCCCTTTTCTAAGAATCTTGCAATAGCCACTGAACCGATAAAGGTTAGGACCGCATAAACCAAAGCGACATCCAAATAAACATATCTTTCAAAGATAGAACCCAAAAGGACAAGCAAAGCGGTGGTAATCGTAGCCACCGTATCCAACGCTACTGCTCGGTCCGGGGCGGTAGGGCCTTTGAGCATACGTAAAAGGCACAATGAAATCGCCAGCCCTATGATCACAAGAAAGATAATTTCACTCATATAAAATACTCGCATCTATTAGCTTATTTGTATATACAAATAATATGATAGATATACCGAAAAAAATCTATTTCCTTTTAATTACTTCCACGATTTTTCTTACTCGCGCATCAATCACTCTATAGCATGTTCTGTTTCCTTCTCTTCTGCCTTTAATGACACCTGCATTTTTCAATATCCTAAGATGCTGGGAAATCGTAGACTGAGGCAGTCCCAGTACCTTCTGGATCTGGGCAACATTACATTCGTCCTTGATAAGACCGGTTACAATCTTCAATCGTGCTGGATGAGCCAACGCCTTCAGGGTCTCACTAATTTCTTCGTAGCTTAATGTCACCTCTAAACTCCTTTTATAGCTTTGTTAGAGCAATCTCGGCGGCGTTCTCGACCTGGTGAGATATAGGCGAGGCAGTAAGCATGGGATGTGTGCCCACCTGAAATGTGACTATCTCGTCTGCTCTCATCCTTTTCTGTACAAGAGCTCCAATGAAATTCGCTACCTTACCAGCTGTCATACTGCCATAGACCTGACCGCCTAGGAGTACACGAGTATTCTTTTCAAAAACCAGCTTTACTGATAAGTTGCTCGTGCCCGGAATCGATGCTGGGTGCTTGTCCGGTGCCTCTGCTTCACCAGTGACGACCTCAAACCCTGCTTCCTTTGCCTCTCTCTCAGTCATGCCGGCCGATCCGATCGCGAGGTTATCTATCACCGTACCGAATACACCGATAGGGCATTCACTGCGATGACGAAGTCTAAACAGATTTGCACCAGCCACCCGCGCCTCCATGGTTCCGATGGAGGCGAGCCGAAGAAATGTAGGCCTGCCAGTGAAAAAACACCTTTTTCGAGTACAATCACCTGCTGCAAAAATATTCTCGTTGCTGGTCCTCATAAATTCATCAACGTATATACCCTCTTTCTCGTCGACTTTCAGGCCACTGTCCAGGGCAAGCTGAACATTGGGGATTACTCCTATCCCTAAAATAACCACATCCGCTTTGATCTTCTGACCGTTATCCAATTCAACATAATCTACTTTTTTGTTCCCGATGATAGCTTCCACCTTTCTATTGACCAGGAACTTTATACTTTTTTCCGATAGCTTCTTCTCCACTCGAACGCATATCTCCTCATCGCACGCCAAAAGAAGGCAGTGAGGCAAAAGTTCAATGATAGTTACATTTGCAATCCCTCTCTTCTTGCACTCATCAGCAAATTCCAGTCCAATGAAACCGCCCCCAATGATAACCAGGTCTTTAGCCTCGTCTAAAGCGTTCAGAAGTTTTTGAAGATACTCGACATCCTTCAATACCGCAAAAACATTATCCAGTTCAACTCCTGGGATTGGAGGTACCCGCGGTAGTGAGCCTGTTGCCAGAATCATTTTTTGATACCCAAAAAGCCTGCCGCTAGAAGTCTCCACTGTTCTTTGGTCCTTATTTATGGAGACCACTTCATCTATAATCAACTCCACATTGTTTTTTCTAAGAACACCATCCGGGATGAGATTTCTATCCGGTGATCCCAGGGTACCGAAGATGTAAGGAATGCCACAAGGAATTAGTACCTCTTTCTCTTTACGAATCAAAAGAATCTTAGCGTCCGGATAGTATCTCCTTGCAGAAATGACTACCGTGATGCCCGCTACACTTCCCCCTACGATTAATATATCTGGTTTCTCCATAACAATCCCAATGGTTGCCGCTTGCTTATGCGAATATTGCCATTAAATATTTCTCAAATCTATGGCCTATCATATTTGTTGCCTTATCAATATCTTCGGCCTTAACATTTATCCAGTGGATAAGGAGTTTATCACCGATAACATCCAGTGTAAACGTGCCCGGAGTTAAGGTAATCGAATTAGCTAAAATAAGCTTTGCAATGTCCGATTTAAGGGAAGTTTTAATGACCACAATACCTGGTTTTATAGGCATTCTTGGATGGATTATCCGATAGGCAACGTCAAAATTCGCCTTTATTATCTCCCAGAAAAGCACAATTATATATATCAGGAAAAATAAAATCCCCTTTATGCTTAGCGGCGGCAAACCCAGCTTGGAATAAACATGAACTCCGAAAAAAGAAACAATCAGACAAACCACACCTCCGGTAATCAGTTCCGGCAGGTCTAATTTTGAGCTCAAAGCCAACCACAAAACAAAGGTGACCAACAAAAGCCAAACAAATCCTTTTACCTTTTCTCGTGCTGAATATGCTGTTTGTGACATTTATAAGTCCTTATCATACCTTAACGGACGCACTTGCTTTCATAAATGCTTGTGAATCTCTTAGATTCTGCTCTTTTTGTCAATAGAAATTATACAATGCTAAAGAAGACAAGTAGATTTTCTGGGTGTCAATCGCTGGGCTCGCTGAGTAACTTGTCCAGAACGGCAATATACTCGGTTTCAGGTTGCAGCCCCACGAACCGCTTTATCTCTTTGTCGTTCTTGATAATCAAAACTGTTGGGATTGCCCTCACTCCATATCGTTGTGCTACCGCGGGAACCAGGTCAACATCTACTTTGCGCACGGTGACCTTACCCGCGTATTTGTTAGCAAGTGAAGGTATGGTCGATGCCAGCATGCGACAGGGAAGACAGTGATTAGAGAATAAGTACTCATTATTCAACTTTCAATACTTCCTTTATCGCTTTTTTAAGTGTTTTTTTCGGTAAGGCGCCTATCGCCATTTGCGGTTTATCATTTAGCGGTACAAAAAGCATGCTGGGGATGCTCTGAATGCCGAAAGCGGCCGCTAACTCCTGCTGAGCTTGTGTGTCTACTCTGTAAATATTGAGCTTACCTTGGTATTCTTGAGCAAGTTCTTGTAAAATAGGTTCTACCATTTTGCACGGCCCACACCAATCCGCATAAAAGTCAATGATGCAGGGCAGGTTGCCTTCAAACTTCCATTCTTTATTTTGCTCATAGTTAAAAACTTTTTGTAAAAAGCTCTCTTTCGTTAAGGTTTCCATAAAAGGACTCCCATTTGCTTTAGGCACCTTGACGCTAAAATCAGACTTGCTGTCAATGTGGACAACGCCCGAGCCTTTTGATTTCTCCTTCGGTAGTGTCGAAAACACCGATGCCAATAGTGCTCCCACTACCGCTCCGTAGATTGCGCCGCGGTACGGATTTGCCATCAGCGGGCAGGTCCCAGAAGAACACTTGCCAAAATATCCCAAACCCGCACCAATTATTCCACCAATCAGAACACCTAATAAAAGCTTGGCAATCATAACTTAATTCTCTCCTTATGGCCTTCGCAGGGATCTGCTGGATAATCTCTGCTCGATTGTGCTGCTAAACTTGTTTTATACCAGAATATCTGAATCGGCTCAATGATGCAAATCCCTTCCGGCAGAATTTCTTGTCCAAGCCAACTTACTACAATAGTTGCGAAGACTATTTCTTTCTGATACAAGTAATTTATGGCAAGTAGAACGCAGTCTAAAGAACAAAATGTTATTCTGAACTCGATAAGTGAAGGTGTCTTCACTGTTGACCTGGATTGGCGGATCACCTCTTTTAATCGAGCGGCAGAGGAAATTACCGGTATCCAGCGAGAAAAGGCTATTGGCCAGCAGTGCAGGGACGTTCTCCGAGCAGATGTTTGTGAAGCTGACTGTACACTCCGGCATACAATGGAAACTGGCAAGCCCATCATGAATAAAGCGGTCCATATTATTGATGCCCAGGGCAAGAAAAGAGCAATAGCCATATCTACAGCACTGCTAAAAGATGAAACTGGCAAGGTAATTGGCGGAGTTGAAATATTTCGTGATATGAGCATGGTTGAGCAGCTTCGCAAAGAAATCGAAGGACGATACCGCTGCGAAGATATAATCAGCCAAAGTCATAAAATGCAAAGTCTTTTTGCTGTTCTACCAAATATTGCTGAAAGTAATACCACAGTTTTAATCGAAGGTGAAAGTGGCACTGGCAAGGAGCTTTTTGCCCGGGCGATTCACAATCTTAGTTTCCGCAAAGATAAGCCTTTTATTGCGGTTAATTGTGGGGCTTTGCCTGATACTCTGTTGGAATCAGAGTTGTTTGGTTATAAAGCTGGTGCGTTTACTGATGCTAAAAGGGATAAACCCGGCCGGTTTGCTTTAGCCCAAGGCGGCACGATATTATTGGATGAGATTGGTGATATATCTGCTGCTGTACAGGTTCGGTTGCTGCGTGTTTTGCAGGACAAGACTTACGAGCCGGTAGGTGGTGTTTCTTCAGTTAAGGCTGATGTGCGTATTATTACAGCGACCAACAAGAAACTTGACCAGCTTGTTCAACAAGGTAAATTCAGAGATGATTTGTATTACAGAGTCAACGTAATGAAGTTGGAATTGCCTCCACTGAGATACAGAAAGGAAGATATATCGCTGTTGGTAGACCACTTTATCAGCCGATTCAATCGGCTACATAACAAGAATATCTGCTGCGTAACAAATGAAGTGACAGCAACTCTTTTGGCGTATGATTATCCTGGCAATGTGCGTGAGCTTGAGAATATTATTGAACACTGCTTTGTCTTATGTGAGGGCGAGATAATAGAGGCAAAGCACCTGCCCATGTCGATTCACCCAAGCTCCAAGATGGACAAAACGAAGGAAAGTCCGCCTGCGACTATTAAGCAAATGGAGATTATTTTGATAACTCAGGCTCTTCGACGAAATAAGGGCAATAAAACAGCGGCAGCTAAGCAGCTCGGAATCGACAAAAGCACGCTATTTCGCAAGATGAAAGCGTTCGATATCAAATCCGAAATGTATTCTGGGTAAGTGACTGTTGTGACCAATTCCGAATAGCAGGTCAATAAAACAATGGCTGCATATTGCAATTGCTGCCCAAATCTTTGAGTTGCAAATTGCAACCATATTTGAGTTTTTCTCCTCGCCCATTAATGCGCCTCACTTTTTGCAAGCCTTTGTCAAATAGTGCCTTACGCTTATTTTATCCAATCACTATTTTTTCTGGCACATTGCTTGCTCCAGATTATTTCTGAGGCTTAATGAAATGAAGATAGCGATACCAGTATGGAATGGTTTTGTTTCTAGTGTATTTGACTTTGCCCACAGGCTTCTGCTGGTTGATATCGAAAACGGCAAAGAGATAAGCCGGTCGGAAGTCTCGCTACAAGCTGAGTCACTGCCTGAGCGGGCAGGTAGGCTGAGAGACTTAGGAGTTAATGTATTAGTATGTGGAGCAATTTCAAAAGCACTTGCAAACATGGTTACAGCATCAGGAATTCAGGTGCTGCCGTACGTAACTGGCCGGTTTGACGATGTGTTACAGGCGTATTTCACCGGCCAATTGGTACATCCGCAGTTTACTATGCCGGGTTACTGGCCCGGTGCGCGAAGAGGCTTTGGGGGTTGGCGGCGAGGGTGTCGATGGCGTGGTGGACGTGGAAAGTTTTGAGTGTTTGCCGTAAGGCATCCTGTGGGGAGTTTTAAGTTAAACGTAAGAACGAAAAACAATATGAAAATCGCAGTAACAGCACAGGGAAATGAATTGTCAAGTGAAGTTGATCTTAGATTCGGACGTGCCAAATGGCTTATTATTGTTGATACCGAAACGGGTGATTACGAAGCTCACGATAACATTGTGAATTTGAATGCTGTCCAGGGAGCAGGCATTCAAACAGGGCAAAATATAGCTAATCTGGGTGTCGAAGCAGTAATAACCGGTAACGTGGGTCCTAATGCTTTCAAGACACTTAAGGCGGCGAATGTAAAGATATTTCTTAGTGAGACTCAGACGGTTCAAGACGCGGCAAATTCGTTCAAAGCCGGCAAATTAAAAGAGGTAGACCAGGCTAATGTCGAAGGCCATTGGATTTAGAATTTTTGCTCTTTAGAAAAGGATACGGTTGTCATTTCGAGCGAGTTCCCCTTCTTGCTTTCGCAAGAAAGCAGGGGAGCGAGTCGAGAAATCTGCATGCAATGGCGTTGCGAGCCCAGATTTCTCCACTCCGTTAGCTTCGCTCACTACGGTCGAAATGACATCTTTTTTACAAAGCAAGAATTTTGTTTTCAAATAGGTAAGTAGAATTATGCGGATTTATTTGGATTGTATTCCTTGTTTTATTCGGCAGGCACTTGATGCAGCAAGACTGGTAACTGACGATGAGAAAATTCACGAACAGGTAGTGCGAGAGGTTCTTAGCTTGGCAGCTGATTTAGACATGAGCCAGAGTCCGCCGGTAATAGGCCAGCAGATACACCGGTTAATCCGAAACTTGGTGGGCCAAGATGATCCGTATCACAAGATTAAGAGACGGTTCAACAATCTGGCTTTGAAATTATACCCCGAACTGCGAAAGCAGATCTTAGGTTCTGATGATCGGCTTGAAACAGCTATCCGCTTAGCCATAGCTGGCAATATCATCGATTTTGGCGTCAATGCTTCGGTGAATGAATCAGATCTTAACAAAGCTATAAGCGATTCCCTGGCAGCAGACTTTGACAGCAGACAGATGCAGTCATTCCAAGATGCTATAGAACAAGCAGAAGAAATTCTTTATCTTGCTGATAACGCCGGTGAGATTGTTTTTGACCGTTTGTTGATTGAGCAGTTGCCCTATGAAAAAGTTACAGTGGTTGTCAAGGGAATGCCTGTCATAAATGACGCGACGATGGAAGATGCCGTGGTTGCCGGCTTACCTCGAATTATAGAAGTGATTGATAACGGCTCAGATGGGCCGGGAACAATTCTGGAAAGTTGCTCCTCCGCTTTTCGCAGTCGTTTTTCTATAGCGGATTTGGCTATAGCCAAGGGACAAGGCAACTACGAAACTCTCAGCGACGTAAATAAGGACATATTCTTCGTATTAAAGGCCAAATGCCCTGTTATTGCCAGGGACTTGGGCTGTGAAGTTGGTGAGATGATTTTAAGAAAGAGCAAATCAATTAATGATATTGTTGATTTGGTTAAGGAGGCAGAATAAATGCCAGGTTTTGATGGTACAGGACCATTAGGTCAAGGGCCAATGACAGGGCGAGGTCTCGGCTTTTGTGTTTTGACAGCTTCCGAAGAAAATATAGGCCAGGTGAAAGGTATTGCTGGAATCGATGGTAAGCCAGTCGGACAAATGAAGACGAATGAAGATTTCAAGATTACTGGAAAGGAGGTGATTGATATGCCATTTGGAGATGGAACAGGTCCTGTTGGTATGGGACCAATGACAGGAAGAGCCGCCGGATTTTGTGCAGGTTATCCGGTGCCGGGCTATATGAATTCTGCTGTCGGTAGAGCTGGCTTCTATGGTCCCGGTGTGCCGGCATTTGCGCCATATGGTGCAGGTTTATATGGTTATGGTGCTGGCTATGGTGTGCCTTATGCTGGCTGGGCCAATCCTTGGCTTCGCAGAGGCTTTGGCTTTGGTCGAGGCTTCGGTCGGGGCTGGGGTAGAGGTCGCGGCAGAAGCAGATTTGGTTATTGGTAGCATATTCAATTTAGCACTTAATTGCAGAAAGGATAGATATTATGCCAAGAGGTGATGGTACAGGGCCTACCGGCCAGGGTCCCGGTACAGGCCGGGGTATGGGTCGGGGCCAGGGCCAGGGTGGAGGCAGAATGGGCGGACCATTTGCAGCAGGGCCGGGCGGAAATTGTGTATGCCCTAACTGTGGATCAACGGTCGCTCATGTTGTCGGACAGCCTTGTAATGCGAAAAGCTGTCCAAAATGTGGTACAAAAATGACAAGAAGTTAACGTTTTTTCCGAAAGGAGGTTTTATTATGCCAGGTGGAGATGGAACAGGTCCTGGAGGTATGGGGCCGATGACAGGTAGATCTGCGGGTTTTTGTGCCGGCTTCCCAGTACCGGGTTATGCCAATCCTGTTGGCGGACGTGGTATGGGTATGGGCTGGGGCCGAGGTTTCCGAGGCGGTGGTTTTGGTCGAGGTCGAGGTTTTGGTCGGGCCGGAGCTGGATACGGCATGCCTGCCTGGGGAGGTGGCGTGAGCCCATATGCTTATGGCGGGGCTGTGAGCCCATATGCTTATGGCGGTGCGCCGTTTGCTCCAGCGATTGCACCTCAGCAGGAGCTGGACGGCCTTAAAGGTCAGGCAGAATATCTTGAAGATAGCCTTGACGGCATCAAAAAACGCATAGAAGAACTCGAAAGTCAAAAAAACAGCAAAGAGTAAGAAACGCTCAGCTAAAGATCGGCGTTCTTACAGCTTTTGAGCTTGCAAAGGGGTAATGTCTACCCACAAAGCAGTAACTACTATGCTGTATAAGGAGGTATAGCAATGCCAATATTTGAATACAAATGTAATAAGTGCGGGCACAAGATGGAATTTCTGGAAAAAAGCGGCGGCAAAAACAAGCACGTCTGCGAAAAATGTGGAAGCGATCAAGTGCAAAAACTTTTCTCAGGCTTTTCTGTTGGGGCCGGTACTAAATCCGGTTCTGAGGCTGGCGACTCCTGTCCCACGGGGACGTGTCCCCTCTCATAGAAAGGACTTCTTATGAAAATTGCAGTAACATCAACAGGGCCTACTCTTGATGACAATGTCGAGGCTCGGTTTGGTCGGTGTCCCTATTTTTTGATTATTGACACCGACACAATGCAATTCGAGGCGATCGAGAACCCTAATATTGCTATCGGTGGTGGTGCAGGAATTCAGTCCGCTCAGTTAATGTCGGAAAAAGGCGTAACAACCGTACTCACCGGCAACTGCGGTCCCAACGCATTTAATGTATTCGGCCAGGCAGGCATACAGGTTATCGTTGGCGTCAGCGGACCTGTACGTAATGCTATAGAACAATTCAAAGCAGGAGCTTTCTCTTCTGCTTCGGGGCCGAGTGTAGCCAGCCACTTTAGTGTGAACACTGCACCGGCGGACCCGACGCCAACGGGACAGCCAATGAATAGCCCAATCGGTCAAGGTGGTGGAATGGGCTTGGGCATGGGTGGCGGACGTGGTATGGGCCGAGGCATGGGCAGAGGCAGAGGTATGGGCCAGGGTATGGGTCGCGGTGGTGGAATGGGACGTGGTATGGGCAGAGGTGGCGGAATAGGTCGCGGTATCGGTATGCCAGGCCCGATGGGTATACCTTCGACCGGCTCGGCAGCAGATTTCCCACAAGGCGCCGGGGGGCAGATGGGCCCTGAGCAGGAATTGGCTGCTCTAAAGCAGCAGGCAGAACTGCTTGAACAGCAAAAGCAACAATTAAACAACAGAATAGCTCAGCTTGAAAGGGGCCGTAGGGCTGTAGCGGTTGTTGATTCCGAAAAATGTACCGCCTGTGGTATTTGTGCCGATGTCTGCCCGGTCAACGCTATCACGATAAAAGGACAGGCCGTGGTAAATCCGGATGTTTGTACAGGCTGTGCCGCGTGTGTTTACGAATGCCCAAGCGCTGCTATTGTGATTACCCAGCAGACGATCGGTAAGTAAAAACCACGGGGCTGGCGGGCAAGTTGTGTAGTACCATCTGTAAACTCGGTAAGCTTTCAACTCGCAGGGAAAGCAAATGGAACGATTTATGCTGAAATCAAAGATCCATAGGGCAACATTAACCGGAACAGATCTGGATTATCAAGGGAGTATCACCATCGATGAGGAGCTTCTTGGGAAAGCTGACATACTGCCGGGTGAGCAGGTTCACGTGCTGAATATCAATAATGGCCGGCGTTTTGTGACTTATGCTATTGCAGGGCCGCGAGGTTCCGGCACTGTACTCTTAAACGGCCCGGCAGCAAGATTAGGAACGGTCGGCGATAAAGTCATAATCATATCTTATTGCCAAGTTTCTGATGATAAGGCAAAAGATTTGAAGGCAAAAGTAGTATTCGTTGATGATGAAAGCAGAGCAAAGGAATAAATAAGTGGAAAAAGGAATAATCCCACAATGTGCACGATGTGAGATTAAAGAATGTCGCAATGGCAAGGATTGTTTCTCGCAAACCTCCAATCATAGACAATTATATCAAGGCAGCCATATAGCAGAATTGCACAAAGCCGCTTCGGCAGTTGAGGCGAGGTATTATGGCAAAGAAACGCGATTGGGTGAGATAATATTGTTTGCAAAGCAACTGCAATATAAAAAGATAGGTTTGGCCTTTTGTATCGGCTTAAGCGAAGAAGCAAAAGTCATTGAGCAAATTCTCTCAAAGTATTTTGAAGTGGTATCAGTTTGCTGCAAGGTTTGTGGAATTGATAAGAAAGATTTTGATTTGCCACAGATTTCATCAGAAAGCTATGAGGTTATGTGCAACCCGGCAGGTCAGGCACAGTTGCTAAACGAGGCCGAGACGCAGCTTAATGTTCTATGCGGCCTTTGTGTTGGTCACGATGCGATTTTTTCAAAGGTCTCAGACGCTCCTGTGACAACGCTTATTGCCAAGGATCGTGTATTGGCTCACAATCCTGCTGGAGCTATTTACAGTCGCTACATTCGAAAACACTTTGATGAAAACATATAGCGGGGTTGTATGATGGAGCAGACATTCAAAGCCGCAGAAATCAATGTCGGATTTCATCCCGATGGTTACAGGATAGATAAAACGGCTTCCCCAATGAATCTATATACCAAATGGCAAGTATCTGACGATGGCAGATGGCACAGTCCGGAACCGGTTGATTTTGATGCATTGCCGGAAGATGGCTGGTTTAAGGCCCAAAGATTCGATTGGAATCAAGAACTGTAAGGAAGGAGTAATAATGGCCATGTTTAAGAAGATAGTAAAAAACTTTGGTCCGGAATGGGGCGCTGCGGTTATGGGAACCGCGGCGATATGTATCACTATGCAGCTCTCTTCAGAAGTTGCAAGACCGTTTTCTTTCCTTCTATATGTAGGATTAGGTTTTTATTTATTAGCCACAGTAATGTTTGTTACATTTTTAATCCCTTGGACCCTAAGATTTTTTATGTATCCAGAAGAGATTAAGAAAGATTTGCATCATCCTATCAGAGGCAATTTCTTTCCAACTATGCCTATTTCTTTTATTTTAGCTGGGACTGGCACCAACAAACTTGGTCCAATGCTTTTTGGTCCTTGGTTTGCTTATCATTTGAGTATTGTGTTTTTCTTTTTGGGTGCCGTAGGAATTTTTACCTTTGGATACTTATTAGTCCGAATCCAATTTTTACATAAGGATGTTCGCTTGGAGCATGCGAACTTTTCCTGGTTTATTCCTCCGGTTTCTCATCTTATAATTCCCGTACTTGGGGTTTGCTCACTGGATGTCTATTGGGCAGAGACGAGTTTGGCTCCTGTTTTATTTATAATTTCTATGATAGCTTTGGGGGTAGGATTTTTTAATTTTTTGTTCGTCGGTGCAGCTATCTGGCACCGGTATATCTATCATATTATTCCTCAAGGGAGGTTAGCCCCAACAGTTATGGTGGGGATAGCACCAACAGCGATTATCGTTATTTTCCTGATAAAATTTATTCAAGCTATTGAAGCTTCTCAGGGAACACTGTTTGGGATAAATTTTATGTCTATGTTTTCGCCAATTAAAATAATTGCTTCGATCCTATGGGGTTTTTCTTTTTGGTGGTTAATCCTGGTAACAATTTTATTATTTACCCATTATGTCAAAATTAAAGACCATCCTCTGGAGTTTGGTTGGTGGGCTTATACATTTCCCTTTGAAGCTTTTGCTGTTGCCACCGGACTTTTGGCTGCATGTGTAGCGAGCCACTTTTTGTATGGAATGCTTATAATTTTAAATACATTAGCAGTAATAATCTGGATAACCGTTGTATTTGGAACCATTAAATGGCTTGAAAGCGGAGCGTTTTTAAAACCTCAGCATTAAAAGGAGTAAAAAAATGAAAACGCGTTCTATAATTATAGCCTTAGCAATTGTCTTAACCCCCTTTATTATAGGCATACCTTTGTTTTTAGTAAAAAGTGGTGGAGCGATTCACGAGGAAGCAAATTTCATCTCGGATACAAGAAAAAATAATAAGGGGATAACTTATAAGGGGATAAAGGTAGATTGGACTTTTTGTCCCGATTGGGAATATAAACCTTTGTTTTTCCATGCTGAGGAATACTTAGTGTTTATGTTCCATTATAGCAATGACAACGAATACAATGTACAGGTGATGCCTTCTTACATGTTTGCCTCTCCGCACAACAGGCGCTATTCAGCAAATGAGGAGATTTCCATGTATATAGAGAATGCTTTAGAAAATAAACTTAAAGCAGAAGATCAAACTCCTATTACTTTCGAAATTCCTTCTAATGCTACCAAACACTATATTGTAACATTCGAAAAGCCACATTCATTAGATAATTTCTATGTAGATGTAGATGTGTTTAGAGATGTTACTTTGCGCTTGCATTATAAGAAGGAAGATGGGGAATGGAGTAATTATTCAAACGAATTAATTAGAAAGTATAAAGGAAGGGGATAAAGGTGTCCTTAAACAAGGAAATGGAAAATAGAAATTTTTTTACTACCACCAGCGAGAAATCTATACAGAACTTTATTGAAAGCGTAAAAGAAAACGCCCCGAGATTTAATTTTGGTGTTCGGAGTGTCTTTGATATGAGGGAAGAATACAGGAAACAAAATGTTAATGTGGATGATGATTTTCGGCTGTATCAGATTATAGTATGTAATTATGAAAGATCTTATAAGTCTATGAGAAAAAATACAGAGAGAGCAGCTGTGTTATTGCAACCTAGACAAATAATAGCATATACTGAGAAAGGGGTAACTACTATAAATTATTTACCTTTCACTAATGAGTTTATTAAGCAGGCTTTACCACAAGACGACGAATTTCAGCAGAGCCTTCCTGAGAGTTGCCAAAGGATTATAAGATTAATTGAAGCATCTAAATAGGTTCTGTTGAAAGAGCACTTTATAATAACTTCTTCAGAGATAGACAATGGAGCAGACATTCAAAGCAACAGAAATCAACGTTGGGTTTCATCCGGCCGGTTACAGGATAGATAAAACGGCTTCGCCAATGAACAGATATACAAAATGGGATATTTTGTCAGGTAATCACTGGTGCAATCCGAAACCGGTCTGTTTCGATTCGCTACCGCAGCAAGGCTGGTTTGCGAAAGACAAATTTGATTGGAATGAAATTGATATGACGGGAGAAAGGAACATAAGATTGTGCTGATGCTTGGCATAGCCGTTCTATCCATCTTTGTCATTTCGGTTTTGATGAGCATGACCGGCCGTGGCGGCGGTAACTTTTACGTCCCTGTGTTAATAGCTTGCGGATTGCCCATGCTTGCCGCAGCTACGTCTGCACAATGTATTCTGCTGTGCACGGCTGTAGCGTCTGCACTGGTTTTCCAGAAGAACCAGACAATCGACTGGAAACTCGCAATGGTTATTGATCCTCCGACAGATGTGATGGCTCTTGTGGGTGGATACTATGCTCATCTCTTGTCCGGTGGAGTTCTGATGTTCGTTTTTGCCGGCTTACTTGTATTATCTGGCTTCTTGATGTTGAGACCTGCAAGGAATAGACCGTCTTCCGACAAGAATCGCTTGGGCTTCTGGCATCGTAAGTTCGGTGAGCACGAATATGAGGTGAATTTGTGGTTGGCTCTGCCGATCACCGCGGGGACCGGCTTGGTTGCGGGAATGGTCGGTATCTCTGGAGGTTCTTTCAAGGTTCCATTGATGGTCCTTGGCTGTGGTGTACCTATGCGCGTGGCGGTAGGTACATCGTCGGCCATGGTCGCCGCCACGGCTCTTATGGGTCTGGTCGGGCATTCGGCAGCCGGAGATTTTAACGCATCATGGGCCATTCAAATGAGTGTCACCGCCGTAATTGGAGGGTTGCTGGGCGGCGTGTTCTCAATTAACACAAAGCCGAAAAACCTCAAAAGGATATTCGCGTACACGACATTAGGGGCGGCTTTGTTCATGGTAATAAACGCATGGCTATCATTTGGGAATAGTTAGGAAACAGAATGCAAATAGCAATTGCAAGTGGCAAAGGTGGAACAGGCAAAACAACAATTGCTACAAATCTGGCTTATTCGATTGCTCGGACAGGCCAAGCCGTTCAATATCTTGATTGCGATGTTGAGGAACCAAACGGCCATATATTTTTAAAGCCTGATATAAAAGAAATACAGAAAGTTACGATCGGCGTACCAGAGGTTGACAACGAGTTATGTAACGGTTGTGGCAAATGCGGTCAGCTTTGTCAGTACAGCGCCATAATTTGCCTGAAGGGTAAGGCTCTTGTCTTTGAGCAGTTATGTCATTCCTGTGGCGGCTGTATACTTGTTTGCCCAAACGGCGCTATTAAAGAAAAGCAGGTAGAAATTGGACTTGTTGAATTGGGCACAGCCGGTGATGTGAAGTTTGGTCAGGGACGGCTGAAGATAGGAGACGTACGTTCGCCTGCTTTGATAAAGAAAGTGAAGGAGCACGCAGCAAATAATGGAACTGTTTTAATAGACGCTCCGCCGGGAACCTCATGTCCCGTAATTGAAGCGGTTAAGGGAGCAGATTTTGTTCTACTGGTCACCGAACCTACGCCGTTCGGCTTAAATGACCTCCGGCTCGCGGTGGAGATGGTAAGAGAGCTTAAGCTTCCGTTTGCTGTTGTAATAAACCGTTGTGACATAGGTGACGACCGAGTTGTAGGCTATTGCCAGCAACAAGATATAGAAATTCTCCTTGAGATGCCGAACGACCGACTGGTAGCGGAAGCTTACTCACGGGGGATTAAAATAATTGATGCATTACCCGGTTACGAAGAAAAGTTCTTGCAGCTATACGAAAAAATCGATGCGAGGGTTGCGGCCAAATGAAAGATGATTTTGAATTCATGGATAGAATAACACGTGACTTAGAGGCCCGTAAAGCCGCGTGCAAGATTCTGCAAGTCGAGGAGGACGCAAGCAAAGAGCAGCTAAAGAAAGCATATAGGCGAGCATCAATGAAATGCCATCCTGACCATAATCAACGTGATCCTGATGCGAATAAGAAATTCGCACTGGTCAAATGTGCCTACGAACTATTAGCCGAAGATGAACCCTGCCATGAACTACTGAAGGAAATCAGATCCTGGAAAGGTGTACCAGAGGATAGCAAATATAATCTTGACAATCCCTGGGGACATTTTCTGTGGTGGCGTGAGAAATTCTTCGGCTCGGAAGAAAAGAAAGGGCAAAACAGAGGTCGTTCTTGCATCTGAAAAGAGAAGATGGAAACTGCAAAGCTAAGCGAAAATTTTTATGATAAGATTAAACCGCGGTTGCACGAGCGCATCGGCCGGGAATTGCGCAGGGCCAAACATGTGCTCGATTTGGGCTGCGGCGATTGCGAGCTTGTTCGATATCTGGCTGACACCTATGGCCAGCAAGTGACAGGTATAGACATTTCGGGCGAAAGTTTTCCAGACTATCAGGAGATTGCGAAAACCGGCAAAAATGTCAGATGCATTCATAAAGATGCAGCTAACCTTGAGTTTCTTTACGGAACTTTGGATGCGATAATAATAATGTGGGCTTTGCATGAGATGAAAAATCCACAAGCGGTTTTGCGTGAGGCCCATCGCGTCTTGCGACCGGGCGGCGAAGTAATTGTCGTTGAATTCCCGCGCAACTCATTGGCCCAAAAGTTATGGAATGAGAACTACTATACCAATAAGGAATTAACAGGTTCTCTCTGTAAGGCCGGTTTCAAAGATATCCGGACTAAACGAATTGAACATAAACAAATCCTTTGGGTGACCGGTTTTCGCAGTAAGAATTGATCTGAATAGGAAAGGATCATAATGGTAGAGTTTGAACTTTGTGCAAATAGAGAAGGAGGCAAAGAATATGCCGTGGGTTAATGAGGATTTGTGTGTGGGCTGTGGCGTATGTGTCGATGATTGTCCGGTGGACGCGATTACACTAAAAGAGGACCAGAAAGCGGTCATCAACGAAGACGAATGTATTCGGTGTGGTCGATGTCACGATGTTTGCCCGCAGGAAGCTGTCCGGCACGATAGCGAAAGGATTCCGCAGGAGGTTGAAGCAAACGTAGAAAAAACCAAAAGTCTTTTGAAACATTTTGAAACTCCCCAGGAGCAGCAGGCATTCCTCGAACGTATGGTTCGGTATTTCAAGAAGGAAGAAAAGGTAGCTGGCCTTACTATAGACAAACTAGCTGCCATGAAAGCTGATTTCGCTAATGTCAGAAAATCAGTATCCCCCGATAGCTCTGATTCGTAATTAGTTTGTCCCGCTGTTATCGAAAGGCTGATTTCATGAAAGAATTAGTAGTAATAAGTGGCAAGGGCGGAACAGGTAAAACGAGCATTGTGGCATCGTTTGCAGCACTTGCGAGAAATGCAGTGTTTGCTGATTGTGACGTCGATGCAGCGGACCTGCACCTGGTTTTAGAGCCTAAGATTAAGCAAACCAACGATTTTTCAGGTGGCAAACGGGCAACAATAATCACTGAAAAATGTATTGGTTGTGGTAGGTGCCAGGATTTGTGCAGATTCGACGCGATACATTTCAATGGCCAAGCAAATGACGTGGTTGACAGGACATTTACCATTGACCCTGTTTCGTGTGAAGGCTGTAAGGTATGTGTGGAGTTTTGTCCGGTGGATGCGATTGAATTTAACGATTGTATAAATGGACAGTGGTTCATATCAGATACACGATTCGGGACAATGGTTCATGCCAGGTTGGGAATTGCTGAGGAAAACAGCGGGAAATTAGTAACCCTGATTCGCAAGGAGGCAAAGAGAATCGCTGAAGAGCAAAAGAAGGATTTAATTATTGTTGACGGCTCACCGGGAATAGGTTGTCCGGTTATTGCCTCAATAACTGGATCCAGTCTAGTGCTTATAGTGACCGAGCCTACATTGTCGGGCATACATGATTTGGAAAGAGTGGCAGATCTTACAGCAAGTTTCAGCATCAAAACTTTGGTGTGTATCAACAAAGCCGACATAAATCCTGAAATGGCCGGTAAGATTAGTGAAGATATCCGCAAGAAGGGATTAAAAATAGTTGGCAAAATCCCTTACGATGAGGCCTTCACGAAAGCCCAGATCATGCAAGCGACGCTAATTGAGTACACGGGCGGTGATATAGCAGAGATAGTAAAAACATTATGGAGAGAGATCGTATATGCCCTTGGCTGAAAGCAAAGGTACTTTGCCTGCGTCAAATTTTGATTTCGGCAGAATAGTTAACCGTTACGATAAATGGTATTCAACCCCACATGGTTCTGTATATGATCGATTGGAGAAAAAAGCGATTGGTCGATTACTGCCAAGCATCGACAACGGCAGCCAGCTTTTAGAAGTTGGTTGTGGAACCGGCCACTGGAGTGAGTACTTTAGCAGTAGAGGATTTCAGGTAACAGGTGTTGATGTCTCCAGAGAAATGATAGAAGCTGCAAGAGGCAGGAACATAGCCAATGCCAGGTTTCAAGTAGCTAATGGGGAAAATTTGCAATTTGATGATGAGAGTTTTGATGTTGCAGCGGCAATTACTACGCTTGAATTTACTGCAAATCCCCAAAAGATGCTCTCGGAAATGATACGTTGCGTAAAGAAACCATCAGGAAAGATCATAGCTGGTGTATTGAATGCTTTGTACAGCTACAACCAAAAAAGGAAAAACAAATCGGGTAGTGTGTATTCTTCGGCAAACCTATTTTCACCGAAGCAGGTTAAGGAGCTGTTAGAACCGTTTGGTAGACCACAGATTTTGATTGCAGGGTTTGTTCCGGAGAGAAGCTGGTTATTGTGGTTGTCACCGTTATGTGAATTTATAGGCCATCTAATATTAAGCAGGCGTGGAGCATTTATCGCGGCGAAGATTGAGTTATGAAAGTGCAGGCAGAAATAAGTTTATATCCATTACGCCAGAATGAATTGACCAAACCGATTCGGCAATTTATTCAGGCTTTAGAGAGTAACAAGATAAAGGTTGAGCTGGGGCCAATGAGCACCTTCGTCACAGGAGAGGAGCCGGTGGTTTTCGAAAGCCTGCAGAAGGCTTTTGAGAAACTTGCTCAAAGATATGAGATTGTATTAACCGCAAAGATTTCCAATGCGTGTCCCGAAGTTAATTTTGAAGAATAGGAAATGAACTATGGCAAGAGAAAATAGCACTTTTCAGATTGATGAAAATAAACAAAAACAATTACAGGCTGAACAAGAGCAAATTCGGCAAAGAGTAAAACAGATAAAGCATCAGATACTTGTGCTGAGCGGTAAAGGAGGTGTGGGCAAAAGTACGGTTGCGGTAAATCTTGCGGTTTCACTCGCACTCGCTGGCAAGAAAGTGGGGCTTCTCGACATAGATATACACGGTCCAAGCATCCCGAAGATTCTAAATCTTGAAGGAAAGAGTCTGCAGGCAGAAGGAGATGTGATTTTGCCTGTTGAAATGGCAGAAAACTTAAAGGTGATGTCCATAGGCTTTCTGTTGCGGGCAAGTAACGACGCCGTTATATGGAGAGGCCCAATGAAATATCAGATGATCAAGAAATTCTTAAAAGATGTAGATTGGGGTGGCTTAGATTTTCTGGTTGTTGATTCGCCTCCCGGAACGGGCGATGAGCCGCTCTCAATCGTCCAGCTTTTGGAAAATGCCGATGGCGCAATTATAGTTACCACTCCTCAGGAAGTGGCACTTACTGACGTTCGCAAGTGCATTACCTTCTGCCGCAATCTTAATCTACCTGTCATTGGTGTACTGGAGAATATGAGCGGTTTTGTTTGTCCCAAGTGTGGGGAAAGAACCGATGTATTCAAGTCCGGCGGCGGTGAACTTATGGCCGGCCAGATGGATGTGCCTTTCCTGGGCCGAATCCCCATAGACCCGCAAATTGTAGAAGCTTGCGATTCCGGCAGACCGTTTGTATATCACTACAACCAAAGTCAAACGGCAAAGGCTTTCGAAAAAATATTGAATCCCATTCTTGAACTTGATACCAATGCTCAGGAATTAAACGAGACACAATCTTTACAAACAGGAGATAAGAAAAGGCGCATAGCAGTTCCATTAGCACAAGGTAAATTAAGCCTTCATTTTGGCCATTGTGATCAATTTGCAATTTTTGATATCGATGACAGCATTAAGAAGATTACAAGTAGAAAAGATGCAAGTCCTCCCTCCCATGCTCCCGGAGCGTTGCCGAAATGGTTAAATGAGAATAACGTGAATATTATTATTGCCAGCGGTATGGGACAGCGAGCACAACAGCTTTTTGACCAGAATGACATCAAAGTTGTGATAGGCGCATCTGGCCAAGCTCCTGAAGAGCTTGTGTCAGCTTATTTGGAAAACACACTTGAAACAGGATATAATATCTGTGACCATTGATTGAGCAAAAAAGTCTTGCGTATTTTGCAATGGCGAGTTGAAAAACTATGCAAGGGTTAAACGTTCGGCGAGCAACTGTGATTTGCTGATTGGCGCAGATGGGGGGGGAACATTTTGCGGGTATAGGCATGGATGAGGGAAGGATTAAAATATAATGAGCAAAGACAACCTAATCATATTTGGACCAGTTCCATCAAGGCGTCTGGGGCAGAGCTTGGGAATAAATAATATCCCACCTAAAATTTGTACCTATTCTTGTGTTTACTGTCAACTCGGAAGAACCTTACATATGCAGGTTGAAAGACAGGCGTTTTATAAGCCTGAGGAGATCTTAAGGGCTATAGAGAAAAAGGTCAAAGACGCAAAAGATAAAGAAGAGCGTATAGATTATCTGACTTTTGTTCCAGACGGAGAGCCTACTTTGGATATTAATCTTGGGAAAGAGATAGAATTGCTTAAACCA
>Ga0307427_1000076_pt1 | contig 82172 bp, 65 predicted proteins | sample SalMarWE160190MG_FD_202162 | JGI IMG/M metagenome (GOLD analysis project Ga0307427, IMG submission 202162) | Salt marsh sediment microbial communities from the Plum Island Ecosystem LTER, Massachusetts, United States - WE1603-190 | ecosystem: Environmental > Aquatic > Marine > Intertidal zone >...
GTGCTTTGGAAGGAAAGAATTAAATCTATGTTCGAGAAATCTATCGTACATGACAAAAATTTTGAGTTTTTAATCGAGGCATTAGCTCACGCTGCGTAACTAACTGTCAAAAGTGCGAAAGCTAACTGTTGACTATTGCACGAAATTCTGTAGTTCCTTTCTTATAGCTGCCATCTAACAACGCCGTAAAGTTATATTCTTCACGGATATTTTCTTTGTCGCGGTTATACAATTTGAGCTTATGTAATGCAGAACTCTTATCCAACCCGAAAAGAACAGGACGAAATTCAACATATCCCCCGATATGCAAGGGCTTTTCTTCTATTTCTGACAGATCAAAGGAATACTCTTCTTTGGCTAAAGCCATTCCATAAGAAAGTATTAACAAAATCGAAAATACCGCCCATAATATCATTGTCTCAAGGATTCCAGATTTGGCATAAATGTGAGTGTAAAGACTTCATCTTCGAATGTTCTTTTCTTTATCTTTGCGAATATCATCACAGATTTATAGCCTTTATATAAAGGGCTGTCCGTCTCAATAACCGATGGCCTTACCATTTTGTCCCCAAAGTCCTCGGTTTTTTTGTAATAGATTGTTTTTATGAGCATAGAAGTTTCGGTGAGACACTCAATCTTGGTAGGCAAAATTGTGTCTTTATCTACCCACATTTTCAATTTGTCGTATGCTACAGTTTTTGTTTTTGCTTTAAGTTGCAAAACATACTTATCGCTCAACTCTTCCATTTGCTCGACAAAATATTCCGCTGCATAATTAAGGCGCAATATGTCAGAGTTATTAAATACACCTCCTACCACTGACTGAAGGCTTGTTATGCGAATTGGTTTGCCTACATTAGGAATGTAAAGCCACATATTTTCGTCAAGCCTTAAGGTGCTTCTGCCTTTTTCGCTTGCAGGTGAAAGAAATAGTGCTGCAACTTTATCCCTTCCCTTCTTGACGGTAAAAAGCACGTACTCCCTTTTTCTGCCGTTAGGCTCGATGTTTATCAGTTTTCTATATGACTCGTAGGACTCCGGGCTGAGATTCCTATCCAACTTTATTAGAATCTGATTGCCAGGACTCAAAACTTTCTTGACGGCATCTTGAACAATGCCATTGAGCTGGAAATAATCCGTACTATTACTTCTCATGGCTCCAATCATTTTGTCACCAAAGGTTTCAGCAATTATTACAGTGACGCCTTTGTTGGCAAGAAAATCCGCCGTCTGCTGCCCTGCTCCTTGTTGTGCATCTTTGTAAGGGTTGGCAACAACGTCTATTAGTTCGCCCGTACTATCGAATATAAGATAGTATGGGCATTTGCCTGCCTTGTTGCTTATAGAGGATGTAGCATCTTTGCTGTTTGATGCGACTGCAATTTTCGCCGCATCATTCTGGGCAGCATAAGCCATAACCGGTACCAGAGACAGAATGACCAAAGTTGAGAAAAGTGTCTTCTTCATTTCGGATTACCTCCTAAACATGTCTCAGCGCGTCAATCGGGTTCATTCTTGATGCTTTATAAGCCGGCTGAAGACTTGCCATTACTGAAATGGTTATTACGATTATTGAAATCACGAGGATATCTTGTAGATTTATGCTTGGAGAAAGCAAAAGCCCTTTTTGCCTGCCGAAATTAACGGTGACTTTGGCAACGTTAAGTACATAGATAACTGCAACCCCCAGAATATCTCCAACTACTGCACCAAAGAAACCCAAGGAGAAACCCTCTATCAGAAACATTGCCACTATTTTCCCGGGCAGTGTACCTATGGCGGCAATAGTACCGATTTCTCTTATCCGTTCGTACACAGCCATAACCATAACATTCATTATGCTTATAAGTACTATGGCTATAAGCATCAGCTTTACAAAAAAAGTCATAATGTCTATCATCTTCGCGATATTATAAAATGGAGAAAGCTTTTCCCACGTGTGCACCTCAAATGCCGGCTCACCTTGCTTGTTTAGTTCGTTCGAGAGTTTATCCTTGAGTCTATCAAACACCCCGTGGAGTTCGCCAAAATCCCTCAGCCTTATGGCAATTTCGCTTATCTCCATCGTATCCATTCTCAGGATTTCCGTAGCGTCATCCATGTGGATATATCCATCTCTGCCCCCGGGACCTGTAACGCTTTCAAGTATTCCCCCGACCCGAAATTGTTTCCCATTAACAGAGCCGTCCCTATTAGTTGCAATGACAACAACTGTGTCACCAACCTTGACCTTCATTCCCTTTGCAAGGAGTTCAGGCACAAGGATTTCCCCTGTTCGTATGGTTTTTTCTCCTTCTCTTATCCTTGAGATAAACAGTGGAACAGTCTTGACTTCATCTTCAGGATAAACGCCATTGAGTCTTACGTTGGTTGTTTCAACAAAGTTACTGAACATGCCACCAAACTTTATTCTTTTTGAATATGCCTCTATGTCGGGAATCTCATTTATTGCCTTCTCGACTTTTTCGAAGGTGTTCGGACCCAAGTTCAATGTAAGGGGAAGGCTATCTATGGACGCCACATAACCCTTTTTGTGTATCTGGATATGCCCGAGAAATGAGTCTGTTATCTGCCCAATCATCATATTCTTAAATGATCCTGATACCGAAACAAACACCAGTACAAACACAACTCCTATGGCAACCAGTGAAGCTGTAAGCAGTGTTCTTCTTTTGTATCTCATTAGATTTCTTACGGCGATTTTAAATATATTCAACATGGCTTTTTAATCCCTTCCATCAGTCAGTTCTCCGTCTTCCAACGAATATATCATTTCAGCCTCTCCAACAATTTTCTGGTCATGGGTTGAAAAGATAAACGTTGTGCCAAGCTCATTCTTCATCTTTTTCATAATGTCGATAACCATATATGCTGTTTTGTGGTCGAGATTGGCTGTCGGTTCATCCGCTAAAACAAGCTTTGGATTTGTAACTAAGGCCCTTGCCACAGCCACCCTCTGCTTTTGGCCGCCTGATATCTGGTCGGGATACTTGTTCTTCTTTTCGGCCATTCCTACTGCTTCAAGGAGTGTGAGAATGCGTCTTTTCCTTTCACCCGAAGGGGTGTTTTGTACCATAAGAAGCGGATAACCCACATTTTCATACACCGTAAGCACAGGAATAAGATTGAAGTCCTGGAATATGAAGCCGATTTTCCTGCCCCTGAAAGCTGCAGCCATCCGCGTATTAAGACCTGAGACATCTGTGTCATCTACCATCAAGATACCCGAAGTTGGCTTATCCAGACAACCAATGAGGTTTAAGAGAGTGGTCTTGCCGCTACCAGATGGGCCAATGAAAGAAACAAAAGAGGTCGGTTCGATTTCAAAATTCAAATCTTTTAATGCCTCAACCTTTAGCTCTCCCTTTACATACGCCTTTGATAAATTGTTTGCTGTTACCAAGCTCATAGGCTTATCCCTTCAAAACGCGTTGTCTGGTCTTCTTGTATCAACCGAAGTTTCCGTTTAGATGTTATTGCTTTTGTCTTAACCAGGTGACGAATTTTGCCAGGCCGGTCTGGATGTCTGTTGATGGGTTGTAGCCGAGTTCTTTTGTGGCCTTGGTGACATCAGCATAAGTTCGATCTACATCGCCAGGCTGAGGGGGCTTGAATTCTTTGATTGCTTTTTTGCCAAGAGCCTTTTCAATTTCAGCGACCAGATAATTGACAGAAATAGGACGGGATTCGCCTAGATTGTAGATATTAAAGCCAGCACATTTTTCCATTGCGGCAACGGTGCCGTCGATTATGTCGTCAATGTATGTGAAGTCCCTCATCATTGAGCCGTCGCCATAAATTGGTATGGATTTTTCTTGTTCAATCAGTCGTGCAAATTTGTGAATAGCCAGGTCAGGCCTTTGGCGCGGCCCATAGACCGTGAAAAAACGCAAACAGGTTATGGAGGTTCCATAGAGGTGATGATATGTATGGCAGATAAGTTCGCCGGCTTTTTTGGTAGCAGCGTACGGTGAGATGGGAAAATCGATGTTGTCACATTCAGAAAACGGAATTTTTTCGTTGTTGCCATAGACGCTTGAGCTTGAGCCAAAGATAAACTGTTCAACCTTATGTTTTTTCGCAGCCTCAAGCAGTACAATTGTTCCATTTACATTAACATCGGCATAAAGCAGCGGCTGGGCAATTGATGGTCTGACGCCGGCTTTGGCAGCCAGATGGATGATTATGTCAACGCTGTCACCGACCACTTTATCCATTACATCAGCATCTCGGATGTCGGCTTCGATAAGCTGAAATTCTTCGTTTTCAAGACACTTACTGATATTTTGCCGTTTTATTTGCGGGTCATAGAAATCGTCGAAATTGTCCACGCCGATTACGGTCCAGCCATCGCTGAGAAGGCGTTCACACAGATGCGAACCGATAAAACCAGCAGCTCCGGTTACAAGTGCTCTCATAATTCGTATCTCGTGGTTTGTGATTCGGGACTCGATACACTAATCACGACGTTCCGTTCTTACGCGGCGTAGAGAAGGATGGCTCCCATTGCTATTGCGACCAGGCCCATAAGCCGGACAAATACAGTTGATTGTTTCTGGAACCAGTTCATCATCGGCCTGAGCCTGTCGGGGCCAATTATCAGCACGAGCGCGCCCGAAATCAACAAAAGGACTCCAAAGACAATTACCAGCCAGGGCACTCTACATTCGCGAGCCGCGAGCAAAAAGACAACCGCAAGCGCAAATCTTATAACTGCCACCAGGTATAACCGTTTGCCTTTCTTGAAGAACTCCAGCAACTGACCAGGAAGCAGGGGCTTGAGCAGATAAAGCAAGCCGATGCATGTGATCACAACGCCAAGGATTTTTACAACGAGACTCATAGACTTTCTCCCTATAATGTCTGTGCCAGTTGTTTTATGTATTGGCGTAAATCCTCTGCCATATCGTTGCGTTTTAATGCGAATTCGATATTTGTTTTTATGAATCCTTCTTTATTTCCAATATCGCATCGTTTTCCTTCGAGCAAAAGTCCAAACATGGGCCGTTTTTGTATCATCGTCCTAATCGCATCGGTGAGTTGAACCTCTCGGCCTTTATCTGGTGTGACTTCCTTGATGTGGTCGAAGATGTCAGGCGTTAAGACATACCGACCTGCAATTGCGAGGTTTGAAGGTGCCTCATTGACGGAGGGCTTCTCAACAATGTCTTTCACAAGGAAGGTTCCCGGTTCGGTTTGTGGGCCATCGATTACGCCGTACATGTTAACTTTCTCTGTTGCGACCTGTTCGAGAAGCACAACTGGTTGATGAATGCGTACGAACAGATCTGCCAATTGTTTTATGGCTGGTGTTGGCGAGTCGATCAGGGTGTCACCTAATAGTACAGCAAAGGGTTCGCTTTGTACGTGATGGCGGGCACAGTATATTGCATCACCGAGCCCTTTCATTTCCTTCTGCCAGACGAAGTGTATATCAGCCAGCTCGGAGATTCGGCGCATTGCCTGCAACTCTTGGGTTTTGCCCTTTTCTAGTAGCTGAGCTTCCAACTGAAAACTGCGGTCGAAGTGCTCTTCTATTGAGCGTTTGCCTTTGCCAATGATCATGAGTATGTCGGTGATTCCTGCATGTACAGCCTCTTCTACCACATACTGAATGACGGGCGTATCTACGATTGGCAGCATTTCTTTTGGCTGTGATTTTGTTGCGGGCAAAAAACGCGTGCCAAAACCTGCTGCGGGGATGACTGCCTTGCGAATCATCCTGATCCCTCCGGATTGCTGGTGACGGCTTTTGGTTTAATGACCTTGATATTAAGCTTGCGAAGTTTCTTTTTTAGTTCGCCGAACATTTGTTCGTCGGTGTATGTGCCGACAATGGCACCGCCGGAACCGGTGAACTTGGCGCTTACACCTGTGGAGCGAGCTGCTTCGACCATTTGGATGTTTTCGTCGCTGATACGACAGATTCTGCGTCTTTTGTTGAAGTTCGCATTTAACAACTCACTGATTTTTTCTGTTTCCTGATTCGGAAGATAGCGTTTGACTTTGTCGGTGAGTCTTGCCCAGTACCGCATCGCGTTTACAACCTTTGTTTCGCCACGGTCAAAGCGGGCGCGGATGTTGTTGTGAAAGACTTCTGTCGGTTCGCTCAAATCGTCGCGGTACGCAACGTAAAGTCTTGGCAGGAGCTTCGGGTCGAGCGGCTCATAATTTCCGTATCCCTGTTTATCCATAATATCTTTAGAAAAGTCCATGTAGACCAAACCTTCATAGACCTGGATGACTCGGTCCTGCAGACCTGCGGCTATCTGCAGCTCGTCAACCTCAGCGGAGAGAATAAGATTTGCCTGTATGTATTTTGGGATGCTGACGCCATAGAAGGCCATAAGGGCCCGAAAACAAGCGGTAATTATTGCGCTTGAACCAGCCAGGCCGACGCCATGCGGTATGTTGGAGCTGTATCTGATTGTGAAGTTCTTTTTGTGCAGTTCAATATGGTTGTCTTGGCAGTAGTCATAGAATTTTTTAACTGTTGCCTTAAGCAGCCGGATGCCGCCGTAGTAGCCGTGCAGCTTCACATCTCTCACAAGTTCAACAGTACTCGCAAATCGTGAATGGTCTTTCTCGCTGGGCAGTATCTCAAGCTCCGGACTCTCATACAAAATTACCTGTGCGTAAAAGTTTGAGAATGTGAATGATACCGTTTTGCCGAAGTATCCATCCGATGGATTTCCAACGAGTCCTACACGAGGATAGGCTTTGGCGTGAATAATCATGTCACATTTCCTCAAGCAGATGAAGAAGGCGTAGCGGCTCGGCCGATGCAGTAGTACTCAAATCCCTGGTCTTTGACAAATGCTGGATCGTAAAGGTTTCTGCCGTCAAAAATGACAGGTTTTTTTAGTTTTTTTTTCATCAGCTCAAAATCGGGATTCCGAAACTCCTGCCAGTCGGTAAAAATAACAAGAGCATCCGCATTTTCGAGTGCATCATAACCGTTCTGATAAGTATCGATCCTGTTGTCAAGAGCTGCCATCGCGGCTAAATTTGCTTCAGGGTCATAAGCCTTTATTCTCGATCCGGCATCGAGAAGCTTGCGTATGCAGTATATTGCGGGTGATTCTCTTACATCATCGGTTTTTGCTTTGAATGCCAGTCCCCAGACAGCCAATATCGTTTCAGCTTCATGTCCGGCGAAGTAGTCAGTGACACGATTTGCAAACCTGTCTCGCTGATCGATATTCACCTGCCAGACAGATTTTGCGATCTTCATGTCGAAGCTTTGTTGGGAGCCAGTATGAATCAAGGCGTGGATGTCTTTTGGAAAACAGCTTCCGCCAAATCCAACGCCCGGAAATAAGAACGATGCTCCTATGCGTGAATCACTTCCAATGCCTTGTCTTACTAATTCCACATCGGCACCAAGCTTTTCGCACAATGTAGCTATCTCATTCATAAAGGAGATGCGCGTTGCAAGCATTGCATTGGCTGCATATTTCGTCATTTCAGCAGAGGCCGGATCCATAAATATTATTCGGCGGCTTCTTCTCATGAAAGGGCTGTATAATTGTCTCATTACTTCTCGAACATCCGGATTGGTCGTTCCGATGATTATCCTATCCGGACTCATAAAATCCTCAACGGCAGCGCCTTCTTTCAGAAACTCCGGGTTGCTGACGTAGTCAAATGGTACTTGTGTTTTGGACTTGATCAGGTCGGTGACGAGTTCGTGTGTGCCGACGGGTACGGTGCTTTTAGTTACGATAATCCGATACTCTGTCATAGTTTCAGCGACACTGGCAGCAGCAGAAAGTATTGCTGATATGTTGCACGAGCCATCTTTTGCTGATGGTGTTCCGACTGCGAGGAAGATAATAATTGAACTGTCTAGACCTGATTTCAAATCGGTTGTAAACTTCAGGCGTCCGAGCTTTTCATTGTGTTCGACTATTTCTGTCAGGCCCGGCTCGTAGATGGGAATGACTCCTTTTTTGAGGTTGGCAATCTTGTCCTCATTGTTGTCCACACATACAATATTGTTGCCGGCTTCTGCCAGACAGGCCGCGGTAACTAATCCGACATATCCGACTCCAACTACGCAAATCTTCAATTTGCAACCTCCTGTTGCTAATGTGCAATTTTAATCATATATGCTCTACCGTGCCTCCTCAACAGGCTCTATCATATCGATATCTATCTCTACGCTTGCTGCTTGGCCGAGCATATCTATCTGCAGCACCAGGCGTGTAGTGTTTTTTACTGTGACAACGATACCTTCCAGACCGAGCAAAGGACCTGCTATAACTCGGCAGCGTTGTTCCGCCTTGATATATTTGTAGGGCGTTAATGGAGCTCCGGCTCGAAGGGCATATTCAATTTGCAGCAGCTCGTCAAGCAGCTTCTCTTGATCTTTAACTTCAATCAGATTCGCAACCCGATTTGTACGCAGAAGTCCAATTCGCTCATTCTCGTTGCCGCAGAAAAATAGATACCCGCTGAACAGAGGCAATAGCGAACGTATTGTCCTGTGGCTTCGGCGACGGACTTTCCACGTCATCGGCAGAAAGTAGCTGATGTTTTTGCCAATCAGGTCATGAGCCAGAGCCTTCTCATTTCTGCTTCTTATGTGGGCAACCCACCACAGACCGGTGAAGTCACGAATCGACTCTGCTTCGGGCCATATGATCGGCGGATTTTCACTTGCTTTGAGCAACTTTACGCTCCCGAATTTCTATTCCGCGTCAACTGGATTTTAATCTCGTTTTGATTGACGCCGGCGGATGTTTCATAACTTAATCCATAGAACTTAAGTACCGTTTTAGCGACATACTCAATCTGTTGATGTGTTAGCTCAGGACAAATCGGTAACGATAAAACCTCATTGCAGAGACGTTCTGCGATGGGCAAGTCACCTTGCCTGTATCCCAGCCCTTCGAAGCATTCCTGCAGATGCAGGGGTTTTGGATAAAATATCGCTGAGCCGATCTTGTTGTCAGCCAGGAACTTCTGGAGTTTATCTCTTTCCGACACTCTAACAGTATATTGATGATAAATGCTGATGTTGTTTGGATCAATCTTTGGAGTTTTGACCGGCGAGTCAGCAAAAATACTGTCGTAAATAGCAGCATTTTGTCTTCGTTTTTCATTCCAGCCGTCAAGATATTTTAGCTTGACGTTCAGCACAGCTCCTTGGATACCATCGAGTCGAAAGTTGCCTCCAATTACTTTGTAGTAATACACCGGGTCCTGGCCATGGTTACGAAGTATCTTGATTTTTTCTGCGAGAGACTCATCGTTTGTGGTAACCAAGCCGCCGTCGCCAAAGCCGCCGAGGTTTTTCGTTGGGTAGAAGGAAAAGCAACCACAGTCGCCGAAATTGCCACATTTTGTGCCATCTTGTGTTGCGCCCATTGCCTGTGCGGCGTCCTCGATGATAGTCAAGTTGTGGCATCGGGCAATCTCCATGATAGGCTTCATCTGTGCAACCTGGCCGAACATATGCACCGGGATGATCGCCCGCGTCTTTGCAGTAATTTTCTGCCCGATACTATCGGGATCAATGTTGTACGAGTCGGGATCAATATCTGCGAAGACTGGTTTTGCTCCCAGCCTCGCTGTGGAACCGGCAGTTGAGAAAAAGCTAAATGGGCTTGTTATGACCTCGTCACCAGATCCTATTCCCAAGGCCATGAGGCTGACAAGCAACGCATCGGTTCCACTGGAGACACCTATGGCATACTTACAGCCACAATAGGCGGCGATTCTCCGCTCAAATTCTTCAACTGCAGGTCCGAGGGCAAACAACTGACTGTCACATACCTCACTTATCGCCTGCAAAGCTTCTGATTTGTACGTAGCGTACTGGGCTTTCAAATCCAAAATCGGAATCTGCATCAGGGCTCCTATCCGGATACAATGTCCCGCATTTGAAATCGATTGGCAATCACGAACCAATAATGATTTATACTGCCTACGATAATCGGGCTATTAGTTTAGCTGCGTGCGGCCCTGATGTCAAAAGAATTACTGACTCCAAACGCGGGCTTGTTTATTGAGTCTGTTGAAAGTGCAGTCAAAGAGATATTAGCGCAAGTAAATCTAATAATCCTTATTGACCGCTGCACGTCACACGATAGACTGTGGCGAGATTTTTCATGTGCAGACGAGGGATTCGTGGTGGCAAAACTACAGCCTAATTCCACTGATATCGAGAAATGGCTCAAATTACTTGGAGCCGATGCCGTTGGTCCGATTACCTTTGCAAAGTTACTGAAGCATTTCGGCTCAGTCGAGAACGCTTTGGGTGCTTCAATTTATGAACTCACTAAGATAGACGGCGTTGGTTCCGGCACTGCCGAGAAAATCGTCAGGACACGAGATACATTTGATGCCACTGCCGAATTGGAATTAGCTCAGAAACTTGGTGTTTGGATAATACATCTTGAAGACCAACGTTATCCGCCGATATTGAAGCAGATATATGATCCTCCGCCTGTTCTTTATTTAAAGGGTAGTTTGACCAAAGAAGATAATCTGGCAATTTCAATAGTCGGCACCCGCCGCTGCAGCTTATATGGTCAAGAGCAAGCTTCAAGATTGGCTCACTTCTTAGCTTCGGCTGGTTTTACCATTGTTTCGGGAATGGCTCGTGGCATAGACACTGCTGCTCATCAAGGAGCGCTTGCTGCCCAGGGACGGACAATCGCTGTTCAGGGTTGCGGCTTGGCAGGGGTTTTCCCTCCAGAAAACAAAAAGCTATTTGAACTGATATCTGAATCTGGTGCCTGCATCAGTGAGTTGCCGCTTCAGTGCGAGCCGCTTGCAGAGAACTTTCCACCACGGAACAGGATAATTGCCGGACTGTCACTGGGGACAATTGTTATCGAGGCTGGATTGAATTCGGGTGCTTTGATTACAGCCAGCTCAGCTCTGGAGAATAATCGTGAGGTAATGGCGGTGCCAGGCAAGGTCGATTCACCGTTAAGTAAAGGTACCAACCAGTTGATTAAACAAGGAGCGAAGCTTGTTGAATCTGTCGAGGATGTGATGCAGGCATTGGGCTATATTGGCGAGCAGTTGCAGGGACACGTCAGCGCAGCGGCGCAAAAAGCATCTGAAAATATGAACAAATCTTGTGTTGAAATTAAGGACCTCAAGCTGAGCACTCATGAAAAAAGGATACATAATTGCCTTAATAGACAACCAATGCATATCGAGGGGATAATTGCGGACACAAACTTGACACCGGCAAATGTGAGCGCCGGTTTGATGTCTTTGCAACTTAAGGGCTTGGTAAAACAATTGCCAGGCAGCCTGTTTTTGAGAAATTAATCGTTCCATTCCTGAGCGGGAATAGGTCTATGGGACGTATGAGGTGCTCGTACTCTTAGGTTCTGTGGGGTATCACCCGAGAACCAGTATATAGTGGCTCAGACAGTCGGCAGATGCTTATTCAAGGCATTGTAGATCTCTTGCGGCTTGTCGACTTCAAAAAAGGGATAATTATTGAGAATAATTTGTTGTAATAAAAAACGTGAGCCAAAAATTCGTATTTGTAAGGCTTTATATTCAAGGAGGTTACGAGCAATGCCGATTGCATAATAAGTAGTGCAACTTCAAGGTGTTATTATGCTTAAATTCTTCTTGAAGTCAATATAGCCAATTTGGTATAAATAGATTGTATAAGTTTATTGATTTTCAGGCAGGAAATTGTGACATGTGAGGTTTGTTCGTGCGCTCGCAGCGCCTGCAAGACTGTGGCTAGGAATCTAACTTGTCGCCATATAATAAACTATCTTGTATGTATCTAAATAGGCACCTCGGTTATTGAAGAAAGGAGGTGGGACGGAGGCTTATAAGAGTTCTTCTTTTCGAGGAGAAAGGCATAAGTTCTTGTAAGTTCATTTGTTTGACGTTGTTTGAGACGGGCGTGATAGATAATAAGATTCCCGATGCTCGTCGAAGACAATAGTTGCTTTGGTATGTAGCCAGGGCATTATTACTTAACTCATTTTGAAGGAGGATTATGATGTATAACAGAATGCGTTTTTTAATTTCTTTTATTTTGTTGCTGGGCCTTGTTCAAATTAGCGCAGCCAACAATGCCGGCTTTATTGGTTGGTGGAAGCTTGATGAGACATCCGGCATTACTGCTGCTGATTCGTCCGGCAACGGCAACGACGGCACCCTGAGAGGCGACCCGCAGTGGGTATCTGGGTGGATAAATGGAGCACTGAATCTTGATGGTGACGGCGACTATGTGGATTGCGGGTATGATCCAATCTTTGATGTCACCGGCGAGATAACAGTCGCCGCGTGGGTAACTATCAGGTCGGTTCCCACTGAGTGGGTAACTGTCGTCTCTAAAGGAGAGTACGCTTGGAGAATTAGTAACGATTCGGCCGACCCGAGGTTTCACTTTGGTGTCACTATCTGGTCGGAAGTTAATCCTTCAGTTAATGGAGTTACTGAGGTCGGCTACGACGAATGGCATCACGTCGCCGGTACGTATGATGGTTCAGACATAAACTTATATTTGGACGGAGTAATTGACGCGACCATCGGCAGTACCGTTGACATAGGTACCAATACATCAAACGTACTTATTGGCGAAAACCCGGAAGCAGCAGGGCGCCACTGGGATGGCATTATCGACGATGTGCGTATTTACGACCGGGCCCTGTCGCAGGCCGAGATAGAGGCACTGATGCCGCCGCAATTAAAGGCTACGGTGCCTAATCCGGCTGACAAGGCAGTACTCAATACAGCATTGGTTACGCTTAGTTGGACAGCCGGTGAGACCGCCGTTAAGCACCATCTGTATATCGGCGAGAGCTTCGAGGATGTGGAAAGCGGGACCGGTGGCACCGACCAAGGCTTGCTCGATGGGACGACTTACGATGGTTACACGTGGGAATTAGGCAAGATATATTACTGGCGAGTCGAGGAGGCCGAAGCTGATGGTACTGCCATCCATCCGGGCGATGTCTGGAGCTTTAATGTTCTGGGGAATCCCGCCTCTAATCCCATTCCCAGCAATGGAGCTGAATATGTCGCACTAGATGTCTTATTAGAATGGACCGGGGGCGCAAATGCAATTGAGCATCATGTATATTTCGGTGATAATCTCCAGAATGTGCAAGCCGGCACCGGGGGTACAGATAAAGGGACTGTTGAAGACCCTAATTTCTTGCCCGAGCTCGATTATGATAAGACTTACTATTGGAAAATCGACGAGTACGATGGCACAGACATCCATCCAGGCGAGGTCTGGAGTTTTACCACTGTCGGTCCCAATAATGGTGCAAAGGGCGAGTATTACAACAACACAACTTTAACAGGTCAACCATTGCTCACCCGTACAGATCCTACAATAGATTTTGACTGGGGTAGTGGTTCTCCGGATCCTATAATTAACGAAGCTAGCTTCTCGGTCAGGTGGATCGCTGAGTTAGATGTGCCATATACCGAGACTTATACTTTTTATACAGTAAGTGATGATAACGTCCGATTGTGGATAAATGGAGAATTGATTATTGATAATTGGACTGCCGACAACGCTTGGGCAATAGAAGATAAGGGCACTATCGATCTTGTTGCTGGGCGGGCACTCCTCAAGATGGAGTATTTTGAAACTGGTGAAGCGGCGTTCGTACATTTAAATTGGGAAAGTCCGTCCCTGCCGCGACAAGTTATTTCGCCAGGTTTATTATCACCGCCAATGAACGCCTCAGGTGAAAGACCAGCTAATGGGGCTGTAGGAGTCAGACAAACACCTACTCTTCGGTGGAATGCAGGAGATAAAGCAACCTATCATAATGTGTACTTCGGTGATGATTTGACCACCGTAGAAAACGCCGACACGACAACTACAGATATCTTCCGTGGCCAACAGGTGCTCGATAACACCAGGTACACTCCCATCGAGGCTCCTCTCGAATGGAATAAGACCTATTACTGGCGAATTGAAGAGGTCAATGAATTCACCTTTGAAACATGGAAAGGCAATGTCTGGAGCTTTACGACAGCCGATTACATTATTTTGGACGACTTTGAGGACTATAATGACGCTTGTGACAGGGTATACTATACCTGGATTGATGGTGCAGGCCACTCCGGCTCTACTCTATGTGGGGTCGCATCTTCACTTGGTAATGGTACTGGTTCAATAGTGGGCTGGGGTAGCAGTCCTTATGCTGATCTGCTAACCGTTCATACCGGGGCACAGTCGATGCCGATGTTATATGACAACTCTGATTCGCCTTATTACTCAGAAGCTATCCGTACCTGGGATACACCACAGGACTGGACGGAGTACGACCTTGCGGCTCTGATAGTCTGGTTCCGTGGTATGCGAGAGTATGTGGGAGGTATCAGCTACGATTCAGCGACACAGACCTACACGATGACCGGCGCGGGCGCGGATATCTGGGACATTACTGATCCACACCAGACGGGCTACCACGATGAATTCCATTTTGCCTACAAGCAACTGTCTGGCACAGGTATGATTATGGCGAAGATCGAAAGTATTACCGACACGCACGCTTGGACCAAGGCCGGTGTGATGTTCCGTGAGACACTTGACGCCGATTCGCCTCATGTGATGGCATTAGTCACACCCGGAAGTGGCGTTTCGTTCCAGTATCGCATTGAAAAAGCCGGTGCATGCGAGTACGTGCAGGTGGAGGATATCGAAGCACCACACTGGGTGAGATTGAGGCGTGCTCAAAATACCTTCACGGCTGAGCATTCTACGGATCGCGTGACCTGGCTTAACTTTGGTGAGCCTGGGGAATCTGAGGTGGAAATTCCGATGAATCCCAATACCTACATTGGTCTGGCGCTAACCTCGCATGATGCAGAGGCGACAGCCGAGGCGGTCTTCTCCAACGTTAGAGCTACTGGTACTGTCAGTCCAGCAGGACCGTTTACACAATCGCAGGATATTGGTATAGTTAGCAACTCTCCTGATAGGCTCTATGTGATTGTCGAAGACGATGCTGGCCACTCTAAGCTCGTTGAGCATTCGGAACCAAATGGAACGCAGCATAACACCTGGCAGGAATGGCCTATATCCCTGCCGGACATCAATGATGCCGGCGTGGATTTGAAGAGCATCAAGAAAATGTACATAGGCGCAGGTGACAGGAATAATCCGGCCTCTGATGGCACAGGCAGGCTATATATTGATGATGTCCGGCTGTATAAGCGTGGATGTATACTTTCGCAACGTTCTGCCGATTTCGCCAAGGCCGATTACGCTCCGGCTGGTGACCCTGCTGGTGATTGTGTAATAGACTATCGAGAAATTGAGATAATGGCACGAGACTGGCTTCTTCAGGATAGTCTCTATTCTCCATCAACACCGTCAACACCGTCAATACCGGGCCTTATCGCTTACTATCCGCTGGATGAGACGGCCGGCACCACGGCTGCAGATGCGTCCGGCCTTGGTAACAATGGTACCCTATTGGGTGATCCGCAGTGGGTAACTGGCAGAATTGGTGGTGCATTGGATTTTGATGGTGACGGCGACTACATCGACTGCGGAAACGATCCAAAGTTCGACATCACGGACAAGCTTACCGTCGCTGCATGGTTAAATATAAGGTCGATCCTACAACCCTGGAGCGCTGTTATCGCTAAGGGTGACAGCGCCTGGAGGATATCTAACGATGATACGACCACAGGCATGCACTTTGGCTTCGAAGATGGGACCAGAGGCTGGCAGGCAGCGAACTCGGCAACTCAGTTGAACTTGAATGAGTGGTATCATGTCTGTGGAGTGTATGATACCAGCGTCGGCGCCAAAATCTATATTAATGGAGCCGAGGACGGTAACAACCCTGATAAAGAGGGCATCACCATTAGTACCTATAACGTGTGGATCGGTGATAACTCTCAAACCTCAGACCGTCGCTACTGGGATGGTCTCATTGACGAGGTGCGTGTTTACGACTACGCGTTGTCAGAAGATGAGATAGAAGACTTGGCGAGCGGCACCGTGGCTGGGCTTGTTGCGCACTACGAGTTTAATGGCGACTTCAGCGATAGCTCCTCAAACGGTTATGATGGTGATGCCTATGGCGCATCCATAGTCACCGATCCTACCAGAGGACAGGTGGCCAGCTTTGATGGTGTCGATGATTATGTAGATTTGCCCATCGACTCACTCATCGGTACGCTGACCAATTCTACCTTTGCAACATGGGTGGACTTTTCATACACCGGCGCTTCATGGGTGCGCATCTTTGATTTCGGCAGCGACACGACGGTTTACATGTTCCTGACACCTTGTGTTGGGACGATCGAACCGATGCGTTTCGCAATTTCGTTAACTAGTTATTCCGATGAGGATGTGGTAGATGCGCCTGATCCACTTGCCAGTGGCTGGCACCACGTGACTGTGACGATTGATGCCGACAGCGACGCCATCAGCCTGTACCTCGACGGCGAACTTGTTGGTGAGAACACCGATGCAGACCCCCTCACACCGAGCGATCTCGGCGAGACTGCCAATAACTGGCTCGGCAGGTCGCAGTGGACTGCCGATGACTACTTTAATGGCTCTTTGGATGATTTCCGTATTTACGACTACGTGTTGTCGCAGGCCGAGATAATGTACTTAGCTGGCGCTACAGGCGAAGAAGTGTATGTTCCGCTGTCTTCGCCTGCTGAATTGTACGATGCCGAGCCACAAGGCTCCAGGGCGGTCAATTTCATGGACTTTGCCGTTTTGGCAAAAATGTGGCTTGAGGAGCAGTTATATCCGGAGTTGTAGAAAGCCGATAAAAAATGGTAAAAGGATTTACGCATTATTTCGGGGCCTATGCAGTTGCATAGGCCCCGATTGTTTTGTGAGACAGCCTATTGGAGAGGCGATATGCAAGATGATGTTTTTATCACATATAAATAGAGTAACTGTCCCAAGATTTGTGGTTAAGGTATAAAAAATAAGCCTCTTTGCCGATGTTTAATAAAAAACACAGCAAGGAGGCTAAAATTGATTCGTTATATCATTCCATCGGTTGGTAACAGCTTAAAACTTGAGAGACGTTGTCAACATTGTGGTCGATTCGGTGGTAATGTCCACAGTGGTATTAGTTATCGAGCCGTCAGTGATATAAAAATCAGTTCAATATCACAGCGTCGAATGAAATGTCCATTCTGTAAAACTACCTGGACAATCAGAGCTGAGGGTGTATCTGACGGTAAACAGCGAACTGACAGACTGATTGCTATTGGTGTATTTTTATATATGTTTGGACTAAGTTATCGTTCTGTGGAAAAGTTTTTGCCTTTGCTAGGTTGCAGAGGCTCCAAAAGCAGTATCGAAAGAGATATGGCTGTAGCCGGCCAAAAGGCTGAGGTTTTACATCCCCTCGACTTCGCTCGGGACAGGCTTAATGCACCCAGGATGAGGGTACGTGTTTTGGGCGTTGATGGCACAGGAGCAAGAATGGCTGGCAAGAAGGCTGGACTACTATTCTACGTTGATGTGGACGGAAGCAGGTTAATCTATGTTGAGCCGGTGGATGAGAAGGATTCAGCTAAGGTTCGCAGGCATGTACAAAAGGTCTTCAATGAAGTTGGAGCTAAGCAGTTACGTACGGATGAGTTGAGTGTATATGACCGTATTGTACCAGAGCAAAACCATAAGATTTGTTTGGCTCATTGGCGTAAGAGCAAATGCAGAAGGGCTCGTCAACTTGGCTGTCAGTTGAAGACGGAAGGTTTGCAATTTGAATCTGAGGATATGTTAAAGTTAGTTGATTTATTGCGTCAGGAACCCCGTCCACCCACATTGCCGGAAGGTATAGAGAAGTTTGTTCGTAGATATATTAACTGCCACAGAGGAACGCTTTGGAATGTCAATTTACTACTGCAACATATTGAGCGGACATGGGAGCGTGTTAGCAGCGATGAAGGGAATCGGACCAATAATGCTACTGAACGGCTTATTGGTTTGGATTATAAGATTAGGGTCAAGACTATGAGAGGTTTTAAGAATGATGATAAGGTATTAGGTCATTGTTACTTGTCGGAGTATCTGCGAGGTATAGATGGCATATGTGATTTGCGAAAAGTGGTTTGACAGCCACTGGTTAGGCCTGGCTTTGAAAAACTCTCCCACAATCTTTGGGACAGTTATAAATAGAGCCAAAATTGCTTATTAAGATAACTTTTAATACGCTATTCTAAATGTCCATCGAGGAAAAGGATATTGCTACCGTCCGGCTTGCTTTCTTTCCTAATGTGGTTCGTGAAATCGCTGCGTTGCCATATATGATACAGACCACAGCCTATAACAAAGCCAAACTACCCTAAGAAGGATAGTAAGCAGGGGAGTTCTAAAGCACAAGGAGATCGAGCCTACCAGAAGAAGGCTGGGGGACCGTCATATCTGGGCACTGCTACACCGCCTTGCATTTCCGGCTCGAACTTCCTCCACTCCGTATGACCGTCCAAGAAGCCAACGTTTCCACCAAGAGGATCATCACCCTTCAAATGGCTTGTTTGATCGTACACTTGACTTTCTGTGTAGATACCTCCAGCAACCTGGGCAAAATTGTACCCATACCTGGTGCCAGCTCGAGTTGCGCCCATAATCGAATCAACAACCACCTCTCTCAGAGCTGGATTCTTCTCTTGGGTTGTCTTTAACCAAATCTTCTCCATACTATCTCTTTCATATCGAGTAATCGCCTGCCGTGGGGCTCCTGGGGGAGCAACCTCCAATATGTAGCAATATCCGGATACAATAAAGCCACTTTCATCCCTGAATCTTCCGCCTCTCCACGTGTCGTTGTTGAACAACCAAAAAAGATCATTGTACTTCTGGTGGTTGGTGTTCGAGGGACAGTAGAATATCTCTCGTGTCATACCGGTCCCGAGCATGAAGTTTACTGTATTGCAAGCAACGTCCTGTAGCCAGTATCCGGCAGTAGCGGGCAATGGAAGCTTTGTAGAGTTGTCATCCCCATACATATTCAAGGCAAGAACGTGCTGCCGAACACGCGCTTGGCAAACCTGCTGCCGAGCTTGTTCTTTGACTCTGGTCAACGCTGGTAGTAATATACCCATTAATAAGGCAATTATGGCGATAACGACCAGCAGCTCTATGAGAGTAAAGGCCCTTGCATGTTTTTCCGTTCCGAACCAGATACAAGGGCTTTTACGCAGGCTCGTCGCAGCCCCGGAAATGAGGCCGGGATACTCTCTGTTAGCCAAGGCTGGCATATTATCCACTGCTACGATAACATGTGTATTTCGTATTTTTAGACTCCTTAAATAAGCCAAGAACAAATGCCGTTCTGCAGCAAACTTCGCGCACCGCAAAACCTCCCACTAGTATTATCGCAGAATCATGATCCTGAACCAAGACGTAATCGCGTTTTCTTTTAACCATTTTGCGAAAATATTTAATTAGCACGAATGGGGGGCAGGAAAAGATTGGAGCTTCCTTTAGGCGTTCTTGGACCACCAAGGTTGTTTAGATACTATACTTACTATTGAATGTTCAGAGTAGGACGTTTATGCAGCCTTGCTGCTACCTTGGCGCATGTTTTCTGCGGTACTCTCGAAGACTGATTCCTGTCACTTCGCGAAAGTATCTGGCTATGTGCCAGGCACTATCGAATCCGCATCGCAGTGCAATCTCTCTGACAGTCATGTCGGTGCTAACCAGAAGCTGGATGATGCGATTGACCCGCATTCGCTTGATTTCCTTGTGAATTGACCTTCGCAGCGAGGTACGAAAACGTTTCTCGAGCACACGCCTTGACACTGAGGTAGCATCTACGACGTCTCTTACTTGTATTGTCCTATCAACGTTTGTGCGAATGAAACGAATTGCAGTCGCAATCTCAGAATCGGAAACCGCGGCAATATCTGTGGAGACACGTGTAGTAATGTGGGTCGGGAAAACATCTATTCTCTGACCGGTTACCTTCTTGCCCTTCATCATTTGGTCGAGCAACTCGGCCGCCTCATAACCTGCTGCCTCGGTACTCATTGCAATGCTAGATATCGGAGGGTCGGATAGATCACATACAAGCACATCATCGTCCACGCCGAGAACCGCGACATCTTCAGGGACATGTACTCCCGCAAGTTCGCAGGTTTCGACAACTTGCAGCGCCCGGTCGTCATTGCAGCACATTAGCGCAACCGGCTTAGGAAGAGACACAAGCCAGTTGACAAGCAAGTGTCGCTCGTTCTCCCATAAGCGTTTTGCCTTGGACTTCGGCTGTTTATAAGTGTTGACCTTGAGATTGTCCTGCTCGAGTCGCTGCTGGAAGAAGTGGTTGCGATCCCTTGACCAGACGAAATCATCGAAGCCACAGTATGCGAAATTTCGAAATCCTCTATCGAGGAAATGCTCGGCTGCCATTCGGCCAATTGAGGATGAGTCGGTTATGATGCCTGGAAAATTCTTATAAATATCCCTGCTGTGCTGCACAAAAATCACGGGAAATCCCGAATGTACCAGAATCTGAGCTACTTTCACATCTCGGGCTATGGCACCATTAATTTTCATTTCTCTCCAGTCGGGTAGCGACGAGTCCAGTGCCAGCGGCCTTCGATAGATCCTCCAGTGCCCATGCAATCGCGAGTATTTTATAATTCCGTGTAATAAACCTCTGCCAAACTCTCTCGAGGTTTCCACAAACAATAATACGTTAGGAGTGGTTCTTCGGCCGTGGACTGTAGGTAGATTTTCCTGAATTTTCCTCGATATACGCATTTTCATACATACCCCCTCATCAAGATGATAGTTAACGGTAAACTTTCTGCTCCAGACACAAAACTGTCGATGGAAAGTCGAGCTTATCCGCAGGGTCTATAACCTAGCCATTGCTGATAAGAAAGTCCGTCGCCATTCTTCAAAACCCCACACCTATACCACATTTAGCCTCCACCCCTGCGGTAGGGTTCCCCAACTGCGCAAACATTCTCAACACCCACGCTACAAATATCTACCAGAAAAGCAGATGAATTAAAAGAAGATTTTCAATTAGTATATCGTCCTGCGTGGGGTAAGCTAAATTCTGATTATCCTAGCGAGCGGAGTTATCGCCTACACATTTATATTCATCATTGCGATGATTTCTTCGACTACGCTCAGGATAAACTCCGTGATGAAGCAATCTCACTTTGCGTATAATCGTTTTTCTCTTTGTATTCTGAAAAACTTACTTGTCGAAAATCATTGACCTCTTCATTCTGAGGCGCAGCCGAGGATTCGTCCCCAATAGTGCAATAAACGGATTGCAAAAAAGAGATTGAGATCCTTCGTTTCGAGAGGAGTGACAGACTGCATTATGTTCTTTTTAAAACTACAATAGTAATATTTGGTTTCCAATCGATAATCTTGAGAAATTTATTTTTTAGTAACCTGGTTAATATTTAACTAAGTTGATTCGTAAAATGGTTAAGAAACAACGCAAAGATGTCTTGTTCTGGTATTAAATTTTGCATAAAATCATATCTGATTAATCAAGTAGATATACGATTCTAGCCAACGGAGGGCTATAGCTATACATCTTGAAAGAAGGAGGTGAAAGCGAATTATAACAATTTCTTGTAGTAATCTAAGGACAGTCATCAAAAAGGTAGACTGAGATATCGATCAACTATTTTTTTTCAGCTCGTGGAAGAGATATCATAATTTTTATGCTTTTTGAAGGAGGAATTATTATGTGCAGAAAATTGATTTATTTGGTTTGTGGTGTTGTTGTGTTGATTATGGCTGGGGGCGTTCCGGCTCGTGCAGATGTAAATATCCCGGTTGTGAACTACAGCTTTGAAGAACCAAATGTAGTAAAAACTTCCGGATGGGACATGGAGGATGGTGCCCTATATTATGGCGGTGGCCCTGCTGAGGTTCCCGGCTGGGAGTGTGATGGCCCAGCCCCCGATTCCGGCGTGGAATCAATAAATAGTAGCCCCCCAGCCACTACCACTGATGGGGTGTGGGCGGGCTGGGCGAAGGCAGCGGACCCCAATGTTTACAATTTGACTGATTTTCTGATTGGCCAGGGAGATGTTTTTGAATTGAATGTTGATGCGAAGAATAACTGGGCAGCCGATAATTTCTTACTTACCCTCTATTATGATGATAACGGTACGAGAACCACAGTGGCTATTAATAATGTAGCCATTACAGGCAATATGCAGACGTTCACTTTGACTTTTAATGCCAATACCATTCCGGCCTGTTATGATCACGAAATCGGCATTGAACTTGACAATCCGGGTCCCAACTGGGGCTGGGCCGGTTTCGACTATGTTCGGCTTACACTTACGAGCCCTCTTTATCGAGCTTATATTCCCTACCCGGAGCACAAGGGCTTTTACGGAGGCGCAAGTGTGGACCTTACATGGCTTAAGGGACCTGATTTGCCATCTGCGGACAATTACCACGTGTACATTAGCAACAATTGCAGCGAGGTTGATAGCAACCATCCTAATGCAGACCAGGGCACGGTCACTGCCCCGAACTATCTGTATTCCAATATTGTTCAAGGCGATACTTACTACTGGCGAATCGATACGATTAGTGGAGTAACTACCTATCGAGGCAGTACCTGGAGATTTAATACTCAACCCATGATTGCCTATAATCCCGACCCTGAGACGGACGGCCGTTACGTGCCTGTGGACCCGAATCTTAGCTGGGATGCAGGAACCGGTGCTGTTGAGGGGCACGTAGTTATCTTCGGTGATAGCTTCTCTGAAGTAAATAATGCACCTGTAGGTACTTCTGGTACTGAGCCGCCATATAGAATATACCTGTCGGATGTGAACGATACCAATTGTACCCCTGCAGAAACCGGACATTCGGCCCTTGATGTTAACACAGTTTACTACTGGCGTGTTGATACGGTCGAATCCGCATCGGTTCCGACTATCCATAAGGGCAATGTCTGGAACTTTCAGACTGTGCCGATAAAAGGACTCGGTTCAATTACGCATGAGGTATGGGATGGTATCCCTGGCGCTGCTGTTGCCGACCTGACGAGCGATGTAAATTATCCGGATAACCCGACCTTCACCGACTATCTCACCAGTTTTGATACTCCGAGGGAACGGGCAGACAATTATGGTACGCGGATGCACGGCTGGCTCTATGTAGAGACTACCGGGGACTATACGTTCTGGCTCAACAGCGATACTTCCAGCGAATTGTGGCTGGGCACTGATATGATTGTTTCGGCAAGCGCGGCGATCCCTTATCATATATGGCCCGATTCTCCCAGCTCCGCTCCGATTCATCTGGAAGCAGGAAATCTCTACTACATTATGGCGCTGCAAAAGGAAGATGTTGAAGGCGACCACCTGACGGTGGCCTGGAGCACTTCTACCGACGTTAGTACCGCGCAGATTATTCCCGGTGTCTATCTGTTACCACGTCATCTGTATGCGCTATTATGTGCCACTGGCCCGCGTCCGCGTGACGGTGTGACGGATGTGGAGAGGCAGCCTATTCTTACCTGGCTACCGGGGGAGCGTGTCGCCAAGGAGAATGGGCACGAACTATACTTCAGCAGCAACTACGATGATGTCAAAGAACGGACTGCTACTATGATTGTGCGGAGCGAACCGAACTATCCTCTTCCAAACACGCTTGATTTAGGCGAGACTTACTACTGGGCCGTCGATGAGGTCAACACAGTCGACGCCAACTTATGGCCAGGTGCTGTCTGGAGCTTTACGGTAGCGGACTATCTTATTGTAGATGACTTCGAGGGCTACAACAACAACTCTCCAGACAGGGTCTTCCAGACCTGGGTAGACGGTGTTGGCTATTCGGCGGATCAGTATCTGCCCGCGAATCCCGGCAACAGCACCGGTTCAGCCGTCGGTCACGACATTTGGAGTCCGGATAGCCCATACTTTCAGGGCAATATCATAGAGACCCTTATCGTCCACGTGTACGGCAAATCGATGCCGATGGATTACAATAATGTGAATGATCCGTATGTCTCAGAAGCTATACGCACCTGGGATACACCACAGGATTGGACGGCAGAAGGAGTCGCAGCCTTGACTATCTGGTTCCGGGGTTATCGACAGTCTGTCGGAGGCATAAGCTACAATGCAGCGACACAAACTTACACGATGACCGGAGCAGGCACCGATATTTACGGTGAATCCGACGAATTCCACTATGCGTACAAGCAGCTTTCAGGCGAGGGCTCAATCACAGCTAAGGTTGAGAGTCTCACCGACGTGCATGAGTGGTCCAAGGCTGGAGTAATGATTCGTGAAACACTCGATGCGGACTCTGCGCAAGTTCTGGTATCCGTCACGCCGCGGCAGAATGGCGTCGAATTCATGTATCGCCTCGCAGGTGAAACTACCACCGCATGGACAGAAGCCGGAGACCCCGTGCACAACCCACCGCATTGGGTGAGAATAAGACGCGTTCAGAATGACTTCTTTGCTGAGCATTCGGTTGACGGCAACATCTGGGTTGACATTGAGGGTGATAATCCATCAATGGCTGAAATCCCCATGAGTGCCAATACTTACATCGGCTTGCATGTGCTCTCACATGAAGAGCTTCAGACAGCCGAAGCGGTCTTCTCCCACGTCAGCACTACTGGTAACGTTACTCCATCACCGACAGTGCCGTTTACTCAATCGCAGGATATCGGCATACGTAGCAACGATGCCGACAGGCTTTACGTCATTGTCGAAGATGACGATGGTAACTCCGAGCTCGTTGAGCATTCGGAGCCAAATGGAACACAGGGATATACCTGGCGGGATTGGAACATTGACCTGCGAGAGTTCAGCGATGCCGATGTGAATCTTGCAGCCATCACCAAGCTGACCCTTGGTGTTGGCAACAAGGCTGCTCCTGCATCTGCAGGCACAGGCTCTATGTACTTCGATGACATCAGGTTGCACTGGCCTCGATGTGTACCATCGCAGCTACAACCTGTCGGAGATCTCAATGACGATTGTGTGGTAGATGAGTCTGACCTTGAGATTATGGCTAATGAGTGGCTGGATACTGCTACAGAAGAGGTTACGCTTGTAGCCGATCTTGATGACGATGGCGATGTTGACTTTGGTGATTATGCGAAGTTGGCGTCATCCTGGCTTGAGGAGCGTATCTGGCCGGTATTGTAAGTGCGCTACCAAGTAAGAATGACACTATTCTCTGTATTATTTCGGGGCCTATGCAACTGCATAGGCCCTGGTTTTTTTGATCTGACACGAGGAACGACAACAAATCTATAGAAATTGGTCTTGCCACAGGCAACGTTAAAAGTGTATAATCAATGTTAGATGGAGGTGGCTTTAGGTGTGTACAGCTCTTTAATTTGGCTGCTTCAAGTAGTTATTCATGGGTGTTACAGTCCCTTTGGTCTTGGAGGAAGGATGTATACACGTCATATAACCGCGTTAAGTGCATGTTTTAAGGAAAGATATAAAGTCAACTTCAATATATTAAAAGAGCCAAATTCTTGCCCGAGAAGACAGATTTTATCAGATGTTATTTTTTGAAGTTATTTGAGACGGGCGTGATCGGTCATAAGGTTCTTGGTATTCGTCGAAAACAACAGGTATTATAGTGTGATGAGGAGATTATTTTAGCTCATTTTAAAGGGTGAATATGATGTGTAAGAAAATGTGTCTTTTAATTTCTTTGGTTTTGTTGCTTGGTTTGGTTAAAGCGAGCACAGCCAACGGTTTTGATCCTAATACTGATCCTAATCTTATTGGCTGGTGGAAGCTGGATGAGACATCCGGTACTATTGCTGCTGACTCGTCCGGCAATGGCAACGATGGTACTTTGTTGGGTGACCCGCAGTGGGCATCTGGGTGGATAAATGGAGCACTGAATCTTGATGGTGACGGTGACTACGTGGATTGCGGCTATGATCCGATCTTTGATATAGCGACTAACGAGATGACAGTCGCCGCATGGGTCACTATCAGATCGAATGCCAATGCATGGCAAGTTATCGCCGCTAAGGGAGAATACGCCTGGAGACTTAGTGCTGTGAACATGGATCCGAGGTTTCACTTTGGTATAACTTGGTGGGATATTCCCAGTACCTTTGGCGTCGATGGAGTCACTTCGGTTGGCTACGACGAATGGCATCACGTCGCTGGATCATTTGATGGTACAAACATAAATGTATATTTGGATGGAGTGCTCGACGCCAGCGCCACTACTACTGAGCCCATAGGTACTAATACCGAGAGCCTACTTATTGGCAACAATCCTTATGATTTAGTTCGCTACTGGGATGGCCTCATCGACGATGTGCGGATTTACGGCCGGGCTCTATCGCAGGCTGAGATAAGGGATTTGATGCCGACGCAGTTAAAGGCTACGTTTCCTAATCCGCTTGATGGGGCAATAATATCCACGACAGCGGCTACACTTAGCTGGAGAGTTGGAGAGAGCGCTATTCGGCACCACGTGTATTTCGGCGAGAACTTTGAGAATGTGAACAACGGGACCGGAGACACTGACAAAGGCTTGATTGATGTGAACTCTTATTCGCCTCAGAACCTGGAAACTGACAGTACATATTACTGGCGGATCGAGGAGGCCCTGGCTGATGGCACTACTATTCACCCGGGCGATGTCTGGAGCTTTACTATTCTCCCAAAGACCGCCTCTAACCCTGTTCCCAGCAATGGAGCTGAATATGTTGATCCAACTATCTTGTTAGAATGGACTGAAGGTGCAGATGCAACTGAGCATCATGTCTATTTCGGTGATAACCTCCAGAATGTGGAAGCCGGCACCGGGGGTACAGACAAAGGTACCGTGGTAGGTACGACCTATAATCCAGGACCACTTAATTTTGGGAAGGTCTACTATTGGCGCATTGACGTGTTTGATGGTACCGCCACGCATACAGGCGAGATATGGAGTTTTACCACTGCTGGTCCCAGTGATGGTGTAAAGGGCCAGTACTACAACAACATAACTTTAACAGGCCAACCAGTGCTCACTCGTACAGATTATACAATAGACTTTGACTGGGGTGATGATTCTCCGGATATTTTAGTTAACACAGATAACTTCTCCGTCAGGTGGACCACTGAGCTAGATGTGCCATTTACTGAGACTTACACCTTTATTACCAATAGTGATGATGGCGTTCGATTGTGGGTAGATGGAGAACTGATCATCGAAAACTGGACTGTTCACGCTGCCACAGAAGATCAGGGTACAATCGACCTTGTTGCGGGGCAGAGTGTATCAGTTTTAATGGAGTACTATGAGAGCGGTGGTGGCGCAGTGGCATCTTTAAGCTGGCAAAGTCCATCTATACCACGACAAATCATCCCAACTAGTGTGCTGTCATTGCCAGTAATGGCCTCAGGTCCAAACCCAACTAATGGCGCCACAGGGATCAGGCAGACACCTACTCTTCGGTGGACTGCTGGAGATAAAGCAGCCGAGCACGATGTGTACTTCGGTGATGATCCGAATAATGTAGAAAATGCCGACACAACGACGACAGGTATCTACCGTGGCCGACAGGTGCTCGATAACACCAAGTACATTCCCACCGAGGCTCCTCTCGAATGGAATAAGACTTATTACTGGCGAATCGATGAGTACAATACCGATGCAACAACGAACAAAGGCAATGTCTGGAGCTTTACGACTGCTAATTACATCATTTTGGAAGACTTTGAGGACTACAACGATGTCTGTAACAGGATATTCTTTACTTGGGCCGATGGTGCAGGCCACTCCGGCTCTACTACATGTGGAATTGCACCTTCACTCGGTAATGGTACTGGTTCAATGGTAGGCTGGGGAAAGAAGCCTTTTGTAGAACAGCTAACTATCCATAGTGGCGGCCAGTCGATGCCGCTCTTTTATGATAATTCTGTGTCGCCTTATTACTCAGAAGCTACTCGTACATGGGATACACCTCAGGATTGGACGGAGCACGATGTTGCGGCCCTGATAGTCTGGTTCCATGGTATGCGAGAGTATGTAGGAGGCATCAGCTACGATTCAGCGACACAGACCTACACGATGACCGGTTCAGGCGAAGATATCGAGGATCTCACTGATCCGCGCGAGACAGGCTTCCATGATGAATTCCACTTCGCCTACACACAACTGTCCGGTGTAGGCTCGATTATCGCCAAGGTCGAAAACGTCGTGAACACCAATGAATGGGCCAAGGCTGGCGTGATGATTCGAGAGACGCTCGATGCGAATTCACCCCATGCGATGGTCGTCATTACTCCGGCGCAGGGTGTTGCGTTTCAGTATCGTATTGAAAAAGCCGGTGAGATCGCAAACGTGCAGCAGACGGATGTCAACGCACCACACTGGGTGAAATTGACGCGTTACGAGAACACCTTCACAGCACAACATTCGGCCGATGGCCAGAACTGGGTTGATGTGCAAAGTGATGACCCATCTTTGGTGGACATCCCGATGAGCGCCAATACCTACATTGGCCTGGCACTGACCTCGCATGACGCTCTTGCGACAGGTGAAGCGGTCTTCTCAAACGTCAGCACTACTGGTACCGTCAGTCCAACTGGGCCGTTTACTACCTCGCAGGATATTGGCATAGTTAGCAACTCTGCCGATCGGCTCTACGTCATTGTCGAAGACGACGCTGGCCACTCTAAGCTCGTTGAGCATTCGGAGCCAAATGGAACGCAGCATAACACTTGGCAGGAATGGCCCATATCCCTGCTGGACATCAATGATGCCGGCGTGGATCTGAAGAGCATCAAGAAGATGTACATAGGCGTAGGTGACAGGGATAATCCGGCCTCTGATGGCACAGGCAGGCTATACATTGATGATGTCCGGTTGTATAAGCGCGGATGTATACTTTCGCAACGTTCAGCCGATTTCGCTAAGGCAGATTACGCTCCGGCTGGTAATCCTGCCGGTGATTGCGTGATAGACTATCAAGAAATTGAGATGATGGCACGCGATTGGCTTGTTAGAGATGTAATAACTGAGCCAGGCACAGTCAATCTTATTGCTTACTACCCTCTGGATGAGGCGGCCGGCACCACGGCGGCGGATGCGTCCGGTAATGGAAACGACGGCACTCTTATGGGTAATCCACAGTGGGTGCCTGGCATGCCTCTGTTGGGAGGGAATGCACTGGATCTTGACGGTAGCGGTGACTACGTGAATTGCGGATATGATCCGCTCTTTGATATGGCGAATAACGAGATTACAGTCGCAGCATGGGTGACTATTCGGGCAATCGGCGGTGAATGGCGGGCTGCTGTCGCTAAGGGCGAAAGTGCCTGGAGGCTTGGTAACGTGAATTTGGATCCGAGGTTTCACTTTGGTATCACTGTCTGGAATGCCCCCGATACTGCTTCAGTCGATGGAGTCACTGCGGTTGGCTACGATGAATGGCATCACATCGCCGGAACGTTTAATGGTGCAAACATCAACGTATATTTGGATGGAGTGCTTGACGCCAGCGCCATTACTACTGAGCCCATAGGTACCAATTCATTGAATGTATTGATTGGCGATAATCCCGAAGCCACAGGACGCTATTGGGATGGCCTCATCGATGATGTTCGTATTTACGACTATGCGTTATCGCAGTCCGAGATAGCGTACTTAGCTAGCGCAGGTTCTACAGGCGGTGAAGTGTATATTCCGCTGTCTTCGCCCGCTGAGTTGTACAAGACCGAGCCACAAGGCTCCAGGGTTATCAACTTCATGGACTTTGCCGTTTTAGTGAAAATGTGGCTTGAAGAGCAATTATGGCCGTGACAGTGAGTGTCGCTGCAGGCCTGAGTAGTTAGCGAAAATATTGCATTTAATCGGGGCCTATGTTTCACCATATAGGCCCTGATTGTCTTTGGCAACAGATGGCCTTCTTTGTAAACGGAGGAAAAAGGCGCTGGTTTCTCGGCAAAGGCTTCCAAATTCTAATTGAGTGCCGGTCGACACCTACAACGGTTCTATAGATTCTGAAAGCTTGTAATTTGGCATTTGACGGCCAGAGGTGGCTTCCATATAATTGCGTCGAATATCTAAATTTTCTTATTCTTGATAGCTGTGAAGTTGTCGAAAGCTGTTTATCTTATTGAACTTAAGAGAGAATATGTTAGCGAATGTAACAATAGCGGATTTATTACGACCGGTTCATATCAAATGGGCCAGGCTTTATGAGGTTGTTTTAGTTGTTGTTGGTTCTTTGCTTATAGGAGTGTGTGCGCGGATTGCGGTGTGGTTGCCTTTTAGTCCTGTTCCCATAACGGGACAGACCTTCGCTGTGTTAATGGCAGGAGCGTTGTTTGGCGCTCGGCGAGGCTGCCTTACAGTGATTGCATACGTAATCGAGGGGGCAATTGGATTGCCCGTGTTTGCTGCAGGACAAGGGGGTCTAGTGGTGCTACTTGGGCCGCGAGGAGGATATCTTGTTGGTTTCATCGCCGCTGCCTACATCACCGGATTGCTGGCTGAAAGAGGCTGGAACCGTCGGGTTGGCTGGACTATCTTGGCGATGATTTTTGGTAGTGTAACTATGTACGCTTACGCTTTGCCATGGTTATGCTGTTTTATGGGTGTTAACAAAACTGTGTTAATTGCGGGCTTGTATCCTTTCATTATCGGAGACTTGTTGAAGATTATATTGGCAGCGTTAATTCTGCCGTTGGCCTGGGGATTATTGAAATTCACCGGCCTGGTCGATGCAGGAGAATAACCGGTCACAAGTAGTTTGGCTGAGGGCATTTTTGATTTAAAGGTTTTTGGGGAATAGTGTAACGGTAGCACGACTGACTCTGGATCAGTTAGTTCAGGTCCGAATCCTGGTTCCCCAGTTTCTGCTACTTAATTGTGCGTATGTATGGGCGGATGAGGCGGGTAAGCCACAGAATCTACCCTCAACCAGAATGTTATCTACATATCTCTACAGGATTTAAAGCGTACAGCTTTTAAAGATTCTTTTCCCCTCATCGTAAATGGATGCTTAAGGGTATTGAATTGCTGCAACATCTGATATGACCGATAATAATTTTAATTATTGTTTAATGAGTACCAAGGATAGTAACCGGTGGTAAAAAAAATGTATTGGCAGGACTACTTGTATAGTTAGATTTGAGCGAGACTTAAAGAGTGCAGAAGTTAAGTCTAAAAGATTTTGTAAAACTGTGCAAAGAAGAACTTGACTTTTAATGAAATACAAGGTATAATAGGAAAACAAGTTAAATGGGGAATTATAGGAAGGAGTAGTATAGGGGCCGTTATAGGCCTCGAGTTGTTGAAAGGATAAAGGAGCGAGTTGTTGAAAGGATAAAGGAGCGAGGGAAATTAGAAAGCAAGCTATCATACCGGTAATTATTGTGCTGGTTGGTCTGGTACATTGTGCAGCGGTATCTGCTAACCAGGTGTCCTGGGTTTCAGGAATATCTCCACCGCGGTTTTGGAGTATCGAACCTAATGCGCCCACAACGACTGATGTGATTCGCTTTTCTGGTCCTACCAGAGTATTCCTCAACTGTCGTTTGGCTGAGCAACGTATGGGCGGCAAGCCTGTTCTCTACATCGACTATGTCGGCAAGACTATCGAGCTGGCTTTCGAAGCACCTCCCAGCACACAGGGCTTTTTTTTACAGCCGGTATCCGGACTCAAAGGTTCATTTGGCCCGCTGGAAGCAGGTCACTGGTTGTTTTTTGGAGCGAACACAGACGCTGTCTTTTCCATTTCTTTCAGGGTTACCGGTGAGGGGGGAAATGGTAGTGATGGAGGGGTGGATGAGGGCGATGGAGGAGATCATGGTTTAGTGGGGCGTGTCTTATATTTAGATGCCAGTGCTGTCGGGGCTAATAACGGCTCAAGTTGGATTAATGCTTACAGGCACTTGCGGGATGCTTTGGCTGCAGCTACGAACGGAGACGAAATACTTGTGGCGCAGGGTGTTTACAGACCTGACCGAGGTTCTGGAATCAAGTACGGTGATCCAACGGCGACGTTCCAGCTCAAGACGGGTGTGAAAATAAAGGGTGGCTATGCCGGCGCGACAGGAGTCGAACCTAACGCTCGTGATATTAACCTTTACGAAACTATACTGAGCGGCGACCTTAAAGGTAATGATATCGAAGTCCGGGATATCAGTGATTTGATGGACGAGCCGAAGCGTGCCGATAACAGCCTTCATGTTGTAACCGGCAGCGGAACCGATAAAACGGCGGTTTTGGACGGTTTTACCATTACAGGTGGCAACGCGAGTACCTCTGACGAAGGCACAAACGGTGGTGGGATATATAATAATAACGGCAGTCCTACGCTGACTAGCTGTCATGTTATTGGGAATTCAGCAGATAGCCGTGGTGGCGGGTTGTACAACGATGCAGGTAGTAAGCCAACAATAATCAATAGTGAAATCATCGCAAATTATGCTGGGATTGGCGGTGGAGGGGTATATAACAAAAAGAGCGATCCAAATTTTACAAACTGCACGTTTGAGGATAACTGGTCTGTACAAAGGGGAGGTGCGGTAAGGAACTCTATGAGTTCCCCAAGCCTTACAGGCTGTACTATTATAGGAAACTACACCGGATCCAACGGCGGGGGGATGTACAATGGAACCGATAGCAGGTCAGCGATAACCAACTGCAATATTACTGAGAATCATGCTGGATATTATGGGGGTGGAATATACAACGGCAGTTCTGCGCCAAGCCTGAAACACTCCGTCATCGACAAGAACAATGCAGGGCTGTGGGGCGGTGGGATAATAAACTTCAGTAGCCAGCCGGAGATAGAAAACTGTATTATCAGTTCGAACTCAGCCGGACATTATGGCGGCGGTGTTCATAACGATACGAGCAGTGCTCCAATACTGACATGTTGCGTTATCAGCGGTAATTCCGCTGGATTATGCGGGGGTGGGATGCACAATAGGCACAGTAGTCAGCCAAAGCTTGTGAATTGCGTATTCAGCGGCAATTGGACAGTGGATGAACAGGATGGTAAAGGTGGCGCTATTCACAATTTCCCCAGCGAGGTGGAGTTGATAAATTGCACATTTGTTGGAAATTCAGCAGTGTTGGGAACTGCTTTGGCTTGCGATAACTATCAGAGCCCGCCATCTGCTGTGAGTACCATAACAGTGCTGAATTGCATCCTTTGGGATGGTGGGTATGGAGATGAAGTATGGGAAAACGACAATTCGACAATTGCTATCGACTACAGTGACGTGCAGGGAGGCTGGTTAGATGGTGTCGGTAATATTGAGGCTAATCCATGCTTTATTGAAATGGGGGATTGGGATCCAAACAGTGGTTTATGGACTGATAGCGATTATCATTTGTTGCCGAGCTCGCCCTGTATTGACGCCGGTGATCCGAACTATGTAACTGAGCCCAATGAGACTGACTTCGATGGCGATCTTCGCCTTCTCGGTGCAGCAGTTGATATGGGTGCAGATGAATTTCGAAATCGGCCTCCCATAGCTGATGCTGGAAGTGATCAAACGGTCTCATGTTTAAATAATGAGATGGCGAACGTTGTTCTTGACGGCTCTGGCTCTTATGACCCTGAAGGGAGTACTCTTACTTACAGTTGGATGCTAGCAGGCCATGAGATTGCACAAGGCGTCAATCCCAATATCGAGCTTGGGATTGGTGAGCATATAGTCGAGCTTTTTGTTAATGATGGTATCGAGGACTCTGAGCCGAACCAGGTCGTAGTGACGATTGTCGAAGCCGTGAAGTGGAATCTAGGAGTTATCCCAGGCAGAATCCAGCGTCACGGCGGGAGAACGACAATATTAGCAGTTATTGATCTGCCGAAGGGCATTGGCAGAGGTCAAATCGATAGCAGTCGGATGCTTGAGTTGTATCCTGGGCAGATCAAAGCGCTTAGGCAGTTAATTCTTCAGTGGTTCGGACAAAGGGTTTTCTTGCTTGCGTTTTTTGATAAGAACAAACTGATGGCTGCAGTGCCTGAGAATGGCGATGTGGAAATCTATACTGTTGGCCAGTTGAAAACCGGTGATTATTTTTTGAGCGTAGGCACGGTGAAGATAGTCGGCTCGCCCTAATACGAAGCTTCCGTGATAACCTGAGCAATGCCAGACAAAATGTTCAGGCTAGTTCCTCTACGTGTTTTTTTTTAGGCTTTGCCTTCTTGGTTGACACATTCTTTATCATTGCTGGGCTTTTGGCTATTTGATCTGTCAGACCAGCTCGCCCCGAGGAAACGATCTTGCTGGCTTGGATTCTGTCAACTATAGGATAACTTTCGACGATAGCCAGCAGGCTCAAAAGAAAACTGAGCATGCTTTCTGCACCCTGATTAGTGTTAACACTGCCTGGTGCAAGGGCATCATAACATCCTTTGGTTCTGAAGTCATAAAGTGGGATGTGCAAATCATTTGCGCCAAGAAACCAGTCAAAAGCTTTTCTTTGAAGTGTCAGGAACTTGTCATTTGTTGTGGCGTCATAAGCCGCCCTTAGCATCATGATTGTGCTTGCAACTTCTATGGGTTGCTGGTCAAACGCAGCTCTTGGTTTACCACGTTCATACCACCCTTTGCAGCCTATAAAGCTGAAGTGATCACTTTTGAGAATATTTGATAGCAAAAAATTGCAGCTTTGCTGTGCAACTTCGAGATATCTTTTTTTATCTAGTACCATACTTGCGGCATATAGCGCGTGAGGCAGTGTAGCGTTGCCGTAAGTGAGGACGTCTTCAAACCAGCGCCAATCGGGAAGGCTGTTTTCTTCGTATTGAATAACGAGCTCGTCTGTTGCTATTTCCAACTGGCGTTTAATATCACTGGCACCCGGAAACTGTTTAAGGTAGTCGCACATGCCGAGGATCGAATAGGCCATTCCTCTTGGGTGTTGTTTCTGTACATGAACGATAGATTTGTCAAAGCGGTCCTTTACGATCGACAGATATGACGGCAACGGCGGTATCGCCATTAATGTTCCGAACGCCCACAGTACTCTACCGAAAGCGTCATTCATAGGCTCATTGTCCTGCCAGGTTCTGTCAAATTTCATAAAGTTTCTAATGGAGCCATCATCATTTTGAGAATGTATGATGAAAGACAAGTATGTGTCGAGAAGATCCAAAGCCTGTGGCTCCGGATACTGTGCGTAGTACCTGGCCATTGCAATTACTGCTCTGGCGTTATCATCTGTGCAGTAGCCAGATTTGCGATCTGGTATTGTGAATATGGCATGTTGACATAGGCCAGTATTATCCGTGAGCTTTCTAAGGTGGTCTAATGCTGGCTCAGGTACTTCAATGTTTGATATTGTCTCGGCTGCCGAGAGGGTGCTCTTAGTGGGGATTCGGACAGGCGGGCGTTTTGCGCTGAATAGTTTCCAGTAGACCTGCCCTATTTTGGGCCATGTTCTGGATCTGCCATAGTCGTATGCTCGCCTTCGAAGTGAATAGAATAACGAGTCATTTCGGAGTATTTCTACTATTGCCTGTGCTATCTGTTCATGGCTGCGGAACGTGACAAGCTTACCTCGTTCATCAGCCAGAAGCTCTGTAGCCGCCCAGTAAGGCGTGGAAACAACGGCTTTGCCGGTGCCAACAGCAAACGATAATGTACCACTGGTCAATTGCTCTGTGTTGAGATATGGAGTGACATAGATTTCAGCAGCACATAAAAAGTTGTGAAGCTCTTCATCATCTACAAATCTGTTGTGAAAGATCACGTGTTCTTGCAGGCCGAGGTCTTTAACCATGTGTTGCAGACTGAATCTGTATGATTCGCCTTCCTGTTTCAGTATTGATGGGTGCGTCATGCCCAGAACTATGTATATCACGGATGGTTCAGCCTTAATAATGTCAGGCATTGCTTTTAGCATGAACTCTATACCTTTGTTTTTGTTCAGCAGGCCAAATGTCAGTATAGTTCTTCGCCCGTCTAGGCCGAACTGATGCTTATAGTAGTTACTATCAACGAAAGGCAAGTCCGGGATACCATGAGGGATCAAGTCGATTTTCTTGCCGGGGATCCTGTAGATGTCTCGCAACATGCTTACGCCGCGTTCGTTCATTGTTATCACTTTATATGAGCTGTCATAGACATCGACCATCGCTTTTTTATAGTCTGGAGTTGGTTCATTAAGAATGGTGTGGAGAGTTGTTATTATCGGAGACTTTAATCTTTTTAGCAGCAGGTTTAGATATGAGCCGGCGTCTCCGCCAAACAGTCCAAACTCGTGCTGCACACAGACGAAGTCGACATGGCTAAAATTGATGTAATCCGCGGCGCAGATGTAATCACTCTTGACGTCCTGCCTTATTTCGAATTTGACTGGATTGTTATACTTTAGCTCTTTATCCGACCGAAGAGTGACTACCAGTGGTTCAAATTCACCCTTTGCAGCCAACGCCATACTCTTGATCAGGTCTGATGTGAAGGTTGCAATTCCGCATTTTCTTGGCGGGAATGAGGAAATAAAGACAACTTTTCTGGCGGAGGGTTTCATCCACATAATCTCTTTCAAGTAGCTGCAGGATAGTCTATATCTATGTTAGGGACGTTCGTTTAATGTGTCAAGCAATTTAGTTATCATGTCGATATTAAGGTGTGCTCTTTTTTGGGGGCCGACAGATTTTATGCTTTCAGATGTAAAAATGGGGGATTTTATAGATGAGTGGCGATTTTCTTAGCTGATTTCTATTTTTTTTTGCACAAACCATTGACTAAATCGTAAAATAATATACTATTGAAGTAGGAATAGTAGGAGACCCAAAATGAAGCTCTCTACTCGTACAAGATATGGGATACGGGCCATAATTGAGCTTGCCCAACATAAAACAGAAGAGCCGCTGCAGCTCAAAGTCATTGCTCAGCGGCAGAACATATCCGTTAAGTATCTGGAGCAGCTTATCACCGTGCTAAAGTCAGCAGGTTTTGTTAGAAGTATCAGAGGCTCCAAGGGCGGATATGTTCTTGCTAAGGCCGCCGAGGAGATTAGACTTAGCGATGTCTTCAAATGCCTGGAAGGTTCGGTGACCACCGCTGAGTGTGTCGAGGATGAGAACTACTGCCAAAAGTCTGCTGATTGTGTTGCCAGAGACCTTTGGGTGCAGGTGGAACGGGCGATTGAAGACGTCCTGCAGTCTGTAACGCTTCAGGATTTGGTCGAGCGTGCAAGAAGTAAAAAAACATTGGATTATCAGATATAAATATATGAACAGGTGGGATTATGAGCGCTATATTTGAAGATATTGCGGCGGCGGTTGGCTACACGCCGTTGGTGCGGATTAATAAGCTCGGATCCAGTAAAGCGACTATACTTGCTAAGCTTGAATCTTACAATCCCTGCGGCAGCGTCAAAGACAGGATTGCTAAGTCTATGATTGAAGCCGCGGAGAAGCAAGGCCTCATAAAACCGGACACAGTCATAATTGAGCCAACAAGCGGCAATACAGGAATTGGACTTGCTTTTATTTGCGCCGCCAAGGGATATCGGTTGATGTTGACTATGCCCGAGTCGATGAGCATAGAAAGACGTAAGTTGCTCAAGCAGTTCGGCGCTGAGATTATACTCACACCGTCAGAACGTGGTATGGCCGGTGCTGTGGAAAAGGCTGAACAATTAGTGGCAGAGAATCCGCACTCGCTCATGCCGCAGCAGTTTAAGAACCCTGCCAATCCACAGATTCACCGAGAGACAACAGCCAAGGAAATCTGGGTGGATACAGATGGCAAAGTGGATATCTTTGTGTCCGGCGTAGGGACCGGAGGAACTTTAACCGGATGCGGTGAAGTCTTAAAGCAGCACAATAAGGACCTGAAGGTGGTGGCTGTCGAACCGAAGGATTCACCGGTTCTTTCCGGAGGCAAACCCGGGCCGCATAAAATACAGGGAATCGGTGCCGGTTTTGTACCTGATGTGTTGAACAAGGAGCTGCTCGACGAGATTATCCAGGTTTCGAATGAGGATGCGATGGAGATAGCTCGCGAGCTGGCATTGAAGGAGGGTATACTGGTGGGGATAAGCTCAGGGGCAGCGATGTACGCCGCGATTCAAATATCGCAAAGGCCTGAAAGTCAAGGTAAGACAATTGCAGTGATATTTCCTGACACGGGAGAAAGATATATTTCGACGGACTTGTTTGGATAAGAATGAAAGATTCTTATTTGAGGGGAGCTTCGGATGCGCAGGAGAAAGTTGACGGATAAGGATATAGACAAGCTCGTTGGGGAGCTTGCGGTTACTTACAAGGGTGCTTCAGGAATAAACTTCATCGATGCTTACAATCTGCCCGTGCGTAGGAAGATAATTAAGATACTCGATTTGTTATTTGAGGTGCTGTTTCCGGGGTACACCGGTAATAGGGCGGTTACGAAGTCGAATGTCAATTTCATTATTGGCGACATTTTGTGGCAGATTTACACGGAACTTTCAGAGCAAATAGAGCGTGCGTATCAGTATCAGTGCCAGATAAAGAAATGTGATGGCTGTGATTGCCGGTCTATGGCGAATGATGTGACACGATATCTATTAATGAAGTTGCCCGAGATAAGAGAGACGCTCAAAGGTGATGTAGGTGCGGCATTTGACGGTGATCCAGCGGCGAAATCTTACGAGGAGATTGTGATAAGTTATCCGTGTATCACGGCGATTGCAACATACCGGATTGCGCACGAGCTGTATGTGAAGCAGGTGCCACTCATACCACGAATAATGACCGAGTGTGCCCATGCAAAAACGGGTGTGGACATACACCCCGGTGCAAGGATAGGCAGGAACTTCTTTATTGATCACGGCACCGGTGTCGTTATAGGCGAGACCACTATAATCGGTAACAACGTCAAGCTATATCAAGGGACTACGCTTGGGGCGCTTAGCTTCCCAAAGGATGATCGCGGCAGGATAATAAAAGGCGGAAAAAGACATCCAACAATCGAAGATAATGTTACGATTTATGCCGAGGCAACAATATTAGGTGATGTGACGATCGGCAGGGGAGCAGTGATTGGCGGCAATGTCTGGATAAAGGAGTCGGTGCCGGCAGGTGTGACTGTAGCCAGCGCCAATCCGGAGTTGGTCTATACCAAGCATAAAAAGCGTAAGCGTTGACGTATTGAACGAGTGTGAGAACGAACATGGACGAAAGATTGCTTGCCAGAATTAGTGAACTAAAGAGCGAACGCAACGCTGTGATACTTGCGCATAATTACCAGCCAGGTGAGATACAGGACCTGGCCGACTTCTGCGGTGATTCGCTCGGCTTGAGCATACAGGCATCGAATACTGATGCTGACGTGATTGTCTTTTGCGGCGTACAGTTTATGGCAGAGACCGCAGCTATTCTTTCACCGAAAAAAACAGTGCTGTTGCCGGAAAAACACGCTGGATGTCCGCTTGCGGATATGATAACAGCCGAGCAGTTACGGCAGTTGAAAAAGGAGCATCAGGATGCTCTGGTTGTTTGTTACGTGAATAGTTCTGCTGAGGTTAAGGCCGAAAGTGATTACTGCTGCACAAGTGCCAATGCAGTTGAAGTGGTTGAGTCATTACCCGAGGATAAAGAAATCATTTTTGTTCCGGATCAGCACCTTGGACGTTTTGCTCAGGAGGAAACCGGTAGGGAACTTATTCTTTGGCCTGGCTATTGTGCGACGCACGTGGTGATAACGGAGGATGATATTCGAGCAGCTAAACAGAAATATCCGGATGCGGTGGTGATGGTTCATCCGGAGTGTAGTGAGCCTGTAAAGGATATCGCCGACCAAATCCTAAGCACCGGCCAGATGCTAAAGTTCGTCGATACCAGCAACGCAAAGCGATTTATTGTGGGCACTGAGACGGGAATTATTCATGCGCTGAAGAAGCAGAATTCACGGGCTGAATATTTCGCGGCAAGTGATCGGGCGATATGTCCCAACATGAAAAAGATTACGCTGGATAAGGTGCTATGGGCGCTTGAAGATTTGCAGTACAAAGTAACCGTGCCGGAACCGGTGCGCAGTAAGGCGAAGAGGTCTTTGGAGCGAATGGTGGAGATTTTGCCGACACAATAGGTGAGGTTGACGATGGCTCAAGACAGTAAATATCATTTGGAGACCCTTGCTTTGCACGCAGGACAGACGGTTGATTCTGAAACGCTTAGCAGGGCGGTGCCGATCTATCAAACGACAAGCTATGTGTTTAAGGATACGGAGCACGCAGCAAGGCTGTTTGGACTTCAGGAGGTCGGCAACATTTACACGCGTCTGATGAATCCAACGACGGATGTTTTGGAAAAGCGCCTCGCCGCACTTGAAGGCGGTGTCGGAGGGCTGGCGCTTAGTTCGGGGCAGTCGGCGATTTATGTCAGCGTCTTCAACATCTGCGAGTCAGGGGGGCACATCGTCTCGTCGAACTCCCTTTATGGCGGGACGGTGACGTTGTTCAGTCAGACGTTCAAGAAGCTCGGGATTGAAGTGACATTTGTTGACCCACGAGAGCCGAAGAATTTTAAAAAGGCGATAAAGGACAACACTCGGCTTGTCTATATCGAGACGATCGGCAATCCGAAGAACGATATTCTGGACTATAAGAAGATTGCAGATATTGCGCACAAGCACGGTATGCCTGTTATTTGCGATAATACGGTGACAACGCCGATACTGTTCAGGCCTATCGAGCATGGGATAGATATTGTTGTGCACAGTTGCACAAAGTTCATCGGGGGCCATGGGACGAGTATCGGCGGCGCAATTGTTGATTCGGGCAAATTCGACTGGACGAACGGCAGGTATCCTGAGCTGACTGAGCCTGACCCAAGCTATCACGGCGTAAAGTACGTCGATTCGTTTGGTGAGTTGGCATATATCATCAAAGCGCGAACGCAGTTCTTACGCGATATGGGAAGCTGTATGTCGCCTTTTAATGCGTTCCTGTTCTTGCAGGGCATAGAGACGCTACATTTGCGTATGCCAAGACACAGTGAGAATGCGCTAAAGTTGGCAGAATGGCTTGAGAAACATCCACGAATTGTGTGGGTCAATTACCCTGGCTTGAAATCCCATCCGGATTATAAGCTTGCGAAGAAGTATCTACCCAAGGGTCAGGGAGCTATTCTGGGTTTTGGCATCAAGGGTGGTAAAGATGCAGGGATAAAGTTCATCAATAGCGTCAAGTTAGCCAGTCACCTTGCAAATATCGGCGACAGCAAGACACTTGTCATCCACCCAGCCAGCACGACACATCAACAGCTCAGCAGAGAAGAACAGCTTGCAGCCGGGGTGACAGAAGACTATATTCGTGTCTCGGTTGGAACCGAACACATTGAGGACATCATCGCCGATTTTGACGCCGCTCTGAAGGTAAGTCAGAGGTAAGTAAACATGTGGGAATATACGGACAAGGTGAGGGATCATTTCTTTAATCCGCGTAACGTTGGCGAGATTGGAGATGCTGATGGTGTTGGTGAGGTTGGCTCGCTGGCGTGCGGTGACGCGCTTAAGCTGACATTCAAGCTGGACAAGAACGGCAGGATCAAAGATGCCAAGTTCAAGACGTTCGGTTGTGCCAGCGCCATTGCCACCTCGTCGGTACTTACCGAGATGATAAAAGGAAAAACGCTTGATGAGGCCGCTAAAGTCACCAACAAGGATATTGCAGATTATCTTGGTGGCCTGCCCGAGCAGAAGATGCACTGCTCGGTGATGGGTAGGGAAGCACTCGAAGCGGCCATCGAAAACTATAAAACCGGCGGCAAGAAAAAACACAAACTCGAAGGCAACGTCGTCTGTACGTGTTTTGGTGTGACAGACAAAGAGATTGAGCGCGTGGTGCGCGAGAATGATCTTAAGACCGTTGAGGAGGTGACAAACTATTGCAAGGCCGGTGGCGGCTGCGGTGGATGTCAGGGTGAAATAGAGAAAATCATTGAGACGGTACAGGGTGAGAAGGTTGCAACAGCTATTGCAGTAGAGCCGAGACGGGCTGGCAAGCTCACCAACATCCAAAAGATACAATCGGTTCAGCAGACAATCAATGAGCAAATTCGCCCTGCGCTGCGGGCACACGGGGGAAACATCGAGCTTATTGATGTCGAAGGCAACAAGGTTATTGTTGCCTTTCGCGGAATGTGTGCACAGTGTCGGCTGGCTGAATTTACCATGAAGGATGTCGTCGAAGCTAAGCTGCGCGAGTTTGTCTCGGAAGATTTGTTCGTCGAAGAGGACAAGGAATCAGCGGCTCAGCCGCATGACCACAGGGAATAGTCAATGAAAACAATTTATTTTGATAACAATGCCACGACGAAGGTTGCTGAAGAAGTTCTGGAGGAAATGCAGCCATATTTTTGTGAACTTTACGGCAATCCTTCAAGCATGCATACTTTTGGGGGCCAGATTGGCAGAAAAATTCGGCTTGCTCGTGAGCAAGTAGCGGAACTGCTTGCCTGCGATCCGAGTGAGATAATATTCACCAGCGGCGGCACGGAAAGTGACAATGCCGCGATAAAGGGCGCATTGGCGGCGGTTCCAAACAAGCGTAAAGTAATAACGACTCGTGTGGAGCATCCTGCGGTTCTGGCCGTTTGTCGAGATCTGGAGAATCACGGATATACCGTGGTTGAGCTTGGGGTCGACCGGCAGGGCCGGCTTGACCTTGCAGAACTGGAGGCCGAGGTTGACGAAGATACGGTAATCGTCTCGATAATGTACGCGAATAATGAAACGGGAGTTGTGTTTCCAGTTGAAAGAATTGCGGAGATCGTCAAGGCCAAGGGAGTGACATTTCACACTGATGCGGTGCAAGTGGTTGGCAAGATTCCACTAAATCTTTCAGAGAGCAATATCGATTTGCTTAGCCTTTCGGCTCATAAGCTGCATGGGCCGAAGGGTGTGGGGGTGCTCTATGTACGCAAGGGCACGAGACTTTCGCCATTTATGTTGGGTGGTCACCAGGAAGGTGGACACAGAGCTGGAACGGAAAATGTCCCTGGCATAATTGGTCTGGGTAAAGCCTGTGAACTTGTCGCAAAGAATATCAAACAGGAAGGTGAAAAAGTCAAGCATCTGCGGGACAAACTTGAGACTGCGATACTACGGAGCTGCGAGGGTGCCCGGCTTAATGGTGACAAACAGAGTCGTTTACCCAATACGAGCAATATCAGCTTCGAGTATATTGAGGGTGAAGCGATTTTGCTTTTATTGGATAGATATGGCATCTGCGCCAGCAGCGGCTCAGCGTGCACATCCGGCTCTTTGGAGCCGTCTCACGTCCTTCGCGCAATGGGTGTGCCTTTTACCGCTGCACATGGCTCAATCCGCTTTAGCCTTAGCCGATACAATACCGAGCAGGAGATCGATTATACAATCGAAAAACTGCCTCAGATTGTCAATCAGCTCCGCGAATTGTCGCCGTTTGTGGCAAGGTAGTCATGGTAATTTCGTGGGGTATCCGGAGGGACACATATTATGGGCAAGACGAGGTTTCTGAGGAAAGCAAAGAAGAAAGATTCGCAAGGACCAGAACAGGAGCGGACGCATGATCCTACGGATGTGGAATTAAATAACCGTCTGGCCAAAACAAAGTGGGGGCAGACCTACCTTACAGATTTCCTCGGTAGGGCAGAGAAGAATGTCCGGATATCTTATGTTAAGCTGAAAGGTTATTTCGAGATGTTTGAGAGTCTGGGGGAGCTTTTTAAAATGGCCTTCGAAAGTGTAGGATATTCGGATGATTCCAGTTTTGCAATTGCCTCGCTTTTAGGACGGGCTTGTGGGAACTACTTTGCTGCGGTGCGGCTATCATCAAGTGGTCAATTGGCTGAAAGCTATGCACAACTGCGTACATGTCTTGAGGATGCTATGTATGCTTTCAATATACACCTTGATTCGGGTTTGGCAAAAGTATGGTTTGAGCGGCACCAGGATGATGATTCAAGGAAGAAGTCGATAAAACAGTTCAAGCCGGTAGACATTTTGGAGAAGTTGAAACAGAAAAGTTTATCTTTCGGACAAAACGTGGAAGAAGACTATAACCGTTGTATTGACTTCGGAGCGCATCCAAACGAACGATCCATTACCTCCAATTTGATATTGCAGGAAGGCCGGATTATCCTTCAACTATTAAATACTGAAAAAGGAGTGTTTCAAGCGTGCTTGTTGGCGTGTGTTAGATGCGGTGTAGATGCCATCAGAGTATTTGACCTGATTTATCCGAATGAGTTCAAAAGAATAAATGCAGATCAAAGAATCCGTAATATCCAAGAGCAATTCAGCCGGATAGCGCTGGGACCCGTTTATGATTTGAGGAATCCTACTGTCTGATTAGGCTTTAGAGTTTGTTCGCTTTGTATCGGATATAGCCAGTTACGAACCAGATCGTTATGTGGATGCTTAATTCCAGTTAATCCCACTGTGATTTAGACTATGCTGAAAGGCTTTGTACATCGGTGGGTAGTTTATTCAGCACAGGTTTCCTTAGCTCAAGTTTTTTACTGGCATTATCAATATCAATGCTAATAAGATTGTATCCAATCCATTTGTCATGTCGAGCGGAGCCTCAGCGCAGTCGAGACATCTGCGTTGTGTGCGATGCTAATCGTACCAGCCGTCACTGAGGTCGCGCCACTCAGGTTTTTCCTTTGCAATCAGGCGGAGCTTCTTCTCTCGTCGCCAGCGCTTGATTAGCTTCTCTCTCGCGATTGCGGACCAGACGTCACCAAAGGATTCAACGTAGATAAGTGTGTCGATGTTGTAGCGATGGGCGAAGCCTTCAGTCAATCCAGCCTTATGTTGCTGGACTCTCCTTTTGATATTGTCAGTGAAACCAACATATAGAGTCCGTGATTGATTAATCATGATATAGACGTAGTAGGTTTTGCTTGAGGGCACGTAGGCATTATAGAGGCTGTTTCTCTGCGAGACCAGATTTCTCCGCTCGGCCATTCGGCCCCTCGACCAAGCTCGGGGCAGGCTCTCGGTCGAAATGACACCCTCACATTTGACGTGTCGCACGCAGTCGAGACACTATCCTGAGCGAAGTGGAATTGATCCGCTCGCTGGCGATGCGTGCCTTCCACTTGCTGTTAGTCCCCGTTATACTCCCAGACTTCGAGCCAGTGTTGAGCGAGGAATGTAAAGTCATCGAAGTCAACGATGAAGTTACCGGATAAATCGGCACCTTGGCAATCAATCTCTAAGCAATCTTCGAGCCAATAGGCACCCACCAGTTCAAGGTCGAAGTAGTCTACGAAGCCATCGGCGTCACAGTCGCAAGGAAATGGATCAAGAACGTCGTAGCTTAAATCTATGTCGGGATTGTTCTGTCTGATTAAGGGTAGATACAAACAGTATGCTGCTATATTTAGCGGGTTGTTGGTAAGGGATAAGGTGGTCAAATTCTCATGGCCTGCTAATGCAGAGATGTCGATAATCTGATTGTTATGCAGATCCAGCGAATCCAGATTTGTTAGAGTCGATAGGGCGTTTATGTCGGTAATCTGATTGTTATACAGATCCAGGTATCCTAAATTTGTCAGGGTCGATAAGGCGTTAATATCAGTAATCTGATTGTCCCCCAGATTCAGCCACCCCAGATTTGTCAGATTTGATAAGACGTTGATATTCTTAATCTGATTGTAACCCAAATATAAATCCTCGAGATCTGTCAGAGTCGATAAGGCGTTGATGTTGGTAATCTGATTTGCGCCTAGATTCAGCCAATCCAGATTTGACAGAGTAGATAAGACGTTGATGTCGGTAATCTGATTGTTATTTATACGGAGATCTCGCAAATTCGTGGCATATTCAAGGCCTGTAAGGTCGATGATTCCTCTACTATTGGCCTCGAGGTCTGTCAATAAGAGCATATCAGTCGATGTGGGATTGGAGATGCCGAGTTCTTCTTCCACAGCGGCTTTTAGGTTAGGGTCGGCAAAGTAGACGTTACTCTCAAAATTCGCTCGGAGCGTGTAATCGAAGCTGACGGTGACTATAGTATGAGCAGAATTTGGATTTGCTACTTTTCCGACATCTACGGCCGTTCCTGTCCAGTTCATAAAGCTGTAATTTTCATCAGCCGTTGCATGAATTATGACCGATGTTCCATGATCGTACTGGAAGGACCCTTCGCCAGGCGTCTGTACATATCCGCCTTCGGTCGACGATATCAGTAGTGTGCGTTTTGTGTTAGTACATGCGTCATAATAAATCACTGCGCCCGGATTGTTGGCTTGAATTTGAGGGATGTAAATATTGCAGGCGTCCTCATGTAATGGGTTACTTGATAACTGTAAGAAGATTAGATTTGTTAATCCCAATAGCGGTGTGACGTTACTAATTTTATTATGACCCAAATATATGCTCTTCAGCTTTGTTAATTCCGCCAATACGGAGATGTTGTTAATACGATTTACATCCATCCTTAGATGGGTGAGGTTAGTCAGTCCAGACAACGCAGAAATGTTAGTAAGCTGATTATTGCATAGCCCCAGCGCATCCAGATTTGTCAAACCTGACACGGGTGAGGGGTCCGTAATCTGATTTCGACAGAATTTCAAGGTTTTCAACTTTTTCAGTCCCGATACGGCTGATATGTTGCTGATTTGGTTCCAGCCGAGATGGAGGAACTCAAGGTTCGTCAGTCCCGCCAATGCAGAGATGCTGCTGATCTGATTGCTGTATAGCGTCAGCGATGTTAGCTTAGTTAATCCCGATAATGGAGAAATATTACTGATCTGGTTCTGAGGTAAATATAGTTCAGTAAGATTCGTGGCATATTCGAGGCCTGTCAGGTCCGTGATTCCTTTGACAGAAGCGATGAGAGACGTAAGTGCCAGCATATCACTCGGTTCTGGATTTGAGATACCAAGCTCGGCTTCAACGGCGGCTTTGAGACTCGCATCAGCAAAATAAACAGGGTCCGCCAAGAGCGGCCCACCCAGTGACAGTATACACAGCACGATAGTCGTGAGTTTCATCATCCTACCTCCAGTTATATCGGGATATCCACAGGCCCGGTTTACGTAAAAAATTGTACAAAAATTGTCGAGCTTTGTCAATATTTAGCAGCTATAAATCGGGTTCAAAAAAGCAGTTTGGGAAAAATTTATTGGGTGTATTTTAAGGATGCCTGCGATGGTTTTTGAGTGACATCTCATGTTCCAAATTAGGCGGATTGGGGTTGACTGTCCACAACGGCTTGTTATATTGCTGTTGTGATAACAAATCCTATGGTTATTATTCATTTTGGGTGGAAGCTTGAAAGGATAGAATAAAATGATCGAGATATGGGACCGGAAAGCCGTAGCAGGTGCAAACATCGTCGTTGTTTGTTTACTTGCCTGGCTAATTGTGGGTGGGTGTATTTCCGGCAGGAACGAAGTTACCTATGGTTCGAAAGGGCCGGCAGTCGGACATGAGACCCTCAGACAGGTCCAGGTAGGCAAAACTACCAAGGATTGGCTGTTGGCTACGCTGGGTGAGCCTTCGAGCCAAAGCGCAACCCCGGAGGGTACGGAGATTCTGAGGTACTGTTATACGAAGAAGGTCGATAGCGAATTCGAGTTGTTTTTGCTTCTTGATTTGGATGACAAAGAAGAACGGCACACAACTCTCTACTTTGAGCTCAAAGATGGCATAGTAACGAAGTTCTGGAAGGAAAAGTAACTATACGCAATACGCATTAAGCACGCCTGTCCCGAGCACAGTCGAGGGAACGCAACAAGAAAATGACTGCCGGAGGAGGGACTCGAACCCTCACCCTGTTGCCAGGACGGGATTTTGAATCCCGCGCGTCTGCCAATTCCGCCACTCCGGCAAAAACAATGATAAATGACAAATGATTATTGATTATTGTTCGCTGATTGTCAATTGGCAAATCATCTGAACTTTTCTTCTTAGGAATATTTGTGTGTGATTTGCTTATTTTAAACGATGTAATATAAAGTTTTCATAGTACTGTTTCGATTTATTTCGCCTTAGGCGGGTCGAGGGAAAGGAGAAACGAAAATGTGTAATACATGTGGCTGTCTAGCGAGTAAGAAATCCAAAGCCAAGCCGACAAAGAGCAAAAAGAGGCCCAGAAAAAAGAGATAATTGTAGCGTTGTTATTGCGAGGCCTTTGAAACAAGCCGTGGCAATCTCAATTATTTAGCCCCCAAATTTCCCGTGCTACGTAGCGAAGCTACTTCGCAGAGTAACAACTTGGGGTTTTTTATTTGGGTTTTTTTATTTATTCCGCCGAAGTTGGATTTAACCAATTAACCAACCACCCATCAACCAATTTTTTCTGTAGTTTTTGTATTCTTTTCGATTCATCAAGAGTAAGTGAAAACGTGCTGTCGTAAAATTTGCCCTCGATAAAAATACTTGATTTATAAAATGCAGAATAAGAAGCAGGAAACAGATTAGAAATACTTTTACAACCAATAATTTTGTCTGGTAAAAAAATAAATAAGGTCTAAGTACTTTCGATAGCCAAACAAAACATAACCGATTCCCAAAAAAGCATGCTAAATAATTGGAATTTGAAGGATTCGTGATAGAAGTATTTGTATGAAAATACTGGCGGATAAACTCCTTGAAGTCGCGAGACCTGCCATGATAGCCTGTACAATTCGGGTACCTCCTTTTCACTCAAGCAAAATCTAAAATCTTTAACACATTCCAAAGGTAAATAGTTACAATTCTGCAAATAAAATAGTCCTTGGACAATTTTCAAGACTACCTTCTCAACTCTTAAAAGATCGATTTGTACGACATACACTCTTGGCGGCAAATGAATTCCACCTGGTGTCACGTTCGAGATTTCCTTCTGTATTCTTCGGAACATAGCAGGTGTTTGTGGCTTAGCGGCACGCCGTTTAAAATCAGTTGCGAGTGAGTTTTTGATCGACGGATTTTGATTTAGGACCTCAATGAGTAGAGAATGCTGGAAATATTCCTCGTCTTTTCTGTAACTCTCATTACAGCTTTTGTGAGCAGGAACCGTCCAAAGGTTCAGTCCATCACGAATATTATTGGGATAAAATGCTTTTGGAGGGACATGTTCGAGTGATAAATCTTCCTTCGATATGTCTTTTCCACAAATATGACAAGCAGTCGAATCCATTATTTGCCACGACCCCCAATTTAGCTAAATTTCAAGGCAGTTCTTATGTTATGGCATAAAATATCGGAAAACTAAAGGGTGACAAGAAAAATTTTGTCTCTCGTATCTCGCATCGAGAATCAATAATCAATAAAGACAATGTCTTCAGGGATAGCCACGACGTCGCGGTGCTTTGGGCCGAGGAGTTTTTTGATTTCGGTACTGTGCTTGCCGGCTAAGGTTTTTAATTGTGAGCTGCTTAGATTCGTAACGGCTTTGGCATTATCATTAAGCAAAACAACGGCGCCGGCTTCGAATGAGCCTTCAACGGATATGACGCCGCTTGGGAGCAAACTTTTACGATTTCGCAGCGCTTGCAGGGCACCTTCATCGATGTTTATGACGCCGGTCGGCGTGCTGTTGAGAATCCATCTTGCGCGATTGCTAAGTTTGCGTTTCGGCAGAAAGAGCGTGCCGATTTCCGAGCCGGCCATTATCCGTGGAATGACGTTCCTTGTTCGGCCATTTGCAAGGACGAGCCTACAGCCGGCATTGGCAGCGATTTTTGCAGCTTCAATTTTGGCCTTCATTCCGCCGGTCGCATATTGGCTGCCTTTACCGCCAGCGCTTTGAGTAGTCTCGGGCGTAATTTCAAAAACAGTGGATACCGGTTTTGCATCGGGGTGCCTGCGTGGGTCTTTGTCATAGAGCGCATCTATATCGGTGAGCATGAGCAACAAATCAGCATCGATCTTACTGGCGACCAGTGCGCTGAGCCTGTCGTTATCGCCAAAGGCTGAACCTATCTCATCGGTACTAACGCTATCGTTTTCGTTGAGAATAGGAACTACGCCTAATTTAAGCAGTGTCTCGATGGAGTTGCGAAGATTCAGGTACGTCTTTCTGTTGTTGAGCACTTCAGCGGTCAACAGAACCTGCGCGACGCTAATACCGTGACGTGCAAAGGATTTTCTGTATTCGGCCATCAGCAGCGGCTGGCCTATGGCGGCGCAGGCCTGACGCATTTTTATATCCTTTACCCCGTTAGAAATGAGACATCTTGTAACTATCCTGTTGGCAGCAGATTTTCTAACGGGGTAAACTTTTTCGGCCAACTGCAACTGCCCTGCACCCATGCCGATTGCGCCGGAGGTGATGATAACAACCTGCCTGCCGGTTGCCAGTAGAGAGCTTACCTGGCCTGCTATCCGACGAACATAAGCGGAATCAATACCGCCGTTTTTTGTCAGAATATTCGTGCCTATCTTGATAACTATTCGCTTTGACTCACTAAAATCCCTTGTCATAAGTTTCATTTATATTTTATTTGATAGATTTTTGCAATCGGTGTATGTTTTAATTTCTGACATTGGGCATGTGCTGTTATGTAGGTAATGTGTTTGAGCATGTCAGGGTAAGGCAAGATAAGAACTCAGGGCACTTGTGCTCAAAAGCAAAGCACCAAAATAAATTAATATCAAAACTTGAAAAGATTGGTAAACGTTCCTATTTTAAATTGAGCGACATTTCCGGCGAACCTCCGATGAGCCAGGGCGTTTGGTAGCAAAATGTTTGATTAACTCGATTATGATTAGGGGTGGAACATTGATGAAATCACAAGCAATCTTCATCTCAATTACGCTTGCCTTTATTTTGTCTGTTGCTGTCGCACAACAGCCTATGCAATCTGTGCGTCCCCAGGTACCCGAAGGGGCAATCATTCATCGTGATTTGCCTTATGTTTCCGACGGGCACGAGCGACAGAAGTTAGATTTGTATCTGCCGAAATCAGATATGAAGCTGCCGCTCATCATCAGGGTTCATGGCGGCGCCTGGCTTGCGGGCAGTAAGGAACAGACGGGGCCGCTGGACTATCTCGATGACGGCTACGCGGTTGCGAGCATCAATTATCGCTTGAGCCGGCACGCCATATTTCCCGCCCAGATTCAGGACTGTAAAGCTGCTGTCCGCTACCTGCGCGCGAATGCACGAAAGTATAACCTGGACCCGAACCACTTCGGCGTATGGGGAGCATCGGCAGGGGGGCACTTAGTTGCAATGCTCGGCACAGCCAGCGATGTGAAGGAGTTTGACGTCGGAGAGCACCTTACAATATCCAGCAGGGTGCAGGCGGTTGTGGATTACTTTGGTCCGACCGACTTTCTTCAAATGGACGAGCATCGTCACCCGGACGGCCAGGTTCATAATACGCCCGACTCGCCGGAGTCTCAGTTGATTGGCGGCCCAATCCAAGAAAATAAAGAAAAGGTTGCCAAGGCTAATCCGATTACTTACGTGACCAAAGACGATGCGCCGTTTTTGATCATTCACGGAGATTTTGACCCACTTGTGCCGCATCATCAGAGCGAGCTACTCGAAGCTGCGCTGAAAAAGGCAGGTGTTCCGGTATCATTTTACACCGTGAAAGGAGCAGGTCACGGCGGATTCAAAGACCCGAACGTACCGAAACTAACCAAAAAATTCTTCGATAAACATTTGAAAAAAGAGCCGTAATTCAACGTCCCTAAGAGATAAGTTCATAGTTCGTCGTTTGTGGTTTTTATTGCGCCTCGCGCAACAGCCGCGACTTGTCATTCCTGTGGAAACAGGAATCCAGTTTTTTTCTTCAATTCACTTATTCACTTCCTTTTGGATGGCCAAGCCATAATCCATTAATCATATAAAAAACTCGTATAAATGGCGAATTTTTATGTTTTTATCTCCTTATTTCCCAATCAAAAACAGTCGAAAATAATATAAGCGATGATTTTACACCTTTGGGCGGTTTTTTAATCCACATTTGAACCGTGAGATACGCATTAGGATACAGAAAAATTGTTGAGTTATAAACAGGCATAACAAAATGGTAACGCTCATTTTCTCAAAATCTCGCCAATATAATATTACCGAAGCGAGCGGGAATATTTGAGAACTTCAGAAAAAGGGTAAGAGGTAATGAAAATGAGAAAGCGTTTCATTCTGATCGTAGTCTTATTCGTTCTTATCGCGGGGTTTCTTGTGAAGGCGAATAGTAAACAGGAATCTCGGATATCGGATGAGATTATATCGCTTGAAGAAGCCCTTATGCAGGCAAGAATTAAAGAGGTCTCTCCGGCTCGCAAAATCACAGATCGCCGTGCCTTTCTGGAAGGAGTGTTCTTTGCGCAGAAGGTAATAGGACATATCAGAAATATAGAGGGGACTATTCTCGGTCTCCGTGCTATGCGTGAGCCAAAAGAAATTCTGGCCGGAGTGGAAGGTGTCGTTGTAGTCATTACCGTTGACCCAGAGGTGGAGAAATACGGTTTAACGCAACAGCTATTGAAGACGGACACCGAGCTGCGCCTTCGTATGCACGGCATCAAGGTAGGCACAGACGTGCAGGCTCAAGACGAGAAAATGGATGAGCAGGCTATCACTGACGCTGTGGTTCAATACTGGCGGGAAGCGACTAACGCCAAATCTGACCAAGATTTCTTGCAGGCTGCCGGGGAGTGGATTAGACATGATTTCTTCGAGACATACAAACTCTCTGGACAACTACCCATACTATACATCAATCTCAATACGACTGTAGATGAAGAAAGGAGCCATGTTGCATTCTCAATTCGAGTTGAACTCCAGGAGTGGGCGTATCTATGCAAAAATGGTGCATTATTTTGTGATGTTCCGATTTGGGAAAAAGGTGGTGGGCTGGGTACTTGTTCGCTGATTAGTCTCAAAGACTATGTCAGAGAATGTCTCAGAGATATTGTTGATGAATTCATCAACGACTACCTTGCAGCAAATCCAAAAGATCGTTCGTCAGAGAAAAAATAGTAGGTGTAAAGTGGGGCTCCCTAAGGGATGCCTTATAGTATTGCCCTACTACAAATTGAGGTCTCAATAGGAGAATTATGTTTGGATGCAGATGAAAGAGAAGTGACAAATGTCCAACTTTAAGAATAAAACTGGTCTTGACATCACTCCTGAATCGCTTTCAGAATATTTGAGGAATCGGTACCCTGAGCGTTTATTTGATGATTTTTCTCGCTCACTAAGTGAACTCGTCGACGAGTTACGCGGTGGATGTTTCAGGACAATTGGTGATGTTCGCAAGGCTCTTGAACGTACAGAGAAGGCTGCAGAGCTTTTCGAAGCTGAAAATCCGCCCAGTCAGCTTAAGGATAGTCGACACACAGCCATAGGTATTGTGATAATTTCAATGGCATTGTTGCGGGGTAATGATTTTTTCACTTTCAGAACTGTTCTTGACAAATGTTCACCTGAAAGACTGAAAGAATACAGAAAACATATTCTTCCAGAAACAGGTGAATCTCAACCAATGTAAGATTAAAACGAATTAGCCGATAGGATGGGTAACTTGTTTACCCATGCTCCTAATACGGAACGATCCAAACCTATATGATTAATAAGGTAGCACAAATGGGTTAACGGAAGTATCGGAATCAGATATGAACGAAACATTTATCTTCGATGTCCCTATATATAGGACTTCAAGAGCGAGTTATAATGAAGATCAAGAGTCGTACATTGATGAGTGGCTTTATGATCATTCAGGACTGAGCCGCGCCGAAATGGAGGATTATTACAGGACGCATCCTAATCAAAAGATACTTAAAAGCGATTATTATTGGAGGCAGTACGGAGGACCTTGGCGATTCAATAACATTATAGGGTATATCCGGCTTTATCTTGATGGTTATCAAGTTTGGGGACAATTATGGTATGTCTATGTAAAGAAGGTAGTAAGGAAACCACGACACAAAATTTTAATCTGCAAAAACGCAGGATTAGGATTCGGAATACCAGTTGACATACCTACGAAAAGCTCAAACGGCGAAATATTTGATCTGGTAATGAAATATTTGGATTCTGTCCGCCCTCGGTTCAAGAAACGTTTCATAGACAGTTCTCTTCTTGAGACAGTTGGTCCTTATGTTGACTGGAAGTCATTGATAAATGATGCATTACAAGCATAATTAGTGGGGCAAGTCACCATCCTACGATTTACTAATTCTCTATCTTCTTGTGCGTAAATTTCTTTGCGTTTGGGCCGGAGTAATCTGCGACGATCTGACCTGAGCCGAATAGCTTCCACTTGTAGATCACTAAGCCTTCAAGGCCGACCGGTCCACGAGCATGTATCTTATTAGTGCTTATTCCCACTTCGGCACCAAGCCCATAGCGGAAACCATCAGCAAACCGCGTACTGCAATTCCACAGAACGTTGGCAGAATCAACCAGGTTCATGAACTTTTGCGCGTTTTGTTCGTTAGCGCTGACGATTGCATCGGTGTGACCTGAGCCGTAGGTGTTTATGTGCTCTATTGCGGCATCGAGGCCGTCGACGACTCTGATCGAGAGAATCAAATCGAGATACTCAGTGGACCAGTCTTGTTCAGTTGCAGGTTTGACGTCGATTATTGAGGCAGTTCTTTTGCAGCCGCGAAGTTCGACACCTTTTTGTTTAAGAGCGGCCTTGACTTTGGGCAGAAAGTTTTTGTCAATTTTACTATCCACCAGTAGGGTCTCAGCGGCGTTGCAGACGGCTACGTATTGGGTCTTGGAATCGACGGTGATTTTGACAGCCATATCGAGGTCGGCTTCGCCATCGACGTAAACATGGCAGATGCCGTCAGCGTGGCCAAGAACAGGGACATTTGTATTGTCCATAATGTAACGAACGAATTCGTTTGAGCCGCGAGGGATAATCAGGTCGATGTATTCATCCAAAGCGAGCATCTCCGCGACATCCTGGCGGGTCTCGAGTAACTGAATCCATCCTTTAGGGATGCTTGCCTTTTCAGTTGCCCGGGCAATGATATCGGCGAGAATCCGGTTTGTGTTCGCCGCCTCGGAGCCGCCTTTTAGCAATACAGCGTTGCCGCTTTTAAGGCAAAGCGTCGAAATCTGCACCAGGGCGTCGGGCCGGGATTCAAAAACCACGCCAATTACACCGATGGGGCAGGTGACCTTATAAAGCTCAAGTCCCTTGTTGAGTTCGATGGCACTGAGCGTTTTTCCAACAGGGTCTTCGAGTTTGATAAGACTGTCGATACCCTCGCACACATCTGCTATTTTATTCTGATCGAATTTAAGGCGTTTCAGCAGCGGAGCAGCGAGTTTGTTCTTCTCGGCTTCAGCAAGGTCCTTATTATTGGCGGCGATAATTTCGGCGCTATGCTGCTTCAGGGCCTGTGCAATGTCTGCCAGAGCTGTGTTTTTCACCTCTGTACTGAGGACCGCCAATTGGATTGAAGCTGCCTTGGCATTTGAGGCACTTTTAGCTATAGTCATTTCGATTCACCATTAACATTTTACTATTGACTATTTAGGGTTTGATTTTAGATAATCAATAGTCAATAATCAATAATCAATTGGTTTGCGGGTGTAGCTTAGTGGTAAAGCTCCAGCCTTCCAAGCTGGTTACGCGGGTTCGATTCCCGCCACCCGCTCTTGCTACGACATGCTCCGCCATGACGAGTTTGGATACGAGCGGGATAAATTAAGGGTACAAGAGCACGAATTCATGCCAAGTGGGGGACATGCTTTTAGGTAAAGAAAGCATATTCTCATTGCAGTTTCATGGATGGTGGTGATGGGCGAATTTTTGGGGCTCAGTACGGAAAGGTGATAATAAAGGGGATATGGTGATTGTCTCATTATTTACACTATATGGCCTGAAAGCAACGGGCTTGTTTGAGCATGGTTTTAGGATTGGATTAGGAGTGTCAGTGTAAACTTTACAGGTGTACTGTGAAAAACCAGCACCGGCGTAAAAAAAACTTGTAGGTCCGAAATATCAACACCAATCGTCTAAGCACTTTGGCTGGCTGAAATTAGCTCGTCTGTATAACCGTCCTATAATAAAACATAACTAAAAACTGGAAAAAATAGATTTTGTTTGTTGACTGAGTGGGAGGAAGTGGTAATATTTCCCATTGATATCAAGGCAAGTGGGACAAGTGCCATGCTTTTATTAACAGGCGAATACCAGCACGTGGTGGATAACAAGGGTCGAGTTCTTGTTTCGAATAAGCTGCGAACGCAAATAGACGTGGATGAGCACGGCAGCAACTTCTATCTTGTCCTCGGCGCAAATGGCATTCTATGTTTGTACCCTGAGAAGTACTTCGAGCAAATAGTGCATTCGATTGCACCTGGTACAACTGCCCCTGATGAGACTGTGGCTTTTGAGCGAATGAGCTTTGCCTTGGCCAGCAAGGTAGAGTTGGACACCCAGGGTCGGCTGCTTTTGAACGAAAGGTTGCGTAAAAGAGCAGGCCTGAAGGACCACGTCACCCTCGTGGGTGTCAGAGACCATATAGAATTGTGGAACGACGAGGACTGGGAGCAGTATCTCGCAGACCATATGGCCCAGTATCAGGCGCAGATGTCACAAGCCCGCCAAGTTGTTTTGCAGAAACAGAATAGGGAATTGTAGCTTTTGAGATGGAGGCAGAATGATTGCGGTTGAATTAGATCATTTTCATATTGTAAGTGAGAGCCTCGCTGGTCTAAGGGAACCTGATGAGCAGGCCCAAGCTTCGCTGGCAGTTCTCAGCGAACGTCTGGAGCGGTTGAAAAAAGCCGGTGGCGCATTTTCCAGCGTTGCTTTTTCACCTTACGTTGAAAAACTCGAGAGCCGAGCCAGCACAATAGGGACGGGCTGAAGTACTTCTGCGTTTATCTTGGCTGCGTAGCCAGGTGAAAATGGTATCAGCGTAGATCGCGATATTGTATGTGCCGATGTGGAGGCAGATGCGATAAAAATAGAGCATATTCCGGTTCTTTCGGAAGCATTAGCCGAACAGATAACGTTACCGCCGGATGGGGTGATGGTCGATACGACCATAGGACATGGAGGTCACAGTTATCTGTTCGGCAAAAATTTGGGCACTAAGGCGGTTTTGATTGGCCTTGATGTTGATAAAAATGCAATCCGAGCGGCCCAAAGTAGACTCAAAGACCTTACCTGCAAGGTTATCCTGTTACACTCGAACTTTTCACAAATAGCTGAGCGAGTCCACGAGCAGGGCATCGATAAGGTTGATTTCATACTGGCAGATTTGGGCTTGTGCTCCGCTCAGTTGGCCGATGCGCAATTTGGCCTCAGTTTTCAGGCAGATATGCCTCTTGATATGAGAATTGACAAAAGATTAAAGACCACTGCCGCCGATATAGTTAATAAGACAGACGGAAAATCGTTGGCTGATTTGATCTATAAGTTCGGTCAGGAAAGAGCATCGCGTCGAATTGCTCGGCTCATCGTACAACAGCGTAAAATCGAGTCCATAACGACAACCGGACAATTGGCATCGATGGTCTGCAGGGCACTGAGACAGCCAAGACAGAAACGAAGGTTAAGGATACATCCGGCGACAAGGACTTTTCAGGCCCTAAGGATAGCTGTCAACGACGAGTTGGAAAACCTGAAGCAGTTGCTTGTTTCAGTACCAGGGCTGCTTAAAAAAGGCGGCCATATAGCGGTTATTAGTTTTCATAGTCTGGAAGACCGATTGGTCAAAATCAATTTCAAGTTCAACGAAGACCAGGGCATATATAAGATTGCAACAAAAAAGCCGATTGTGCCAACACGCGGCGAAATTATGAAAAACCCTCGGGCAAGAAGCGCGAAATTGAGAATAGCGCAAAAACAATAATTTCGTAGTGGGTCCCCTCGACTGTGTTCGGGGCAGGCGTGAGTATTGAGTGTTGCGTAAAAGCCTAACGCAATACGCAGAAGAAAATGGAGTTACCTTATGACATCTGATGCGAAGATTGGGTTGCTTCTGGGTTTGGTTTTCATATTCATAATTGCATTTATAATTAATGGACTTCCAAATTTTCGAAATGAAGCTAACAGTAACGAGTTGACCACAAATATGGTCAGCTTAGAAGATCGTTCGTTAGGTATTGCGACCAGGGAGCGCAAAGCGGAGGAATCCCTCAGTTGGACGGAACTTCTTGAGGGAAGTGCGCTCGATCTTAATGATCGCCGGCCAACGGGGGAAAAGAGCGAGGGTATTCGCTCTGTGCTTGCCCTTCCCGGTACTGATTTAGCCAGCAAGGGTACGACGGAAACAGCTCTTAAAACCGATACGGGATCTTCCATGCCGGCTGCCCCGCGTATCTATATCATAAGGGCAGGTGATAATCTGGCTGCCATAGCTCAAAAATGTTACGGTCCTGTGGAAGGTAACAAACGGATAAATATAAGCAGGATATTTCAGGCGAATCGCGACCAAATTAGATCTGCCGATGAGGTTTACGTCGGGCAGAAACTCCTAATACCATCTCTGTCAACATTAATGCCCGACAGAGACGACACTGCGGATGCGATACCCGACACAGTGTTTGAGAAGGTTAAATCCGTTGGCAGAAGACATCTTTCGACCCGTGAAACGCGGACAAAACAGAGTAAATGGTATACTGTACGCGAGGGTGACAGCTTGTGGAAGATTGCCGCGAATCAACTTGGAAACGGCACTCGTTATATGGAGATATCCAAGCTGAATATTGATATTCTGGACGATGAGGACGATCTTGCCGTTGGCATGCGACTCAGGATGCCTATCCAGTGACGGCGTGTGTCTAACTTTCAGTATCAGCGCATTTGCTATATTAACCAATGGGGTCTCGATTTATTTTTGTTATTTTTTTTCTTACGACTGCTTTGATTTTGGCTGTTTGGTTGCGCAGTGCAAACAATCGAATATTTCATGATCTCCGCAGATGCGAGACCGAGCGAAAGCAGTTGGAGCAGCAGCTTTGGCAAAAACAATTACGGCTGGAAAGTTTAATCAATCCTGCAACCATTTCTGAGCGTCTTGGTCGCTCGTGACATCTGTAGTGTGCATTGAGGCGAGAGTTACAAAATGCGAGATGCGAAGACTATGTACGGTAGAAGCTTTCGTCTTACTATTATTTACTTTGTGCTTTTAATTGGTTCATTTCTGGCTCTAGCAGCGAGATGCTTCTATTTACAGCATTTCAAGGCCGACCATTACATTAAAGAATGTCTTAGGCAACAGCAATTCTACAGCTTTTTGGAGCCTCAACGAGGTGTGGTCTTGGATTCTTGCGGAAGAGTGCTGGCGGCAAGTAACAGAATCCGAACTGTTTTTGCCGAACCAAGAATCATAAAGGAGCCTAAGAACACTTCCAATAAGCTCGCTCCAATTGTTGATATGGGTGCGCATGAAATCTGCAAACTTATTATTGAAAGTAAGAATCCAGGTTATGTGAAGATTAAGGCCGATGTCACATCCGAGCAGGCTTGTGCTGCCGGCAAAATCCACGGCGTAGGCGTCCGGTATGACTGGGTGAGATATTATCCGATGGGACGGCTTACTTCGCATGCGGTTGGTTTTACCAGCACAGACAATCATGGCTTAGGTGGTATTGAGTTTCAATACTGCAAAGATCTGTGCGGTTTGCCTGCAAAGAATGTATTCCTTGCTGATGTTCGTCGTCGGCCGATCCGTCCTATTCGTGAATCGATACACGAATCATCAGCCACAAATCACGGGCCGCGAGATGGGTGCGGGATCATTTTGACCCTTGATGCCGCCATTCAGCAGTTTGCACGAGCCGAGCTAATTAAGCAATATGAAAGTTACGAGGCCGAATCGGCCTTGGCGGTTGTGGCCAACCCAAAGACAGGAGCGATTCTCGCTATGGTATCACTGCCGGATTTTGAGCCTGCCGAAGCCAGATTTGCCGATGCCAACAGTCTCTGTAACCGGGTCATAGGCGAGCAGTATGAGCCGGGCAGTATTATAAAGCCAATTGTGGCTGCGATTGCACTTGATGCTGGCGTTGTGAACGAGCAGGAAAAAATATTCTGCGAGCACGGCAGCTACTCAGGCAGGGGCTTCGGGCGAATTGGCGAATACCGTCAAGGCTTTGGTGACTTGACAATGCGCGAGATTCTGGTCCATTCCAGCAATATAGGCATGGCTAAGATCGGTCAAAGGCTCGGCAAAGAAAAACTCTACGAGGGACTAGAACTTTTTGGTTTCGGAAAAAAAATAGATATTGAGTTGCCCGGTGAGGCTCAGGGATTGTTGAGACCCCCCGGCCAGTGGACGGGTTATAGTGAAACACGGATACCTTTTGGCCAGGAAATTTCTGTGACTGCCATTCAATTATTGCAGGCATTTTGCATACTGGCGAATAACGGTCGTCTGGTTCATCTATATCTTGTCAAGGCAAAGGTTAGTGCTGACGGCTCAATTGTCGACGCAAGGCCCCCAAAGCCGGGAATCGGATATGTCGTTAGGCCGGAGGTTGCTAAATTGCTAATCGCCGAAGCTTTGACCGGCGTTATCAATGAAGGAACGGGGACGAAAGCCCGTTTGGATAAATGGCAGGTTTTCGGTAAAAGTGGTACTGCTCAATTAGCTGGAACTGATGGCAAAGGCTATGAAGAGGGTGCTTATGTGGCATCCTTTATGGCTGGTGCACCGGCTGGTGACCCTCAGGTGATAGTCTTAGTATCGATTCGCAGGCCTAACGTAAAGCTCGGCAAAGGTTATACCGGCGGTGTTGTCGCTGCTCCGGTAGCTGCGGTGATACTGGAAAAAACGCTTAACTATCTCGAACGAAATACGCAACACGCAATATGATATACCAAGCAATAGCCGAAATAATCTATGCTGTTGCGGAGGAAAGAAATCCTGGTCTTGTTTATCCTCTGATTTATCCATGGCTATGAATTATAGTTTGCCAGTAATCATTTTTCTCTGTAGAAAAAATTATAAGTCATTTCGACCGAAGCGGAGAAATCTATTAAGAAACAGATTCCTCAACTCCGCCCCCGTGCTTTCTTGCTTGCCTCTGCCCCCCATGCTTCCTTCGGAAGAAGGATAGGGGGCAAGACGAGGCAGGAGGCGAAAGCAGGAAAGGGGTCTCCGCTTGGAATGACGTTGTATGTTTATGCCATATCGAATTTCAAGATTCAGAATTGAGGATTTCCTATGTATCCCGCTTCGATGCAGAACTGGATGATGTCACGAGCTAAAGGCGCTGCGTCACGTGAACCATGCTGGCCGCCCTCAACGACGACTGCGATTGCAATACTTCGTTCGGTACTATCTCGGGCAAATCCGCCAAACCAGGCATTGTCAGGTTCCTCCGTTGAGCCTGTCTTGCCGTAGACTATTATGCCTTGTTCGGAAAGACCACTATTGGCAAATTCATTGTATGCTGTACCGCCAGGCTCACTAACAACAGCTCTCATGCCATCATAGACAATAGCCAAAGTCTCCTCAGAGATACCGAGGGAGATGTCATCGGAGTTTTGAGTTTTAAGTTTTAAGTTCTTAGTTTGAGATTGCTTCGCTTCGCTCGCAATGACGGAAGAGAAGAAGAGGCGCGGCGGTTTGAGGATTCCACGTCGTGCGATAGCTGCCATGGCATTTGCTACCTGCAGTGGTGTAGCGCGCAGGTTGCCTTGGCCTATGCCGAACAATCTTCTTTCGACTTCACTAAGCGGGGGTATTTGTTCGAAAGATGATATTATTTTCGTTCCTGACACGAGAATAGTTGATATTTGGCCGGGTGCCTGCCTTAGATCTCGTGCCCCGTGCCCCGTGGCCCGTAACTCGAGTGACGAAACGCGGCCATAGCCGAATTTGAACAGCCACTGCTGTAAAATTACAGGCTCAATTCTGTCAGCAAGTCGCGAAAAGTAGATATTGCAACTACCCCTTATGGCATTGCGCGCATTGTTTGGCCATGTGTTGTGACCCGTTCTATGTTGGTTGTAAATCCAGCAGCTTGGCCAGCCGGCAGGTGCGCTTTCGGCTGGACAGCCGATGATCTCGTCCGGTGTTATTTGGTTGGATTCCAGTCCTGCTATGAGGATTAGTGGCTTCACGACCGAGCCGGGTGGGTAATGCTTATTTATGGCTCGATTTATCAAAGGTTTGTTAGGATCGCCTGCAAATTTACTATACTCGTACCGGGCGCGATTCAAATCGAAAGCAGGTAATGAAATCAGGGCAAGAATATCACCTGTCGCGACGTCGATTACGACCGCTGCTGTAGGTGATTTGAAGTTGGGATTCAACCATTCGTCGCAGAGATATTCTTCGATTCTCTTCTGAAGTTCGATATCCAATGTGAGCTGGACGTCTTTGCCAAACTGCGTTTCGGTTTGTCCTATTAATTGACGGTCTATGTCGTAGATCAGTTCACCACGCCTGCCGCGAAGAATGGCTTCGCAGATATATTCAACGCCGTCTTCCCTCCCACACACTTCACCATCGAGGTAGCTTGCCAGCCTGTCGTTCTCGAAAAGCCTCTTGTCTTGTTCTTGTGTAGCCGGTCCTACCCAGCCAATCGTTTGGGCAGCCACTGAACCGTATGGATAGAATCTGTGTCCCATAGGCAGAATTTCAATTCCCTCAACGTCCATGAATTCGAGCTGAGCCGTAAAGATGTCGTCATCAGTTTTAAGCTCTAATAAGGGATAGCTTTTATACATCTCTGCAATATCAACTTTAGCTATCAGCCGGATCCGGTCGTTTGGGTCCGGGACGGCCTCTTCGAGATCACGGTCGGGATAATTCCTTTTCCAGGCAAGATATTCGCGCAGGTTCCATATATTATCGTTTATTTCCTTGATCCTTGTTTCAATGTAGTCTTGGCTGAGGCCGAAACGCGTGCACTTTTCCATGACCTGCCGCAGGCACTCCAGTTTAGCCTGGAGTTTCTCTTGCAGGTGGTTTGAATTTGCTTTTGAATTGTCATTATCTGTGGCTGCCAATAGCAATGCTTGTTGGACGCGCTGATCTAAAAAAGAGCTGAGTCTATAGTCTATATACAGGTGAAATCTTGGTTCATCGACGGCTAAAATTCTACCGGTTCGGTCCAGTATTTTGCCTCTGATGGTCTTGAGCTGCTGATACAGGCCTCTTTGGCGTTTTAGTTCGGCGATATCGTCCTGAACTCGCGAATTTGGAAGTAACTGCATTTGAAACAGACGAAGAACACAGATGAGTAAAAATAATGCACTTACGATTACGAAGATTTTGGCTCGCTTGTCGTACATTGTAAAATCAGAATTTAGAAATACGGACACCTTAACTGATTGTAACTGAGCAGTTCTCTGTTAAAACCTGCGAGTTTTACGCCCTTTTATACGCATCCACCAGGCTACTGGCAAGAAGAGAAATGGTCCGACAATGGCCGAGTAAAGCGGTTTGAAAAATAGCTCTGTATAGGTATTGGCCGCGGTTGGTTCGGCCTTCAGGAAGGTTAGAATAAATGCCAAGATAGCAGTTAGAAATCCAATAATAAAGATGGCAACTACTTGGTGAGATGTCTTTCTGATTGCCATGACACGATGCAGGTCCGCCAGAAGTGTGCCAAGCAGACCGAAGCTGATTGTCTGCGGACCCATTGTCGGACCGATGAGGTCTGCGGCGAAACCTAATGAAAAAGAGGCTATGACTACCTCTATGGGATCGTAATTTATGGCAAAAAACACAAGAAGGATTAACAGTAAATCTGGTCTTATATTTGCGGTCGTAACGGTTATTATGTCAACAAGGCTGATTTGTAGTATGGTGGCAATAAGAACAAGCACTACGAACCGTGGCCAACGCATTAATGTTTTCTCAGTTCAAAAACTTAAAAAAAGCACTGCATTGAAAGTTCACAATCATTCTCTGTATAACCAGTCCCGTTAGTTCTTGGATCTGTTTTATTTCCTCAATTCTGCTGGGGGATTTGTCACAATCACCGCAACATCTCTCAGTTGTTCCAGATTCGTGGCCGGCTCAACCGTTATGTCCCAAAGTGTTGGATTTTCCTTATCTCTTTTGCATTCGGCCACTCTTCCCACTATCATCGGCACATCCAAGAAGCCGGGTTTCTTGCAGGCATAGATAACCTGATTCTTCTGAACATTGTGCTTTACCTGAACCTGTAGTATCCGGCTGGTATTGTTGCCTGTACCCTGCATCAGTCTTTCAATGTTCAGTTTTTCTATCTTGACTGGTATTTTGCATGTCGGATCTGTAATAAGCTTGACCTTAGCTCTATAATCCGAGACCTCCGATATTATTCCGATGATACCATTGTCACTTATAACGAACTGTCCCTCGGTTAGGCCATCGTTTCTGCCGCGATTGATAATAAACTCCTCTGTAGAAGACGTAATGATATCAGCGATTACAAGATATACACCTTTAAGGCCAAGTCTGCTCCGCAATCCTGACAGCTTTCGGATTTTCTCATGTTCTTGACGTAGCTGCTCGTTGATATTGGCCAGATGATTCTGTAGCTTGTCATGTTCTCTTCGGCTGACGACCTCCGTACGCGATGGTGTGCGCATGGCAAGTGAAATGCCTCTGCCGATTCGTAGCGGCCGGCTGAAAATGTGTGCGAAGGTGAGCTGTAATCTACCTGTCAGGCTTTTAGGGGCAAACAAGAGGATGAACCCACCCAACATGAGCCAGGTGAATAGTATTCGTCTGGAGACTCTAATACGCTTCCGTGTCATAATCGTATTGCGTATATGGTATTGCGAATTGCGTTAGTTATTAGTCTGTTACGCAATACGCATCACGAGCGACGCCCGACGAATCATTACCATCCGCGCTCGTTGTGGTCCATTGTGTCCTTCCACAGCTCCAGGTTTTCCAAATAGACGCTGGTGCCGCGAGCTACACAACTTAGGGGGTCCTCAACTCGCTGCACTTTCAAGCCAGTTGCGTTAGCTAAGACAGTATCCATTCCGCGCAATAGCGATCCACCACCACAGATGTATATGCCGTTATCGATCAAATCCGCAGCCAGTTCAGGCTCGGCTTTTTCTAAAGTAGCTGTGACTGCGTCAATAATCGCGGCGATGGGGTCACGCAAAGCCTCACGAATCTCCTCACTTGTTATGACGATTTTTCTTGGAAGACCCGAAATGGTATCTCTGCCCGCAACTTCCATTGTTAATTCCTCTTCCATTGGTGCAGCAGAACCAATTTGTATCTTAACCTTTTCGGCTCGTGCCTCGCCGATAAGCAGGTTATACGTTTTCTTGAGGTGGTTAATGATACCCTCGTCCATATCGTCCCCGCCGATACGAATGGATTCGGAAGTGGCGATATCAGCCAGACTCATTATGGCCACTTCTGTGGTTCCGCCGCCAATATCGACAATCATTGAGGCCGTGGGGTCTGTGATTGGCAATCCCGCACCTATACCGGCAGCCATTGGCTCATCTACCAGGTATACTTTGCGGGCTCCAGCACGTTCGGCGCTATCTATGACAGCTCGTCGTTCAACTGCTGTTATGCCGCTCGGAACGGCAATGACCACCCGAGGTCTAACCAAACCGCCTCTACCATGTACTTTCCTGATGAAATAGCCCAGCATGGCCTCGGTGACTTCGAAGTCACTGATCACGCCGTCTTTCAAAGGTCTTATTGCTGTGATTGAGCCTGGCGTTTTGCCAAGCATTTCGCGGGCGATTAAGCCGACAGCCTCGCCGTCATTGAGAACAAGATTGGTTCCTTTGCGGACCGCAACTACGGAAGGTTCATTGAGGACAATACCTTTGTCGCGGACACAAACCAAGGTAGTGCAGGTACCGAGGTCGATACCCATATCCATACTGAACCAACCCAAGATTGTGTCCAGTAGCACTTTCGACTCCTTTCTCCAGTTCCCAAGATGAGATTGTCTGAGGGCAATCTCAATTGTATTGGGTATTTTTTATATGATAGAGCAGTTACCGCAGATATTCAAGCGGCTATGGCACCTTAAAGATTGTACCATACTGGGAGTAGCATTGGTAGGCTACGAATGCCGCCGTAGCAAGAACTACGCAGAATGCTATACCGAGGATGACCGTGTAGATATTGTCGGGAACGACTACTTTATTGCTACGGGCCTTACCATTAGGGCTCATATACCAACCTCACATAATCCGAAAGACCCCGAAAAAGACCTCATCGCGTTGTATATTGTCATAAGTTCGTGCTGACGCTATCGCCGACTCTCGGGGGTTGCTGGACGAGCTCTAAGATACCAACTGCTCTGTCAGAGTCAACGTCCAAAATCAAGATATCGCAAATAAACTTGTCGCCTCGAGTGACGTGGAATTTCATCTCATTCCTGACCCCATCCGCTGTACCTATGGATATTTCTGCCAGAGAATTCTCCAGGTCCACGGCGGTCACTAAACCTTTTAAGCCAATATCTTTGGTGACAGGCATAGCGGCGGGGGCGGGGCGGGCTATCTCTCTCCTTGGTGTGACGGGCGTGGGCGGAGCAATAACTCTGCCGTACTGTCGAAGGAGTTGGTCCAATTTCGTCTGCAGTTCGGTTTTTTCTTCAAGCATCTGTTTGTTTCTCTCTTGCAGCGTGGATATTATTGCTATTTTTTCAATCAAGGCATCAGTTGTTTCTTTGAGTTCATTGCGCTGCTTGATCTGTTCAGTTCTCACTCCGGACAGCTCTTTCTCAGCGTCCTCGAATAGCTTTGTTTGCTGTTGAGCGGTTTGGTTGGCTGCCTCTACGAGGCTTGCCATGCTAGACACTTTCTGAAGCAGCATTGCATTTTCTCGTATAAGCTTGTCAAGTTTTGCCTCTAATTCGCCAACCGTCATAGTGAGCGAGCTGATTTCCCCATTTAATTGCTCTTTCTGCCGGTCCGTCTCCTCGATTTTTTCTCTTAGTTGCCTTTGAGCGTCTTTTTCATTTTCCTTCGCGGCCCTGAAGTCGTTGTAGAGTGTATCATATTTTTGTTTGTAGTTATCAACGTTAGCAACGTAGGTTACCACTAAGCCGCAGAGAAAAACCGAAAATACCGTCAAAAGGACTATTAGGGTCTTTGTAAGAGTACTCAAACCAAGCTCCTTTCGCTAATCTGTGCACTTTTTGGCTTCTGCAACACAACCAATGAAAAACTACATGGCTCTATAAGTCCGATAAGCAACTGTGGGGGCGTAATCCCCTCAAGAGTAGCCGGATAAGAAGCCGAGCCATGACATTGGGCGCCAACTATATAATTTTACGCTTGAAGCTTGAAAAGGTCAAGTTATTTTTCCCAAATAGCCTAAATAGAATACACCCCAAAACGTGTGATATGACACCGAATGACCGTGGATTCCAAATAGCTTATTTGTTCTTGGCACACTGAAAAATGGCCTTGGCTGCAGCGATGCGCACAAATTTTGACTCATCTTCTAATAGTTTTGGCAGATGCCCTGTTAGTTTATCTGTGCCGATTTCACTTATAGCCAACGCTGTCAGAACCTTTATACGCTCTTGACCCTGAGGGTCGATGCCTGGGATTAAATTCGTCTTAAAGACTTCTTGTACCACTTCCTCGCCGGTACTGTCTCCAAGTTTGCCGAGCTGTTCGGCAGCGGCCAGGCGTACCTCCGGTACACTGTCATCCAGCATCGTTATCAGGGCGTTTTTAGCCTGCTCAGTCCCCAATGCTCCCATAGTCCTTACGCCCATCACTCTTTCATCGGCATAGACTTTTATCAACATTGCCCAGGCTCGTTCTAGTATCTGCTCATTGCCAAGCATGGCTATAGACTCTGTGGCGTTGAATACTACCTTGTCGTCTGAATTCTTATGCCGCATTGCCCACCAGAGAAACTGTAGTGCCCCTTTGTCGCCGCTTTTACCCAACAGAAAAGCTGCATTTGCTCTAACGGTTTGGTCGTCGCTTGCTATCGCGTTGCGAAAAATATTCAGGTACTCCTTTTGCCCGAGCCTGTACATAGAATAGGCAGCAGCAATTCGAATATTTTCGTTTTCGTCTTTTAGTAAGCCAATAATCTCGTCTTTTGCGAGAGAATATTTCAAATCCCCGACTGCCAAAATTGCCAAGAATTTGACTGGTACGGCTTGGTCTTGCAGCAGTTTTTGAACTTTCGGCATTAGTTTGATCTGTTTGGTCGAAGCAATGACCTCGATTGCGTTGGACCTGACCTGTGGATTGACATCAGCTAAGGCCTGCAGGATGATTTGATTAGCTTTCGGCACGAGGCTTTCAATCGAGCCTGCCTTTGGCTGCCGCGCGCCTGTCTGCAGAGCTTCCTCGCATCCTGGAACAAGGACTGCTAAGGCAGTGGCAAATACCACGCAGGAACCCAAAATCCTAACAGTTCCATCTGTTTTTATTTTGGTGACATTGCTTGGTTTTCTCATTTGGCTACCTCGATGAGTGAATTGTGAGTCTCCTGACTCTACCCGATTGTGCCAGAACCAGCACTATTATGGACACGATTAAACATGCTACACAACAGAAATCTAACCATTGTCCATGTCTGCTGAAGAATGTTACTCTTTTATCTATCGGCATTTTATCAACAAACCATCCAGCTATACCCTGTCTGTTCATAGCTTCAGTTGGGAAATCGGCACTTGCCGAGATATAACCATCGTGTATTCGCCCCAGCGAGTCGATAAGGCAGCTTATTCCCGTGTTGACGCTTCGTACAATGGCAAGTCTATTCTCAACAGACCGGAAAGCGCAGACAGCCGCGTGCTGGGTGAGCTCTGTGCTTGGCAGGACTTTTCCGTCTTTGAACCGTACGAACCAGCCGTCGTTGCTTATGTTCACCAGCCAGTGAATTCTTTTTCGCCCCTGCTCATCCATAGCGAATCTTCTGGTCATGGCCGGGATGGTATCTTCATAGCAAATAATTACGCCGAATTTGTAGGTATTCGGCTGCACAGATTGCCTTGTGGTTATTTCGAATATCGTATATTCGCTGCCTGCGCCGAGGGAATAGTCATAGTTGTAGGGTGTGCATTTCATCAAAAAATTGTATAGAGGTCTGAAGGTATTGCGAAAAGGCAGATACTCGCCGAACAATACGAGGTGAATTTTATCGTATCGTTTATTGTACTGTTGGCCGGCGGGGGTGTAGAGGAAAGCGGAGTTATGCTCTACAAGAGAGATGTCCCAATAGCTTTCCGGCTGAATGTTTGCTCCATAGCTGCCGACGAGCACGTAGGCTGTTTCCCTTGAATGTTCACGCAGCGCTTTGTCGAAGACTTCGTAGTTCTCGGTAGGGGACAGGAATGGCCAAACGTCTGGATTGAGAGTTGCCTGGACCATAGTCTCAGGCCAGATGATCAGTTCGGCGCCGGCTTCTGCTGCGGCTTTGCTACTCAGCATAAGGTCGTCAAATATCTCTCTATCTGCCTGAAAGGTTCTTTTGACTGATTGCGGTACATTTGACTGCAATGATGCAACTAATGGACCGGTCTCAATGAATTTATCTGATTGTTCTATTCTCCATCGCCCGTAAACAAAAGTAGCAACCACCGCTATGCCCACCAGTCCTGTTTTAATAAGATTGCTAATTTTGAAAATATTTTTGAAGCGTTGAGCATCAAGTATCAATTCTGCGAGCAGTCCATTCACCATTGCTATCAGGAATGAGACTCCAGCAGCGCCAAATATGTCAGCTATCTGGATGATTGTGGTATTCTGGAACTGGCTATGTGCGAGGAATCGCCAGAAGAATCCGCCCAGAAAAACGCCCTGTAGTCTTTCTGTTCCGACGACCAAAACGGGTACAGCTAAAAAAAGTGGAATCTTTTTTACTATACAGTAACGGATAGTAAGTGCAAGGATGGGCCAGAGTAACGCCGTGTAGACGCAAAAGGCAGCCCAGCCTAGGACTGTTATAGGAAAAACCCAGTAGAGATTTCCCAGCCAGTAAAGAAGTGAGACTGTGTAGGCTATAATTGCAAGACGCTTGGGCTTTGTTTGTGGCGAACAGGCAAGAATAAACGGCACGAACGATACCCATGCTAAGGGCCACCAGTTTACCGGCGGCTGAATCACCGTCAGCATCAGCGCCGTAAAAGCCAGTGATAGCGCTGACTTTACTGCCTCACCTCCTTCAAGTACTTTGGCATTTTTAAACTTTTTCACCGTCTGATACGAGGTAGATTACCAGCTTTACGCATCTTAAGCAGTTGGTCTGCAACTTCTTTTGAGGTAAAGGACTTAGCAGGGCTGAATTTTGTATTGAACCAATCGGTAAAATTTTGCAGGACAGTTTGGTCTTTTACTATCTGATCGCTTGGTACGTTGAATTGTTTGTAATGTAACTTCAATTTCTCTCTTTCGTCATTTTGCCACTTTCCCATAACGGAACCTCCGCATGCTTCTTTTGCGATGTTGCCAATATTGGATGACCGCGCAGTGGGCCGAGTTTGGCACTTTTTCTCATTTGGATCAAGTGTCTTTTAATTTGAACCGGCTGAAGAGGATTTTGTGACGCTCCGATTCTTTTGTTGAATTTATCCGTGAACAAACTCAATAGCCCTGCGTCTTCTTGAAGTTGTTCAGTGGTAATCTTGTTTTCGTGATAAAGCCATTTAAGCTCTTGCTCCATCTGCTTGGTCCATTTTTGCTCGGCTTCACCTTCCACTCCCAAATTCTTAGTCTTTTGAATCCGTTCACGAGATTCCTTGGCGTATTCGATCGAAAGCTCTGTTCCCGTAAATTTCCTGTCAAGCTTTGCAGCCGCGACGGCGGTCGTTCCTGAACCGCTGAAAGGATCCAAGACCCAATCACCTTCTTTGGAGCTTACTCGTATGACTCGTGCAAGAAGACTTTCGGGCATTTGACAGGGGAAATCCATACGCTCATTGAAGGTTCCGCACACTCTGGGATACTCATCCCAGACGTCATCGGGCATTTTACCTTCGGGGTTCGCTCGCTTATCTCGATATTTTTTCTGCCTATCGGAGATTATGCGTACAACATCATCGTTGAAGACAAAGTTCTTTCTATCCTTCACAAAATAAAGAATATGTGTGTGAGCGCGGGCGAATTTGTTTTTCATCTGCTGACCGAAGGTGTAATGCCAAATTATCCAGTTGCGCATGAAAAGGCCAAGTTCGTCTGCTATGATTTTCATATTCGCAGAATATTCATCGCCTATAGCTATATAGAAAGAGCCGTGCGGCTTCAAGACATGTTTGCAGACGCTCATCCACTGTTTTGTCCAGGCGATGTAGTTTTTACTTTTAATTTTATCATAGTACTTGTCGTACTTGTAGCCGATGTTAAATGGTGGGTCGGCAAAGATAAGGTCAGCGAACGGCTCTTCGACCTTGCTCAATATCTCTATGCAGTCACCACAAATTATCTGGTCCCTTAGGGACTGGTTGAGGAACTTTTGCATATCGATATTCTATTGCACAATCTTGGCTCTGCAAGATATAATTGGATGGGGCGGAGAGATAGAAAAGGGCAAGGCGTTTAATCCAGTTGTGGCTTGATTACTTTTTGTTCTTTGAATACCTTGCCGGTCAGGTAGTCGGTGAACGTGACCTTTACAGTCAACGACTCCGTAAACTCGTGGGCTTTGTCACTTACATCGAAGGTCAGTCTGTAGTTGAGGGTAATCAACGTAGCAAACCAGAGTTTCTTTAGTTCGCTTGGCTCAACCTTCCATCTGCCAAGTAAAGCCTCGCTCGCCTTGGGTGAATTCAGATCCCAGAGCTGCACATCAACAGCTCCACATGCCTTTATTATGTCACCATCCTCGTCTATCGGCTGAATATAGACGATCAGTTTTTCTTTTTTGCCGTCTTTGTCTTTATCATAAAAGTTAGTATAGCCGGTAATCTTGATTCTTTGGAGATTGTAGAGATTTTCGAGCTTATCCTTTGGTAAGCCGGACAATACCTCTATTTGCTCTTTTAGTTGTTCGTTTTCAGCTTTGTATTGCTTGATCTCGTCTCTTAGACGTGTTGTTTCCTGCCTAAGGCTTACGACTTGTTCTGCAAACCCTGTTTTTTGTCGATCGGCACTTTCACAACCTGCACCAATTGTTAGCATAATACCTACCAACATGGTGAGTAGTGCGTTAAGTCTTATGCTTATGTTTACCTTTTCACTCTTCATTTTCCTCACTGCTTTTATTATGCTCTTTGATGATTTCGGGAGCCTTTTGCAGTATTTTATCAGCCAGCCCGTAGTCAATTGCCTCTTGTGAATCAAGCCATAGATTTCGGTCACAGTCCTTTTCGATCTTTTCGGGGCTTTGACCCGTATGTTTGGCCAGTATGGCATAAAGCCTGCTGCGCAGCCGCAGTATCTCTTGTGCTTCGATATCAAGATCGGTGGCGGGGCCCTGAAGCACGCCGGGTATCAAAGGCTGGTGTAGGAGAATTCTGTTGTTCGCTAAGAGAAAACGTTTGTCCGATCTGCCGCCGGCCAATAGTAGTGCTGCCATACTCGCTGCCTGTCCAACACAATACGTTGCAACGTTACAACGCAAGAATTGCATCGTGTCATAGACCGCGAGTCCAGCGGTGATGGAGCCGCCCGGCGAGTTTATGTAGAAATGGATATCCGTTTTGTTGTCTTCGTTGCTCAAGAAAAGCATCTGGGCGATAATCAAATTGGCGGAAGCATCATCGATCCCTCCACCGAGAAAGACTATTCGGTCTTTGAGCAGCCTCGAATAGATATCGTACGCACGTTCGGTTCTACCGCTTTTTTCGATTACAATTGGCACCAAATTCTGATTTACACTCATATCTCTAATTCCGTAGATCGTGTTGCGATTACTTTTTATTGCTTTCCTTTTTATCTTTTTTCTCTTTGTCTTCTTCGTGCAGTACCTCATCAATCAAGCCGTATTCTTTTGCTTCTTCAGCGGTCATATATCGGTCTCTTTCGGTCTCCTCAGTGATCTTTTCGATTGACTGGCCGGTATGTTTAGCGAGTATCTGATTTATCATATCTTTGGCCTTGAGGATTTCTTTTGCCTGTATTTTGATGTCTGCTGCTTGGCCGCTGACACCGCCCCATGGCTGATGAAGCATGACTTTTGCGTGGGGAAGGGCGAATCGGCTACCCTTCGTGCCGGCAGCGAGTATTAGCGCGGCTCCCGATTGCGCTCGACCAATGCAATACGTTGCTACGGGAGAGCCGACAAAGCGGATTGTATCATAAACAGCCATCGTGTCGTCGACACTACCGCCGGGAGAATTGATGTAGAGGCTGATTTCACTGTTGCGCTTGAGATTGTCAAGATACAGCATTTTCATAATTACCTCAGCGGCTCGGGCGTAAGAAATCTCACCGATGAGAAAAACGATACGGTTTTCCAGCAGCATATCGTCCAGACTCATCTGGCGATAGCGCTGATAGGGACCATATTGATTATAAATCTCCAGATTATTCATGGCCTTTTTCATGGGATGTTCTATAGACATCTATGTTTTCCTTCTCATAAAACCTGATTGTTGTCAATCGTTTTCCTTAGCCGATTTCTTGGAGGTTTTTCTGGTCCTTGTGGCTCTCTTGGATGGTTTTTTCTCCGTTATTTGGGCTGACTCAAGCAATTTGCTGATGCACTTTGTCTGGCGAATTTCTAATTTAAACTGCGCCAGAGACCCATCTCGCTGCATCTCCTCTCTCATTCTCTCCGGACGTTGTTCTCGCTGAATGGCTAACTGCGCAATATGGCCGTTCAACTCTTCTTCGTTCACTTCAATCTCAAGTTTTTCCGCTATTTTATCCATTATGAAGAATGTTTTTAGCTGCTGTTTTGCGTGTTCTTCACTGCTTGCTCGAAGCTGTTCCATCTGTTCGTCAATCTGCTCATGCGGCAGGCCTCTGGACAACAAGTTAACGTACTGTCTTTTAAGAACTGTTGTCGCTTGCTCTGCCACTATGTCCAAAGGCAGGTCAAAGCTGGTATTGTCGAGTAGGTACTTGTATATCTGCTCAGCCATCTCGGTTCGCGCTTGGTTCTCCAAGCGGTGCTGCAACATATCGTGAACCTTCTGCCGCAGTTCCTCTTTGGTTTTCACGTCGAATCTCAGCAGGAAGTTCTCATCGAGTTCAGCAGGTTTGAGCCATTTTATGTCTTTGATTGAGATCTCGATTTCGACCTTCTTGCCGCGATAATCTTCTCTGAAATATGTCTTTGGCACTTCGACAGATGTATTCCTCGTGTCTCCGGTTTTGGCACCGATTAGCAATTCATCGAGCTTCTCGACAGGGATCGCTCCGATAAATCCGTTTTTTCTTACATACATCTCGATGTTGTTAAGTTTTTCTTCTTCTTCCACACCCTCAATTCTGAGGATAGCATCGCCGATGATTTGGTCCTCAAGTTCAACGTCTCCCTTCTCACGTGGCGTCCATACTCCCGACCATTTTCGCAACTGGTCAACTTCTTTGTCGACCTGTTCGTTTGTTACTTCAAGTTTTGTCCGCGTTACGGGTATGCCCTCAAGGGGCGGCAAATCAAATTCTGGACGCACTTCGATCTCGAAATCAAACTTAAAAGGTCCTTCGGCGGGCAGCTCTATTTTTTCAAAATCGATGTCCGGCTCTCCAAGTATATCCAGTTCGTTGTCCTTGATAGCAGCTTCGCTCGCCTCTGCCAGCAGTTTCAATTTGATTTGCTCGGTCGTTTCTTTGCCGAATCTTTTTTCCAGAAGTCGCCGAGGTGCCCGACCTTTCCTGAAGCCCGGCACTATAGCCTCTTTACGAAGATTTTCATATTGCTCGTCCGTAGCGCTTCTTATAGCCTCTTCAGGAATTTCTACGGCGACCTTTTTCTTGCAGGGACCTGCTGGTTCAATTGTCACGGTGTTTTTTGGAATTGTTGATTGTTGTTCTTCATCCATCTTGGCGCTCCTGCAGGTTTCTATTTGTCGTGATAAATAAAAAAGGCATCAGCCCGCATTTTTGCTTCGCTTGCCTCTGCGTCTCTCGTCGCAAAACAAGGCAGCAGGCAAAAGCGAGGCAGCAGGCTTAGCCAGGTCTTGGTATTTTTCGCCTGGTACCATCTCTGGCACGAGACTTTGGCGTACCGACGACCCACGCCTGACTACACTTAGCCGGTAACTCGCCGACACTATGAAGGGTTTCGCAACGCTAAAAGCGTTTCTGCTGGAAACCATCCTTGGTACGACTTCCGAAAGCGGGCGATGAGATTTGAACTCACGACATTCACGTTGGCAACGTGACGCTCTACCACTGAGCTACGCCCGCGTAATGCGTATCTCGTCGTTCGTATCTCGTATCTCGTTTTTGGCTTCGCGATTAACGCGATACGATTAGATAATTATATGGGCTGATATTGACCATGCAAGGGGATTTTTTTCGCAAAATTCTGGCCTCTATGACAACAATTTTTTCGACCATGTTGCTCGGAATTGACGCTTGGCCGGCTGTGTGCTATACTTGAAGCGGTTAAACAAGCGGTTTGCGGACCAATCGCGGAGCAGCATTATGAAAAAGGTTTTTATCAGCTACAGCCATAAGGATAAGGACTGGGTTCGTGATTGGCTACTGCCAAGACTTGAAAAGGAGGAACTTCAAACACACATTGATTTCAGGGATTTTGAAATCGGAGTGCCCAGTGTTGTTAATATGGAGCGGGCAGTTGAACAGTGTGCAAAGACGATTCTTGTTTTCACTCCTGACTGGGTCAAAAGCGAGTGGTGTAATTTCGAAGGGATAATGCTACAGACCGAGGATCCTATTGGCTTGAAGAAGAAAATATTGCCGTTGATGCTGGATCACTGCGTCCTACCGCCACGCCTGAAAATCTTTACTTATGCGGATTTCCAGGACGAGAATAACTGGGGCTTCCAGTTTGAGAGACTGCTCAAACAGATTAAAAAGGATTTCGCGGAAGTTGAAGAGCCAGCAGTCAAATTTCCGGCTCTTGCTGATAAGAGTATCAATATTGCTGGACTGCCGCAAACAGGGTATGACCTTTTCGGACGGCAAAAGGAGCTAAAAATACTTAATGAAGCGTGGGAATCTGCTGAAACTAACGTTCTGAGTTTTGTGGCTTGTGGCGGCGTTGGCAAAAGCACGCTGGTCAATAAATGGCTGGAAAAGATGAGGTGGGACAATTACCGCGGTGCGGAGAAGGTATTCGGCTGGTCATTCTATAGTCAAGGGACGAAGGAGCGTGTGACTTCTGCGGATAAGTTCATTTCCGATGCATTAGTTTGGTTTGACGATCCGGATCCGAAAAAGGGTTCTCCGTGGGATAAGGGCCAGCGTTTGGCAGATTTAATTCGCAAGAAAAAGACACTGCTGATTCTTGATGGCTTAGAGCCGTTACAATCTGCACATGATTTTGAGAAAGGAAAGATAAAAGACCCGGCCTTGTCGATACTCGTGACTCAACTTGCGCGCAAGAATAACGGCCTATGTGTTATTACCACCAGAGAGAAGGTGCCAGAGTTGGATCGTTTTGAAAAAACCACATTGCAACCAAATCTGGACCAGATTTCCAAAGAAGCAGGGCGGGCTTTGCTGAGAGTGGGAGGAGTTCAAGGAACCGATAAGCAATTAGAAGCAGCGAGTGAACAGTTTGGCAACCACGCGCTGGCCATTAATCTGTTGGCGAGCTTTCTACATGAGATCAAAGGTCATCATATTAAACACGCTTCAAAGATACCTGATTTAGATATACCAGAAAAACAGGGCAAGCATCCCCGGCGGGTAATAAAGGCATTTGAGAAACGATTTGGCGAAGGCCCGGAAGTCCAGCTATTGCGAATATTTGGGCTTTTTGATCGGCCGGTCGAGATGGATGCCATTAAGGCGGTGTATGATGGGCCTGCTATCAAAGGACTAACGGACAAATTAGTTGATTTGACCGAAGCACAATGGCAGAAACTTTTTGAAGAAATGAGAGAATATAAACTTTTAGCTAAGAAAAGTACACATAGGCCTGACATCGTGGATTGTCATCCATTGGTGCGGGAGCATTTTGGCGAAAAACTCCAAAAAGGCAAGCCAAAGGCTTGGAAAGAAGCGCACGGCAGGCTCTATGAATATTATAAGAGCCTTCCTGAGAAACTGTACGGCAAGTTCCTGCCGGATACATTAGAGGAGATGGAACCGTTGTTTGCAGCGGTGTCGCATGGGTGCCAGGCAGGATTCTATAATGAAGCAGGCAATGATATTTATTGGAAACGAATCAAAAGAAGAGATGAAAATTATCTTACATCTGAGCTCGGGGCATTCGGAGTAGATTTAGCTGTTTTATCTAATTTATTCGAAGTTCCTTGGAGTAAACCTGCAGAAGATTTGTATCCAGATAGAAAAGCTGTAGTTTTAGGCTGGGCGGGTTTACTTCTGCGGGCGTTAGGACGGTTGACCGAGGCGGCACAACCTATGCAAGCAGGATTAGAGCTTCGCATTAAACAAAAAGTTTGGGAAAGTGCTGCTATAAATGCAGGCAATCTCAGCGAACTGTATCTGGCACTGGGTGAAATGAAAAAGGCCGTGGATTACGCACGAGAGAGTGTTAAGTACGCGGATAAAAGCAAGGACCACTTTCAGATCTTCAGCAAGAGGACTACCGATGCCGACGCGCGCCATCAAGCGGGAAAAGTGCGCGAGGCGAAGAAACTCTTTCAAGAAGCCGAGAACATACAGAAGGAAAAATGGCCGGAGTATCATTACCTTTATTCTCTGCAAGGCTTTCAGTTCTGCGATCTGCTTTTAAGTTTCGGCCAATATAAAGAGGTGCAAAAAAGGGCCAGCGAGACAATTAAAATCGCTGTGCGAAGCAACCGGCTCCTTGACATGGCCTTGGACAATCTTTCATTGGGCCGGGCGTATTTGATCGAGGCTGTTTTGGAGAAGACCGACTTCACAAAGGCGGCGGATTTTCTCAATCAGGCCGTTGATGGCCTGCGGGAAGCAGGAACGCAGCATCACATTCCTAAGGGTTTGTTAGCACGGGCGGAGCTTCACCGTTATCAGCGAAGCTGGGAAAAGGCATGGCGGGACCTGGAAGAGGCGAAAGAAATCGCTGAGCGGGACCAGATGAATTTATATTTAGCCGATTATCATTTAGAGGCAGCTCGGCTGTGCCTAGCTGAAGGCAAGAGAATCAAAGATGCACGAGAATATTTAGAAGATGCGAGAGAAAGAATAGGCAAAATGGAGTATCATCGGCGCGACCCGGAAGTACTGTTAATCCAGGCGGAGCTTGAGCTCGCCGAAGGCAAAAAACCAGCTGCAAAAAAGACACTCAAAGCCGCCGAAAGGCGGATAAACGAAATGGGCTGTCACCGCTGGGATATAGAAGTAGAAAGACTGCAGAGCAAACTTAAATGACTTTTCTTCGTGATTAAAAATATCATCGCGCAGCGATACCAAAAATAATCATTTATCACTAATCAATAATCATTTCGGAAGCCGCTAACCTTTACTATAAAACGAGTTGATTTTTGCTTGTAACATACACCGTTTCTGGTATAATTACGCCAATTGGGGGAGGCCCCGGAAACGGGATTGCGGATAACTTGCTGCGATGGAGCTTAAGTGTAGGCGAGCTGCTAACAATGAACAATAAATCAAACACAAATAAACCAATACGAAACATTCACTCATTCGCATATTTACTCATTAACGCATTAACTCTTTGGTCAATTTTTGACCAAAGTATGCAAAACAAACCCAATTTCCGAAAAGACAAAATAAACGCAAGTTCTGTTATAGCAAAGATTTATGTTCAATAAACTATTGGCAATGCATAAAAAAACAAACCCAATTTATGCCCAAGGTATCAAAGCCAATAAAACGCCTTTGCTTGTTTTGGCACTGCTCGCGTCGATTGTAATTATTTTTGCCGTCAAAAGCACAACAGAACCTGAGCCTATATCTGCTGCTCAAGTCGAAGAGGCCGAGGCTAATCAAATACCAGCCGATCCGAACCAACAGCCTAAGCAGGAGCCGAAAGATCCAAACGACAAAAGGCTATTGCGTCCCGTCCATAAGCACCCGGCTTTTGCCGAGCGTATCGAGGATCGGGCATATATGGTTGCCAACCAAATCCAGGCACGGGATGTAACTGATCCCAATGTTCTAAAAGCCATGCGGACGGTGCCGCGTCACGCATTTATTCCAGCGCGAAGGCAGGCCCTTGCTTATCTTGATCATCCGCTACCCATAGGCGAGGGACAAACTATCAGCCAGCCGTATATTGTGGCCTTTATGACCGAAGCACTGAAGCTCGACCCTAACTCAAAAGTGTTGGAGATCGGCACCGGCTCAGGCTATCAGGCAGCGGTTTGTGCCGAGATCGCGCGGGAGGTTTACACGATCGAGATAGTCGAAGCCCTTGCAAAAAGCGCCAAAGAGTGCCTGAAAAAGCTCGGCTACCCGAATGTTTTTGTCAGGGCGGGCGATGGATATTTCGGCTGGCCTGAAAAAGCTCCGTTTGATGCGATAATCGGCACCGCTGCGGCTGGGCGAATTCCTCCGCCGCTAATTGAGCAGCTAAAGCCCGGCGGCAGAATGATACTGCCAGTCGAAGGTAGCTCCGGCTTTCAGTATTTGGTGTTGATTATCAAGGATGAAAAGGGCAACTTGCACGAGAAGAAAGTTATGCCGGTCCGCTTTGTTCCCATGACCGGCGAGGTACAGAAACCCGAAGATGATTCGAAGAAATGAGGCAAGACCTGGACCTTAGCAGGTTAGATGGAAAGCCGCCGCCACATTTTCGCTTGCTTCTGATAGCTCGTTGAATCGCTCAACGGCTTGTGCGGTCTTGAGTGCCTCCACCCGGATACCACGTTCCCCCAAAGTTTGGCGTGTTGCATCGGGCACCTTCATAATCCCCGATGTACCGCAGCCGATGATGAGAACCACAGGTTTAGCTGTAAAAATTTCCTGCACGTCATCGATTGATAGTAGGTGACCTTCTTTTCTCCACCAGTTACTCTGGACGCCATCACCGACAATCAGACAGTCACTGTTGTACGTTACTCCATCAACAACAATTTTACCAAATTGATATGAATCGATATGCATATCTATCGTTCCCGTTTCGCAGAAAATATTCTGGACTTCATAAGTCGGTAATATTCGAGCAGGTCATCTTATAAAAAAATCTCTGCAAAGAACTTATACCAATTGAGAATAATTAATGTGCTTATTCGTGTCATTTCGAGCGAGCCGTAGGCGAGTCGAGAAATCTATTTGAACAGATTTCTCCACTACGGGCCACTCTGTGGCCCTTCGGTCGAAATGACGTAAGCGCATATTTTAATCACAGTTGGTGTTACTGGCTCATTTTCAATAAATTATATATAATTATCCCGTAGTCCTTAAAAGATGCAAGCCTTCTTAGATGTTGTACCTGCTCGATAGTAACACGGCTACCAAGGTCAAATGTTGAAAAATAGGCCTTCCGGCCAAGAGGACAGAAAATTATGATACCTTCAAAAAGAAACTCACCCCAAAAGTCGCATTGTAATTCGTCTGGCTTGGCTCATCGAAAAGCTGCCCACGGCGGCACAATAATCAATACAATCACCCTTGTAATCTTTCTCGGGCTTATCGGCTTTGGTGTTTGGTGGATCATCAAAAGCTTTGGCCAAGCAGGCCAGCAATATACTGACGCAATGATACAAACAAAACACAAAGCTATGATTATCAGTTGCCAGAGCAATATGCAGGCTATCTGGCAGAACCTGCAGATATATGTTGTCAGCAATGGAAGTTTCCCTCGCTCGCAGCAGGAATTTGTGCAATGGGGTGGAAACCCACGATTATTTCATTGCCCAGATCCGAATGGACCGGAATACGTCTATATACCCGGCCAAAACCAGGATACGTCACCCGACAATATTTTGGTATATGAGCCTGAGCCTGTTCACGATGGCCGCTGCAACGTCCTGCGCTTGGGCGGCCAAATTGAATTGCTCACCCCTCAAGAACTTCAAGCCGCTTTGGCTCAAACAATAGATAGACTCAAACAGCGTAGATAGACAAAGACTCTTACCTATTCTTGATGTTAACGCCTCATCGGTCATTTTTCCGAAATTCTCCCACGCGGCGTGACACTGCATCCCTTTCGGATTGCCGTACAAAGTTACCCCACATCAATACCAGCGGCCCACATATTTCTATTCTCATTTTTGTATTCATCGATATTTACATTAAATACTTAATGCAAAGTCCACGGGCCGCATTTAAAAAGTCTTATGAAGCGAAGGCTTTAATCATCTTAAAGCCATATAGAATTTGCTAAAACAGAACCTACGACTGACACAATTACTCCTGGAACCCATGTATTTTTTAAGGATTCATAAAGTCTGGAGATAACACTTTTATCAGGTGACGGTTCTTTAAGTTGTTGAATTATTTGATTTATTGTTTGAAGAAGTGCATTGAATTGATCACTCATTGCTTTATTGGCGCGTTTTTGGGATATTTCTATCTGTGATCCATCCGCTGATACAACCTGCCCAATTGTTGTTGAACCTGCGCTGCCACCAGATGCAGTTATGTTAAGACCTGTCCCGCCATACGAACTAATTCTTTGCCCAGTTACATTAACCGTGATATGAAATTGGTTTGGGTTTTCTTTAATTGCTTTGCTAAGTGATTCCAAAATATTAATGGCTTCTCTAATTTTCATTTCTTCTTTTTCCTTTCTTCCCGGTTATTTCCTGAAGAGATCACTGACGGCCTTTAGACCGGCCCTTTTCAACAGCATGTTAGAGTTTTCATCACTATACATTTGATTACTGTGCGATTTGATGAAAATATTATTACCGAGTTAAGGATCCTGAATCCAGGGCCCTTACCGGAGGGTGTGGGATTCGAACCCACGGATGGAATAATCCATCTTCGGATTATAAATCCGACGCCTTAAGCCACTCGGCCAACCCTAGCGAAACTTTGATTTACCAAGGAAATGCTAGGAGCGGCTAAATGACTCAATAGTGAACCAATTAATTGCTCAACGGATTCACACTTATTAATATCGATCAAATTTCCACACAATATAACACAACATTCACTTGAAAGTTAATCGCGGGCGGACGAATCAGAAGCTCGGGGCAAGGAGATCGGAACTGAAAACTTAATACGGCTGACAACCATGTTTGTTTCGGATGTATGTTTCTGAGCACCGATCGCCAAAGGAGCAATAAAAATTCCTGCACCGCCCTTAGATTGACCAGACTCAGTTATTGTTACTGCAACATCAAATTCTACTACCCGGACTGGAGTCTTTGTTTCACGGTCGATAATCAATCCAGAAGGGTCGGAACGGCCTGTAACGATCCATGGATTTACTTGGAAACCAAGTTTTATACCCCTACCCATTGTCAAGACACAAAACAGGCTTACTTAAGGTGGATCCGTCACCGTGTATTAAAGCAGTTGGCACAGAGGGAG
>Ga0307427_1000094_pt1 | contig 74692 bp, 63 predicted proteins | sample SalMarWE160190MG_FD_202162 | JGI IMG/M metagenome (GOLD analysis project Ga0307427, IMG submission 202162) | Salt marsh sediment microbial communities from the Plum Island Ecosystem LTER, Massachusetts, United States - WE1603-190 | ecosystem: Environmental > Aquatic > Marine > Intertidal zone >...
GTTTTTGATTTGTTTGATATCCATATCGATTTTCCTTACAAATGTCATATTTGTAAGGAGTTATCGACATAGAGACCTTTATTTCTTGAGCTTAATTCGCGCTGTAGTACTAGTATCGAATTTTTATTGATAACTAAGCTGTTGCGATTTCCTCTCCGGTCTCTTTGCGTCTTTCTTCTAATTCGGCCCCGATTTTTTCAATGCGTTTATCATTTAATGGATATATAAGTAATAATATAATTGACAAAACACCAACTCCGGCAGGAATCAGGCTGAACAGCAGGATTAAACCCCTCAGGCTCTCTTGGGATTGGGCCTGATTTGCTTGAAATCCGACTTGAGACATCAGCGTAAGAGCGACATAAGCGCCGAAGGCCCATCCGATTTTCTGCGACATAGTCGAAGCGGAAAAGATTAAACCCGTCGCCCTGCGTCCTCGCTTCCACTCAGCATAATCAGCGGTGTCTGCATACATCGCCCAGAGCAGAACACTTAGAGGTCCTCCGGTCATCGAGCCGGTGATTTGGAGGACAAAAATCAAGGCGATTTGTTCGGCACTCAGGAAATAAACAGCAGCCGTACTTGCAATTGCAATAATGAAAAAAGTAACGAAAAGTTTCTTCTTGCCGAATAATTTCGCCAGGCTGGGCACTAACAGCACACCAACAAGCGCTGAAATTTGCCCGATTGTGTTGTATGCTGACACCAATGTTTCAAAACTATAAATTTTGGTTTCTATAAACGGCAAAGAAAGTTCCAGCGGTCTTATAACATATTTAAAGTAATGTGTTGTAACACTAGCCTTCACAGCAACGAAAAGAATAAATGTAATCGTTGTCGCCAGAAGAATGAGCCAGGGTCCATTGGTGATTAGTTCAAATAAATCCTTTTTAACAGATGATTTTTGTGTCTTGGGTGGCTGGACACGTTCCCGGGTTCCCTTAAAAGTAATCAAAAAGAAAATGACAGCAGCAATCCCGTAGACTACAAAAGATAGTTGCCAGCCGCGAGCATCATTGCCCCCGCCAAATGCTTTCACCATCGGCAGCAAGGTGGCGGAAACGATAATACCTGCGGTAAATGCGAAGATAAACTTTACAGAACAGAGGGTAGTGCGTTCCTTTGAATCCGCTGACATAACACCGAACAACGCTGTATAGGGAATGTTGATGGCTGTATACAACATCATAATGGCAATAAACGTAACATAAGCCCAAACAAGTTTTCCTGTTAGCCCAAAGTTAGGAACAGTAAAGGTAAACACACCGACAATTGCGAATGGTACACAAAGCCAAAGTAAATAGGGTCGAAATTTCCCCCAACGAGTTTTTGTGCGGTCGGCGATGATTCCCATCAAAGGGTCATTGATACCATCCCAAATTCGACTTATGAGAAACATGGTAGCCGCAGCCGCAGCCGGGATGATAAACACGTCTGTGTAGAAATAGGTAAAATACAGCATGAAGGTCTGCCAGTAAAGCACTGAAGCAAGGTCTCCAAAACCGTATGAGATTTTTTCCTTAATAGATAGTTTTTGGACTTCGTTACTCATAATACATTCCTGAAATTGTGTATTTGATTAAAGTTTTTTCGACCGGCAAATAACTGCGAAAACGAGCCAATTAAAATCATCTGGAGTGTTCAAAAATTCATTCACTCGTCCGTATTTGCTGGGTAATGCTAATCGCAACAGGGCCTTATTGCAATCTTTTTGGCAGTAATTATCTGCATAGTAAAGTCTGAGAAGTTCAGGCGTGTTAATTTATGTGAAACTCTCTCCGAGCATGGAAAAGGGGTGGATCACGTAATAGATTTTCTGTAAATCTCGTTTGCCAGTATCATGGCTCCTTCTGAGGCAGCCTCAGGCTGCGAGTGGTAAAATCGACAATCCGAGGTCCCGTTAGCTTTGAGACGTTATTCTTGTGCAAACTTTCATCAACCAGGAAGAATTGGGCTGTAGTGTAATTCTACCTACAGTTATAAGAAATTTTCTGAAAAATCAAATTTTTTATTTGATTTTACATAGTATGTATAGCATAATATGCTAAACAAGACAAATTAAGATTCTGCAAATAGGAGGTTTCTATGAAGTTTGAAAGCCAGCTTCTAAAAGGCATCGCGCCGGTAGTTGTCCTGGAAATACTATCTCGTGGGCCAATGTATGGCTACGAGTTGAGCGAGGCCGTCGAAAAGCGGAGCGGCGAGATTCTTACACTTGGCAAAGGTACGTTGTATCCGCTGCTTTATAACCTTGAAGCCAAAAAGCTCATAAAAGGCAGGTGGCAGGAGGCCGACACCGGCCGCAAGAGGCGATACTATTCGATCACTAGTAAGGGTAAAGCCGAGCTTGCCAAACAGAAAGAGCAACTCAAAGAACTCGCAGCAGGTCTGGATTTGGTTTTCGGCGGCGCACTCATGACTGCCTAAAGGAATTGGTGACCGGAGAGCCGCACTGTGAGGTAATGGACAAGTGCTGGAGGCATGATTGTGAAAGATAAAGAAAAACCAAAAATATTTGAGGGCCTACCTGATTGTGCCAGCCAATTCATCAGGCAGCTAATCAGGAAGATGCGGTATCGTAAGAAAGTTCGACGCGATGTACAGGCCGAGCTGATTGCGCATTTCCAAGATGAGTTAAAAGATACTAAAACTGCGGAAGAGAAAGAGCAAAAGGCTCAGAAGTTAATCTCGGAGTTCGGCGACTTAAAGCTGCTTGCAGTTTTTATGCGTCGCGCCAAAAAACGCTGCCGACCACTCTGGCTAAAAGCGATTGCAAAGTCACTTCAGGCTACCAGTGTATTGGCTGTTTGTCTTATTCTTTACATTATTTGGTTCTTATCAGGTGAGCCGAATATCACTATCGATTACATTGCTGAGCTTAATCAGTTAGTTCGTCCTGCTGCTGACAAGTCTCTAAATGCTGCGCCTTTTTACAAAAAAGCAACGGAAATGTTTAAAGAAGCTCCAGACGATATCTCCTATCCTTTAGGCTCAAGATATGATGAAGTTAATGACAAAGAAAAGCAACTTATAAGAAAATGGCTGGCTGATAATGCAGAAATGTTTGAGCTGATTATTGCGGCTTCAGAGAAACCTTATTATTGGCATAACTATGTCACTAAGCAAGGCACCGGTAAAATGATTTCATCTATTGATCCCTCTCTTTCCAAGTTTCGCAGACTGGCTTTTACTTTGCGCTGGCGAGTTTGGTTAGCTATTGAAGATGGCCGATATGAGCAAGCTCTAAGCAATATAAAGGCACTCTATCGTTTAGGCCAGCATCTTAGAGGAGATAAAATCTTAGTCGAACAGATTGTAGGAATAGCAATTGAAGCGTTGGCTATTAAAACGCTCCGTGGCATTCTTAATGAGCACGAGATAAACTCGGCCATACTAGCTAAGCTACAGAAAGACCTTGAAGAAACAGTAGTTAATGAAGATTTTACAATAAGTTTAAAGGCGGAAAGGCTATCAACATACGATCAAATCCAGCGTACCTTTACAGATGGACTCGGCAGAGGTCATATAATACCCAAACGTATTGAACAGCTTGCCGAGATGATGTCAATTCCACCGGGACCATCAAGCGACGATAGTAGATACTACCCTGATGATTACAAACATAATTGGTTATCGATACTGTTGTCAATTATCCGTATGGAGGCCAGTAAGCTTGGTGGCCATATTTATGATGCCGGAGTCTTTATTAAAGATTGGAGCTATATGCTGTTCTTATATCCGGACAAGCAAGAAACTCGAAAAGCAGCAGAGGAATTTTACGACTATTGGGAGATCGCTAAAATTAAGACTCCTGTTGAGGTTAAAGCAGAACAGACAGACATCGAAGAACACGCTCTGGAAATTATAAAGGGCAACATGTTCTTAGAAATCCTTAGACCCGGTCTTGATAGAATATCTTTGCAGACACATCTATCAAAAGCAAGGGTTGAAGCTGTGATAACAATAATTGCGTTATTAAGGTATTACCAGGACGTAGGGCATTACCCTGACAATCTAAATCAGCTACTTACTGCTGGTTACCTAAAGGCAGAGCCAATGGATCCATACAGTGGCGCATTATTGGTATACAGAAAGACTGATGACAATTTTGTCCTTTATAGCTTCGGACTGAATTTCTCCGACGATGGAGGCGAGGTTGTTCGCGACGATAAAGGCATGTCCGGCTTGAGGTCCAACAGAGGTGACTGGGTTTTATGGCCAGTCCAAAGTAACTAAAGTCCCAATAACTAAATCTTCAGCTCTATGAGAAAAAAGGAATCTAAAAGAAGTAGTTTTGAGAATGTTCCAGCCTTTGCGGCTAAATTCATAAAGCTTGTTATCAAGAAGATGAGGTACCGTCGGAAGGTTCGACGAGATGTAAGGGCCGAACTAATTGCGCATTTCGAGGATGAGCTGCGAGATTGTGTAAATAATCGTGAGAAGGAACAAAAAGCGGAACAGTTAATCGCGGGATTTGGCGATCCAAAACTACTCGCGGTTCTTATGCGCCGCGCAAAAAAACGCTGCCGGCCGATCTGGAAAAAAGTTCTTGTGCGAGGACTTCAAGTATTCGGGATCATCTTTCTATATTTGCTTATCTGTATTAGCCCGCTGATTATTGGCAGGCCAACTATTAAGGTTAATTACGCTGATTGGTTGAATGAATTTGAACAGGCTGACAGAGATGCTGCAGATAATGCAAGGTCTTACTATGAAAAGGCTGATGAGCTTTATGTAGAAATGCCGGAGTGGCTTACTAAAGGCAAGGCAAACTGGCCGACAGATTTTAACGATGTTCAGCTACTGTCCTTAGTTTCATGGCTCGAAGGTAATCAAAAGTCTCTTGAAGCACTGAGAGCGGCTGCGCAATATCAATACTATTGGCGTCATTATAAAAAAAGCGGTGAGGGTAAGTTAGCAGAGACTCTAATGCCGGATATTATGGAACCCTTACTGGACTACAGATATTTGGCGTTTGCAATGCGATGGCAGATTCGATACGAGGCTTATAGCGGAGACACTAATGAAGCGTTAAGGGATTGCGTTGTGCTTGTAAAATTTGGCGATCACCTGCACGGTCACGGTTTACTAATCGAGCAGTTAGTCGGCATTGCAGTTGAGGCTACAGCCCTTGATGAAATTAGCAGGATTTTGAGAAAAACCGATGTGCCTGCAGAGGTTTTAGGAGCAATCCAGGAAGAATTAGCAAAACAGTTCGAAAAGCGGGAGCCGATTATTAGCCTGGAAGCTGAAAAGGTGTTCTGGTACGACCAAATCCAGCGTTCATTTACCGACGATGGCCGGGGCGGAGGTCGCGTACTAATACGCGGCATGCCGTACGTCGTGCAGGATAACAAAGACATTTTATGGAGATTGCTGACGTTCAGCTATCCGGGCAGGCGAGAAACTATTGAACAAATTAACGGATATTTTGAGAAAGCAGCCGAACTGTTTGAGGAAACTCCGCGGGACTTGCATAATAAGGGAATAGATTCGGATAGATGGAGTGAGGTTTTCGAGACAAGTTTTATGCTAAGAGTTCAGGGACCTGCATTCAACAAAGTGGGGCAGCTTGGCTGGCGGTTAAAAACAGACAGAGCCGCTTTGCTTACGGTGCTTGCAACAATGAGGTATCAAAAAGAGCAGGGTAAATATCCTGACAGTTTAGATGAACTGGTTGAGGTTGACTATTTGGATGATTTACCGACGGATCCTTTCGCTGATAAACCGTTGGTTTACAAAAAAACGGACGACAATTTCATCCTCTACAGTGTCGGCCTTAATTTTATCGATGACAGTGGCAAGCCTGGGAGGGATAAAAATGACCAAGTTAGGAAGTGGATGGACAATGGTGATACGGTTTTCTGGCCTATGCCGGAGCTGTAGTCCTGCCGAAAAATATCACATCCTGATGTCGTAACAAGCGAGGTTGATTAGGGCTGATGTTATAACTTAAGGTCTTTTACTTGCAGAAACGGAATATGCGTTATGCAAGCATCTGCTCGCTTCAACCTACTGACGAAGCAGCTTACTGGGAGGATTGGTCTCGATATTCGGTTTTTCTGATTAGGGTGTGGGATGGTAGTATGTGGGCTGAATCTGTGCTAATGGTTTATAATTCGCTGGGTTTTACGCTGACGTCGGCGATTTTTCTCAGAGGGCTTTTCATAGTAGGCAGTGCGTTTCATATCTCTGATAAGACCCTCCTTTTCGCAGAGCTTTTTAAAGCGTCTTATCATTTGTTGAACCGATTCGCCTGAGCGCATTTTAACTTTTAGCACACAAAACCCCTTCAATCCTCATAAATCAAGTCCAAGAACAACGGAGCTATCTATAGCACCATCTTTCTGCTCGTCCAAAATTATATCGTTCGTTAATCTAATGCAGCTCTTACACTTTTTCAAGCCAAAAAATGTCTTTTGTCCGCTTTCATACAAAAAATACTCTGTTTGACCGATAAAACCGACGTTATTCTAATAGTGGTTTTATTAACCGTTGTTTTGAGTTCTATTGAGTGGGGCAGCCAAATGTGTTAGAATAAAGGTGCAATTTTGGAGGTTTTCTCGGTTGGAGAAGCTTCGTCAGACGCTGAGAGTCAGAAAAGAGCGGGCCATCTTGGTAGCTGCTGTTTTGCATGCCGGACATGAAGGTGATGATTTGGCTGAGCTGACGGCTCTGGCAGAAAGTGCCGGGGCAGTTGTGGTCGATAGATTCCAGCAGAAAATCCGCTCAATAAATCCAGCGACTTATATCGGCAAAGGTAAGGCTAAACAGCTCGCTGAGCGAGTTAGAAGGTTCAAAGGCGATGTTGTAATATTCGACAATGATCTTTCACCTGGCCAGATTCGTGAACTTGAGGAGGTTATCAAAGCGAAGGTTCTGGACCGCAGTGAATTAATCTTGGACATTTTCGCCACCCGAGCGAAAACGAAGCAGGCCAAGCTTCAGGTTGAGTTAGCTCAGCTTGAATACACATATCCTCGGCTGACGCGTATGTGGTCCCACCTTGACGCGGTGGCCGGTGCGGCTGGTGGCACTGCCGCAGGCACTGTTGGTGGTATAGGCACAAGGGGGCCAGGCGAGCAGCAGTTGGAAATCGACCGTCGGCTCGTCAACAAGCGAATCACCGAGCTCAAACACGAACTCGTGAAGATTGATAAGCGCAGAATTCGCGAGATCAAAGATCGAGAAGGCTTATTCAAAATCTGCTTGGTCGGCTACACTAATGCCGGCAAAAGTACACTGCTTAATGCACTAACGGACGCCGGGGTCTTTGTCGAAGACAGACTCTTTGCAACGCTCGATACCCGAACGAGAAGATGGACACCTGCCAAAGGTGTGGAGGTGCTTCTAAGCGACACCGTCGGTTTCGTCAGGAACCTTCCTCACCAGCTCGTCGCTTCATTCAAAGCGACACTGGAAGAAGCTATCAACGCCGATCTGTTGCTACACATCGTAGATGTGTCAAATTCGGAAGCGCTAAATCAGGTTGAATCTGTAAATATTGTCTTAGCAGAGATTGGCTGTGGTGAAAAAGCGATTTTGACAGTACTAAATAAAGTCGATGTTGTCAGAAAGATCGGTCAGCTCGAGATGCTCCAGACGCTCCTTCCGGATGCAGTGACAATATCGGCCAAAACAGGTTTCGGCTTGGGTGAATTGAGTGAGACAGTAACCGCGGAATACAAAGGAGCAGAGCTTGTTTTGCGGGTGTGTGCCAGCCAGGCTGATGGCAAAGTACAGAGCTTCTTACGTGCACACGGAAAAATTCTAAAGGAGCAGTACCTGGACAGCACTGTCCTTGTTGACGCCAGACTCGGCCAAAACCAAATACCAAGCTTACGACAGTTGCATCCTGATAGTATCGAGATTATACAAGACTAACCTAGCATCTATCTTACCTGCCGCACTTTTTTGCTCAGCTGGCTGTGGTGATGTTGAGAAAGTTTCCTCAGTGGAAAGGGAAAGTAAAGTTTGGCGAGTCCGACACTGTGAAACTCGTATGGCACGCCTAAATATCAAGATTGACAATTCTGTGTGGGGTTGTTGTAATGCTTAGTTGTTATGCGTTGTGCATATTGGATTTCGTGTAAAAAAACGACGTAGTACAAGATGCGAGATACGAGATACGAAAGGATTTCCATCATTGGTGACGGTGGCATGGCTACTGTGCTGGCTATTCTGCTCTGTGAAAAGCGAAAAGCGGATCACAAGTCACGAGCCACGAGCCACGAAGTATGGATGTGGGGCTACGACCGTCAACAGTTGGCCCAGATCGAGCAAAGCCGTGAGAACAGAAAATTTCTGCCCGGTCATAAGCTACCTGAAGCCCTTGTTTTTGAGCCCGGAGATAATCGCATAATGAGCGGGGCTGATCTGATTATTTCCGCTGTGCCGTGTCAATTCATGCGCAGTGTTTGGACGCGTCTGAAGGACTACGTCCCCGCCGGTGTTCCTATCGTTTCGGTTGCCAAAGGTATAGAAAATGGGACACTGTTACGACCAACCCAGATACTGGTCGATGTGCTGGAGCCAAAACTTAAAACTGCTGTTCTTTCCGGCCCGACAATTGCTGATGAACTCGCTAAAAAACTCCCGGCCATCGCCTGCGCAGCATCCATTGATGAGCGGTTAGCCATGAATATCCAGCACACTTTCAATTGTCCCTGGCTGCGCGTTTACACTAATACGGACATCGTAGGCGTTGAATTGGCCGGCGCTATGAAAAATATTATCGCCATAGCTGCGGGAATTATAGATGGTGCTGGTGCTGGTGACAACGCCAAAGCTGCTCTTTTAAGCAGGGGGCTTGCCGAGATGACTCGCCTTGGCATCGCAATGGGAGCAAGGCAGCAGACCTTTGCGGGACTTTCCGGACTGGGTGATTTGGTCACGACTTGTATTTCACCAAAAGGAAGAAACCGATCGTTCGGCGAGAGAATAGGCAGGGGCCAAAGCCTTCAGCAGGCTGAAAGTGCCACGGAGTCTGTAGTTGAGGGTATTACCACGTGCAAATCTGTTGTTGCTCTTGCTGACCGATACGGTGTGGAGATGCCGATTACTCAAGCTGTCTACGAGGTATTGTTTGAGAATAAGCCCGTCAGGGAGGCAATTGCAAATCTGATGACCCGCAGGCTAAAGGCTGAGTAGCTGCCGTGGATGGAGCTATACCAGCCTATAGTCTTCGAGTCTTATAATGTCCTACCCGTCCTTGAGTCCAAAAAAGCATCATTGCGTCTGAGAAATCTGGCTGTTGCCTTGAGAGTTTTGTGGCTGCTTTGGAACTCGGCCAGTTCACATTAACGATCACAAAGGATTGTAAGAATTGAACGGGCGAGGTCTTATCGGCAGTCCAGCTGCGATTTTACAGGACCATGAAAAATCAGCTTTTGATATATCTGCCGGCGTTTTGCTGGTTATGGTTCTATATCATATATTTTAGATAGCATTGCATTCGTTGCCGAATGAGCACGTTCAGTCAGCTTATGTTGGTTTTTGACTTGATAGAGTTGTCTTTTAAGGGAGGAGTAACAGCATTGTTCATCGTTATCGGTAGATTAAAATCTCTGCAGCCGTTCCAGCCGTCAGCGCAACAGAAGTTGTATCTGAATGAGCAAGATTGATATGTTTGGGTTTTTCAAGAAAGACCACGTTTATCCAATCGGTGTCGATATGGGAGAAGACGACATCAGGCTGGTGCAGCTTGCAAACGGCCAAGAAAGCGTGAGCTTGATTGCTGGCCGAAGTGAAACTCGGCCCAGTGATATCGAGGCAGGAAGCGCTGCATGGCAGAGATGGGCCGTTGAAATCTTGCGCCAGGTCATGGCAAACAGCGGATTTCAAGGTAAACAGGTTATAGCAGCCATACCTGCAAACCAGGTCTTTATTGACCATGTAAAAATGCCCAAAATAACCGATGTCAAACTAGAGGATACTATCTTTTCGAAGATCAAGCATCAACTGCCGTTCAAGCCGGAGCGAAATGATACCTTGATAAAGTGCATACCCACAGACCAGGATAATGCTCTGGTTATGGTAGCTGAACGTAAAATAATTGATAGGCATTTGGCGATATACGAGAAAGTCGGCATAGCAATCCAATCCCTTGGTGTCTGGCCTGTGGCGCTCACCAACTGCTACACGAAATTCTTTGGCAGACGAGAAACCGACCTAAAAGCAATTGTAATGCTTCTCGACATAGAACCAACGTGCACAAACCTTGTTATTTGTCGACATAAAAATCTTCTTTTTGCGTGTTCTATCCCAATAGGGGCAAAGCAGCTTGATGATGAAAAGGTAGTAACGCGATTGGTATTTGAACTTACTACATGTAGGCGTCACCTTATTTCGACGTACAGAAATGCTTGCATTGAGCGTTTGATTTTTCTTTCCGGCCAGGCCGTCGATGTCAATATATGTACGACGATAGCCAAACAACTGGAAATCCAGGCGCAGATGGGAGACTGTCTGGCGGCGGTGGAAGTCATAGACCCGCATCATACTGGAATAGATAGAAGGAATGGTGATGCCAATGTTAATTGGGCTATCGCTTTCGGACTTGGCTTATCATAAATTCTCTGCGGAAGGAGGCAGGTTATAAGATGCTTAACATAAATTTTGTACCGGATGATTATGTGCAGAACAACGAATCACAAAAGACAAATCTGGTCTGTCTTGTATTGTTATTGATAGTAATGGTAGTGTTGGGCAGTTCCTTCGCGACAATCAAGATTCGCCAGCGTTCTTTCCGTGCTAAGGAAAAGCTCGTAAACGACAAAATGACTCGAATACAGCAGGCAATACAGCAGTTTGAAGAGCTTCAGTTTAAGCGAAAGGAAATGATGAAAACCGCTTTGACCACGGCTGAACTGCTTGAGCCGGTGCCGAGAAGCGTCCTTTTAGCTGCTTTGACTAACAACTTGCCGTCGGGCGTTTCGCTACTAAAACTGAATCTGATTCAGAAGGAACCGGAGCGGGTCAGACAGCCCAGGTCAACCAACAGATACCGAGCGGCCAGCGAGGCGAGTGCCGGTGGACTGCAGCAAAAAGTCTCTACGGAGAAGTCGCTGGAAATGCACATAGATATCGAAGGTATGGCTCCAAGTGATTTGCAGGTTGCTGCCTACATTGAACGGCTTAGCGGTTCAGCTTTACTGAATTCAGTTGCACTGGTCGAGTCCAAGGAATACCAACTAAAAGACACAATATTCAGGCGGTTTAAACTCAGGGCATTACTGAGAGAAGACATCCATTTGAGCAAAGCAGACATCGATAGAATACGAGCAAAAGCTGAGAAGTCCGTATACAACTTTTAGCGTGGACAGATTGATTCTCATCGGAGGTCAATTAGTCATAACGTGAGGGCACAATTATGATAGGTCGCTTCAGAAAGGTCGTTTTCTTTGTTTTGTTGATAGGCGTGGCTATAGTCGGCTATCGATATATGATTAGGCCTGCTAACAAACATCTCGCAGAGGCTAAGCAACGCGTCGAGGCGAAACTTGCAAAATTGGCTGAATTTGAACAGGCTACTGCCGCTGCAGAGGACCTTACAAAACAGCTTGAGCAGTTGAAGGAAGCCATAGAGTTTTTTGAAAGCCGATTACCGCCTACCAGCGAGATTCACAAGGTCCTTGAGCAGGTCACCGTCATTGCGCAGAAACAGGGCCTAAAACCTAAGACTATTAGTACGCTCAACAAGAAGAACAATAATGGCTATGTGGAACAACCATTAAAGATGGAGTTGGTTGGGAACTTCAACGCCTTTTATTCGTTTCTTTTAGAGCTTGAGAAGCTTCCTCGTATTATGAAGATTCGTGAGCTTGAGTTGGAAAAGCAGGGAGAACAAGAGGGACAGGTAACAGCCGATTTCATAGTAAGCATATTCTTCCAGGATAAAACAGGCTAAAGCAATGTTGACACTGCCGGATACAAAAGGCATGTATCTTGCGCAAGAGTAAGGGAGCTTAATTATGCTGTCATTTTTGCGTGATCAAGGGCCTGAGAGCCTGGGGGGACGGAAAACTGACGCTGCCACAAAAGGTGACACCGACATATTGAAGGAAAATCAAGGTCTGGAGTATCTCACTGTTGCTGGACAGAGCAGAAGTGCACGCAAGAGCACCATCTTGGTCATTGTGCTATTTGTTGTGGGGCTTTTGTGTCTTTTGTACATGATAAGAAAAGTCCAGCCCCAAGCAGCCTCGGCAGCGCCGGTCGACACCGAAGAAACACAGATCGAGGTAGCCATCAGCCGACTCACCGGTGTCAGTTCGGAAATGCTTAGTCGGATGGACCAAATCGTCAAAAAATTCTACGAATTCTCAAGTGTTTTGCAGGTGCGGGTCAACGAGCTCGTGAAAAATCCATTTGAAGTTGAGATATTCTTGAACAGCCTTGAAGCCAGGGCTAATGATGAGCGGCAAAACCTTGAAATCGATGACGAGTTGCTAAGGCAGCAACAGTTGAGACAGCAGGTGAAATCCCTGCAGCTTCTGTGCATTATGCAGTCTGACCGTGGCAATTGCTGCATGATTGATGACAGAATCCTTCACGAGGGTGATTCGATTAGAGGTTTTAGAATAAGGGAAATCGGTAATGATTTCGCTAAACTCAGATGGGAACCTGAATATAGTTCTGAGGCTTCGCAGGACGAACTGCAAAGCCTGGATATTGTATTGAAGTTATCAGAATGAAATTACCATTTTTGTCTCAGATAAGAAGGAAAAGTCCTCCGGAATCTAAGGAGGAATTAAAGGCATATGATGCCGACGAATCACTAAGCCGGTTATCTGATGATCAGTCGGTGCGCGGTTTAAGTGATCTTTATTCTCCGCAAAAGAGCGACCAGGCGCATGTGCGTGACGTTGCCGATGTGCTGCTTGATATGGGCAAAATTACTCAACAGCAGCACTCCCAGCTCAGGCAGGAGCAGTTCGTAAAACCGGGTACTGATGCAGCAAATTGGCTGTCACAAGGAGGAATAGCCAGTGCGGACGACATCTTGATGGCTAAGGCTGAACAATGCGGCTTAGAATTCCGGCGCATCGGGCCTGAAGATGTGCAGAAAAGCGCCTTTGAGAAGCTTAACATTGATTTTATCGAAAGGACCAGCATTGTGCCGGTGGCATCTGAGCAGGATACACTTCTGATTGCGACAAGCGAGCCGGCTAATGTCTTTGCGATAGAAGATGTTAAAAGACAAACACAGATGAATGTCAGGATTGTCGTTTGTCCCGAACAAGACATCAAAAAAGCATGTGAGGCTTTACAGGATCAAGAGAGAATCGATTACAATTTCGACGACATCATCAGCGATATGACCGAGGTGGAGGTAGTGCAGGATCATGAAGACAATTCCGAGGATCTCGAAAAGATGGCGGGACAGTCGCCGGTCATAAAATTGGTCAACTATTTGATCAGCAATGCAATCCATGAGGGAGCAAGCGACATTCATATTGAGCCAAAAGAGAAGTTCACAAGAATAAGATACCGCATAGATGGAATGCTTTTTGAAGCAAAGCAAGCACCGTTGAAGATGCATCCCGCGATTGTATCGCGCATTAAGATCATGTCTAACCTTGATATCTCAGAGAGACGACTGCCGCAGGACGGCAAGGTTTCTGCTATCGTCGGCGGCAGGGCAATTGACTTGCGAATCTCAACTCTGCCCACGAATCAAGGCGAGAAAACGGTCATGCGTATACTGGATAGCAGGTCAATTATGCGTGGTCTTGAACAATTGGGTATGGAAGCCGGTATTTGTGAGGCTTTCGGTGAGCAAATAGCGATGCCGCATGGAATCTTCCTTGTAACCGGACCCACCGGTTCCGGCAAAAGCACGACATTGTACTCAGCTTTGTCTCAGATGAATGGCGACAGGCTCAATATATCAACCGTGGAAGACCCCGTTGAATACGAACTTGATTTTTGTAATCAGGTCCAGACAAACGACAGAATCGGACTTACTTTTGCATCAGCGCTGAGAAGTCTTCTCCGCCAGGACCCTGACGTGATAATGATCGGCGAGATCAGAGACAGCGAGACAGCTCGAATAGCTGTCCAGGCTGCGTTGACGGGACATTTGGTTCTGTCCACACTTCATACTAACGATGCAGCAAGCAGTGTCACGAGACTGGTCAATATCGGCGTCGATACATACCTGATAGCGGCATCGTTAAACGGAGTGCTCGCTCAGCGATTGGTTAGAAAAATCTGCCCGAAGTGCAAGGAAGCATTTTCCGCTACCGAACATATTCGCAAATACGTGGAAAAAGCCGGGCTTAATCCTGAAGAGCTGCTTCACGGCGCCGGCTGTGACTACTGTAGAGGTTCGGGCTACATTGGCAGAACAGGTATATATGAGTTGTTGATTATCGATGACAGATTTCGAGACGTGATTAACAAAGATTCCTCCGTAGCCAGCATGCGGCGAGTTTTTAGAGAAAGCGGTCGGCCTTCTCTTTTTGATGAAGGTATCAACAAGATAAAGCAGGGCGTCACTACGATTGAAGAGGTACTCCGGGTGACTGAAGTGCATGGGCGAAGCGAAGAGGGAGCCTTTGTTGAAAATACCGTGTAAATAGCACAAATCAATAAACGATTTTTTCATAAGGACTGCGATATGTTGGATGTCAAGACAATATTAGCAGAGGCAATTGAGAATAAGGCAAGCGATGTGCACATTAATGTCGGCATGCCACCTGTGCTCCGCAAAAACACCGAATTGATTGACATGGATTTCTCAGAGGTAACTAATGAAGACGCCGAGGGAATGATTCTTTCCATGATTGGGCACGACAAATTCAAGAAGTTTGAGGAGAAAAGAGACTTCGATTTTTCCACAGCCGTCGATGATGGGCATCGGTTCCGTGTTAACGCGCACTATCAACGTGACACCATCGCAATATCGTTTAGGGTAATTCCGAACCAGGTCATTCCAATAGATGAATTACACTTGCCCCACATTGCTCAAGAGCTTACCGACCTGCCGAGAGGCTTGGTGCTTGTCACCGGTCATACAGGCTCCGGCAAGAGTACCAGCCTTGCTGCGATGATTGGGCTGATAAATTCCAAATATAGCAAACGCATAATTACGTTGGAGGATCCCATCGAATATTTGATAGAGAATGAAAAGAGCATGATAGAGCAACGGGAAATAGGTTCTGATTGTCCGGATTTTGCCTCGGGATTAAGACATGTTCTTCGGCAGGACCCGGACATTATTATGGTTGGTGAAATGAGAGACCTTGAGACCACGAGCTTTACAATCACTGCTGCCGAGACTGGACACTTGGTCTTTAGCACTTTGCATACGATTAATGCCTCACAGACTGTAGAGCGTATTGTTGATATCTATCCGGCTAATCAGCAAAATCAGATTCGAACTATGCTTGCGAACACTCTGCAGGCGGTCATCTCCCAGACACTATTTAAGCGAATCGATGAGCCAGGGATGATTCCGTGCACAGAGATTCTGCTGTGCACCTCTGCTGCCAGAAACTGTATTCGTGAGAATCGAATCTACGAAATACCGAATATCATTGAGACTTCTCGCAGGCTGGGTATGCAGAATCTTGATACCAGTATTGCAGAGATGTACTTCAAAGGTTACATAGACAGGGAAGAAGCCGTGACACGCTCAAGCAACCCCGGCAAAATGGAGAAGATACTTGTTCCTGCTAATAACTTTGGCATTGTTCAGGCTCCCAGTACTGCTGGTGTTGAAAGGTAAGAAACATGTTTGGACAAGATTCACAAAATCATCAAAGTTCAATATTAGTTACTGATGACCGAGAGCAAACCACGGTGCAGTCGGAGCAGAGACCTTACCGACGTACTCACAAAGCTGGCAAGGACACGCGATTCGCTCGTGGCAAATCCAATGACAGGCTTACACTGCTGCAGAGAATACGGCAGTTCAGATTCGATTTAGGGCCGAGCAGAAAAGACATCCTGAATTTCACTTCCCAGCTTGCTGTCATGGTCAAAGCTGGAATAAGCCTTCAGGATTCACTTGAGTCGATATCTGGACAGCTCACAAATCAGAAGTTCAGGGAGGTAGTCACTGATTTGAAGGCTGGAATTGAGGCTGGACAAAGTTTTTCCCAGGCACTTGCTGAGCATCCTCAGGTGTTCACTAATCTTTATGTCAATATGGTTGCAGCAGCGGAAATCTCAGGTTCACTAAGCGACATGTTAGTTAAGCTGGCAGAGTATTTGGACGAGGAAGCTGCGACTCGCTCACAGGTCAAAGGTGCCATGGTTTATCCTATCATCATCGCGGTTATGGCCATCAGTGTAACGATCTTTTTATTGTGTTTTGTACTGCCGAGGTTTACAGCCATATTTGCAGGAAAGGAGCACTTGTTGCCGATGCCAACCATTATGTTGATGGCCGCCAGTGGTTTTCTGCGGAGCTACTGGTTTCTTATTGTGCCGGCTATCGGTGCAGTATTGTGGGGATTTTGGTATTTCATAAACACAGGCCCAGGGCGTCTTTGGTGGGATAAAACCAAGCTAAGGCTTCCTCTTCTAAAAACGTTGTGTCGCAGTCTCTATATAACAAGGAGCTTGCATACGATGGGTGTTTTGACGAGAGCTGGCGTGCCGATTCTTAATACTATCTCGATAACAGCTCAGATATCGGGCAACGCGCTCTACAAGGCGATGTGGCTTGGAGTCTATGAGGAGGTTCGCCAGGGCAAAAAAATCGCATCGAGTCTGGCACAGTATGCTCTGATGCCGCCGAATGTTGAGCAGATGATAAAAAGTGGCGAAGATTCAGGAAATATGGCGGAGGTATTAAAAGACGTCTCCAATTATTATGCACGGGAACTAAAAACAGTTATAAAGACCGTGACATCTATGATCGAACCCATAATGATAGTCTTGATGGGTGTATTGGTCGGTTTTATCGCTATGAGCATTATTTTGCCGATATTCAAGATGTCCAAAGTTGTTACGAGCAACTGAGTGTGTTTGGTGTGCCTGGAGACTTCGCCTTTGGCTTGAACATGGGGGGACAAAATGCGACATACTCGATACAGTAATGGCTTCTCTCTCGTAGAGGTTCTGATCGCCGTAGTCTTAGTTGGTCTTGCAATCGCGGCTTTACTTGCATCCAACAGTGCATTGACAATAGCCAATAGCGAAGGAGCAGAATTGTCAACTGCTGAATTTTTGAGCGAGCAGATAAGAGAGCTTACTGCCATGCTGAATGTGGTGGATCCTGAAACCGGTATCGGCACATTTGGCCCGGAGGAACCGAACTTTATCAGCTATGATGATGTAGACGATTTTGACGGCGCGATATTTTCTCCGCCGATCAGCGCCGACAGGTCCACTCTTAATGATTTTTCTGCTTTTACTCAACAGGTTACTGTTGAAAATGTTAGCGCTTCGAACTTCGAGCTGGTTGTTGGTGATCATAGCAGCAGCTTTGTCAGAGTCACAGTGCGAGTTCTTTTGAATGCCCGGGAAATAAGTTCAGCCTGTTGGATTCGGGCGCGGTATTAAAGTCGTGAAGAGTATCTCCTGAAGCATGAAGCTAACGAGATACGAGATACGAGATACGAGATACGGGATACGAGATGCGAAATACGAGATACAAGGGTGGTTTTACAATTGTTGAGCTGCTGATTGCTTTGGCAATATCCGCTATTTTATTGGCAGCCGTGGCTGTGGCATTTAACGCCTCGATCGTCAACTATCAGGAGAATGAAGAAATATTCAAGACTATAAACAATGCCCGCCAGTCGCTGTTTAGAATGACCAGTCAGCTTCGCACCGGATATTTTGTCGACCCCAGCGCGCCGAGCAACAGGTGTAATTTCTTTACCGTCGCAGGGGAAAACATTAGCTATGAGTACAGAGCTGACGATAACGCACTTTATGTTATAACTAATGACGATGGGGCAGAGTATGTTCTTTGCGGGGACGTCATTTCTATGAATTTTGTTAAGACACCCACGGATGACGGATTAGATTGCAAGAGCGTTCAGATTTCTATGACGGTTCAGAGTGGAGATTTTCAGCGGACGCTTTCGGCAGCGGCTGTTATCAGAAGGAATCTGGACTGAGTATTGCGGCAGATTTGTGGTAATTGGTTAAATCCTGATGTACATTGGGACTGGTTAAACAATTACGAATTACGAATCACCAATTACCAGTTACCAATTACCAGTTTTTAGACGTTCTGTCGGTCTTTTTTTTGCGCAGAGACACAGGCGAAAAAAGTTCTTGCCTTTTGTACTTCTTTCAGGCATATTGAGTTTTCTGAGCATTAAGGGCGGTTAGCTCAGATGGCTAGAGCGCCTGCTCGACACGCAGGAGGTCACAGGTTCAAGTCCTGTACCGCCCATTATTTTAAGCCACCTCTAATAGTTCGTCCCAATGGGTTGTGTACCGGTAAGAACGTCTGTTGAATTTGACCTTCCAGGGCTGATTCAATCCCTCTGTTGCCCATCGAAGCGGGCAGTTCAATCTGGTATTGACAGAATCTATCGCCTGCATAAGTCGCTGAGATTTTTCTCTGTCGGTATTATCGAACAAGCTTCTCTGAATTTGTTTTTCAGGCAAAAGGCCATTGAGTATAATCCCGGCCTTTTTGAAAGCAAAACCCCGGCGATACAATTTATCTATACACGATAGCCCAGCCCGAATAAGCTCCATTGTGTCATTTGTGGCAACGCCGAACTCAATAGTGTTAGCATTGAAATATCTTTTTTTTATAAATCGGCTGGTCGTAACAAAAACGGTCATTGCGCCGGCTGCTAAATGCTGCTCACGGAGTTTCTCACCTGCCCTTGACGCGTAGCTTGCAATAGCCTGTTTTAATTCTTCAACAGATTCTACCGGCTTTCCGAACATCCGTGATACTGTAATTGATTTTCTAACAGGCGGATTTTGCTCCAACGGATAACAGCAAATACCCCTTAGTTCATAAACTGTTCTTACGCCTACCACTCCGAACTTTTGTCTGATCCAACTGATATCCGTATCCCGAAGGTCAAGAGCGGTTTTAATCCCCGCTCTTTTTAGCTTGATGGTCGTTTTAATTCCTACCGTCCAGATTTTCTCCACCGGAGTTTCGGCAAGAATTCCGTCAAGGCAAGGGAAATCGGTCAAATCCAACACGCCATTTGCTTTGGCAGATTTCTTGGCGAGCCAATTGGCTATCTTTGCCAGCGTCTTCGTTCGACCTATACCGATAGTCACCGGCATACCAGTCCATTGTTTGACAGTTCGCTGTATCTTTCGGCCGTAGTCTGTTAAAGAACGGCCGAAGCCGCCAAGGTTCAGAAACGCTTCGTCAATTGAATATATCTCTATATCAGGGGTAAAAATAGACAGCGTTTCCATAACTCGGCTGGACATGTCAGCATAAAGGGCGTAGTTTGAGGAAAAAACCTCAATCCCATTTTTTCCGATAATATCCTCAACCTCGAAGGCAGCAACTCCCATACCTATACCTAATGCCTTTGCTTCATTTGAACGTGCTACAACACAGCCATCATTGTTCGACAATACAATTACCGGCCTGCCTTCTAATTTAGGATTAAAGACTCGCTCGCAAGAGGCATAGAAGTTATTACAATCGACAAGTGCAAATATTTCCTTTTTCATACGTGATGTATTACGCTGGTTACTACTCCCCAGACCTCGAATTCCGTATCCTCGGTGATTTGCTGAGCAGAGTAGTTTTCATTTTCAGGTTCCAAAATGATTTTCTTTTTCCTCATTCTGATTCTTTTAACAGTTAGTTCGCTATTTATAGCTGCAATCACCACGCTTTTATCTTTCGGTTCGAGGCTGCGGTCAACGATCAGAAGGTCTCCGCAGTGAATGCCCGCTCCAATCATAGAATCACCGGCAACTCTGACGAAAAATGTGGCTGCCGGATGCTTAATCAGGTACTTATTTAGGTCGAGCGTACCTTCTTCGTAATCAGCCGCGGGCGAGGGAAATCCCGCCGGCACTACCGCTTCGAACAGGGTCTGGTGATATTCTGTTGATAAATCCGGCATACAAGTTGTTTGGACTTTAGTGTTCATTGCTATGCGTATCACTGGTCTAAGGCAATCTTTGCCATGTTCGGATAGGCTCTCAGAAGCCCTTCGGGAACGTATTGTTTCTGGCCGGTCAAGAGACATTTCAGCTCAAGGGCATTGGCAAGTTCAGCACCTTTGTAATGATTGTTGGTAATGACGGTAAGAGTTTCAAAGGCCTTGGCCAATTCATCTATCCGCTGTTTTATCTCTGTCAGTTCCTCTTCGTTGTAATAGTAGTTATAGGTTTCGTCCCTGCCGGCCTTGCTAAACCATTTTTCTACATTTCTGCCGTGCATTCTAAAGTAACCGTTCGTGCCTACGGTGCAATGCTGCATATCAAACGAGTTTCGGGCAGTCGGATAATCAAGATTACAGACCGAAACTCCAAGCTCTGTGAGAAATGCCAGGGCATTCGGCATCTGCCAGGATTTGTGTCTTACCTCTACCGCTAAACTGAAGGCATCGGAGAAACTCTTTACTATCTTCGATAGATGCTGACGGTTCAAATTAGTGTCGGCAAAATCATATCTGAACTGCACGAGCAGGTGCTTTAGCTTACCGGTTTCGAGGAAAGGCCAGAAGCCTTTATGAAAATGCTTAACAGTTTCTGCATCAATTTTACCTTCGTGTGTGAAGCTTCGATGCAGTTTGGCGGTGAAGAAAAAATCTGGACGTTTTGAGGTTTTCTCCAACCACGATTTTGTGGTTTTCTCAAAAGGTGGCCGGTAAAAAGTGCTGTTTATCTCCAGACAGTCTACGAATTTGCTCACGTACTCAAGCTGGTCAACTTTTGTTTTTGGATATACTATCCCTCTCCAGTCCGGATAAGACCAGCCTGCTATGCCTATGTAAACCTTGCCGACCATTCTGCTATAGCTTCCTGAAACAACCTGTTACTTTGCCAATTATACGGATATCTTTATCGGTTCGCCTGACATATCTGGTCTTATAGCCTGCTGCACGGTTGGCGGATTTTAGAGCTATCCGGCCATGTTGAACGTACACTTTTTTTACTGTTGCTTCGTCATCGAGCAACACAACGCCTATTTGGCCGTTTTCGATTTTTTGGGTTGGTTCAACCACTACATAGTCGCCATCCATAATACCTTCATCGACCATACTATCGCCGACAACCTTTAGAATAAATGTATTCTTCGATTGATCGAAAAAGCCCTGCGGGTCTACGTATCCTTCGATATTTTCTTCCGCCAATATCGGCTCACCCGCTGCTACCGTACCTACGATAGGGATGCCTTCAGTTTGTCTTTTCCTGTCAAAATATGCTTTTGATAGCCTAAGTCCCCGATGGCTACCTACGTCTATCAGATACCCCTTTTTCTTTAGATACCTTATCAACTGATATACAGCATTTTGAGCCAAGCCAAAGTGCTCAGCAATTTCTCTTTGGCTCGGTGGACTATTCTCCTGCAATCGGCCCTCGATATATTTAAGAACCTTTTGCTGTTTTTCCGTTAGCGGTTCCATAGCTACCCTCTTAAATAATCTTATTACAGTATATGGTTGATTGACCATATAAGCAACAAAAAATCCATTTTTCCGCTAAGTATTGTTTCCCTGTGAGAAAGCCGCATATTTCTTCCCCTTAGTGGTTCAGTGTCTAAGTTAGTTTCCAAACGTACTTGCTCTGGCTCGGCGCGCAGGATGTCACTGCATGACTGCTCAAACCTGTTGTATTGATACGTCTATCCGTGGTTCGCAGTATGGCTGCTCAGCCGAAAAGTACTTGTTGGATTGGCCTGTTTTATTTATAATGACTAGGATTATTGGTAAGGAGTAACCTCTTTACTTCGTTTGGAGATCATAATATGGGACGCGTTTCTAAGAGAAGAAGATGGTTAAGATACAAGACACCAGGTGTCATGGCTATTGTTTCATATCTGTTGCTCTTTTTGGGTTCTGCTTTTCTTTTACCACTTGGCTGTCAGGAGCAAACCGCAGTCGAAGAGAGTTCATCTATGCAGACACAGCGTCAAGTACTGGCCAAAGACGAGCCCACAATGGTGCAATCGGACAGTCCTGAACGAAAAACCGATGCTGAACCAGCAGCGCCAAGAATCACATTTGAGAAAGTCGTTCACGATTTTGGCGAAATATCGCCTGGAGCGAAGCAGACGTGTGGATTTAGATTCACGAACACTGGGAATGGCTTATTGAAAATTAAAGAAGTCGAAAGATGTTGTGGTGTTTCCGCAAGGCTGGACAAGAAAGAGTATGCCCCGGGCGAAAGTGGTACATTGACAGTGGATTTTCGTTCCGGCTCGGGATATCGCAGGTTCACGCGGCAACTGCATGTTAGAACTAACGATGAAAAAATGCCGCGGGTTACTTTGACACTAAATGCTAATATTGTCAACAAGGTTAGCTGCGAGCCTAAAACGCTTAAACTTCTTCTTAGGGAGGAAAATGCAGGATGCCCGGAAATAAAGATTTCCAGCCGGGATAACAAGCCTTTTTCGATAACGGGATTTAGAGCTACCGCGGGATGCCTGACTGCTGACTATGATCCGTCGGTGCAGGCCACTGAGTTTTTTCTTCGGCCCAAGGCCGATATTGATAAATTGGGGCGATACGAAAGAGGAAATATCAAAATCAGCCTGACTCATCCGGAATGTGACTCCGTCGATGTCTTTTTTGATGTGCTGCCGCGGTTTGTGAGTAGTCCCCCGCAGATTATCGTCTTTGGCGCCAAGCCGAACCAACCTGTCGTCAGGAAAATATCTGTTCTGAATAACTACAGTGAGGATTTTGAGATTGAATCGACGTCATCAAAGAATAACACTATGAAGGTTCTGAGCCAGGAGAAGCTCAGTAGCGGCTACCAGTTCGAGGTTCAAATAACTCCACCGGCACGTATAGACGCGCGAAGTCTATTCACAGATGTCTTCCGTGTGAAGATAAAGAACGATGAGCAACTGGAAATTACATGTCGAGGCTTCTACTTAACAAAAAGATGATGATTTGGCGTCAAGCAGCAATCTATTTTGCCGTCGTGCCCAGTTAAGTGGGAAGTTTCAAAGATTTTGACGGCAGAGTGAAAATTATAACTGGGGCAGTGCTGGTTCATTTGGTGTGGTTTGAAAATTAACTTGCATATGATGCGATTGGTCGCTGGCGTTTGTGTCTTGGTGTTGTTAGTTTCGTGTATGCACGTCGCGCCAACCAGAACATCTGTCCACAGTATTGATGTCATTTCAGTTTTTCTAACAGGCAGTGAGCTTGGGGCTCTGAAACCATGCGGCTGTTCCGGTGGACAACTTGGTGGTCTCGACAGGCGCGGGGCTGTCTTCGATAAAGTGCCTCAGTATGCAAGACTCATTGTTGACACAGGTTCGCTCGTTGAAAACGATCATGAGCAGGACTTGATTAAGTTCGGAATCATACACGAGGCATTTGAACTGCTTGGTTACGATCTGGTCAATCTGAGTGAGCATGATATCAATATAGCGACAACGCTTGGATTATTGGATAGTCTCGGATCAGCTTTTTCTGTTATAAGCGCTCGTCAGCCTGCCGATGTCAGCATACCGTCTCGGTTTACAAGGCATCTATCATTAAAAAAAAACCAGACCATCGCAGTGACAGTTGCATCCTCGAATACACAGCCCAGCGATGTGGAACGAGTCAAGCAGCTTTTTTCCAAGTTGCCAGATGTCCCAACCCTCAATATTCTTATTCTGGATGCGTATGATCCTGTCTTTATAGATGATATCGCGAAAAGCGTACCAACTCTTGACTGTGTGGTTTGTCCTGGCGGCTCTGATGAGCCGATGGTAATTAGTCAGGTTGATGAAAGACCTTTAGTGTTCTCGGTAGGTCATTTTGGAAGATATGTCGGTGTTATACAAATCTTTTCCAGCCAGGACATATCTTTAGTCTTGAACCAACCACAGTTAGGCAGAATTGATTTGGCGCGGCTTAGCTTGATAAGTGCTAACCAACTTGAATTTGTCCTTTATGCTGTCCCGATAACTGAAGATCTGCCGCAGCAGAGCGCTCTTGTTCAACTCTATAAAAACTATCAACAACTTCTTAAAGAAAACAATCTTCTGGAAAAATATCCGCGTGTTCCTTTGTCTAATGGCTTGGAGTACATCGGTTCAGAGGCCTGCAAAGAATGTCATGACTACGAATATGAAATGTGGAGCACTAAGCCCCACACCGATGCCTTTGCGACACTTGAGAAGGTAGGTTCTCACGTTGACCCGGAGTGCGTCATTTGCCACGTTATTGGCATGGAATACGAGACGGGTTTTGTCTCCGACAAGGTGAATGCTCACCTGAAAAACGTCGGTTGTGAAAACTGCCATGGCCCAGGTTCGGAACATGCCAGAACATCGGGAGAGGCCAAAACTACCCAGCCGCAATCGTTCTGCCTGGACTGCCATACGCCCGAGAAGAGCGCAGAATACGCTGATAATGAGCAGCAGTATTTTGAAAACATCATCCATTGGAGGGAACCGAACACCGTCGGTGATGTCCAACAATAATAGATAACGAGTAGTTACCGGTGGATGAAGTCCGTTTTCTCGATGCCGTACGCTCGATAGTAAATGGTCAAGCTCTGGATAAAAGCATGATAAAAACATTACGGATAACGAGTATAGCCGTAGTGATATTAGCCGGCATTATGTTGGCTTTTCCTGTGGTTTTTGGTCTCCGTGGCGAAGAGCAGGTCGAACAGTTTCTGAGTTTGCCTGGGGCGATAGAACAGTTCAGTCAAGGCAGAGGCGATAACCAGCAGGAGAGCAGTGAACGCCAAATATCACCTCTTATAAAGCAGGCCGAGGCTTTTGCATTGTATCTAAATCCGCCTCCGCCCAAGCTGGCTGCTGGCGTATCTCCCTCTCGACCGAGTATCGACACTATCCCCAGACCTGAGAGAGTTTCAGCCAAATTCACACTTGTTGGCACGAGCGTTCGTCCATCCAATCCCGAACAATCATTGGCGTTTATTGATGAGCCAGGTAAGGATATGCGATGGGTCAGGCAAAATAGTGAAGTGGGACATCTGATTATTGAGCAGATAAAAGACGGCCTTATTGTTGTTCGGGATGGTCAGAGAACCTTTGATATACCTGTGCAGCAAAGGCCTAGGCAAATAAGCCTTCTCGATGATGGTTCTGGTCCGGTCTCCTATGAGGATCGAGGCGCAACAGGTTTACCGGCTGCTTTATCGGCCCTGGAAAGTCTTGATACTGGTGTTTCCACAACCGAGGCACCAAGTAGGCCGCCGGCATTTGTACCGCGATCCAGACCAGAAATAGATGATGGGGAAAGAGCTGCTCTGGAAGAGCTTGTCGGCAAATTAAAAGAATTGCATAGTAGTTTAGAGTCCGACAAGATTGATCCGGAACGCAGCCCGGAACAGGAAGCAGCTCTGATGGAAAAGCTCATTTCAGATTTCAAGCAGGCACGTGTCAGTACGGAGGAAGCAAAGAAGCTGGGCGATTTGGGCGATGAATTAGAGAATGATCAGCGGGATCCAAATCAGCAACAGCAGCGTAAGCTTATAAGACCTCGAAATACACGCCAACCGAAAAGGAAATAATAGTCCTGCATATTCTCGCGTCCGGAAAATACAAAACGGTGAAAATGGCAACATGGAGGGGTCAAATCTAACGCTATTTGTAGATGGCAGAGTCCATTATCAATGTAGGTATATTTCTTAGTCATTTTCGTTTTGATTTTATAGGACTTCTGAAATCGGTTTTGGCCCTGTTTTACTATTGAATTTGTTGCCATTTGGGTCGGTGGACCAGCGTTTTTAAGGCTGATAAGGGGAACTTTTAGGTTTGTTGTTTGTCTGATTAGATAGGCAGGATGCTCTACTGTGGACGTTAGTGCGCGTATGCCCAAGGTTCATGGTAAATCGACTTTCGCAATATTGTGATAGCTGGATTGTTGTGGAGTCTGCGTTGTATGTGTGTGGTTTTCGGTTTTTTCAGGATATGGGGTGAAAAATTATGAAGGAATGGGTTTCCTTGTGCGAAGGATTTGGCAGGTATAGTATAACGGCTTTAGTAGTAGCTGTCTTGTTGTGGTGCAATTTTGTCTTAGCTGAAGGACAAGATGATAAATCTGAAGCAGTGAAACATAAGATTTTCACTTTGAGGAACATATCTGCCCAGCAAGGCAAAGAATATTTGGATGAGCTTGGTATTGGCACCGTCTCACAGCTTCCTGGTACTGATGCGCTGCTAATTACGGCTCAGCCGTACGAATTGACCAAAGCAGTTGCTATTTTGCAAGTCGTTGATGCCGAGCAAAGGTATGTCATAAAATCCATTTGTTCTGCTTCTGACATCAAGAATCTGCCCTCTAATGCACAAATTGCCATGGCGATTGGTCACATATCGATCGGCAGTTTCTCAAGTCCACCAATCAGCACGGCCACACCCAAAGCCATAATAGACAGTCATGGTGATAACGTGCTGGTTATTGCGCCGGCCAGCCAGATGGAGAATATCCTTCTGGCTATTGAGCAGTTGCAGAAGCCAAAGCAAAGGCAGGTTCTGCAAACAACAGAGCTAAGTGAGCCGAAATCTACTACAGTCAAGGAAAATCAAGAGGTTTTGCAAACCATCGAGGCTGAAGAGACGAGTGCTGTGGCACGACTGCCGGAGCCGGCAAGTGCGAGTGGCAGCGAACGTGCCCAGCCGAAAGCGCAAGCTGAGCAAATCGCTGTCGAGCGGGCTCAGCAACCACAACCTCGGGCTGAGTTACCGGGGTCCGAGGCAGAACAGGTCGTGATCCCGACCAGCCCGCCGAAACAAATTGCTGAGTTGACTCCCACGATCCCCTCTTATAGCCCTGAATCCATTGCCAATGGTGAAGAAATGCTCAAGCTTAATTTGCCTGAAAAACTCTCGGTTATTGATTTGTTGGGATTAGTTGGTGAATATCTACATCTGGATTATATGTACGATCCGGCCAAGGTTAAGGGTGAGGTTGCACTAAAGCTTCATGGCAAACTTAGAGGGGAGTTAAGGGTAAAAGACTTATACCCTCTGCTTGAGTCTGTGCTGAAATTTAGGGGATTTGTCACCACTCGCAAAGGCAATCTTGTGACCATAGTCCCTAAAGATGAGGCATTAGAGATTGATCCTGCCTTGGTGAAAACCGGAGTAGGCAAGATTGGGCGTGGGGACGTAATCGTCACACGTGTGTTCGAGCTGCAACATATAGACACAGGCAGCGCAACGAGTCTTCTACAGGCGATGAAATTGAGCGTTGCAGTTTCACCAATTGCTGAGACAAGAACACTTATTGTCACGGGTTACGCCTACCGCATGCCACGTATAGAGCAGCTCTTGGAGATGGTAGATAAGCCTGGCGAGCCGAGAAAATTCAGATTCCGGCAGCTAAGATTCACAATGGCCCGGACGCTTGCCGAGAAGGTTAAGACACTTGCAGAACAACTGGGGACAGTCTCAGTCAGCATCAGCATCTCCACGACTGAGCCCACCCTAACACGAAGACCCGGTGAATCAGCAGCGGCTTTTACTCGCCGTTCGCGGGCGGCACAGGGTAGGCCACGACAGCCACAAGCTCCTCAACCGGCCCAGCCATCGGTATATCTTGATGCTGACGAGAGAACGAACCGCATTCTAATGATAGGTATTGAAGAGCAATTGGGCATAGTCGGTCAGTTGATAGATGCTCTGGATGTGGAGCAGCAAGATCTGCGGAACTTGCAACTCTATAAGATCGAGCACGTTGAAGCCAAGGAAGTCCGGGAAAAGCTGGAGGAGCTTGGCATCATTGGTGGCAGGCAAACAACTACAACCCCATCGAGAATTACCGCAGGTGCTCAGCCTAGAGAGCAGTCTCGGACTCCACGGCCTTCGACTACTGTCACAACCGAGACAGAGCCTCTTGTTGAAGAACCGCAAGTGGTGGTAATTGAATCCACTAATTCATTGCTCGTCAATGCAACACCTGAGCAGCATACTCAGATAAGCACAATCATCGGCTATGTAGATAGCGAAACGCTCATAGAAGAGATACCATATAAGCTGTATCCGCTCGAAAACCAATCACCTGGGCATCTCGCTGAAGTCTTGGAGAAGCTCATTCAGGAAACAGTCCTGGATAAGGAAGGCAAGATTGAAACAGTCATAAAAAAGAAGGAAGAACAGATAACTATAGTCCCTGACCCTAATACTTTCTCCCTGATTGTTTATGCCAGTAAGAAAAATCAGGAATGGATTGCAAGCCTGATAAAGCAATTGGATAAGAGAAGGCCACAAGTACTTATTGATGTAACGTTGGTTGAAATTTCCAAGACGGATGAGTTCAATTACGACCTTGATTTAGTCTCCGGCATCCCTGACATTACTGCGACTTCCGGCCTGGTAGGAGCTATTGACCCCAACATAATTAACAAGCTCCTCGCAAGTGGGCGTAGCCAGTTTGTTGACCTTCGTGCCAACAAAGGCATTGGCACAGGGTTCTACGGTGACAGGCACATCAACTTGCTTTTAAGTGCGATGCAGCAGAAGAACTATGGCAGGGTTCTTGCCAAGCCTAAGATACTGGTTAATGACAATGCGCAGGGAACAATCCAAACAACTGATACGACCTATGTCACCAAGAAGTCCTCGACTCCGTGGTCGACCGGCGCAGCAGGTCAGCAGGCTACGGTCATAGAAACAGCAGTCGACTTTCAGGGTTATGATGCCGGAATCACACTCGATATTACACCTCACATCAGTGAAGGCGAACTGCTTAGGCTTGATGTTGCTCTGACGCGATCAGATTTTGGAACCATAACGGGTGACAGACCTCCTGATACAACAGCCAGCGAAATCAGTACTACTGTCACCGTGCCCAACGGCAGCACCATCATTCTGGGTGGAATGCTAAAGCTCAATCAGAGTAAAGGTGGGTCCAAGGTGCCTATACTTGGTGACCTGCCCATTGTTGGAGGTGCCTTCAGGACTATCAGCAATAGCGATTTGCAGAGAAAGCTATATGTATTCGTCAAAGCCGAGATCATAAGACCTGCGGAAACTCTCGCAGCAGGTTTGCCGGACCTGGAGCGAATATCCGATAGAAACAGAATGGCGTTTCAGAGCTACGAGATGGAGTTTCAGCAGTACAAGGATTGGCCAGGCTTTAAGCCAAAGCCAATGGACCCCATACGGGTGCTTGAAGCCCAGTAACCGATGAACTCCGTGCTGAACGACTCGTATTTCTTAGCTGAATGTCCGCTTTAACCAAAGTACCCGAGACGCAAATATATGAAAGATTTGCTTATACAGACTGCCAAGCGAACCGGCATAGTTGATGCGGAACAATTGGCCAAATTCCTTAAAGAAAACGATAGTAAAAACCGTATCGATGAGCTTTTGCTTAACTGTCCGTACTTCACCGAGGAGTTGGTTTTAAAACTGTTTGCCGAGGCGCTCGGGTGGGAATTTCTACCTGAGATATCTGAAAGGTCTGTTCCCGTCGAGTTTATAGAAGCTGTCCCTGCGACTTACGCTCAGCACCATTTTCTGATTGGCATAAAGTCGGAGGACAACAACAGCGAGCTTGTTGTTGTTCTTTCCAAGCCGTTGGACCTGAACTCGCTTGATAATGTCTCGAAAATGACGGGCATGTCGGTAAGACCCGTAATATCTACGCGCGCCGCCATAACCGCTGTTATAGATATTGCCTACGAGCAGCGCACAACGGTTATCGAGGAAGTGGCCGAGGAGCTTGATTCACAAAACCTGGATCAGCTCATCGATGATGTTGTTGCTTCTGATGATTTGCTTGATGTTGTGAATCGCCCCCCGGTTATTAGGCTCGTCAATGATATTCTGTTTCGTGCACTTCAATTGCGTGCCAGTGACATCCACGTTCATCCTTATGAGACAAAGATTCAAATCCGCTATCGTATCGATGGGATTTTATATGATGCCTTGAGTCTGAATAGAAATGTTCTGCCCCTTATAATTTCCCGTATCAAGGTTATGTCCGGCATGGATATTGCCGAGCGTCGCCTGCCACAGGATGGTCGTTGTAGTATCAGGCTGGGTCAGCGCGAAGTTGACCTGCGCATAAGCACTGTCCCTACAAGCTTCGGCGAACGTAGCGTGCTCCGTCTGCTTGATAAGAGCACCGGTTTATTTGCTTTGAATGAGCTTGGTCTGTGGGAGAACGACCTGAAAAAGTTCGATACTTTATTGAATCGCTCTCATGGTGTAATTTTTGTGACGGGACCTACCGGTAGCGGCAAAAGCACCACTCTCTATGCGTGTCTTAACAGAATCAATTCGGCTGAGAAAAATGTCATAACAATTGAAGATCCAATTGAGTATCAGCTTGAGGGCATCAGCCAGATTCAAGTGGCCACGAAGAAGGGAATGACGTTCGCGACGGCTCTTAGGCACGTTCTGCGTCAGGACCCGGATGTCATAATGGTCGGCGAGGTGCGTGACGTCGAGACCGCTCGTATGGCAATACAGTCCTCACTTACAGGCCATTTGGTTTTTAGCACACTACATACCAATGACTCAGCCGGCGCCGTGAGCCGGCTTTTGGATTTGGGCGTCGAGCCGTACCTGGCAAGCTCGTCTCTTATCGCGATAGTAGCTCAACGACTCGTGCGAAAAGTCTGCTCTTATTGTCGAGAGGCTGCTGAACCTTCTGATCATGAGTTAAGAGAACTTGGATTCGGTCGGTTAGCTTCCAACAGCGATGCCCACTTCTATGTCGGTAAGGGTTGTGAGAAATGTTTTCAGACAGGCTACCGCGGCAGAACCGGAGTCTATGAAATGATGTTGATAAGTGGCGAGATTCAGGACCTCATATACAAGAGGGAAACTGCTGGTACAATAAAGAAGGCTGCTCTTGATGCAGGTATGCAGACCTTGCGAATGGATGGAGCCAGGAAGGTGCTTGCAGGTACGACAACTGCTTCTGAAGTGCTTAGAGTAACTCAGGCAGACGTAGTTTAACGAAACAAGTTCATCGTTCGAAGTTCGTTGTTCATCGATGAACTATGAACAATCAACTATGAACTCATAAATTTAGAATTATGCCTAAATATCAGTACAAGGCTATAGCGGCAGGTGGCAGGAAAGTAAAGGGGACAATCACCGCAGAAAGTCCCTATGTGGCGCGGAAGCAACTGAGGGTACGAAGTATTCACCCTTCGTCGATTATGGAGGTTGGCTCCGCTGCCCAAGGCAGGGCGGCATTATTTTCGATTTTTGCCGGTGGAAGCAAAAGCCAGATAATCGATTTCACAAGGCAGTTGGCTACGCTGCTCGATTCGGGAATCAAGCTGACAGAAGCGCTTTCGGTTCTCACCTTGCAAACATCCGATGCGCGATTCAAGAACGCGATTGTTGACATCCGTGATCGCGTGGTCACAGGCGAATCGTTCACTGATGCTTTAAAGGACTACAGTGACTATTTTGATGTCATATATGTAAGTATGGTTCGTGTGGGTGAGGTTACCGGAACTGTGGCAAATAGTCTTTCGGCCATCGCAAACTTCATGGAGAAACGTCAGCGTGTCGAATCCAAGGTAATGACAGCGATGATTTATCCGATTGTTCTTATCTTTTTCTGTATCGCAGCGGTTCTGATTCTGACCACAAAGGTTATCCCGACCATAGGCGAGCAAATTCAAAGGACGGGACAGCAACTGCCATGGATCACCAGACAGTTGATGAATGTTAGTTACGTTCTGACAAGCTGGTGGCTGCTTGTGGTAATTGTGGTTATATTTGGCTTTGTCTTGCTTCTTAAACGATTGTTCAGAACCGAGCGAGGCGCGCATTTGCGGGATAGGTTTGTGTTGTCTTTGCCGGTGTTTGGACCACTTATTAAGCAGCGGGTTGTTGCGAGGTTTGCCTCTACGCTTTCGACACTTCTTGGCTCGGGTCTTGCTATGGCTGAGTCGTTTCGAGTCGTGGCAGAGGTTACAGGCAACAGCCTGATGAAAAGGGCCATTCAGCAGGCGCGTGAAAGAATTCTTGCGGGTGCGGATATCGCAACGCCGCTAAGGGACAGCGGTGTTATCGATCCTGTTGTTGCGCACATGGTGGCGGTCGGGGAAAAAAGCGGTGAGCTTGAGTCAATGCTTAAAAGTATAAGTGGAAACCTTGAGGCCTCCACCGATATTGTCATCGAAAGACTTAGTACTGCAATAGAGCCGATTATTATTATTGTTATGGCCGCAATAGTCGGCCTGATCGCGTACGCGACAATACTACCGATTTTGAAAATTTCAGCAGTAGATTTTTGAGCACTTGTTTTTTGGGAGTACGATTGAATTATGAAGGCAAATAGAACAAAAAAAGTCAGAAATGCTTTTACGATGGTGGAACTGATGGCTGTGCTTATCATTCTTGGCTTATTGGCCGCTGTTGTGGTTCGCAATTTTGTGGGCCAGACAGACAAAGCTCGAGTTACCACTACAAAGGCTAACCTTAGACTTCTACACAACACTGTCAATCAATTCAAGATGGACACTGCCCGATTTCCTGCAGAGGATGAAGGACTTATTGTGCTTATTGAGCAGCCCGACGACGTCGTCAATTACCAGCCCGGCGGATATCTTGAAACAACTGAGTTGCCGAAAGACGGCTGGGGGAATGATTTTGTTTATGAGCTGTATCCGGAGAGTGGCAAGCCGTTTTGCATTAAAAGCTTCGGCGCAGATGGTGAAGAAGGCGGTGAAGACTACGATGCCGACCTGCTTAGTACTGATGCATTCTAATATCGTCACGCGTGATGCGTATTACGTCGTGCGTGTGCAGCCTGGTTTAAGTAATGCCCAATACGCAATACGCAATACGAAAAATGGCTTTACGCTTACTGAGTTGATAGTGGTGCTCTCGATAATGGCACTTTTTGTGTTCTGGACACAGCTACATCTTTTCGGATTGCTCAGAAAAAGCACGTTTAAGGCTCAGGTTCAGGATTTCGTTTCGACTATGCAGATGGCTGGTGTGGCAGCAGCCCAGAGCGGTAGAAGATATGAGGTTATTGTTGACTTGACGGAGCAAGGCTACTTGCTTCGCCAGATAATTTCACCCGACTTATCAGAAGTTCTGGAAGAAGAGATTATTTCTGAAAACAGTCTCGGCGACAATTGCTGGATAGCTTATGTTGAGTTTGATGATGGTGAATATACGAACGAAGGTAGGGCAAAGTTCCGTGTCGGACGTTCAGGCTGGCAGTATGGCGGCAAGATTGTCTTACTTGATGAGACTCAACAGTCGTATTCGATAGTTATCAATCGACTCAACCGAATCGTTGAGCTAAAGCAGGGCGATGTGTCTCTACTTGTGCCAAAGGCAAAAGAAGATGTGCCATTCTAAAAAAGCAAATATATTGTGCAATAAACAACGCTCGAAATGCAATACGACAGCCGAAGCGTTTACCCTTGTGGAGGTCGTAGCGGCTTTGGTCATATTGGCGCTGCTAAGCTCAGGTGTGTTTGTTGTTATTAATCGCTGCGTTACCTCGGCAGCAGATTCGGCACTGCGTATGAGGGCTTTTGAAGTAGCTCGCGAAAATATGGAGAAGCTTCTTGCCTCAGATTCTGTTACGGAGACTGTCGATTATGGTAACAGTGATAAATATCCCGAAATAAAATGGCAGAGTGTTGTTGAGACATTTTACGAGCCGATAACCAACCGAATGTGGGTCAGAGCTGTGTGCTCGGCTGAATATAATAACTCCCAAGGCCAAACCCAGACAGTTGAGTTGACGCACTGGTTAGCCGATGTAACAAAGCAGCAGTTGCTTCAAATTATGGAGCAGGAAGGAGCACAGTTGGCTGACCAGATCATCGAAACCATCGAAGAAGTTGCTGACTATGCTGGTGTTGACGTCGAGACTATCGAACAGTGGCTCGATAATGAAATGCTCACAACTGAAGATGGCTCTTTTATCAAGGCTAACCTCGATCTTTATATGCGCAGCAATGGCAATCCAAGTGATGAGGAAAAAGGCCTGCAGGTCCAGTCCGTAACTGAGTTGTCAGAGCGGACGAAAGGTCCGACTGAGTCGGATGGCCAAAGAACAAATGAAGCTCAGAAACAGACAGGAAACATCGACCCGGTTACAGGTCTGACATACGAAGAGCTTGATAAAATGACTTTCGAGGAGGTCCTGGAACTGCTGAAAAGCCGACACGGTAAGAATATCGAATTCAAATGAGAAAGGTAACAAAGATATCCTGGTTCCAGCCGGGCTTTTCGCTGGCTGAAGTGCTTTCAGCTTTGGTGATAGCGGCGATGATTCTGGTAGCAGTGCTGGGGATTTATCAACGGGCCGAGAATTCAGCCGCTGCTGCTTTGAACAAGCTGCACAGCCCCAGACTGCAGGCTGAAGTTCTGCAACGCATTGCGGAAGACCTTGACCGGATAGTTGCATATGGCTCGGACGTTAGGATTACTGTTGAGAACAAATTTGAGAACGGTTTTGCAACAGCCAGACTGGTAATTCAAAAAAGTATTCGTGACAGAAGAAATGATGAAAAGACTTTTGAAGAAATTATCTGGCAAGGCTCCTACGATTATGACAGTGTCGCTGGTGGGTTGGTTTTATATCGAAGCCATAGTGGCATAGCATTAGAGGATAAATTGCTTGATGGAAAAAGAGAAAGCTGGGAGAAGAATTATCCGTTTGTGCCGATCTGCAGAGGAGTTACCTTTTTTAGTATACAGGTTCCGAGGGGTGAGAGGTTATTGTCTAAATGGTCGAGTGCGTCTTTGCCTTCTGGCGTTGTAGTGACCATATCTTTTGCTGAGTCTTTTGAAACCGTAAGAGGAGTTTTTGATGTTCCTGATGAAGCGAAGGTTACACGGACTATAGCGATCGATAGAACCAGAAAAATCAGATTTGAGATTGTCCCACAAACGAGCGTAGAAGACTAATAATGAACAAAATTCCTCAACATTTGAGCGTTTGTGCCAGACGTAACCGGGCGGGAGTTGTATTGTTGATAACCTTAGTGCTATTGGTTGTCCTCTCAGCGCTTGGCTACACATTAAGCAGTTGTGTCACCGCACGGCGTCATCGAAATAACTATATTATAGATTACGCTATGGCTCGCTACGCTTGCGACTCGGCTTTAAAATATTCGCTTGCCATGTTGGAGGAGCTTAACCCTCAGTTGATTAGCCGGCCGAATGAGCCTGATTTTTCAGATGTATTTGCCCTTAGCGAGGCTGAGTATGAGGATTTATTAGCTCCGTACGCTACTAACAGTGCTGTTTTTCCAGTTGAGGGTTTTAGTGACATCGGTGGTATCGGTGATAGTAATGGTATCGGTGATATTAATGACATCGACAGCGTCGATGATATCGCCTCTAACAAGTTAAAGGATAACGATAATTTAATTGGTTTCGTACGCGGACCGTACGGCCCTCCATGGCCGCTTGTTACCGAGCCGGTTGAATTTGAAGTTGGCATTGCTACGGTGAGGATCGAAATCGAAGACGAAAATGCAAAATATCCTATCGGCTGGGTCTTATTGGACGATGAGAAGGTATGGCGCGAAACGGCTGCGAGCTTTGAAACTTTTTGTGAATGGATGGCAATGGAACACAGCCAAATAGAGTCACTGAGACAACAGTTAATTGAAATAGGTGAAATAAAGCCATTCAAAGTTGAATTTAAGTCGATGACTAAAACAGTGACAGAGCCGGTCAAATCGCAAACAGCGACAAGAAGTAGAAGGCGTACGTCGCGGACGCGCAGGCGTAGAAAAACTATATCTGCCTCTGACCAGATAGCCAGACAGAATGTTGATTTTATAAAACTCTTTCAGAGTTCGTTGCTTGATACGGAAATGCTTGCCAAACCTGCAATGGTTAGCGAGAGCAGAGAAGGCTCGCCCCTAAAATACCTGGGAATGTGGGCATCCAGTGAGGTTAACATAAATACCGCGCCACGACACGTTTTGGAGGCAGCGCTTGCTTTCGGCGGTCCCTCTGATGCCCCTGCGATTGCAGAGGAAGTCATACAACTGCGTCGGATCAGGCCGCTTAAGAATTTAGAAGACCTGAAAAAATCCCTGTTTGCTTATTCTGATTCGATTGACAAATGTAAGAGCTATATCACCACCACCAGCGGCTTTTTCACAGTCAGGATAACAGCGGTCAGTGGTTTAGCCAAGGCATCAGCTATTGCGGCTGTTACGAAAAGTGGTGAGAGAATGAGGCCGATCGCTGTGGTTTCCAATTAACGATTCGGCTTTTCGGGAGTCTGCTTGAAGTGGAATCTAATAACCGTTTAGGAATCTATTTGAGCGAAGATGAAGCTACTGTGGTTTGTGTTGGTCCTAGGGGCCGAGACAAACAACTGTTAGCCTGTTTCAAAGTCACTGTCCAGGAGCAAACCGATCAAAAGCAGCAGGCTTTGGCGAGTCTGATTGCTCGGGGCTGTTCGGAACGAGGCTTGAAATTCTCGGAAGCTGCTGTGGCTTTGGATTGTGCGAAGTTTATGCAGCACAATGTGCACAGTGAGTTCACCGATCCGAAGAAAATTGCTGCTACTATAAGGTTTGATACTGAGGAAGCGCTTGCTACGGATATAACCGATGCTGTGATAGCCTTTACAATAAAATCAAGCGACCAGACGGGTTCGGAGTTGACAGTTTTCACAGCTCAACGAAAGATACTGTCAGATGTTCTTCTTTCTTTGCAAACTAACGGCATTGACCCTGTAACGATAGAACCGGACATTGGTTGTCTGTCATCATTCATTTGTCAGCAAGTGCCGCCGCCCGAATCTGGACGAAGCGGAACGTTATTTGTGCTGTTATCTCGGCGTCGTGGATACTTCATTATCGTTTCGGAATCACAGAGGACGTTTAGCGGACGAACATTTCTCGTTGGCCCTGTGCAAGACAGACAGGCCCTGCTGTTACGAGAAGCGCTTGTGACCGTTCCTTTGACTGAGGCTGTTGGACCGGTAAATTGCCTGAAGATTTTTGACTCTGCGAATTCTATAGACCTTCAACAGTTAAGCCGGAGATTATCTGTTGAGGTTAGTGACATCGACCTGATTACGTCTGCAGAAGGAGCAGAGTCTCAAAAGGCAAGCGAGTGCGCCGACCCTGTCGATTTTGCGATAGCTTACGGTGCAGCCTTGGCTTGTTCGGAGAGGACTAAAACCATAAACTTCCGCAATGATTTTATGCCGTACCAGGGTAAGAGACTTCGGCTGCAAAAGGCGCTGAGGTTCTTAAGCGTTTCCGTTATAGTCCTTCTGTTTATTGTTGGTTCATATGCCCAGGCTAAACTGTGGCAGAAGAACAAGGACCGGAGCAAATTAGCCAGAAAACTCGAAAGTCAGTACTCAGAGGTCATGTTTAGTCGCAAGCCGCCGGCTAAATCCGATCCTGTGAAAAAACTTGCCGGCGAACTAAGGCGTATCAGAGATGTTAGAAGTGGACAGTTGAGTATCACGGGTGAGGAGTCTATACCTGCCAAGCTGACTTTGGTCCTTGAAGCCCTTAACAAATGCGCCGAACCGACAGATTTGAGTATAGAATCGGTCTTGATTACAGCTCGAAATATCAGTATCACCGGTGACACTTCCAGCCGTAGAAATACGCTCAGACTTTTCGATGCGTTGAAAGAAACTAATTTCGAAATTCTACAGCAGAACCTTTACGCAAAAGACAGACGAGACAACTTCAGCATAATCATTGAGCCTCGACAGTAATTGATGAAGAGTTTTTATGAAGGAAATATATAAGAACCCGATTTTGTATTATATATTCGTTCCCTTAATAGTCGCATTATGGCCGTTGTTTGTTTGGGGTATGTATTTGCCGCGTGCTCAGCGCAACTGGCAGCGAGAGAAAGCTAAGTATGAAAAAGCCCAGACTTTGATCACTGAGATTCTGACTATTGACCCAGGTCGGCTCGGCTTTAGTGATGCGGATAACACCGAGATGGAATTTGATTATGCCAGGGCTATTGAGAGAGTTGCCACCTTGTGTCGAATACCGCCGGCCAGCTATAGGCTTAGTTCCGGAATGATTATGACTTCCAGCGGCCAAAAAAACCAGAGTGCCAAGGTCGTTTTGAAGGAGATTGACATAACAAGGTTCGCCAAGTTTCTCTCAACAATCCAGCTTCGCTGGGAAAATCTACAATGTACGAAAGTCAAGCTGACCAAGAACAAAGGCTTGCCTGACAGTTGGGACATGGACCTCGATTTCAAGTACTACTACTGAAATTTTTCCTTTGTAGCCTTTGCCTATCAGCCGAGCAATAAAAAACCACGCCCCACGCACGCCTGTCCCCGCCGTAAGGCGTCCTGCGGAGAGCAAAGTCGAGGGGACGAAATGTCATTCCGGACTTGATCCGGAAGCCATATTTAGCCCAGGAGCCTGCTTCGGGGGTGATATTTAAGGTCTTGCTTAGCCCCGACACCCGTGGTCGGCGGTCATTGTTATATCATCAAACACCGAACTATGAACTAATCAATAATCAATCATCAATAATCATTTACTCTGTCATTTCTGCGCGGGCTTACCCTGAGCGCAAGTCGAGTTGGCGGCTATCCAATCGGTAGGGTGTGCTTTGCACACCTTCATCACTCAAACATCTGGTGTGACGTAATCAGCGTGCTGATCGGCTCATGCTGCCGGCTTAGCGAAATTTTCAATTTGAACTGCTCCTTGATAGCCTTGCCAATTTGCGGGTTAACTCCGTAGACTCCGTGCTTATGTATTAGGTCCAGGTACTCCCGCATCAATTCCCGGTCACTCTGAATACTCAGAAAAAACGTGTCTGTTATTTGATCCTTGAACTGATTAAGAACCTTCTCTGCAAAATCCGATATCTGAGACATATTCATTTCCCCCAATAATCAATAATCAATCATCAATCATCAATAATCAACCGGATTGCCCCCATGTCATTCCGTGCTTGACACGGAATCCATATTTAGCCCCCGGACCTGTGCCGGAGGGATATTGTTTAGCCCTGCCATCACTATGGCAGGGTCCGTCCTTATATTTAGCCCTGCCATCACTATGGCAGGGGTCGTCTTTATATTTAGCCCCCAGACCTGTCCCGTTGTTGTTTATCGGGATTTATCAGGGGGTCTACCCCTCTCACGCAATACGAGTCACGAGCGACGGGCCCCGGGCCACGATTCACGAACACTGAACAACGAACTCATTTACTCATCTACTCATTCACGCTTCACGAAAGCAGTGTCCAATTCAATGCATAACGCTCAGATTGAAGGTTCTTAAGAAGACGCACTTGGCGCGGCTTCTGAAGATAGTTGTCCATCCTTTGGTTCGGCGAGTTCCTGATACGATCTTTTCGTGATTACGTAACTACCAGCAATAAAATCGTGAATCGCTCGTTTCTTGCGATTGAATAGAATCACGCCAATGTCCACATAGGCAAAGAAGGCCAAAATCGTCGTGATCATTTTAAACGGTTGCCCCCCGTACTCACTTATGATTCTTCCAATCTCCCAAAAAGACGAATGGGGTGTTGATTCGGGGTACGTGCTTATAGCCTTCCACATTTTAAGGAGGGAGTTTACCTTCATGACCAGAGCCGGCAGCAGGATACGGAGAACTGCTCTTGCCCAGGACAAAAAATGCCCGTTGGCGTCAACAATACGAACTCGGATCGCCAGCTTACCCGGGGTGCCGCCGAAACGCACAACCAACCAGAGCCAGATCGTGGTCCAAACAATGGACCAAATCAATTCTGGCAGGATGTTCCTGTGGCCAATCGTCCAACTCATCAATGGTATTGTAATGGGCACGAATGCCCAAGCGATGGCAGCATCAATCAGAGTAGCAAGAACACGCTTCCAGAATCCCACGAAGACAAAATCATCCGTTCTATCGGTCATTCTATTCTCTTTTGCCAACTATTGTTTATACGGTTCTCTATAGCTCTCCACAATCGGTTTCATAACACCGCACCAATCGTCTAAACTTACACATTTCCATTGTGAAGTAAAGTTTCTCCTGAGCCTGCCGAATGGCCCGTTCTATATCACAGAACTTATTAAAAAATTTATCCGCCTCAGACGGACAAACAAAAGATGATAACGTCATGGCTCACTTTAAGTTGTGAAGTGCCAGAGGAACCACCATAAAGTGGAACCAATTATTCTGCTAATTCTCAATCATGTCCCTCTAGCTGCCAGCTTTGCCTCTAATGAAGAAACAAGGGTATCAATGGGTGCACGTCGACTTGTGTTTAGACTCGAGATGCCCTGAGCAATGCACGCATTTACAACAAAGCGCTTGACCTTTGTTTTCATAGACTTGCCCCACATCTTTCCGCTTAATTGAAACAACTCAAAGACACGGTCTGACCACTTTGATCTCGAATTCCGGAATCGTGGCTGGTTGAGGTTGACTCCGAATTCCTTGCTAACGGCAGGTGCGTAAACTTCAAGTACAAGCAAGTCTTCTATCTCGCTGTTCTGCATCCCCTGGCATATGGCGAGATTGTAGTCCGCGGGCTCCAGCACATTCTTATCAAGTGCGTCCTGAGTGGACTTACGCCCTTCTTCATCATTATCCATAAAGGCATGAATATTGTAGACGTTCTGCTTATAGAAAGTTATTTTATAGTGCAAATTGGTTGCACCGCCAAGGTGGTCAATAACGAGAAGACGACGAGATAGGGCAGACTTTAATTGGGAAGAAAGAGAAGCCAGCCATGATGCTAATAAGTCCCGATCCTCCTCTCCCTCTACGAGCAATACTGCGTATGCTCCTATGAGATTGTCAGCCATCTGAATTCCCAGAGCCTCTCTTATTTCACTGATTTGCCTGGCTCGTACTGCCCGTCCGCCACGCACGAGGATATTCTGAGAGACTTGCTCGCGCTCAACGAGGATCGGTGAATGAGTTGTGATAATAACCTGTTGTTCTTTGGAAATATCCTTCAGCACTTGCCTAAGCCCGTGTATTGCTTCAGGATGTAGGTGTGACTCTGGCTCCTCGATTGACAGAATCAATGACTTTTCACCAATGCTTTCCTCGCTGACGTGCTTCATGAGGGACATGGTCGTCAGGCTAATGATTCCGTCGCCCTTTGATGCCAGTTCCGTTTCGGCACCATCATCGACCATGATATTGAAATTGGTACGGAAGGCTCTGCTCAGCTCATTGGTAATCCTCACACCTCTAACGCCGGGAACAAAATCGGATACGGTGCGCTTCAACTTGTAAGCTATCTTATCCAATACAGGCTGCTGAAGCTCCCGAAGCTTCTGTATTAAGTTCTTGTAGTCAGGATTGGATTCAAGAACAGATATTTCTCCCTCAATGAGGCCATCGATTATTTCAAGTGCCATCTCGGATGGACGTAAAGCTGAGATGTATTGTGAAGAAACATGATTTCTAATGAAGTCACTAATCTCTTCACGCTTATTGCTCAGAGTCTTCTTTCCCCTTCCTTTCATTAAAACCTCAATTGAAACGTCTTCAGGGCCAAATCCGAGTTTCACCTTTAGGTTCGTGTTTAGATTCACTCCAACCTTTTCTCGAAACTTCTTAAAATCATCTTCAGTGAGAGCAAATTCCAGGGTGAATTCCGATCGCCCGGTTTGATACTTTCTTTGAAGTGATACTGGAAAATCCCTCGACCATTCGTAGTCAGATCTAAAACTTGAGCGGAAGTAGCGGATGGGTGCCCTACGGGAACGTCGATAGGGTCGCGACCTAGTGAGTACGTTTAGGCTCAGTGCAATTGCTTTTACGATGTTGCTCTTTCCCTCATTGTTGGGACCAACCAAGACCGTATATTTGCCTAATGAAAGTTTGTATGCTTCGACAATTGATCGGTAATTACGAACGCTGAATGCAACAAGCTTCATACTCTTTGGCTCCTCAAGTCTCTACAGACCTAGCATAATAGCATACAATCCCCTTTGTTATTAATTTAATCAACTGAAATATATCCTCTTCATTTTTAATACGATTGCAAACATCACTCGATGCATATCTCACTTAGGATTATATCACCATAATCCGACCGGCGGATTTATCTTGATATGCCAAAAAAGCAAGCCTCCATCTTTAATTCATTATAATTATTCAATATAAGCTAATTCTGTATAAACAAGTTTTGTATAAACCAGTTTTGTATATATAAATCCATACCTAAGTTACTTAGGCATTATGCCAATACCAATCCATCAAATAGCTAAAACATTTATTTTATGGTTTATATATAATACCTAAGATACTTAGGTATTATTTGTAAAACAATTATAACAGTAACAAAAAACGCATCTGTCTGTTGATTATCAAGAAAATCATTTTAGACAAGTCCAAAATTTACTAGACACTTTTTAATACGCAGACACCTTTTAATACGGCTACAAATATCACTCGCGGCTGATACCAAGTCTTGATTTTAACACCAAAATCCGACATGCAAAAGCCAATTTTTTTTCTCGCCCAAATCCCTTGAAAAAAACCAATCTTTCCAACTCTCCTGAAAAACAACCCAATCTTTCAAACTCTCATACCAAACGAATGTTTCAACTATCACACAAAACAACATCAAATTGTTACATATTCTAATTCTAATACAATACAACAACAAATATGCAACGTCCGATAAGGCTATGGCTTGCACATATTAACATCGTTGGCTAGCAAACCCTATGCCACGCCAGCGCACCATTTTTCAAAGTCAAGTCCGCCATTTCATAGGACGCTCAAAAATGCACATTTTTGCTAAGATTTGCTCAAAACGCGCGTATTTTTGTAATTTTCTGCGCTTTTCTGCTCATTTTTGCACTTTTTGCCTCTTGTACCTAAGCACTTTTAATTGAAACACTTATAAAAATATTACTTAAAAGTCTTAACAACCAAATGTCTAAAACCACTCTGCCAAGTCCACCTCACTTGGCAGCCAAAATCCGACATGCGATATACGCAATACGCACCACGCAATACGAGACACGACACTGCCTGTCATCTTGGCGTGGCAGCCGCCTTTGAGTGCCAGAATTGGCACCTTTGCGCTGCTGCGAATTCGGTACCGTTGCTTTGCTGGTCAAATTTTGTAATCGCTAAGCTTTTGCAGATAAGGCACTTATCGCCGGCTGTGCAAATTGGCGTTGCGTCCGTATAATAGTTGGTACATTGTTTGCACTTTATGATCTAATTATGCTCTCGAAAAATGAATCTTGGACAAGCCAGACAATTTAAGGAGGCAAGCAATTATGGCAGTCAAACAATTGGCATTCGAAGCAGACGCACGGGCCAGGCTGCTCGCTGGTGTGGAAAAACTGGCTGCAGCGGTAAAACCAACACTTGGGCCGAGAGGTCGAAACGCGATTCTCGATAAAAGCTGGGGCGCACCAACCGTAACCAAGGACGGCGTTACAGTTGCAGAAGAAATCGATCTTATCGACAAGGATGAGAACCTCGGCGCAAAACTCGTGAAGGAGGCGGCAAGCAAAACCTCAAAAATTGCCGGCGACGGAACCACTACCGCTACTGTATTGACCGAAGCCTTATTTAAAGAGGCCTATAAAAACCTCACAGCCGGTGCTGACGCAATGGCACTCAATCGCGGAATGCAAAAAGCAGCAAAAGTCGTAGTAGATAAGCTTGCATCTTTGGCAAAGTCGGTGGACATCAAAAAGACTGACGACATTATTAACGTTGCCTCGGTATCGGCAAATAATGATATTGAAATCGGGAACAAAATGGCTGAAGCCTTTCAGCGTGTAGGCAAAGACGGCGTTATCACCGTTGAGGAGGGTAAAAGCTTAGAAACCAAAGTCGAATTTGTTGAAGGTATGCAGTTCGACCGTGGCTACCTGTCGCCCCATTTCGCTACCGATCCTGAGAATATGGTCTGTGAATTAGAAAAGCCTTATATACTTGTACACGAAGAGAAGATAAGCAACGTAGCCAAGCTCGTGCCGCTACTGGAAAAGACCGCAAAATCCAAGAGACCACTGCTGATCATCGCAGAAGATGTCGAGAGCGAGGCACTCGCGACATTGGTAGTGAACAAACTCAAAGGAATTCTTCAGGTCGCTGCTGTCAAGGCGCCGGGTTACGGCGACCGTAGAAAGGCAATGCTGCAGGATATTGCCGTACTGACCGGCGCAGAAGCTATCTTTAAAGATCTAGGCATCGAACTGGACAACATCAGCATCAAACAGCTTGGACAAGCAAAGAAGGTAACCATCGACAATGACAACACAATCATAATTGAAGGAGCCAGCAGCCAAGAGGCAATCAACGGCAGAATCAAGCAAATCAAAGATGAGATAGAAACGACAACCAGTGATTATGACCGTGAGAAATTGCAGGAGCGACTGGCTAAACTGACCGGCGGAGTTGCGCAGATAAATGTGGGTGCTGTCAGTGAAGCGGAAATGAAAGAAAGGAAAGCCCGGATCGAAGATGCACTGCACGCGACTCGTGCAGCAATCGAAGAGGGTATTGTGCCTGGCGGCGGTGTTGCGCTTATTCGCTGTATTGATGTGGTCAAGGAGCTAAAGCTCCAAGGTGACGAGGCAACCGGTGCTGAAATACTGGCCAAAGCGCTACGGATGCCATGCTACTATATTGCCTACAATGCTGGTGCTACACCGAATATCGTCGTAAACAAAGTGTCCGAGGGCAAAGGCGGTTTCGGTTACAATGCCAACACCGACACTTATGAAGATTTGTTCAAGGCCGGCGTGATTGACCCGGCAAAAGTGACACGAATTGCGCTGCAGAATGCTGTGAGCATTGCAGGTCTTTTACTAACGACAGATTGTCTTGTCACGGAAAAGCCCAAGGAAAAGGATGAGATGCCGGCCGGTCCGGGAGGACCCGGCATGGGTGGCATGGGTGGTTACGGTGGTGGTATGGGCGGTTACGGCGGCGGTATGGACATGATGTAAGCTATGTCGGCACCGTGACAAGCAACAGATCAGGCAAGAGGTCGGCTGATTTGTTACAGTGCATGTTCCATGAAGGAGACAAAATATTGAGCGCTAAAGCAAAACACAAGACGAGATTTGTCTGGTGGATCAATGTATTTTTGGCCACGGCGGCAATTACTTTTTTTGCTGTCCGTTCGCTTGCTGAGATGACGACTGAGCAAAAGGATGAGCGAATGAAGTGGTGGCGTGAAACGAGGTTCGGGATGTTCATTCACTGGGGGATCTATTCGGTGCCAGCAGGCACATACCAGGGTAAGCAAATCCCCTCTACCGGCGAGTGGATTATGAACGGCGCCAACATTACGATCTCAGAATATGAGCAGTATGCGAATCAGTTTAATCCGGTCAAGTTCCATGCAGACCAGTGGGTGCAAATTGCGAAAAACGCGGGGATGAAGTATATCGTGATCACAAGCAAGCACCATGATGGCTTTTGTTTGTGGGATTCAAACGTAAGTGATTATGATGTGATGGATGCTACGCCTTTTAAGCGTGACATCTTAGGTGAGTTATCCAAGGCATGCAAGAAACACGGCGTCAAGCTTTGTTTCTATCATTCTATTATGGACTGGCATCATCCAGATGCACAGAGACCTTTCTATCCAACTTACAACGATACGAGCAAGTCGAACCCGAATTTCTCGCGGTATGTCGAGAACTACATGAAGCCGCAATTGAAGGAGCTTGTTGAGAACTACGGGCCTTTAGGCGTGTTGTGGTTCGACGGCGAATGGATAAAGGACTGGACGGAGTCACAAGGCAAAGAGTTGTACAATTATGTCCTGAGCCTACAGCCGAATATTATCATCAACAATCGCGTAGGTAAAGGCCGCAAAGGTATGGAGGGACTGAGCAAAAGTGAGGAATACGCCGGTGACTTCGGCACAACGGAACAGCAGATTCCCGCGACAGGTCTATTAGGTGTCGACTGGGAGACCTGCATGACAATGAATGATACGTGGGGATACAAGTCCTATGACAAAAACTGGAAATCGACGGAAGATTTGCTGCGTAAGTTGGCGGATATTGCAAGCAAGGGTGGCAACTTCCTATTGAATGTCGGGCCGACTGCAGAAGGACTTATTCCCGATGCGAGCGTTGAACGGCTCGCGGCGGTTGGTGAGTGGATGAAGGTCAACGGCGAGAGTATCTATGGTACAACCGCCAATCCGCTCGGCGAGCTTTCCTGGGGCCGATGCACCGCAAAGCCTAGCAAGTTATACCTGCACGTCTTTGATTGGCCCGGTGACGGCAAGCTGACGGTGCCGAACATTAAGTACAGTGTTAAGAAGGCATATCTGCTTGCGGATAAGGAACGCAGGAAACTAACGATTAAGCAAGTTAGTGACAGTGAGGTGGTTATCTCGGTTCCACAGGATGGCCCAGATACGATCAACAGTGTAGTTGTGTTAAACGTCGAAGAAAATTGAGAAGTATTATGTCAGGAGAGCACTTAAGGAGTGAGATATGAAGCTGAGACCTTTGGATGACAGAGTTGTAATAAAGCAGTTGGAGGCTAAGGAGAAAACAGCCGGCGGTATTTATCTACCCGAAACTGCTAAGGAAAAACCACAGATAGGTAAGGTGATAGCGGTCGGCCCCGGCAAGGTTCTTGACACCGGCAAGCGCAGCGAAATGTCGGTGAAAAAGAACGATGAAGTCGTCTATGGCAAATACATGGGCAACGAGGTCGAAATCGATGGGGAAAAATGCGTGATTGTCCATGAAAGCGATTTGCTTGGAGTTGTTGAGAAATAAGTGATTGGTGATTGGTGTTCGTAGTTCATTGTTCACAGATTACTAACTGAAGCGTAACAGACAGTATAAGGGAATAAACATGGCTAAGCAATTAATGTTTGATGATACGGCACGAACGGGACTCAAAGATGGTATTAGGGCATTAGCTGATGCCGTGAAAGTGACATTGGGGCCTACGGGAAAGAATGTCATCCTTCAAAAGAGTTGGGGCTCTCCAAAAGTAACAAAAGACGGAGTCTCTGTCAGTAAAGAGATTGAGCTACCGGAACCTTTCAAGAACATGGGTGCAAAGATGGTCAACGAAGTGGCCAGTAAAACCTCTGATGTTGTCGGTGATGGAACCACAACTTCAACCGTGCTGGCAGAAGCAATCTACCTGGAGGGCCTCAAGCACGTGACAGCCGGTGCAAACCCAATGGCAATTCAGCGAGGAATTAATAAAGCCGCTGAAATTGTGACCAAATTCATCGAGTCAGTTAGCGTTCCTGTGAAAGGCCATGATGATATTGCCAAAGTGGCTGCAATCAGCGCCAATAATAATCCCCAGATCGGCAAAATCCTGGCAGACGCATTCGATAAGGTCGGCAAGGAAGGCGTTATCGAGGTCGAAGAAGGCAAAGCAATGGAAAGCGAGCTTGAGGTTGTTGAAGGCATGCAGTTCGACCGCGGGTACATATCGCCCTACTTCATCACCAACGCCGAAACATTGGAGGCTCTGCTTGAGGACGCGTACATCCTTCTTCATGAGAAAAAGCTGTCGAACATTCGCGAGATGATTCCGCTTCTGGAAAAAATTGCTCAGGTTGGTCGACCTTTGCTCATTGTTGCTGAGGATGTTGAAGGTGAGGCACTGGCAGCTCTGGTAATCAATCGGCTGCAAGGTGTGTTGAAAGTCTGTGCGGTTAAAGCGCCCGGCTTTGGTGACCGAAGAAAGGCAATGCTGGACGATATTGGGATTCTGACCGGCGGACAGGTGATTACGGAAGATTTGGGTATTAAATTAGAGAAAGTCGAGCTTTCACAGTTGGGCCAGGCCAAGAAAATCGTCACCAACAAGGATACAACGACAATAATTGAGGGAGCCGGCAAGAAGAAAGATATCAACGCTCGCTGCGACCAGATTAGCAATCAGGCCGACAAAACGACAAGCGACTATGACCGTGAGAAGCTGCAGGAAAGACTGGCAAAATTGACCAGTGGTGTAGCCGTCATCAAAGCCGGTGCAGCAACAGAAACTGAAATGAAAGAACGCAAAGACCTGCTGGAAGATGCTCTTCATGCCATGAGAGCCGCCAACGAGGAAGGCGTCGTAGCAGGTGGAGGTACCATATTCCTGCGTGCAGTACCGGAAGTGGAAAAGGCTAGAGTAAAAGTTAGAGGCGATGAGAAAATCGGCTTTGATATAGTGATGCACGCCCTTAAAGCACCAACAATGCAGATTGTGGATAATTCCGGCGGACAAGGCGACGTAGTCGCTGAGCAATTGTTGGAGAGACTGCAAAAGGAGAAGAATATCGGCTACAACGCCAATATAGGACAGTTTGTCGACATGTTCAAAGCAGGCATAATAGATCCTGCAAAAGTTGCCAGAACGGCGATTGAGATGGCTGCATCCGTTGCAGGTTTGATGCTGACAACAAATGTGTTAGTGACAGAGCTAAAAGAAAAAGACGAAGAGCCCGTTCCAGGCTCAGTGAGATAGACCCGTATGTCGTATGTCGTGGTAGTTAGCCCGCGGGTCTTCTGTTGTGAGTAGCGTCTGGCGGGATAATATGGCTATACAAACCTACAGGGATTTGGATGTCTGGAAGAAAGGCATTTCGCTGGTATAAGGATACATACGAGATAACGCAAAAACTGCCAAAAGAAGAGACATACGGTTTGATCAGTCAGATGAGGCGGGCTGCTGTCTCCATACCATCCAACATAGCAGAAGGCTTCAGACGATTCCACAACAAGGAGTATAAGCAATTCCTATATACGGCATCAGGGAGCTGTGCTGAATTGGAAACGCAAGCAACGATATCAAGAGAGCTGAACTACATCACAGAGAAGGACGAGGCCGCCCTACTGAAGGAATTGGATCACATAGGTCGAATGATATCAAATCTCATCAAGAAACTCTAACGATATACGAAATACGAGCTACGAAATACGAAATCATGGCTAAACGTGATTACTACGAAGTCCTCGGGACGAATAAGAACGCCTCTGCCGATGAGATCAAGCGCGCATACCGGCGCATGGCGATGAAGTATCACCCGGACAAGAATCCAGGTGACAAACAAGCAGAGGCAAAGTTCAAAGAGTGTGCCGAGGCTTACGAGGTCCTTAGCGAACCCGAGAAACGACAGAGGTACGACCAGTTCGGCCATGAAGGCCTGCGCGGAGCTGGCGTGCACGATTTCTCGCGAATGAACGTTGAAGATATCTTCAGCATGTTCGGCTTCGATGATTTCTTCAGCGGTATCTTCGGCGGTCGAAGAAGATCAGCTCGCAGAACGGGCCCGACACGCGGCTACGACCTCGAAACAAGTGTAGAACTAACGCTTAATGAAATAGCCAAAGGCACCGAAAAGACAATAGAATTCACCAGGCAAGACAGATGCGCCGAGTGCGCCGGGAGCGGCTGTGCAAAAGGCAGCAAGCCCGCTCGCTGCGTCACATGTGGAGGAAGCGGACAAGTCGCACGAGGTGGAGGCTTTTTCCAGATGGTTTCAAGCTGCCCCCAATGTAATGGCAGTGGAAAGGTCATTACAAATCCCTGCAAAAAATGCAGGGGCACAGGTCGGGTGCCAAGAAAAAGGACTATAAGCATTAGTATCCCGGCCGGTGTGCACGAGGGACAGGGCATAAGGGTTGCACATGAAGGCGAACCAGGACAATCCGGCGGCCCAAACGGCGACCTCTATTGTTATGTCAGAATAAAACCACATGCGTTCTTGCAGCGCGACAGCAATAATGTAATCGCCGTGGTACCCATAACCTTCACGCAGGCAGCATTGGGTGCAACGATTGAAGTGCCAACCCTGAACGGTACAGAATCTCTCAAGATACCGCCTGGTACGCAATACGGAAGTATCTTCAGAATAAGAGGTCAGGGCCTGCCTGACATGAGGACAAAAAGAACCGGCGACCAACTCGTACAAGTGATTATTGAAACTCCAACAAAACTCAATGCCAGGCAAGATGAACTACTAAGAGAATTTGCTAAAACCGAAGACAGTTCCGTTTCTCCGAAAACGCAAAACTTCTTCGAAAGATTAAAGAAACATTTCGGCAACAACTTATGAAAGACAAAAGAAAAGAAAAACCAAGAGAAGAAAAAGAGACCGAGCACAAGAAAAACGAGTTACAACAATTCCAGGAGCAGTTCACTGTTCTGGAGAAGGAAAAGGATGAGCTGCTCGGTAAGCTGCAGCGAGTTAGCGCTGACTACGCTAATTTCCAAAAAAGAGCACCGAAACAAATAAGTGATACAATTGCGTATGAAAAGGAAAAGATAATAAAGACTCTACTGCCTGCTTTGGATAACTTTGAGCACATGCTGCAAAAAGCGCACTCAGCCGAGAGCGCGGACATTCTTCTCAAGGGCGTTCGAATCATTTACGACCAAATGCTTGACATCCTCAAGTCACATGGGGTCGAGCAAATAGACGCATTGGAGGAGCAGTTCGATCCCGCCATACACGAAGCAATGATGCAAAAAGCTGAACCCGATAAGGAAAATAATATCGTGCTGGAGGAATTTCAGAAGGGCTATAAACTGAATGGCCGTGTGATTCGGCCGAGCAAGGTTATTGTGAATAAACTGGAAACAGAGGAGGTACCAGAGAGTCAAGGTGAACAGGTCCAAGAGCAAGAAGCCAAAAAAGAGGAGATAGCCGACGAGTTCGAGACGACTGATCTGGAATAATTGTTATGCCGACGTACGGTTATGAATGTGAAAGTTGTGGATACGAGTTTGAGCAGTTTCAGTACATAACAGACAAGTCACTTCGAAAATGTCCCAGGTGCGGCAAGCTGAAGCTGAGACGTCTTATCGGCACCGGTGCGGGTGTAATCTTCAAGGGCAGCGGCTTCTACGAAACTGATTATAGAAGCGAGAGCTACAAAAAGGCTGCTGAGAAAGAAAAGACCGGTCCAGAAAAAGACACCTCTAAGAAAGAAAACCAATCCGAAAGCAAAGTTGCAGAATCCGCCAATAAGACAGGAAAAGACACATCCAACAAGAAAAAAACAGCGTAGTCATTATCTTTGCAGGTACATCGCTATTGCGACACGGTGACACTAAGATTATATGGAATGGTCAAGATTTAATCTGACACTTCTGCTATAACCTACGACAGAGGATTTTCACAACGCAACGGAGGCGTAGCCGAAGTGGAGTTGTGCAAATCGCAATCGAAACAGAAAGGAGTGTCAGAAGATGACGACAGAACAGAAAATCATCAAAAACAAAGTTGGCCTGTTGGAACTGGCCAAATAACTCCATCTGTCCGTTACTGATCTTGCCAACCAGTTTTTCAGATATTTCCTGTTGCCTCTATTGCCAAACCTGTTCAGTATTGTAATTTGTTACGCAGGCATGTACAATCGCTTTTAAGATGAAACAACCTGGTTCTATAGACATTTAGAAGTCCTAAAAGGGGAGCATTTGTTTTTTTACCACCTCGATAGCAGAGTTAGTCGGGGTATTCAGTTTTCTAATTCTAAGTTCCGGATTCTACATAATGATCGAATTCAAACCTAAATTGCCGTTACCTTTTCGCCTCCTGAACAAAGTCGGCGACTCATTGCATCGACTGAACCTGCCATCAGTAGAGTTAAGTGAAGAGGCGGTTCGCAACCCAGCCATTAAAAGAACAGGCTTAGAGGATTTTGGTGATCAATACCATCAAGAGGGATTAAGCAGGGTACTTGAATCAGCCGTCGAGGACGCCAATTTGCATTTCATCGGCCGACTTATTATTCAAAATGCAGTAAAGATTAATCTTATGAAAAGGTTATGGTTGACAGAGGCAGTCAAGCATCACACAGAGATTTTCCAGCGACCGCTAAGACCACCAATTATTGTGATAGGCCTGCCTCGTACAGGCACTACATTCTTACATCGTATGTTGGCTGCCGATCCAGCCAACCGGGCAGTGCCCATGTGGGAATTAATGCGACCTTTGCCTAACAGCCGCACTACTTGTAGTTGGAAAGGTAGTGCCACTTATCGTCGCTACATGGCGAAAAGCGAAATTGGTCTCTGGCCCAAGCTTGCCAAGGACGCGGACCGCAAGCGCTATTTCCGGCCTGACTTACCAGACGAATGTATGTGGCTGCTGAATGCCACTTTTGTGAGCTTTGGCTTCTGGGTACTTGCACCTGTGTACAGGTACCTGGAATGGTACAAGAAGCATGACCGCTTCAAACCTTATATGGAATATCGGCAGATGTTACAGGTGCTTCAGGCGGTCGATCCCAACCGTCGGCTTACTCTAAAAGCACCTGCTCACACCGGGTCACTTGACGCTCTGCTGTACGCAATACCAGATGCTTTGATCATCCAGATTCACCGCGACCCCGTGACTGCGTGCAACAGTTTCAGCAGCTTGCTATATACAATTCACAGTGCTGTAAGTAACAAAATAGACATAAAAGCTATGGCTTTTGCTAATCTGAGCTTCTTGGCAAACGAAATACAACGCAACATAGCTGCGCGTGCCACTCTACCAAACACTATTGTGGATGTGCATTATGACAAACTCGCTACTGAGCCTATTGCCACGGTAGGAGACATTTACGAACATTTTGGTTTGAGGTGGTCAGAAACCTTTCAAGATAACCTAAACAGTTATGTCACCAGCAATCCGAAAGGCAAACACGGTGATCACAACTACGATTCAGCGACATTTGGTCTTACCGATGCCGAAATCTCCAGGCAATTTGAGCAATACTATAAGAGATTCAACATTACACCGTGAATCGTCGTTAGTTTTCTGCGAACTGGCGTAGCTGCGCATCATCACGAAAAATATACACACAATTAATTGAGCTACTAAAATGGCCACGTTATTTGACATTTTTTACCGATCGCGATAAAACTTCTCGGCACTGTGTGGGAATGATTAAGACTATTTGAGCTATTTGTATTTTTGTTAGAACCTCACGATATTGGTAAAATGAAGACCACGGATTTTGGCCTAATGGGGCCATCCGAGCCTCCTGTTATGCTGTGACCCGCAGTTAGGTATTGGCATTAGGCTCAAGACTCGTCTACCATAAAAGTAATATTGGTGTTAAAAACTTGACAAGCGGTTTTATGGAAGGAGAAAACCATGGCTAATGTCTATAAAGTGATTCTTGTCTTGACCTGTGTATCAGTCGTTTGGGCGATTCAGAACGATAAAGATGATGTGTCCCTTGATCAGCAACAAGCTATTGAAAAAGCGATCCTGAAAGTACATGCCGCTATGATGAAGGCCGCTGAAAATCTGGATGCAGAAGCCCTTTATAGTCATGTACTTGATATGAATAAAGGTGTTATTGTTCAAGACGGTAAGGTCTTGACAACACGCCAAGAGGCATTGGACGCAACCAAACAAGGCCTCCAGGGACTAAAGGACATATCCTATAAATATAACCAGAAGCATATTACAATAATTTCTCCAACCGTAGCCCTTTGGGTCGCAGATGGAACAACCTCAGCTACGATTATCGAAGATGAGCGTGAAATTAGTGTAGCCTTTGCTGAGACTATTGTTTTTGTTCTAAGGGATGGGCAGTGGAAGGTCCTTCACGCACATCGATCTGTTCCCAATACCAGGTGAACATGGCAAAAGGCATTGGCGTCATGAAGAAACTAACTACCATAAAGATGGCCAATTAGCTCCGCACTTAAAAAAGATTTGTTTAACAGAAACATGGCTAAGTCAATGAAACAACAACGGCAGGCGGGTTTCCTAATGGCTAAGATTCGCCAGGTGGGTGAAAGAATTTTTCTGCGCAGGTTGAAAGAATCAGATGTCGAGATAAATCCGGCCCAGGGACGGATTATGTTTGCGCTGTGGCAGAAAGATGGGATATCAATCCAGGAACTAGCGAAGAAAACGCAATTGGGTAAATCGACGCTGACCAGCATGCTGGATAGACTCGAGGCGATGGGATATGTTAAGCGACAGCGCTGTGACCAGGACAGGCGCAAGATACTCATCTTGCGAATCGAAAAGGATCGGGCAATGGAGAAGGAGTATGTTAAGTTGTCCGAACAGATGACGGAGATATGGTACAAGGGATTTGCAGCGGCTGAGATCGATAAGTTTGAGGCTTACCTGCAACGGATACTGAATAATTTAGTGGATTGTGAAAATAACGATGGGTAGGGCCAATCACAAGATAAGGCTCTCCACTAAGACGGTCTTGTCTGCAATCGGTATTGCACTTGTTATAGCCGCTATATCTTTTACTATACTCGCGGTTTTGCCTGCGTCTGAGCAGCCCTTTTTCAAGGCCCCTCTTAGAAGCGTCCTGCTGGGACTTGGCTTGCTGGGCGTCGCATGTCCACTATGTATTGTTGGGCTTATAATCAAAAAGCGATCAGCTAAGTCGCCCTATTTTGAAGAGGCCTTTATCGCAACAGTCATCAATGTTTTCGGCTTCATACTACTTGGCCTTGGCCTGGTCTGTATCGGTGTTAGCATCTACGCCCTGGTTAGGCATCTACTTGGCTCCGAGTAGCTGGAATTGTCAAAATCACCATGCTACTGTGCTATTGTGGTCTTGTGCACTTTTTCCTTGCCTTTTACAAAAACCATGACAATGATTTAACTCAAACAAAGTGGATATAGCAACTTTGATCCAGCAGTAAAACCTAATAGGTAAATAATAAATACCATGTGACATTCAAATATTAGGTGACAGAGATCAAGATGGGATCAAAACAAAAAAAGATATTTAGAACTACTTTTACAACATACACAGAGGAGGAAATCATTGGTGAGGGTGGTTCTGGCCGTATTTTCAAGGTAGTCGATGATTCTGGAGCTATCTGGGCCCTTAAGCTGTTAGACTCCTCAAAAGCTACTACGGAAAAAAAGAAGCGATTCAAGAACGAACTGCTCTTTTGCCATAGGAACAAGCATTGGAATATAGTGACCGTAACGGATCACGGCAATTATGCCCAGGATATGAAGTATTCGCCTTTCTATGTAATGCCTTTATATGACGGTTCAATGAGAAAGCTACTCAACTCAGGCTTACCGAATGAAAAAGCTCTAAAGTACTTCGCAAATATACTTGATGGAGTTGAAGCTGCTCACTTACAAGGAGTGATTCACAGGGACCTTAAACCAGAGAACATACTATATGACAATAAGAATGATATTTTGCTGATTGCTGATTTTGGAATTGCACATTTTAAAGAAGATGAACTGTTCACCGCAGTTGAGACTAGAGACTCAACAAGGTTGGCCAACTTCCTATATGCCGCTCCAGAACAAAGAAGTCGAGTTCTTGCAGTAGATCACCGCGCTGACATCTATGCTCTTGGTCTCATTCTCAATGAGATGTTCACCGGGCAGGTTCCTCATGGTACAAAATACAAAACCATCACCCAAACTGCTCCCGAATATGCCTATCTTGACGATCTAGTAACACAGATGTTAAGCCAATCTCCAGAAGACAGGTTCTCATCGATTGAAGAAATTAAGCAACAACTCATCGGTCGACGGAATGAGTTTATATCTCGACAACATCTCAGTGAGTTGAAAGAGACCGTCATTCCGGTTACCGAAATTGATGATCCTCTGATTGCTGATCCTCCTCACTTGGTTAATTTTAACTGGGATCGCGGAACGCTTACTCTATACCTTAGCTGTCCCGTAAATAATGAGTGGGTATGGGCACTGAATAACATGGGTAGTTATGGATCTCTTTTTGGTAAGGGGCCTAAGGATTTCTCTGTTTCGGGTGACAAAGCAGTAATAACAGCCAGTGAAAATGAAGTTCAAGAAATCATTGACTTTTTTAAAAGTTGGCTGCCCAAAGCAAATCAGGTATATAAAAACCGAGTTAAACAAGAGAAGGAACAGGAGGAGGAAGCGAAACGAAAAGAACTTGAACGAAAGATCAAAGAACAAGAAGCGCGTCAACGAGTGCTGAAGAATACAAAAATATAATAGAAAACATCTATAAGAAAATAGAAATTAGGGACATCCACCATCTTCATATAGTAAACAAGATAAATTGAGGCAATTGAATAATATTGTTCGCGGGCCTTCGGTTTGAAGGGTGTTCGCTTATAATTAGCCTCTTAAAGGAAAAAATGAGATGACAGGTAAGGAATTCATTAACTCTCTGGCGAATGGGAAATCAGACATTATCCAGATGCTCCTGGATATTCTTTCAAAAACGGATTCGCGGTATTGCCTGATCGGAGGACTTGCAGTAAACGCTTATGTTGAACCTGTCGTAAGCCTTGATTTGGATATCGTCGCAGCGGTTGAAGATATTGAGGCTATTTGCAACGCGGCCAAAGATAACGGCTTAAAGGTTGAGCAATTCGAGCATAGCGTGAACATCACGAGCAAGAGTTCCGACCTGCGGATTCAACTTCAGGCCGATCCCCGGTACCAGAAGTTTGTTTCAGTTTCAGAGGATAGAAATGTGCTGGGTTACAAGATGAAGGTCGCAAGGCTTGAAGACGTATTGCAGGGCAAAGTCTGGGCGTACATGGATAAATCGCGGCGGAAGAGCAAACGACAAAAGGATTTGGCTGATATCTTTCGCATCATAGAGAGGTATCCACAACTTGAGGCATCGCTACCACAAAGCCTTCGGGAAGAATTGGACAAATAATAGGGGGCGAACATACCGCTCCAGCAAAGTGCGGGCAAGCCAAACCTCTGGGTTCTTACAATAAGCATTAGGGACGAAACTTTGGACAGCGTGTCTGATGAAAAACGTGGTTCGCGGCTAATGAGTTGGTAGTAAGGGATCGGTGGATCGGTATTCAGCATTCGTATTTTGTTCCGGCCAAAAGTTGAATAAAATTGCCGCGACAGTATGGAGTGGGACTCGTAGCTATTCTATCAAGAGGGATTCTGTCTAAGGGCTCTGCAAATAGTTGATGTTACATCTTGTTCGTTAGCAGATGCCTCGGCTTCGCTCGGCATGACATGGTAACACAGCCAAAAGTCCCTCAATATGTCATTTCGACCGAAACGATGCGTAGCATCGTGTAGTGGAGAAATCTGGTTTCGCAAGGTGGTATCCCCTATAATGGACGCATACCTGCAAGCAAAACTTATTACGTTTATATCATGGCCAGCCAATCGCGTACTTTGTATGTCGGGATCACCAACAATATCCGTAGAAGAGTTTGGGAGCATAGGACAGGATTGGTCGAAGGTTTTACCCATTGTTATATGATTGACACGCTGGTTTATGTTGAATCATTCGATGATGCACTTTCTGCAATTGAAAGAGAAAAGCAAATCAAACACTGGAGACGAGATAAGAAACTACGGTTAATCACTCAGGCCAACCCTAATTGGCGTGACCTTGGTGACGGATTGTAAGATAAGTATCGAACACAAAGCAGATGTCTCGACTTCGCTCGACATGACAATGGCTATACCAAATTACTTGAATGGATTTAATGCATCAGAGAGGTTAAAATAACGGATGTATGATGAAGAAACGTCTATCTTTGCACAATAAGGCTATGTTGGCTATGAGGGAGGCCGTAAAGGAAGTAATCGAGCGGCATAAAAAGGAAAAACGGCCACTTGCTGTCTGGAACTGGAAGACGCAGAAAGTTATATTCATGTCACCGGCCACAGCTTTACGTAAATATAATAAGGACGTACAGTCAAAAAATTAAGATTATAGCGGGACTGTTGAAAAACGTGGTTGGCTGCCGTTATGAAAGGAGTTGGACCATGAGAAGAATTATAGCTTTATCAATGTTGATAGTGATGGTCGTTTCTGGTGTGAGTGTCTATGCTGGGGACTGTCCTCGTTTTCGAGGGCCGGCTGGCGACGGCAAGTTCGAGGAGACCGGACTATTAAAGAAATGGCCCGAGGGCGGGCCAAAACTCGCCTGGTCTGCGAAGGGGCTTGGTAAGGGTTTTTCTTCAGCCACAATTGTCAACGAGACTGTCTATGTAACGGGTATGGACGACCAGAATCAGGGTTATCTGTTTGCCTTTAACATGGATGGTTCACCGAAATGTAAGACGGCATACGGACCGGAGCTGGAAAAACGTGGCCCGGCGGTACCAGGCACACGCGCCACGCCGGTAATCGACGGCGACCGGATATTCCTAATGACCGGCTTCGGCAAGCTGATCACATTCGAGGCCGCGACGGGGAAAGTGCTCAAAACGATTGACCTGTTGGAGCAATTCGGTGCCGAGCAGGCGAAATTCGGCTTTGCCGAGTGCGTGCAGGTCGATGCAAAGAATGTCATCTGCACACCCGGCGGACCTGACGCATCGCTCGTGGCCCTGAACAAAAATACAGGCGAGACAGTCTGGCAAACCAGGGGCCTTAGTCAGCCGACGGCCTACTGCGCCGCCAGGATTATCAACCACGGAGGAAAACAACTCCTCGTCACCATGGTAGAGAAGGCTTGTGTAGCCGTTGACCCGGATACAGGCAAGGTCTTATGGCAGTATGATTACCCGCAACGGCACGGTGTTCAGCCCAATCCGCCGCTCTATGCCGATGGCATGATATACATCTGCTCGGGCGCTGGCAAAGGCGGCACAATGCTGGAACTGTCAGAAGACAGCCAAAGCGTAACACCAAAATGGACGGACAAGACGCTGGATTGCCAGATGCAAGGCGTTATTTTGATCAACGGCTGCATATACGGAACCGCTCAGAGCGCTAATAAGGGACTTGTCTGCCTGGATTGGAAAACGGGTGAGGTTAAATGGAACACCGATGCAATCAAGCAAGGTGTCGTGATATGCGCTGACGGAATGCTGTATATCTATGCGGTAGAAGGAACGATGCATCTGGTCAAGCCCAATCCTGAGGCCTTCGAGCCGGTCAGCCAATTCGCCATTACCGAGGGCGCTAACCAGAATTGGGCCCATCCGACGATTGCCAACGGTCGGCTGTATGTCCGCCACGGTGATGCGCTAATGGCATACGACATCAAAGCCGGAACTTAAGACAATTCCGCTGCGAGCTCGAAGCAAAAGCGAAAGGCTATGGCTACTTGACGAGTTTCGCGATTTGCCTGCAATGAAGGTGTTCTGCAGTATGAGCACTCCGTTACTTTCTCGTTGTCGATCGGTATTCGGCAGGAAGTTCAAGAGCAGGCAGTCTGCTATTCGGTGCCGATAAGCACAATAGTCAGATTAACCCGGGCTTTGCCCTCGGTTTGCACGGCTGTTTTCTCAACTTTCTTTTGGTTCCAGGTCAGAACAGGCTTTGGTATAGCGGGTAAATCAGCAGCATCCTTCTCGATGACAGCTAACACTTCTTGTCCCGGCATGAGCATAGCTACGTTGTTCAAAACTGCAAAGCCCCTTGCCACCTCAGCGCATGTCTTGAGATTGTCCTGGTTGACAACATCCGAAATCTGTTCAGCGGTGATAGCAGCGACCGCAATCGGTGAGCCAAACTGCTCGGTCTCAACAAGCAGCCTTGTTGAATCAAATCTCCCCCATATACTGCCTAAATCCGCCAATAGCAAATTCAGGCCCTCCTTACTACAGCTAAGAGAGTATAATTTCCTATCACCAAGGTGTCCCGACGTGACACAATCCGAAAGTCTGTTATCCTCAATCGCTCTATTGAGAAATGCGTCAACCGCGACTAAGTCAGCGGTTCTTAACTCGAGCCTGCCGATAAAGCCTTTATCTAAACTCGCACCGATGCCGGAGTCTGTCACGCCAATTGGTGCGGCGGGCTGCAAGTCAGCGATATGAATCACCTGGCGACCGCCGGTATCAGGCGCAATGATTGTGTAGATCACCACGCCCAAAACACTAACCAAGGCAATCATCGCCGCCGCAGCTATAACTTTGCGCATTAGCAGGCTCTTCATACCTTGGCCAACCACAGAAGATGGAACTGCCAACAACGTCCTTCTCTCCAGCGACGCTTTGACCTGTTCCAACAGCCCAGAAGGGGCCGCCACGTGTGGTATAGAACTAATTAGAGTTTTACATCGCTGTAACTGTTGCAGACGCCTCGCAACCGATGAGTCATGCGTAATCATCTGCTGGACATCAGTTAGCTTACTTTCCGTCAACTCTCCATCAATGAAGTTATTGAGCAATTCGTCGATATCCGGATTAGGCTTCATTATAGAATAGCCTCCATAATTTCTCTCAGATTGCTCCTGGCCCTGCTGATTCTGCTCTTTACTGTTCCCAATTCAACACCCAATACCGCTGCAATCTGAGCGTAATTCATACCTTCAATATCACGCAGGACAATAACAGTCCTGTGCTCATCATCAAGTTTCATTAACAATTCGAGTGCTATTTCGCCCAACTCTTTATTTTGAGCAACGGTCGAAGGATCAGGCGCCCTTTCATCGCTCAAAAACTCACTCAGTGCATGCGCCGCTTTGCCACCATTTTCATAATCATCGGCATCGAGCGATCTAAAGCTGAGCCTGTTGCTTCTCCGACAATAGTTTAAGGTCAAGTTAACAGCAATCCTAAACGCCCAAGTGTAAAAGCTGCTCTTGCCCTTGAACCTGTCGATGCTTTCTATTATTTTGACAAACGTATCCTGTGTAAGTTCCGCAGCGTCATCAGTGTTGGCACATATTCTCAATATCACGTTATAAATGCGATTTTGATACTTGAGGACAAGCCTCTCCATCGCTGCTGAATCGCCAGTCCGGCACTGCTCAACCAACGCGGTATCGTCAATATTGACGCTTGCCCATTCAGTGCGCACAATCTCTTCTCTTATTTAGACCTATCTACAACCAAAAAAGTTCCTTATTTAAATAAAACTACGGAATATAATCGCAGATTGGACCTCTGCGGTCAAACCAATTTGGTCCAGCCAAAACCAACAAATGACAATGCTACCCAGCTTTTAACACTCACTTTGCTTATAATGCAGGGGCTTCGCCTCTTTGACTATCTGCGGGGCTGTCATCATAAAAAAACTGGGGCCTATGCAACCGCATAGGCCCCGAAACGATACAGAGTATAGTGTCATTCTTACTTGGTAACGCACTTACAATACCGGCCAGATAAGCTCCTCAAGCCAGGATGACGCCAACCTCGCATAATCACCAAAGTCAACGTCGCCATTGTCATCAAGATCAGCTACAAGCTTAACCTCCTCCGTAGCAGTGCTAAGCCACTCAGAAGCCAAAATCTCAAGGTCAGACTCATCTACCACACAATCGTCGTTGAGGTCTCCGACAGGTTGCAGCTCCGATGGTAGACATTTCGGCAGGTGCAATCTGACGTCATCAATGTACATCAGACCATTGCCTGTCGCCGAAGGAGCCGCCTTGTTGCCAACACCAAGGGTCATCTTGGTAATGGCTGCTGTATTTACGCCAGCGTTGGTGAACTCACGCATGTCAATGTTCCATTCCTGCCAACTGGATACCTGTGTTCCATTTGGCTCTGAATGCTCAACAAGCTCGAAGTTGCCAGCATCGTCTTCGAGAATGACGTAGAGCCTGTCGGCAACGTTGCTTTCTATACCAACATCCTGCGATTGAGTGAACGGCCCCGTCGGACTCATGGTACCAGTAGTGCTGACGTCGGAGAAGACCGCTTCGGCTGTCGCAAGAGGATTATGGGCTGTCAGCGCCAGGCCAATGTAGGTATTGACGCTCATCGGAATGTCGACCGTAGATGGGAGGTCACCTTCTACGCTAACCCAGTTCTGTCCATCAGTCGAATGATCGGCAGTGAAGGTATTCTGAGTACGTTTTAATCTCACCCAATGCGGAGCGCTGACGTCTGCTTGCTGCACATTAGTGCTAACATCAGCTTGGTCAATGCGATACTGGAACGCAACGCCGTTTGCAGGGGTAATGACTATCATAGCATGTGGCGAATTAGCATCAAGTGTCTCACGGATCATCACGCCGGCCTTGGCCCAAGCGTCCGTGTTGGTGAGACTTTCGAGCTTTGCAATAATCGAGCCTGCACCGGACAGTTGCTTGTAGGCAAAGTGGAATTCATCATGATAGCCTACCTCGCGTGGATTAGTAACGTCCCAAATATCCTCACCCGAGCCGGTCATTGTGTAAGTGTTGGTCGCTGCATTATAGCTGATGCCTCCGACGCACTCTCTCATACCCTGGAACCAGATTGTCAGGGCAGCGACACCTTCTGCCGTCCAGTCCTGCGGTGTTTCCCAGGTACGCACAGCTTCTGCGTAGAACGGTGAGATAGAATTATCAAAAAAGAGTGGCATCGACTGGAAACCGCTATGGACGGTTTCCTGTTCGGCAATAGGCTTATCGTCCCAGCCTACTATTGAGCCCGTATCATTGCCGGGGATACTCTGTGAAGGTTCGCCATAACCATCTCTCCATGTACGGTATATCAAGTCGTTATCGTCGTTGTAGTCTTCAAAATCGTCTATGATAATAAAGTCAGCTACCGTAAAGCTCCAAACCTCACCTTTCCACAGTCCATCTGGGTGAGCATTATTAGCCTCGTCGATTCGCCAGTAGTAAGTGGTGTTTAGTTCAAGGTCCCCGAGTGGGTCATAGCTGTTAGCATCAAGAGGCTGGTTGCCTTTGAACTCTGGATTTGAGGTACTGGCATCGTTGACATCGTCGTAATCTGTGCCGAAGTACACATCATGCGAAGCCGCATGGTTACCTGCACGCCAGCTCATATCTGCATCTCGGTATACATCTGTTGCTCCGTCCATCGGGCTCGGATGGGTCGCATATCGGCTGGCGGCATAGCGTAGCCTGACGTTGTCCATAAACACTACTGCAGCCCAATTATCGGGGTTGTCAGGATCATCTCCATGCCCCGCAAACTCAAAATCATAAATAATGTCCAAGCCCCTGTGATTAAGGTGGGAGACATCAATTACTATCGTATACCATTGACCGGTTGTCGTGGGCAGATTGCTGCTGTCATTATGAGCAGGCTTAAAATTCCAATCAAAGATTCCCATAGAGTTCGGCAGTGGACTACCTGGTGCATAGTAAATATCAAAGACCATTTCATCAAAGCCGTATAAATCATACCTAAAAGGAGGTGATGAGTTTTCGAAAGTACAGCCATGCTCAACCTCCAGGTCCTGTTCGTCAGTCCACTTTAGGCCGAGGACGTTGCTGCCATCGGTGGCTTCTGGTACAACAACATCTTCCCATGTTGAACCACCTAAAAGCTTGTCCTCAAGTACGAGGCTAGAGTCAGCATCCCCAGAGATCACTAAACCTGTATACAATTCGTAATGGGTCTCAGAGTCCTCATAGCTGACCAGAGGAACCTCGACGTACTCGCTTGGGGCTGTCTTAAAGCTCCAGATATCGCCTTTCCAGATATTGGAGCCGGCCTCGTCGATCTCGTCAATCCGCCAATAGTAAGTCTTTCCGGGTTCGAGAGTACCTGGATCATAGATAGTGTCTTCGAGAGATTTATTGACTTTAAACTCAGCCGAAGACCTTGTTGCATCATTAACATCGTTGAAATCGGTACCGAAATACACATCGTGCGAATTCGCATAGATACCTGTGGTCCAGCTAAGATCTACATTTAGGTCCATTGATACTGCTTTGTCAAAAGGAATAGGACCCAACGCTTGTACTTGTTCACGGAAACGCAGCCACATGTTGTCGGTGTATAGTACCCCGGCCTTCCCGGCCAAACCCTCGAAAAGTAAAGCGAGGATATGATCTATATCGCTCTGGTACATGCCACCGATATCCATCTCAACCGTATGCCACCGGCCTATTCCAATGGGGACCGAAAGCGCTCCAGCCCAGCCGAAGACATCATCCCATATTCCGATGGTTGCTGGTTGGGCGCCCGGCTCAGCGAACCAAACATCACATGTGATTAGATTATAGGGAGCTAAGTCTAATCGACGGGTATCCCACTCATGCCATATCTCGACTTTGTATGGCATTGAGCCTCCGCTTTCGTCGGTCCATTCCCACTTAAGGATATAGTCACCATCGGTGGCTGGTGGTGCACCACCGACACCACCAAGCACCCTCATGATTGTGAGGGTGGGATCCTTACCTGAATCCGTCCTGAATGAAAGATCGGTCATCTCGTTGGGCTCGTAGCTGGCGAGAAGTTCATCGGCAGATGTCGGCGCAGTCAGAGCCAGCACTAAAACAAGAAAAATCAAAAGAAATGATTTCTTACACATAATAATATTCCTCCTTCAAAATGAGTTAAGCAATGAAGTTTAGTGCGTGTTCAAAAAGCCTCTTGTCTTCGAAAAAGTATCAAGAACCTTATGATTTATTACGCCCCCCTCACAAAAACGACATCTAATAAGATTTTCCTCCTAAAACAAACAAGAATATGGTTCTGCCAAAACTTTGGGCCTGACGCTACCTCTTTCCTCCAAGCACCTAATTGACGTGGCTATATGATATGCAGAAATCCTTCCTCCAAGACCAAAAAGACCATCATGCCAACGAATCGCTACATGGAGCATCTACCAATTTAAGCCGCTTTTGACATTCAACGATTATACACTTTTATATTACCCGTAGCAAGGCCAATTTCTATGGAACCGATACAATCCCACAGAGCCAATGCTGAGTCGCATCGACCTTGGCATTTCGCGTGAACGACATTGCACAATCTGAGCTTAGGTTTGCTAAATCTATTCTGAGCAAGCACTAATGTTCAAAAGGACAAGACAGGAAACACCGTATTGCGACTGAGAAAACAATCCTGATGATGAATTAGTCGGAGTACTTAAGTTCAAACTCGGCTGAAAGTCGTTTGCCCGTGGGGCACATGAAGGTGGCCTGCAGTATGTAACTTTGGCCAGCCTGGGGCTGCACATCCAGATCGAACTGATAAGCCCTCAAAAAATCTCGCCAGTATCGGTTATTCTCAGCAGGATCGGTTAAATCTATGTCAGGCCAAATGGCGATTCTTTTGCCTTTAGGCTCGGCTGAACGCTGTAGATGCTCATACAATTCAAAACGAAACACGCCAGGGAACTTCTTTTGACAATCAAACGAGTCGAGCAGACTCAAATAGACACTTAGCTTCGGCTGATCCTGAGTGTTCTGTGCCCGGCGAAATTCAGTCAGCGGCATAATGTCAATCTTCACGGGCGCATAAACAGTGTATACGGAAATGTCAGGGCCCTTATCAGGTTTAGAAATCTGCTCGGTGACAGGCGACAGCCAACGACAGCCGACCACAAGCAGAACAAACAAGACCAGTAATATCCTCAAGAAGACAATAGATATGCTCATTGGCTACAAATCCTCATTAAGCATGTGACCGAGGCGATATTTTTTCGTCCGCAGATAATCGATGTTGTGCTTTGTTGGCTTGGCTCTTAGTGGTATCTGCTCGACTATCTTTATACCGTAAACCTCAAGACGGCTTATCTTTTTAGGGTTATTAGTTAGTATTCTTATCTTCATCAATCCGAGATCGCGGCAGATTTGAGCACCGATTCCATAATCCCGCCTGTCAGCCATAAAACCAAGGCGCAGATTTGCATCAACGGTATCAAGGCCCTGCTCCTGAAGTTTGTAGGCTCGGAGTTTGTCCTTAAGGCCGATGCCCCTTCCCTCCTGACGTAGATAGATCAAAGCTCCCTTTCCAGCCTTCTCAATCATCTTCATCGCCGTTATTAACTGGTAACCGCACTCACATCGCTGTGAATGAAACAGATCGCCGGTCATACATTCCGAGTGCACCCTCGCCAAGACAGGTTCGCTATGTTCTATAACCTGGCCGTTTCCATCAAGGTCACCAACTCCACCCTTGCACAACGCCAGATGTGGCTCAGGCGAAGTTGTACTCTCATAACCAATCAACTTAAACTCACCATAGTCGGTGGGTAGATTCACGCACTCGACACGTTTTATCTGTCTTTCACGCTGGAGACGATATTCTATCAGCTTGGCGATGGAAACAATCTTGAGCTTGTGTTTTTCGCAGAATTCTAGAAGCTCCGGCACCCGTGCCATAGAGCCGTCGTCGTTCATAATCTCGCAGATGACACTAGCAGGCTTCAGCCCAGCCAGCCGCATCAGGTCAACCGCACCTTCGGTCTGGCCTGCCCTGACCAGCACACCGCCTTTCCTGACGCGAAGTGGGAATATGTGGCCCGGCCGAACCATGTCACTTGGCTTTGCATCGTCGGCAATTGCAACCTGAATCGTCCTGGCCCTGTCAGCGACACTGATACCGGTAGTTACGCCTTCCGCTGCATCGATGCTAACCGTAAATGCCGTGTTGAACCTGGCGGTGTTTTCAATCGTTTGCGGATAAAGACCGAGCGAATCGCATTTTTCTGCCGTAAGAGGCAAACAAATAAGACCCCGGCCAAATTTGGCCATGAAGTTGATAATCTCCGGCGCCACCTTTTCCGCGGCGCAGACAAGATCGCCCTCATTTTCGCGGTCCTCGGCATCCACAAGGACAATCATTTTGCCCTGGCGAAGGTCTTCGAGCGCCTCTGGAATTTCACTAAATTGCACTGCCATACTCTCTCGCCGCGCAACCCCGCCTCAAAGGCGGGGCTAAATATTTAGCCCCACGTTTTACGTGGGGTCTACATTTGTCAAGGATTTGCCCGCTCATATTCTTCAATATAGCGACTTCCGTTTCGAATGTAAATAAGGGTTGCAAGAATAGCGGTCCCGGCTGCAGACCACCACAAAAATCGCAGGAACCAGATCCAGCCGGACAACAGGTGCGAGACCTCCGGAGCAATCAGAATTCCAGCTACCATCGACAATTGCAACGTCGTGGCAAGCTTGCCAATAAAAACCGGTGCAATGCGAATCTGCCCTGTTATAAGGTAAAGGATCGTAAAGCCGATTAGTAAAAATAAGTCCTTACCAATTATCAGAACGACAACGGTCGGTGGTATCAAAAAGCCTTCTACACACGCACGCTGCGAGACCAACAACAGACAGGCTGAAGTAACGAGCAATTTATCGGCAATCGGGTCCAAAAAGGCACCGAGTTTTGTGACCTGCCTTTTCCTGCGAGCAAGATAACCATCCAACCCATCACTGATCGCCATAAACAGATAGACAGCCACAGCACCATATCGTATCAAGTCGCGCATAATCGGCGTAAGCTCAGGATCGTTCATCTTAAGCATACAACTGACAAAAGGAATTATCAGCAATATTCGTAAAATAGTGATCCGAGTGGCCCAACTTAACTTCATCGCAGGCTCTCCTTCAGCAACTGCTTTCCAGACACTGTGCTGTTGACGATCGGCTTGCCCTTCAAAATCTGCACAAAGTACAGGTAAGTTATAATAACCACCCTCTCGTCGAGTCTACTTTCTTAGCTTGTGGTAATGTTAAACAACTTAATCAAATTTGGCAACAGAATACAGGCTGGAAGAGCAAACGGATAAAAGAACATAAGTGCACAAGAACATGCGACTAAAAGAATACGTGGCTTATGCTCTTAGAACTTTTTACCCTTGGAAGGCCTGTTCACGGATCATGGGCCCCCGGCTCCCTTAGATAACATTTTGCTATGTTATTTTCTTGATGTGAATCGTGGCCCTGATACAATTTCATTTGATAAATTCGGGAAAAGGAAAATGGCCGTTTTGAATGTTAATATTGACCACGTTGCTACCGTCAGGCAGGCCAGGCTGACTGATGAGCCGGACCCTGTCTGGGCGGCAGTGCAATGCCAGTTGGCAGGCGCTAATGGAATAACTGTCCATTTGCGTCAGGATAGACGCCATATAAATGACCGTGATGTTAGACTATTGAAAGAAACCGTCGCCTGCAAGCTGAACCTTGAAATGTGCATGGCTGAGCCCATTGTTAAAATAGCCGAGGAAATTAAACCTGACCAGGTAACACTCGTTCCAGAAAAAAGAGCTGAATTGACGACCGAGGGTGGGCTGGATTGTGTAAAACAAAAAAAACGTCTCGCCGAAGTCGCTAAAAGAATGCACAAAAAAGGCATATTAGTCAGCACATTTATCGCGCCGGAACACGAGCAGATAATTACCTCAGCTAAAGCAGGCTGTAACGCTGTTGAGCTGCACACAGGCATGTACGCGAATGCCAAGGGCGAACAAGCTATCAAAAGAAGATTAACTGAGTTGGAAGCTGGTAAGAACCTCGCGATTGAAAATAAACTCGTAGTCCACGCAGGTCATGGATTGACATATCGCAATATCGCTGATGTTGCACGTATCAAAGGCCTATGCGAATTCAACATCGGGCACAGTATTGCGGCAAGGTCGATTTTTGTCGGCATGAAGCAGGCAACTGCCGAGATGATAGATCTGATAAACAAGTATAGTTCGTTGTTGTGAGTTCTTTGTTCATCGACAGACAATCATAAGCCATAAACAACAAGCGACGAGCGAACAACTACGAACAATGAACCACGAACAACGAACTATGAACGAATGAATGAGGAGAGCAAGATGTTTACCGGGGCAATGGTAGCGTTGGTTACGCCTCTTCAGGATGGCGAGGTTGATTTTAAGACTCTGGATGAACTTATTGATTTCCAGGTAGAACACGGTATTGACGCAATAGTGCCTGTAGGCACGACCGGTGAATCGCCGACCTTAAGTCATGAAGAACACAAAAAGGTCATCGAAAGAATTGTTAAAACCGTAGGTGGAGCAGTCCCGGTAATCGCTGGGGCCGGCTCAAACAGTACCGCAGAGGCTATTGAATTAACCGCCTTTTCAAAAAAAGTCGGCGCAGACGCCACCTTGCAAGTGTGTCCATACTACAACAAACCCACACAAGAAGGTTTTTATCAACATTTCAAAGCGATAGCCGAGGAGGTGAATCTGCCGATTGTACTATACAACATACCGGGCCGATGCGCAGCCGGATTGACTCCAGAGACAGTTGCCCGCTTGGCTGAAATCGAAAATATAGTAGCAATAAAAGAGGCAACCGGCAGCCTAGACCAAGCCAGCGAAATCGCAATGCGCTGCGATATAACCATTATCTCAGGTGATGACTCAATGACCCTGCCTCTGGCATCGATCGGTGGCAAGGGTGTCATTAGTGTCATAGCAAACATAGTACCCGCGGATGTCAAGGCAATGACTGATTTGATCCTGGAAGGCGACCTGGTCTCTGCAAGACAGTGGCATAAAAAGCTATTTTCCCTAAGTAAAAGCATGCTGACTCTGGCAACGAATCCAATACCCATAAAGGCAGCAATGGCATTGCTGGATATGGCCTCGGAGGAATTGCGACTGCCATTGACACCGCTTGAAGAAAGCAGAAGGCAAATCTTACACCAGGCGCTTGTGGACTACGGCTTACTTAGCTGAAAGTCTTAGAAGTTGAGCAGGTTTGCGTTTCCCGAAAAACTTGAAGAGTAGCTGAGACCATTTCGCTGACAGAGTGATTTTCTCTGACGTATTGCTGGGCCTGTCTGGCGAGCTGTCTGGCAGATTCACGCTTATCAAGTAAGTTCTGCAAAGTAGCCCGCACGCTAACTTCATCTTCAGGGTTGAAAACCACAGCGGTTCTTTCGGGAATGATAAGGTCGTCAACTCCTCCTTTACAGGCCGCGATAGCAGCTCCGACACTCATCGCCTCCAAAAGCATAGGATTAAATCTATAAACGGGCTGCGGCTGGATAAATATATCACCGGATGCAACGACAGAGCGCCAAGGTTGCAATCTCGGAATAATTGTTACAGACTGCGAGAGGTTAAGTTCAGATAACAATTTCCACAATTTTCCTTCTGCCGGCCCTTCACCCATAACAGCGAGTAAAAATTCATATCCATCTATTATCAAACGACGTGCCGCGGAAAACACATTTTGAAAATCAGTGACACTTTTAAGAGGATGAGCTATTACTATACTTGTTAGGTGAGAAGGTTCGGAGAAACATACGATGTCGTCGCCTGTGAATGTACCGACATTTATCTGAATAATTCGGTCGGCAAAATGGGGATGAAGGTGCGTAAAATTGGCTGCAATAGTTGCAGCCGGCACAATGACACGTGCGCAGCGATCCAATGAAATCGAGAGCCTTGTCCACGGCTTGCGCAGGGAACTGACCATCAATGTATAAGGCAGATCCAACTGACGAGCTATCCACCTTACAAGCGATGCTTTAGTCTCACACAGACAATGTAAAATACTCGGCCGAAACTTATCGAGCTGCTCAATAAGAATGCTCCCATTTAGATGCCTCACCAATGGCAGATCGATGGTTGAATCCCTAATAATATCAGCCGTACCGGAGACAACCGAATCCACGCTGGTGCGAGTTGGACAGACCAAAGCTGTAGGAACCGACTCATCCGCCAAGCCAACCAGCAGGTGCTCCAAGAAGATTGAATATTCAGCAAGCATGTGTGCTGATACAATAATAGCCGGCCTGGGCGACTTTCCTGTTAGCGTCTGGGCTTGCGATTGAGTTTCGTTCCTACTCATCCAGAAACTGCAGAAAAATATCCAATATTACCTGCCTAGGAACAACATCTTAGGCTTTGCTTCCTTTATCATGGCGGTACATCTTACAATAAGGCAGCATTTTCAGCCATTGTGAAAATACTCAATACAAATTCCGTCCTAAGATAGTTCATTCGTATAGGCAACCATAGAAGGGACTGGAATCCCGAGAAAGAGATTGTTGTTATAAGCCATATTTGAACTTGCGATTACCTGTATATAGGCTATACTTGAGGCGAGATTATGGTTTTTCTGCGAGAAAATCGGCTTGGGGAGTCGTTCGTTCCGTCTCGTGTGTATTAACTGCATTATAAAATTGGACTTATCAACAACTAACTAAGGCAAGACAGTGATGGGAAAACTCATTGTAGTCGCAAATCGGCTACCGCTCAGTATCACAAGGCGGGAAGGACAATATCACTTCCGCCCCAGTCCGGGCGGCCTTGCGACCGGTTTGTCATCACTGCCGGAGTCTTTCGAGCGTGTCTGGATAGGTTGGCCGGGTATAACAAGCGAAAAACTAAGCCCTGAGGATAAAACAAAAATCGAGGATAGACTTACCAGCGAAAACTGCGTGCCAATCTTTATGACCCAAAAACAAATAGAACACTTTTATCTGGGATTCTGCAATAAGACGATTTGGCCTCTCTTCCATTACTTTCCCGTTCGTACGTTCTTCGAGGAACGTTTCTGGACATCGTACCAACAGGTCAATGAGATATTCTGCGATAAGGTAATGAATATTGCCAAAAGTGGAGATTACGTATGGATCCACGACTACCAATTGATGTTGCTTCCTCAACTACTCAGAGATAGACTTGCGGATTTGCAGATCGGTTTCTTCTTGCATATACCATGGCCTTCGTTCGAGCTGTTTCGCCTATTGCCGTGGCGTGAGGAGATTCTAAACGGCTTACTCGGAGCTGACCTGATAGGATTCCACGCCTACGATTATGTTCGACACTTTCTCAGTAGCGTCTGTAGAATAATAGGTCTTGAACAAACCTTAGGAAAAATCAGCGTTTCAAACCGGGTTGTAAAAGCAGATGCTTTTCCTATGGGTATAAATTATAATAAATACTCCGAGGCTATAAATGATGTAAAAGTCAAGAAAGAAGCAGAAAGAATACGAGAAAAAGTTGGTAACTGCAAAATCATCATCTCAGCAGACAGACTAGATTATACCAAAGGAATAATCCAGCGTTTGGAAGCATTCGATTTATTCTTATCAGAGAATCCAGATTATAAGGGCCGTGTCACACTCGTTATGGTTGCCGTTCCCTCACGAACAGGAGTTGAAGACTACAAAATACTAAGGAACAGACTTGAGCAGCTTGTAGGACGAGTCAATGGTGAACACGGTACAATTGGTTATATGCCAGTCTGGTATCTGTACCGATTTTTGCCTTTTGAGAAACTTGCAGCACTGTATAACGTAGCTGATGTAGCCTTAGTAACACCCTTGAGAGACGGAATGAATCTAATAGCAAAGGAATTCATCGCATCAAAAAAAGATGGTAAAGGTGTATTGATATTAAGCGAAATGACCGGTGCTGCAGGTGAGCTGGGAGAAGCCTTGATAGTCAATGCCAATAACAAAGCAGAAATTGTAAATGCTATCAAACAGGCTCTTGAAATGTCCACAATTGAACAGATTGAACGCAATAGATTGATGCAGGAAAGACTTCGACGTTATGACGTCGCCAGATGGAGCAGTGATTTTCTAAATACATTGTGCAAGGTGAAGAAAATACAACAAGAACTTTCGGTCCGGAGGCTGTCAGACATTTCACGACAAAAACTAGTCAGCAATTACCTCAAAAGTCGTAAAAGACTTCTTTTGCTTGACTATGACGGCACACTTGTTGGGTTCAAAGGCAAACCCGCAAATGCAGGGCCAGATGGGGAAATCATCTCTTTGCTTAAGACTCTATCAAAAGAGCCTAAGAACAACATAGCGATAATAAGCGGTCGGGACAAAACAACGTTATCAGAATGGCTGGGAGCTCTGAACGTGGCCCTAGTTGCCGAACACGGGGCCTGGATAAAAGAAAAGGGAAAAGACTGGCAGTGTATGGAGTCTTTCAGTACCGACTGGAAAGCCGCAGTCAGGCCCATCCTTGAGCTTTACTCTGATCGAACACCTGGTTCTACAGTCGAAGAAAAGGACTTCTCACTGGTCTGGCACTATCGCAGAGCGAACGTTGAACTGGCCCACGTTAGAACTCAGGAACTTAGGGATACTCTGCTGGGCCTGATAGAAAATCTTGGTGTAGGTGTATGCGAAGGCAACAAAATACTGGAAATAAGGAATCTCGGCGTAAACAAAGGCCGAGCCGCTGAGTTGTTCGCGAGGGAAAATTGGGACTTTATGCTGGCGGTGGGTGATGATTATACCGATGAAGAAATGTTCACGGCCTTGCCAGAACCTGCGTACTCTATAAGAGTAGGCTTAAGTATTTCAAAAGCTAAGTTCAACGTAGATACTGTGAGTGATGTCAGATCGTTGCTCAGAGAATTAGCAGGAGAGGGGCATGCTCAGCCTTGAAAATTTTCGGACTATTGTTCCAGATGAGACATTAGCAGAGATTTACGCCCGAGCAAGAAGGCTCTATGGCAAGCACATAGTTCACATAAACTCCACCTATCAAGGTGGTGGAGTAGCAGAGATTCTGTATTCGCTTGTGCTTCTGATGAACGATGTCGGCATCGACACAGGCTGGAGAATACTGCATGGAAGCCCCGACTTTTTCAATGTTACCAAGAAGTTTCATAATGCTCTGCAGGGAGCGAGCCTGAATCTATCGGAACAAAAGAAACGTCTGTATCTTCAAGTAAATGAGAACTTTGCCAGATTTACACATCTGAACCATGACTGCGTAATAGTACATGATCCTCAGCCGTTAGCGCTGATAAAGTACTACAGAAAGCGCCAGCCATGGATATGGCGTTGCCATATAGACCTGACCGACCCACACAAGGGATTGTGGGATTTCCTAAAGGGCTTTTTACTAAAGTACGACCAGATCGTTGTATCAAGCGAAAAATATTTCAAGGATGATTTGCCCATCGACCAAAGGCTTATGCCGCCAGCGGTCAATCCACTGACGTTAAAAAACAGGGAATTGGATGAAAAAACAATACTCAAATATGTAAAAAAGGCTGGGATTCCTATGGACAAACCGATTATTACTCAGGTTTCCCGGCTGGATCCCTGGAAAGACCCGGAAGGCGTGCTGGATGTCTTCAAACTGGTCAAAGAGAAGGTCGATTGCCGCTTGGTTTTTCTCTATAACCTGGCCAGTGACGACCCAGAAGGTGTACAAATCTACACCAGAATGCAAAAAAAAGCCAAGAAACTAAAAGACAATGGGGATGTTCTATTTGTTCTGGGCAATAATGATATTCTCGTAAACTCCGTACAAAGATTTTCAAGCGTAATAATCCAAAAGTCAATAAAGGAAGGTTTTTGTCTGGCAGTCACCGAGGCCCTCTGGAAAGGTACACCTGTCGTTGCCTCCAATGTTGGGGGCATACCGGTTCAAATTAAGGATGGCAAGAATGGTTTCTTGCTCGAACCAAAAGACATAGAAGGATTTGCAGAGAGAATTATCCATATCCTGAAGCATCCTGATGAAGGCAAAAGGCTGGGGGAAAACGCCAAGGAAACCGTCCGACAGAAGTTCCTGATAACCCGGCTGCTTTCCGATTATCTGGATATGCTCAATTCCATAGTTGGTTAAATGGTGATTGGTAAAATGGTAATTAGCTACAAGTCACCAATTACCAGTTACCAATTACTAATCTATTTTCTGTCCTAAGGGTCACCATCCTCTACTGAGATTGTTTACTTTTAACCTGTTCAGCAAGCTCGGCAAGACGATATTCAATCTCCAGCAGCTTTTCACGGGTATTTAACTCAGACCGACCTATGATTGCCTTGAGCAACCCGGCAGCCGCGGCAATCTCAAAAATAATCAATAGTCAATTATCAATAATCAATTTTGACCGTCTTCTGTCCTCTGACTTCTGCCTTCTGTCCTCCGTCATCTGTCTTCTGTTTTATTTTATTGGCCAGCCGGTGTGAGCGGCGATTATCTCGTCGATTTGCTTCCAACTGAATGTCCTGATTTGCATCAAAGGAATTTGAGACAATCGCTACGAAACTCTTTTGTTATAATATTTGTCAAATACAGACAAAATATCACGGCTGAAGAAATCTTTACTAGTGCTTTGTTACATTTCAATTGATGGATATAATTTCTTTAGTTTTATCCGGGCATCCTTAGTGGTGAATCGCCAGTTTACTTTTGCTTCGGCGGTATTACGAATCACTTGCCAAGCAGCAACT
>Ga0307427_1000095_pt1 | contig 74062 bp, 60 predicted proteins | sample SalMarWE160190MG_FD_202162 | JGI IMG/M metagenome (GOLD analysis project Ga0307427, IMG submission 202162) | Salt marsh sediment microbial communities from the Plum Island Ecosystem LTER, Massachusetts, United States - WE1603-190 | ecosystem: Environmental > Aquatic > Marine > Intertidal zone >...
CTGGTCGCAACGAGTAATCTGTACATCTTTAAGCAGATACGGGTAAATCTTATGCTGACTGTTCGGCAGGCTCAAAGCACGCTTTCGATGCGGATAAACCGCTTCCAGGCCCATCTGACGCATCAGCAGACGAACACGTTTGTGATTAACGTGATGTCCGATACGATGCAGGCTCTCGGTCATCTTGTCAATTCCGTAAAACGGCATCTTAATATATTGTTCGTCTATCAGTCTCATTAACTGCTCATTATATTGCGTATCACGACAGGGCTTATAATACAAACTGCTTCGGTTTAATCCCAGCAGCTCACACTGTCTGTAAATAGCGATCTGCTTATTATCCGGCTCGATGGCCGTGCGTTTCTGCTCAAGCGTCAAATCCAGATTTTTTTTTGAGCCAGTCAAGCTCTACCTTTAACTGGCCTATTTGCTGATACAGTTGCGATATCAATTTCTCTTGCAGGTGTCGGTCATTTCGCCGTCGGTGAGAAAATATCTCCGGCAGTGATTCCAGCAACTGTTTCTTCCATTGTGTGATCTGATTCGGATGAACCGCAAACTCACTGGATAACTCGGCAATAGTTTTGTCGCCTTTGGCCGCCGCCATGGCGACTTTAGCCTTGAACTGGGCATTGTGATTACGCCTTTTGTTTTTCATGATCTGTCTCCTGAATTTTTTATCGTCTCAGGCGACAAATCCACCTTAATTATGCGCCCAGTTTTTGGGGAGTATTATACTTTGCAGCTTGTCCCTTCGAATCAGAAATGCCTTGAAATATTTGATTAAGGCTCTCACTCACAAATTGTTCTAATTGCATAATGCACCTCCATTGTTCCAATGACTAAGTTTTTCTGCTTGTCCAAAACTGCTGTTAACAAGGCTTTTAAACTTTCGCTTATTTCGTTTCCTTTCTCAATTGTTTACTCGCTCAAAGATCAAAACCCCACTAAATTAAACATCGTCTAAAAACAGTAAGCGGTTTAGTCATGGAGTTGATTGTAGAGAGTGGATTTCATGTACAATTGAGAAGTTTTGAAACTTATAGGACTGAAAACAAGATCAGAATAGTAGAAAGTTGAACAGTAGACCGAAGTTTCGCATTTTCACCTGCTCGACTGCTCAAATGCTCAACTGCTCTGTTGGCCAAAGGCCGACCGGAGCAGGAGGGATTCGAACCCCCGTTACCCGAAAGGGTAAAGCGGTTTTCAAGACCGCCGCCTTAAACCACTCGGCCACTGCTCCATATTAAGCTATACATAGTACTTATTATAATAGGATTGGCTTCCGCTTTACAACATAAGTTGATTCGGGATTGCTAAAATACTTCAAGCTACTGTCCCAGCTCGTCATCCATCATAAGCTAAGAGTAATCGATGAATGAAGAAATCATGTCAGCGATTTTTTTGAGAACACGCTCGGCGTGTCCTTGAGCAATCACTTCCGGCTAAAAGTGCTTAAAAGTACTATTGGGGTACACCGTCTCAGGCTGGAGGATTATCGTTCGGAAGCAATTTTATGCGACTTTTCCAGAGCCAATAAATTGAATGAAAATGGAGCCTCAAGGCTAAATTCCATACCCTGAAAGCATGAGGATTACCTTAAGGCTCCATTGAGCAAGGCTATGAAAAAGGCCTTCTCTGACTTCTGGACAATTCCAAATGGTCAGTTATTTACCAAGATCGCGTTACCACCAACTGCGTGAGCAGTTGCTTGAGCACTTCCGCCATAACTAACAGCAGTAGCAGTGGCACTTGCATCACCGCCTATGGCGATGCATTGCGGCTTTGATGGTGGCGGTGGCTTGCATGGAGGTTTGCACAGTGGCTTGCACGGCCACCAGTGGAACCAGCGAATCACTTGGTATTGGCAACTAACGATACCTGTCTGTTGTTGAAACCCAACAGTACCACAGTGACGGTATGAGCATGCCCATTGACCGTGGCCAACTATCGCCGTGTGGCCGGGTGCAACCAGTGTATAACCATGGGTCTGCTCAATGGCTGCAAAGCCGGCAGAAGATAACAGCAGAATGACTGCTATGGAAAGTGAAAATCCTCGAGACATTATCAGACCTCCTTTTCTTTTTGTAGTCTCTCATTCTTTTCCGATTGCTAACCACGCATTAGCAATCACCACATAATAAATAACTTTTTCCTTTTGGGTTCTCCTTTCTTTTTCCCTCCACAAAAGAATCCTCATATTGGTTTCCTTGAAGATATTTTATTGCCACAATCTCTACGTTGCTGTTCGAGTCTTGCCGGTTCAAAGTGCTTTGGTTGACCGAGCTTTCCGGGGAGTGTGCTCTTCCTTTGGCTTGCTGCTCAAGTTCTCGTTTTGTTACAACCAAAAAACCGACAGAACAACGACTCGTTCTGTCGAACTCGCTTTTCGTAAGGTAGAGTTCGCAGAAAATGTATATATAATAAGACTAACTGAAATTAATGGTCTTGAGTATACGCAGCAGCGAACCAATGTCAAGCAAAATTCTAAGCGTTTCTTTTCCTGATGATGCCTGGATAGCTCCTTCTCGAACAATCGGTACCTTTCGGCACAGCGGTTTTCAAGACCGCCGCCTTAAACCACTTGGCTACTGATCCATACCTAATAGGCCGCCTGTGGTAGTCCTCTTGCAAAAAAGTAAGCATCCTGTAGATCTGATAGTTATTGTATAAACTACTTGTCTGTCTCTAAATAAATGATGCGTGTCATTCTGAACGCAGCAAATAATCTCACTTGCGAAGGCCAGCCCCTAAGGGGCCAGATGCTTCGCCTTTGGCTCAGTCCTGTCCTGAGCGGAGCGAAGGGATGACAATCCCTCAAATAGCCTGCGACAGAGCATCACGTTTTATCTCTGCAAAGATTTCCAGCTTTATGTGCCCAAGCGAGAGGGCGCTTGTGCTCTAATGGGATTAATGTACCTTCGCCTTTCGGCCAACAAGCCAAAGCTAAGATTCTGTGCCGCTGGGCAGGGAGAAAAACTCGGCGGTTTTACCAGGACTCACCCTGTTAGATCCTGCCAGGCCTTTGGTCTCATGCTTTTCTATAAAGGTGTTCGGGGTCTAACGCGGTTCGCCGCTAATAAATCCTGCAAGCGCATAGACCAAGGCTGCCTGCCAGTTGATGGCGATTTCATTGGTGCTGGCACTTCGTGTGATGTCCTGCCAATCCCTGGCTGAATGTCCCCCTCCGACGATATAGCCCGGCCAAGGCTCGGTTATACCGTCTGCGCCCGAGCGCCTGTCGTGTGGGTTCATTGGCGGCTGATGACCTAATCCTGTGATGTAGGAACGGCCGTAATAATTCCTTCCGAACAAATGCCCTATGGCGTCCAGTGCAGTGTTAGCATAATCCGGATTCGGTGATACCTTGTTAGCCACCATCAAGGTCAATGTCTGTCTGGCGACCGTCCCGTTACAGCCCCAGTAGTACTTGTCGCCTAGGGGCCTGCCGTATACATCCTTATTGCCCTTGGCAACGATGGCATCAGCGGTCGAGAGTAAATCTCGGCGCACATCTTCGAGAATCGTAGTGTTTTTTCCTTCTCTTTCAGACAGCAGATAGGTGAACATGCCTAGGTTTCTGACATTACCCCAATCCCAGTCCTCGTCAACTTGGCCATCGGATGACTGTGCTACTCCTCGTCTTCTGTAAGTAAAAGGAGCTTTGGCTCTTTCTTCAAAATCTTTCAGGTACTCAGCCCCACCTGTAGTCTCCCACATCTCAGCCGCAGCCCACAGACGGTCATCCGGGTCGCTGGTACCATAGCCACCCGTTCTAAAGGCTCTTTGATTGGGTCTTATGTTATCCGGGTTGCTTTTTAAAAACGCGTAACTCTTCGTTGCAGCTTCCAAACAGGTTTGTGCATATTGGGCATCGTAAGGCTTAAAATACCTCGACGCCATAGCCAGCATAGCGACAAAGTCAGCCGTAGCTGCCGAACTCCAGTCCGTAAAATATCTCTTTTCCAAATCCTTTTCCGGCATGATAAAGCCTGAGAATTTCAAGCGACTTAATTTATGCGAGACCCTTCCGGAGCCGTCCGGGTACTGCATTTTGAGAATCCAGTCAATTTCCCATTTGATTTCTTTTAGAAAATCAGGATAACCCGGCGCCGTATCGGGAATATCGAGCGAGAGGTCTTTGAGATTATCCTGGAAATGGTCCCAAGCCAAGAACAGCGTTCCTACCGTAACACCTGCATTAACTATGTATTTATTATAATCGCCGGCATCGTGCCAGCCGCCCGTGCCGTCTCTTCTATTGTTCGGCTCGCCGATGTAATCCTGCCATGCATCGTCCGTATGACAGGCGGCATGTGCAAAACGATTACCGTTGAACTCTCCTTCGACCGCTGTGCCGCAGCGCCATAGATAAAAGGCCCGCATACTGCTGTATAGCGCGAAGTTATATACCTTATCACCTATCTCAAAGTCGTAAGACCGTCCGACGCCCGACACATCCAGATAGTACTTTCCCGGCTTATTCACTTTGGAAAAATCCGCAATCCAGACGGCCTGGTTTACATCCTCCTGGTGAAACGGCCCCGATGTCTTGTCGGAATAAAAGGCATTATCATCAGCCGCACTTTTCACAACAAAATCGGAGCACTCTGAGGTGATTGTAGCTTGCTTGTTCGCCGCGGGAAGATAGCCAAGCGAATTCAGCCGAATATCTGAGCTTACCTCGGTAAGCTTGTCTTGAGGTTTGGGGGCCGACTCCGCGCCGAATGCGGTGGTAAAAGTCATGAGTAAAGCGATTGCTACGTTCGTTCTCCACCCCTTGTGGGCTGCGAAGGATGAAATTATCGAACGAATCTTCATATTCTCACCTGCACCTTCTTAATTAATGAAACGATGCCTCAGCTTACGCTTTTCCGCAGGAAATTTCAATATAAAGATTGAATCTCAATAACACCGATTCGCCCTAACACGGAACAAGCGATAAACAACGAATATGCAGTTTGATATGGCTCGGATGAAGTCTGGAATGTGACAGGCGAAAATTAATATGCCTTAGATGAAGTTTGATCCGCCACATATTAATTATCTTTTCATAAAACTTAATTCTTTATCCCATTAGAACAATAACTTTATTATTTTTCTTTATCTTATTCAATGGAATAAAATTGCCTTTAATTTCTTTCCCATTGATGATTATTTTCTTTACCCCTTTTTGTACTCCTGAATCATTCTGAACTTTGATGTTCAATATTTTCTTTCTGAACTTTCTGATTGCAGAAAATTGCCTCCATGAAGAGGGAATACATGGATCAATTTTCAATCCTAAGTAATCTGGCTGAATACCGAGAATATATTGTGTTGCAGTATAATAAGCCCAGGTTGCCGAGCCGCTTAACCATGGCAATCGTGAAGCACCGTAACGTGGACTATATTTACTGTGTGTGAATTGGCAATAGACGTAAGGTTCGATCTGCCTTATTTCCGCTTTTGTATTATAGGCTGCCGGCATAAAGGCTCGGTAATATTTGTAAGCCTGATTGCCATGGCCCAGCATTGTTTCAGCAATTACAGCCCATCCCTGTGTATGACAGAATATAGCACCATTTTCCTTCATACCTTTGTTGAAAAGAGGCGCTTTGACAATTCTGTGGTCGGTTTTTTCATAAGGCGGATCCAAAATCACAATGCCGTAATCGGTAGCAAGACGTTTCCGAACGGCAGTTGTGACTTTCTGCGCCTGTTTCGATGAAGCATGTCCGCTGAAAACAGACCATGACTGTGGATTGAGCCAGAGAGATCCCTCTTCGTTCTCTTTGGAGCCAAATTTCATGCCATCGTACCGATAGGCCCGAATAAACCAATCACCATCCCAAGCATGTTTATTCAGGTTTTTATCCAGGGATTCTAAATGACCGCGTGCCCATTTGACCTCCTTAGGCCTATTTAGCATATTACAAATATCAATATATGTTTTCAGTGCATAACGTAGTTGAAATGCAACAAATACAGTCTCTCCATCATGACCAAGTTGTAAACAGTCGTTCCAATCCGCAGATAAACCACAGGGAAGCCCATGTGCACCAGAACGATTCAAGTTGAATAGTATCGCCTGTTTCATATGACCAAGCACAGTATCCTCGCCTTTATCTGCGTAGGGCAGGACCTTGTCATAGAATCCGACATTGCCTGTTTCCTTGACATAGGCTTCAATGGTATTGAACAACCACAAACAATCATCTGAGCGATATTCTTCCTCTTCCGGTGTTTCTTCACTTCCCGGATTATGATCCCAGGGCCTTACCACAGGCATTGCACCGCCTGTAGAAACTTGGCCGGTTATCATAAGTTCCAGGCGTTTGCCTGCTTCCTCAGGAATTGTATGCAGGACACCAAGAAGATCCTGGACTGTGTCACGATATCCCAGACCATCGCGTTCGCCGCTATACACCAGGCTGGCGGCTCGAGACCATGCGTACGTAATTAAACAGTTAAAAGGACTCCACATGTTGGTCATACTGTTGAATTCGGAATCCGGAGTTTCGACTGTCATACCTTCCAATCGGGCATGCCAGTACTGCTTCACTTTGTTGAATTCATCATGAACTTTCTTAAGATTTTTAAACTCATTAATTGCCTTTTTGCCTTCCTTGGCTGCCTTGCCGATCCCCATGAGCACCGCCAGTTCCTTGGATTGACCAGGTTTCAAATCAATATCAATCTGCAATGTACCGCAGCCATTGTCTCCAACAGCGAGGGAATTGGTGCACTCGCCTTTTTCTACAACCAATGGATTGTGATAAGATCGATAAGGACCAAGAAAAATGTCGAGGTCAGTATCATATCCCGTAATTTCTGCACCAACGACACCAAGAAAAGTATGCCGATTGCCATCGTGATTATCGAAGTCACCGGAACCGTCCGGAAGCAATACATTGATTCCATGATCAATAATGTTATCTACTACATCCATACAAAGAATGGACTGAGTGTATTGAAGATTCACAAAGTCTTGCCACATGAACCAGTTATTGGTGTATTCGACAAATGTAAATAACCTGAGACGACGCTTTTTAGAATCCTTATTGGTTACTTTAAGCAGCCAGCACTCAAAGTAGCGGTCCAATGGTACAAAATAAGTTGTTTCTGTTTTAATCGCTGAATATTCTGAGGATATAATTGTATATGCCGTGCCGTGCCGGCACATGGTTTTATACTCTTTGAGCGGTTTGCCTACAGGCTGCCAGGATGCGGACCAATAATCTTTACTGTCACGGTCGTGAATATAAATATACCGTCCGGGCTGGTCCATCGGAATTGCATTAAAGCGAAGACGGGTAAATCGCCCCTGGGCGGCTGATTTATAAAAGCTGTACCCGCCAGCATTGTTGGTTATGATAGCACCATATTCTGTGGAACCAAGATAATTACTCCAAGATCTTGGCGTATTCGGTCTATCGATCACATACTCTTTATTTTGATCATCAAAATGTCCAAATTGCATTTTATAATCTCCCAATTTGCTATAGTGGTTGACTCGGATGCCCCTTGATATAGTCGATGAGTTCATCCACCTGTGTGAAAGCAAGTGCACAATACGTGTCTGCCGCACCGTAGAAAACGGCTATTCTACCGGTGTCGGCATCCTGCAGTGTAGCGCAGGGGAACGTGACATTGGCAACAAATCCAATCGTCTCATAAGGCTCTTCCGGAGTCAATAGGTAATTCTCACAATCCACTATCACGGGTGCATGTCATGATTGTAGGTAGATTTTCAGGCTGCTAAGGGCTTCTTTTCCCATAGTTGCTCCCACCTTTTGTTCAGCCAGGTTATTCGCAAGGCTAATATAGATGACGAGCCCGGCCGATTCCATATCATCCCGCACTGCTTCAGCCGTTTACCCACAACATATTTGCAGGCACCTTCAACCGCACCAGAACCTATATCATAACCTTTCTCACGGAATATATCATAACGCATCTGTTCCTCATTGACCGAAATATAGTGGTACAACGCATCAATCACCTCTCTCTTGAAGCCACGATGTTTTTTTCGTTGCTCTTGCAAATCATCAAGTAATCTTTTGGTCCAGCCATCCCACAGAAAATCTAAACGTCGATGAACCCATTTTTCAGTTGCTGTTGTGCCTTCGCCAAAAAGTGCTTTACCGCAATCCCATATGTGTTCACTTGCATGATACCAATCAATGATAAACGTGGAACGGCCAAAATGTTTACGTCTTTGATTACGAATCCAGCCGGCACCATCGCCCAGAAATATGACTTGCTCAGCTTGACGTAAACCGCAACGACAAGCCTCAAGCCAAAGATGCCAACCAAAAATCTCTGAGTTATCAAACCGGCCTACATAACAACTTTTCCTCTCGTTATGCTCATCTTGCCAGTAAATCACACCTATCTTGGACTCATGCCAACCATCAGTTTCGTGTACCGTAGTGCCATCTGCGGCGATATATAGTCTCTTAGGTTTTATCTGGGCTTTGGGTACATCTCTGTTCTCGCGGAGATTGACCAAATCCTCATCTGCCTGTTGCAAAACCATCGTACCGACTTGATGCGTCAGTCGTTCAATCGTATTAGCTGAAACCTTTTGGCCAAAAACTTCCTCAATCTTTCGGGATGTTTGCTCGAAACTATCATCAACCGCCAGAAGGCAACAGGCTTTAGCTAATCCGGGGCTAAGCTGTTCTGTGCCCAATCCACTGGCAACATCATAGGCAAACAGACTATTTCCGCAGTCGGGACAATGATAATAAGCTCGCTTGAGATTTATCCATCCAAAAAGAGTGTGTATATCTTTGTCACGGTGTTGAATAAAACGCATTGAGCTTGCACATTTGCAAGCCAAAGAACTGCTCTTATAACCGTTTGGTTGACGATTAACTGTTCGTTGCAATAATCCCTGCCCCAGTAACCGCATCTTTTCTTTTACCAGTTCCTCCAGAGCCGCGAGGTCATGCTGTACTAATGCAAATTCTTCGCTGAAATACTCTTCCAATAGCTCTAAAATTTTGGTATCCATAATTCGTGCCCTCCATGGCGAAATAGTGATTTTTTGTATTTTTCTCTATTTTGCCTATAAGGAGGGTTTTTTTCCACCTACAATCATGACATGCACTCCTCCACAGTAAGCACTTAACGAATTCTTTGACAATATCCTGAAATAGATGTATAATTAATTTTGCATGAGGGAACTTTCTAAAAGCTAATCGAAGGGAAAAAACCGTTCTTTATTCAAAAATCTAAAATAAGTTCTGATTGAATCAGGAGGGATTGGAATGAATCGCATAGCTTTTTTATTACCTGTGTTATTGGCGATAAGTACAGCTTTAGCGGAAGAGCCGGTCTATTTCGCTGATGCCAACTTAAAGGCTGCTGTAGAAGAAAAGCTCGGCATTTCCGACCCCACGCCAACCGATATGCTTATCCTAACCAGACTCGAGGCTTACGGCAGAGGAATCGTTGACCTCAAGGGTCTCGAATATGCCACGAATCTGCAGAGGCTATATCTGGGCTACAATCAGATTACCGACATCAACGCCTTATCGACTCTGACAAATCTGGAGGAGCTGTATCTGCATAATAATCAAATTACCGACATAAATGCTTTATCAACTCTGGCAAATTTGCGGAAGCTGGATCTGAGGGAAAATCAGACTACCGACATAAATGTCTTATCGACTCTGACAAATCTGGAAACGCTGGTTATAGGGGACAATCAGATTTCCGACATAAGTGCCTTGTCGACTCTGATAAATCTGGAGATGCTGGCTATATGGGACAATCAGATTTCCGACATAAGTGCCTTGTCGACTCTGATAAATCTGGAGTGGCTGGCTATATGGGACAATCAGATTTCCGACATCAACGCCATATTGACTTTGACAAACCTCAGGAGCCTGCATCTGGATAACAATCAGATTACTGACATCAATGCCATATCGACGCTGACAAATCTGGAGAGGTTGTATCTGTATAACAATCAGATTACCGACATCAACGCCTTATCAACTCTGACAAATCTGGAGGAGCTGTATCTGGGTAACAATCAGATTACTGACATCAACGCCTTAGGGGCACTTACAAATCTGGGGCGGCTGGATCTGGGTTGGAATCAGATTGCCGATCTCAACGCCTTATCGAATCTGACAAATCTGGAGTGGCTGGAACTGAGTGGTAATCAGATTACTGACATCAACGCCTTATCAACTCTGATAAATCTGAGGGAGCTGGATCTGGGTGACAATCAAATTACTGACATCAATGCTTTATCGAATCTGACAAATCTGGAGGAGTTGTATCTGGAGCATAATCAGATTACCGACATCAATGTATTATCGAATCTAACAAAGCTGGAAAGGCTGTATCTGAATGAGAATCAGATTTCCAACATCAACGCCTTATTAGGTACGACAATTCTGGAACGGCTGGAATTGAGTTCCAATCGGATTACCGACCTCAGCGCCTTATCGAACCTGACAAATCTGCGGCGGCTGGATCTGCATAAAAATCAGATTACCAACATCAATGCCCTATCGAATCTGACAAATCTGGTGAGGCTGGGCCTGAGTTTAAATCAGATAACCGACATCAACGCCTTATCGACCCTGATAAACCTGGAGGAGCTATATCTTAGTGACAATCAGATTACCAATATCAACGCTTTATCGACCCTGATAAATCTGGAGTGGCTGTATCTGTGGAGTAATCAGGTTATCGACATAAGTGCCTTACCAGTCCTTACTAAGCTGAAATACTTAAATTTATGGAATAATCCTTTGAACACAGCGGCATACTGTGTCTATCTGCCTTTAATCAAAGAGAATAATCCTGGAGTTAGCCTTTATTATAATACCGTCGAGACATTTGCCTGTGACTGCGATGGGGATGGTTTCGTAGACTTCTATGATTTTGCCCTTTTAGCTAATCACTGGTGGCAAATCAGTTGCTACCATTGCGAATGGATAGATTTGGATGGCGACGATGACGTTGATTTTGATGACTTGACAATCCTTAACCGGCACTGGCTTGAGGAATGGGAATCTATAGAATAAAAAAGCAGTTTTGTTCCAATACTGTATAATATGCCCTAACATGCAAAAACCAAAAACTTTTTCACACGAAAGTGAAGATCCGGAACTGCCGATTTGGTTATGAATTCATTCTATTACAGTCTCTAATTCTCACACAAAACAACACTCACAAAACAACAGCTTCTCATATAAACCAACAACTCCTAATCCCAAACAACGATTCAAACAATCACACAAAACAGAAACTAACAAATAGCAGATTATTAAAAAAAACTATTTTATCTCTCTCATAAAGAACAACAACAAATTGTTACGTCCTATAATAATAGCTTTTGCCCATTTTATCATCTTTGCTTAGCAAACCCAATGCCACGCCCCAGCGCACCATTTTTAAAAGTCAAGTCCGCTATTTTAAACATGCTACAAAACTGCGCATTTTTGCTAAGAATTGCTAAAAAGGCTTAAATTTTTGTCAATTTCTGCTAATTTTTGCTTATTTTTACACATATGCCCTTATGTCCTTAAGCACTTGTATATCATGCACTTGTAAAATTTTATCTCAAAAATACTGCAAACTAAATGTCGAAACACAAGTGCAGTTCCGCCTATGGTTGATCCATTTGCATACTCCACAATTCCGGACAAATATTGGCTTAATTTCTTGTCTGTCTGTGCATCAACTTATTCGCTCATTTTCTCATCCACTCATTAATTCTTGACTGGCAAATTTATCTGGATTAACATGCAGATAGTAGTAAAAGCGTATCGATCGAAAAGCTAAAAGGGGATTATGGCATCAGACAAGTTGAAAATTTCCGGAAGACCGAATTTCAGTAACCCTCGGCTTTTGCTTGGATTATCCGGCTGGATGGATGGTGGTGGGGTCTCTACGGGAGCCATAAAGTGTTTTATAGATCGGCTCGAAGCCAAGAAATTCGCTGAGATTGAGTCGAAAGGTTTTTACATCTACAATTTTCCGGGAATGATGGAAATAACGGCTCTTTTCCGTCCGCACACCAGGATCAACCAAGGTCTAATCACATCGTTTGAGTTTCCACAAAATACCTTCTTTGCGGCCGAAGAAAACGACCTGATACTGTTTTTGGGCAAGGAACCAAATTTGCAATGGGAGGATTTTGCCGAATGTATATTCTCATTGTGCGCAGAGTTTGGCGTCGAGATGATGTATTTCATCGGCAGTGTTTCAGGTCTTGTACCACATACCCGAGAGCCAAGGCTTTTTTGCTCAGCTTCAAACCCGGCACTTGTAGAAACATTTCGGCGTTATGGTCTGAATTTCTCCAATTATGAAGGGCCGGCAAGTATCATTACCTATTTGACGGTCGAGTCCGAGCGGCGCAATGTGGGCATGGTAAGTTTGGTCGCCACGATTCCTGCTTATGTGCAGGGCAGTAATCCCAAGTGTATCGAGGCAGTTGCAACCCGGCTGGCGGGCATCTTGAATGTGCGAATGAATCTGCAGGACCTAAGAGCCATTAGTGATGAGTTCGAGCGGAAATTAAGCGATGTTGTCCAGGATCAGCCGGAGCTGGCCGAAAACATTCATAGGCTTGAAGAGGATTACGATAACGAGATATTCAACAGCGAGATGGGCGAACTCAAGAAGTGGCTTGAACAGCAGGGTATCAGAGTGGATTAAGACTATTCCACTATCCGAACGTAAGGTATTACATCTAAAATCATAAACATTCGATAGATTTTATATCTGCTTTCGCTTCATTGTATGTGCCTGTAGGTTTTTTTTCTATTTCTATTCGTTGTAAGCAAGATGGGCGTAATAAAAAAGCGGGCGATGGGATTCGAACCCACGACGTCCAGCTTGGGAAGCTGACATTCTACCACTGAATTACGCCCGCAAGAGCATTCTTTCTTTGTTCCGGACAGGAGTATAAATCATTCTCGACGCTTGTGTCAAGACTTCGAGATTTAGTCTTTTGGGAGGCGGCGATTCATGTCCTTGTTGGTCTATCGGTGGGTCTCAGCATGCTTTTAGCTCAAATTCTCCGCACCAGGCATTTGCATCGACTTTCGGCCACTGAGTATTTGCCCAGAGATCTTTGCCTTCTATTTGCATCTTAGGATGAGGGTGTGGGCGTGGAGCATATCTATGGCATTCGCCGGTGTTGTCATGTTCACTTGCTCGTATAAAGTATCTGCAATTTCCGCAATTTTCATCTGGATTCATGTATCACCTCATTTTGATTAAGTTCATTTGTTCTTACCTTAAGGATTTTCGATACCCCTGTCAATGGTCCCATTTTAGCCCTCAGGGCCTCACGTTGAGAATTCAGTAGCGATACCTTTCTGGAAAGAGTAGCAAAGGCCATATCAGCCGACCGTTTCTGTTTTGCCACAACGGCGGGTGGGTAGCTTCAAGCGTAATGTGGGGATAGCATAGGGTAATTGTGTCGAATGAACAATTGCCAATCCGCCAAAGGCAAATTAACGCTGTTAATCTGCTGTTCAGTTAGCTCGAAATGGAATTTATAGTGTTTTCAACAAAGTAATTTCCCTTGTTTATCACCTACGTTTTATTTTTGCAGCTCCACAATTCCCAAGTAGATTATATATGGGTCTTCATTCCCTACACCCGTCCTATAACAGATTTAGTCAGTTAAGCAACTCATAGTACAGGTCGATAAAAAGAGGAGCCTATAGTATGTCTATGGAAATTTTTAGCGGAAATAAGTAGCCGAGAGGGGCGAGGCAAGATGAGAAAAGGAGTTTCCTTAGCTGAGCTTGTGATAGTAGCAGCCATCCTTGGGATCATGGCTGCAATTGTTGTGCCCTTTCTTCAATCGCGTTCAACCGAAGCCAAAGGGGCGGTAGCCAAGGATCATTTGCGTATGTTCAGAAGTACAATTGAGCTGTATGCTGCCCATCATGGCGATGTTCCGCCGGGATATGAAGATAATGATACGACTAACCCTCCCAGTGGCGATGTCTTCCGCGAGCAGACAACAGAGCAGGGAAACTACCTGCGAAAGATGCCGGTAAATCCATTCAACAACCTCAACACAATGCTGGTGATCGGTAAAAACGATGCTTTTCCTGAAGAACCGACGGGAGAGTATGGCTGGATTTATCAGCCGTCGGAAAGGATAATTAAGATAGACTGGCCAGGCACTGACAGGCACGGACTAGACTACTTTGATTACTGAAAATCCCCTTGTTCGCAGCACTTCTGTTTGTTAGACTCTGACCTACTATAACAGAACAAGGAATGCAAATATGAACAAACCCAGAGGTTTTATACTAATTGCAGTACCAAGCGCTACGGTTTTTTTCTCGAGTGCTTGCATAATGATTCTCGAAATCGTTGCAGGTCGGTTGATAGCTCGACAACTTGGCTCCTCACTCTACACATGGACCTCGGTCATAGGTGTTGTGCTGGCTGGTATAGCCATAGGTAATTATCTCGGGGGTCGTATCGCAGACCGGTTCCAGGCTAAAAAGGCATTAGCAGTGCTCTTTGCCCTTTGTTCTGCTGCCTGTGTTGCTGTGGTTATTTTAAATAATATCGTTGGCAATTGGATATGGCTGTGGCGATTTAGTTGGCCCATGCGGATTTTTACTCATGTTTCGCTGGTATTTCTGATTCCATCCACACTTTTGGGGACTATAAGCCCAGTTGTTGCGAAGACGGCGCTTGATCAAGGTTTGGCAACGGGTAGGACAGTTGGAAATATCTATGCCTGGGGTGCAGCGGGAAGTATTGCTGGGACGTTTCTCGCAGGCTTTATCCTGATAGCTGCTTTTGGTACTATCGTTATTGTTTGGACAATCAGCGCTGCGATGCTCTTAATGGCTATTCTATATCGGGCAAGATTCTGGGCTTTATATATATGGGCTGCGATCTTCATTGCTTTGGTGACTATGGGAGCGGCGCCCGCCAACTGGACCAAAGGTGCCGGTGCGAGCCTTGCCCTGAGGCAGAAACCTAACCCGGATATCATTTACGAGGATGAAAGTCCATACTGCTATATAGCTGTAGAGTATCTTTCGAGGGAACCTGACAGACGTGCCTTTATGCAAGATAAGCTCATGCACAGCGATATGGTAATGGGCAAGATACTTGATTTGAAATACTCTTACGAACAGATTTATGCAGCAGTAACGCATTTATTGAGTTCTGACAAGACTAAGCTCTCAGTTTTGGTGATAGGAGGGGGGGGATATGTCTTTCCGCGATATGTTGAAAAGGTTTGGCCGGAAAGTCGCGTGGATGTTGTCGAAATCGATCCAGGGGTGACTGAGGCGGCTATGCAGGCCTTTGGTTTGGACAAGTACACTCCCATTAATACATTTACTATGGATGCTCGTAACTATATCAATCAATTGTTGGAGCAAGAGCGGACCGAAGGTCAACAAACACGATATGATTTTATATATGAAGACGCTTTGAATGATTACTCGGTGCCATATCAACTCACCACAAAAGAATTCAACGACAAAATCGCTCAGATACTAAAAGACGACGGCGCATACATGATTGAATTGATAGATATTTTTGATAGTGGATTATTCGTCGGCGCATTTATAAATACTTTAGAGCAGACATTTCCCTATGTTTATGTTGTTGCGGAAAAGGAACCACGTTCAGCTCGTAACACTTTTGTAGTAATGGCAGCCAAGCGCGAGATCAATTTCGAGAATCTTCACATACAAAAACCGATTAGTAATCTGGAGTTGTGGATGCTCAACGACTCTGAAATTGAACTATTGAAGAGAAAGTCGGGTCGCATTATATTGACGGATGATTATGCTCCTGTGGAGAACCTTCTTGCCCCGGTTGTGCTAAAAAGTGCAAAGGGATTGCTTGCTGAAGAATATCTTACACAAGCACGACGGCTAAGGGAACAGGGAGGGTGGGAGGAAAGCATATCGAAATATAGAGATGTCATAAGTGCCGACCCTGATCTATCGATAGAGGCGTACAATAACATTGGGATGGTTCTGGCCTCGCGTGGCAAGTTGGAGCTGGCAATTGAAGCCTTCAAAGGTGCTCTTGAATACAACGACGCGGCTGAAGAGAAACAAAGCATGTCAAACATCTACTATAATATGGGCGTCGCATTTCGAAGGCTGGGTAAGAATAGAGAGGCTTCCGAGTATTTGGATTTGGCAATTCGTGGTTATCGGCAGGACGTAGTCAAAAGACCCGGTTCAGCCAAGATTGCATCAAGATTGGGGAATGCACTAGCGACAGTTGGTAAATTTAATGAGGCAACCGAGTGCTTTCAGCAAGCGATAAACCTAGATCCCTACAGTATATCGAATCACTCAATGCTTGCTCAGGCACTTGTCATGCAAGGACGCCACGATGAAGCTATTGAGACTCTGAAAAAGTCGATTGGCTTTATGTCGCATATTGGGGAAAAAGACGCTGCGGGACAACTGCAGAATCAGCTTGAATTTGTGGAATTCAAGAAATCCAAAGCACAGCAGTCTACTCCAACTCAGCAACCCTCTGAAATACCAAACTCTCTGGTGGAGTCTGATTAGGATCGATGGGTAGCGTGTAATTACGATACTCGTTTGTGTCTACACTGTATTCGGGGAAGCTGAACCGATCTACCAGCCAAAACTGGTTGTCTTCAGAAATCTGACCTATGAAAAAGTCCCTGCTTTTGCCTTGTAATGTATCTTCCCCCAATTCGACACGAAACTCTTCTATCGTAATCTCGACAACTAATTCACGTGTCTCATATGAATACTGAACCGTCCACGGACCTGGTTTGAACACGCCCTCTCCACCAAGCTTCATTGGTACTATGGTTGTTTGTCCCGGTCTTAATCTGACTCTGCCAAGACTAATTACCGCTGAAGATATTGTCCCATCTTGCTCAAGGACAAACTCCCAGCCTCCTTCATCGGCTTTCCATCTTCCAACAAGGGACTTTGGAAACTGGCCGCCGCCATCGATAATTACTTTAACACTGCTGCTGTTCTCAGAAGGGCTCCGGCAGCCGATTGGCAGCAGAAGGACAAATCCGTACACCAATAATATCAATAATCGGTTCATCATTCAGAGCCTGTAGTGCGACACAAATCGGGCGTATCGTAAGAAATGATAGTATTATTGGCAAGGTAAAAAAAGAGGCACGTCACTAAAACTTGCCTCATTGTGGATAGCAATTTTCATCTTATGTATTGCGTTATCTTCGTCGGCGTAGACACACACCACTAAGACCAAGCAGGATCAAAGTTGCTGGTTCCGGAACGACCTGGAAACTATCTACAGGATTATCATATTCAGGATCGATGTAAAGCGAGATGAATGTTGGATTGGCTATTATATCGCCGGTGTATGAGTACTTCACTATAGAATCCGGCCCGATTTCAACGACCTTGCCCAAGTCTTCATACGGTATTATGCCATCATCTCCATCAACCAAGCGCAGTTCTCCCAAGCCACCTTCTTCAATGATGACATAGCCCAGCCAGGATGCTATGAGGTCTCTACCAAATGTGATCTCCACTTCCTGGCCTTCTGGTATATCGACTGTTGGGCCGGTTGGCTCGCCATTAATATATAAACCAAGCGGCCCGATTGGTTCAAACCATCCGAATTGGGAGACAGGTATATCATAGTCTGGGTCGATGAACAAAGAGACTCCGTAGTAACCGGATAGGTCAAACGTGAACTGCAAACCTCTGACGATAGGCGTGCCTGTAGGACTGGCCGCCACAACCAGTTCGTAACCGGTGCCCCAGCCTTCCTCCGAATAAGGTAATGCATCACCAAGGTCGCCGGCTGCATCGTGAACGATTGGATTGCTAAGTATACCTGTGCCGCCTTCTTCGACAATGATATAGCCCAGCCAGGATGCGGTATTATCGCTGACTACACCTAATTTCCAACCATCTTTGAATCCTTCGCATGTAATTTCATATGCTGCGTTGGCCGATGATAGGATGCCAAGAACGACCAGCGCGGCTAACACCTTCTTCATCATTTCTCCTCCTATATCTTGTTGGGTATTTTTCGACGCAGGTACAATCCACCGAGACCGAACAGGATCAACGTCATCGGCTCCGGGCAGCCGATCTGGCACACAGGCACGTCATAAACCGGGTCAACATAAAGTGAGATTCCATTAGCTCCATACGGTGCTTTTCCGTCGAAAAGAAATTCCATAGTGAATTGAGGGCCTGCTTCGACAGGCGTACCGGTCGGACTCGCTGCCACGATCAGTTCATAACCGATGCCCCAGCCTGGTTCTGAGTATGGTATCGCTTCACCCAGGTCGCCAGCCGCGTCCAGCGCAAAAGCATTGCTCAGGGTGCCTGCACAGCCTTGTTCTACGACAATGTAACCCAGCCAAGAGGAATCGTCATAGCTGACAATGCTGATTTCAACCGGCTCGCCTGGAACTGATGGATATAGGTCATGGCCAGGGACGCCTTCGATGTAGATCTCGACCTTGGCACTTGTGGACGGCATGATTGCGAGGAATGACAATAGTAATATGAGCTTCTGGATCATTTTCTCTCCCTTCAGGATTACTCATTTCCTCCGGAATAGCCTCGCTTGTACAAAAAGAAAGGGGCAGATCGTATACAGACCTGCCCCTTAATAAACAGCTAATTCGTTGGCCTTAGGCCTAAAGCCTACCTTTATCTGCGGCGACGCAGGAACAGACCGCCCAGACCGAGCAGCATCAGAGTTGCTGGCTCCGGTATAACCTCTACAGAGGCTACTGGTACCTCATAATCCGGGTCGACATAAAGCTGGATCATATCACCCATAACGCCACCGACGACGTTCATAGTAAACTGAGCTCCGGCAGCAACTTGTGTACCCGTCGGGCTCGCTGCAACGACCAGCTCATAACCGGCACCCCAGCCATCTTCCGCATACTCAGCGGCTGCGCCCAGGTCACCGGCTCCCTCGAGTACGACGGCATCAGCCAGAACACCAACGCCACCTTCTGCAACAATGATATAGCCGAGCCAAGATGCAGCATCATCGCTACTAATGCCTATTTGCTGGTCCCCATCAAGGATTTCTATAACGGCCTGGCCGTCTTGGGTAATTTCCAGCGCTGCGTTAGCAGTTGATACTAAGCCTAAAACCATTAGCAAAACTAACAACTTCTTCATCATCTTCTCTCCTTTCAATACGACACCTTTTCCTCTAAATTAGCAAGCATATCTGCTTGCGATAAGTCTAACCGATATCGATCTTCTGACGGTTAATCAAAGCAATCAGGATCCGGAGCATTTGCCTGGTTCCAGTTCGCGACCAAGATGTCCAGGTCATTGGTTGAGACGCGATACTTTTTCTTGCCTTGAGAACCGTGGTCGAAGTCGGCGCAAATCTGATTGCCTACCAGGTCTCCAAGAGGCTTATTCCATGCTGCAATCAGAATGTTCAAATCGTTGGTTGATACCCAGTAATTCTTCTTGCCCTGCGAAGCATTGTCAGCATCACCGTGGCACTGTCTCGGATATGTCCAGCATTCAGGGCTGCCGACTGCTGCCCACTCGTCACATTCAGCCTGAGTGTCAAATGGACATACGGCGGAGCAAACTTCAACATTGCTTGCGCCTGAAAGATCAGGATCTACCGAAGTGGCATCAGTGAGTACTACACCACCACGAATGGCATTCACGACAGCACTCATGTTACAGGATCCGCTGACTTCCAGCTTGCATAAAGTGCCGCTGTCGCCTGGGGCGTTCGGCGAGGTGTCATCGGCGGGGTAATACAGTGCACCCATCTCGAGTGTGACACCATTGGTGCCGAGCCCTCCAAGTGCACCTGGATCACAAGGATCTGCCAAAGGTGTGTATTCATCTACATCCCAGCTCTCAACCTCGCCGGTATCCGCATCAACCGTGATGTACTGACCGAAGTTAGCGGGGAAGATACCGTAGCCAGGATTTGCCGCAGTGCTCTCGCCCTTATGGAACTGTGAGATTGCGTCAATGGTGGCGTCCCCATCTACAGTGACGTCCAGAGCAAAGGCTCTCACCTTTTCCCCATCAGTCGCGTACTTAATCAGAGCCGCACAATTGTCATTCTCAATAATGATTCTCACAGCCGCCAAGACAGGCGTCGCTAGCAGAAGTACTGCCAACGGCAAAGCAATTTTTCTCATAATACAACCTTCCTTTCTCTTCTTCTTCGCAGAGTCACACACTCTGCACTATCTTGGTTCTATGTAATGATACATCCTTAATTCCTGCTACAACTAATCGAGCGTCTGTTCACATAAGATTTTGTGCCCTGAAGAACACAACGCCCCGGCTTGCAGGTAAAGCCTTAGAAAGTAAGATGTTGTCTCCTTACATCTCCTCCTTTCCCGCCGAAAGGCGTTAACATGTGCCCAAGAACTACAGACACGGGTTTAAATTGGTGAAGATTAAATGTAAAATATCAGAAACTTCTGGTAAAATCAAGAAGAAAATCGAAAAATCTTCAAGAATTTTGTGTCTGGACTTTTTATCAGGGAGCATCCGGTGAAAATCCCTTAAAACGCCGTTTTAAGGCTGTCAACACTGGTGCCATACACCAATTATAGCAAAAATTCCGAAAAAATCCTCAAAAAACCGAAAAAACAAGAAATTCCGTGTTTGGTGTAGCATTGGCCAATTTCTCCCTAAAGCTGTTAGGCAGAGCGAGTCAATGACTAACCGGCCAAATCGACTTTATTTGAATCGATGCTGAGAAAAGCGTAAAATCTTAAGTCATTGAGAATTAAGGACTTAGATATAACAAGTGTGGTAGTTGCTTCTCTGCTGCTAATTTAGCTGGAATATTTTTGTGACGAGCGGAAGTAAATCTTAGCGAATTGACAGTTCGCATGTGAAATTTTACCTGGTCTGTGTTATTTTCTCTGCTATGTTCGATTTCCTAAAAGGAAGGCTTGTTTTTGTGAGGCTGTGTCTGCTGTTGAGCAGTCTTGCCTTGATTGCCATAGGAACAGCCACCATTTATGGAATCGGTAATCCTGCAGAAGCCAGCCCCACCAATCTGTCTGCGGATTTGGCTGGCTTGTGGAGAAAGCAACTTGTCTTCGCTGTAATCGGTCTCGCCGGTTTTATGGCTGCCAATATGGTTAATTACAGGCGTTTTGGGGCTATAAGCTACTGGATATATGGCTTTGTATTGCTGTTGTTGTCTGTCTTACTGCTTGGCAGGTATGTTGTTGATATTCCATTTGTTCCAGAGATTAACGGTGCTCACAGGTGGATTAGGTTCAGCTTTGCAGGCCGGCAACTACCTGCTGTCCAGCCCTCCGAGTTGTGCAAGTTGGCATATATCCTTGCCTTGGCGTGGTACTTGCGATATCGCAGCAATTATCGCAGTTTTAGGGCTCTGGTAGGACCTTTTGTGCTTACCATTCTGCCTATGACAATGATTCTTCTTGAGCCGGACCTCGGCACTGTAATGTTAATGATGCCGATTTTGTTTGCGATGTTGTTTATAGCTGGCGCTCGTGTTAAGCACCTGTTAATAATTATATTGCTCGCATTTCTTGTCAGCCCACTGCTGTGGTATAAGATGAAACCTTATCAACGGACAAGGATAAGTAGCGTCCTGCTGCAGAATAGTTGGATTCGACAGAATGCACAGCAACATCCAATGCTTGGCAGGATTCTCGTGGGTAGAAAGTTCGATACGAGTCAGTGGATGAATGATTGGGGTTATCATCTGATGAGGTCCAAGTTTGCAGTTGCTTCCGGTGGTGCGACCGGCTACGGTTTTCGCAGGGGGCCATTCATCAAATATGATTTTTTGCCGTACAGGTACAACGATTTCATATTCTCTGTCATTGCCCACCAATGGGGCTTTTTGGGTTGTATCGGCTTACTGGTATCGTATGTGATTATTATTTGTTGTGGACTTGAAATCGCCTCGAATAACACTGATCCGTTTGGCAGATTGCTTGCAGTTGGTATTGTTGCAATGTTTGCAGTTGAAGTTCTTGTTAATGTGAGTATGACAGTGGGCCTGATGCCCATCACAGGATTAACGCTGCCTTTGGTGAGTTACGGAGGATCGAGTCTGTTGGTTAGCATGATGGCGGTGGGGTTGCTGAACAATGTGGGCCGGTGCAGGCCGTTCAGCTTGGCACGGAAGATGTGAGCTTTGTTTCGCACCGAAATGCTTACACTGTCCAGATGGCACAACGAAGGCGATGATTAAAGGATTTAGGCAGATCGCTCTGATTACAATGTTGAGTCGCATCCTTGGGATGCTACGCGACATGGCTTTTGCATACTTTCTTGGTGCTACAGGTTTGATGGATGGCTGGGCAATTGCATTTAAGATTCCCAACCTTGCACGAAGGCTTTTCGGCGAAGGTGCTGCATCGTCCTCGCTTATTCCCGTATACAGTGAAGAGATGCTCAAGGATAGACGGGAGGCAAACAGACTTGCCTTTACAGTTGCTACGGTTGTATTTGTACTGTTGATGGGGATTGTTCTTTTTGGAGAGGGTATCATTTGGGGCTACTACATGTTCTCCGCTGAGCACGCAGGAACGAAACTGAAACTCGCGCTGAGCGGAATAATGTTGCCATATATGGTTCTTATTTGTGTTGTGGCGATTCTGGCTGGGCTGCTGAATGCTCATCGTCACTTCGCTGCGCCTGCGGTTGCTCCTGTTGTGCTAAATATTTTCATCATTGGTTCGCTGTGTTTGAGTGGATGGGTTTTTGGCATACCGCCACGCGAGCAGGTTTTTGTTGTTGCAGTTGCGGTTATTTTAGCCGGCTTAGTTCAGTTGTTTATACAGTTGCCTCCGCTCTGGAGCAGAGAAATCTACGTTCGACCAGCCTGGCAGGTAAGGTCCGAGGCATTTAAAAAAGTTATAATTCTCATGGGCCCCATGGTTCTTGGCTTGACTGTGACACAAATAAATACATTGGCTGACGATTTTATCGCGTTGTGGTTTGCCGGCTCGGATGAAAAAGGCACCTTCTTTGTTTGGCTTGGAAGGCAAATTGAGTATCCACTTTGGGAAGGGGCGGTCTCGCATCTTTTTTATGCGCAGCGTCTATACCAGTTTCCATTAGGTGTGTTCGGTATTTCGCTTGCTACCGCTATTTTTCCGGTGATGAGTTCGGATGCTGCCAAAAAAGACTTCAGGGCATTTTGTGAAACTGTTTCACGAGGATTGCGGTGCACAATTTTTGTGGCGTTGCCTGCAACGGTTGGACTGCTGCTGGTGGCAAAGCCGGTTGTGGCTGTGATTTTTCAGCGGGGCCGGTTTACCAGCGCCGATACTATTAAGACGTCTTGGACTCTTATCTTTTACGCAATTGGCTTATGTGGTTATTTCGCTCAGCAGGTTCTCACGCGTGCATTTTATTCTATGCAGGATTCCAAGGTACCGGCGCAAAGTGCAGTTGTAGCGGTCTTTACCAACATTTTGTTGAACCTGACCTTTATCTGGTTCCTGGGAACGGGGGGACTTGCTGCCGCTACGGCTGCATGTTCGTATCTGCAGGTGGTCGTACTCGTGGTGGCCCTTCGACGGTCTCTACGAAGGCGAAAAGTGGCTATTTCAGTGTTGGATGGCTTGGGCACAGCGTTGCTGAAGACTCTCTTGGCAACGCTATGTATGGCTGTTACAGTTAGAGTCGTGATGGCTTTGACGAAGAGTTACGCTGAAATCTTCACGTTGTTGCTGGCTGTTCCGGCGGCAGCGGCAGTTTATTTATTGACCGCCAAGTTATTACGTATTGAAATGCTTTCTCTGCTAACAGCCGGGAAAACGAGAGAGCCAGACCGGGCCTAATTTAGCGGAATATGTGCGTCCTTCCAAGACATTGGACTTGCCGTATGTGTTAAAATGTGCTTATGATATTGGAGCTTTAGCGGACGGCTGAGCGGGCGAAAAATAGCCCATATTGGCGAGCTTATCTCTAAAGCCCATGGGATGATTGCCCGAAATATTATTAATGCATCGCTGTCTTGCGTGCCTGAGTATGGAGAGACGAATGCTTAGGGATAAGTCTTTTTTCCTGTTGTTTTTCGGACTTATTTGCTGTTCTACTTTCGCCTGGGCTCAAATATCAACGGCTCCTGAGCCTTTTGACTCGGCTGTTTCTGCGAAGTCACCGTTACAGACTCACGCACTTTTCTCACCATCAGTTGCTCAGACATTTTACGAGATAGCATATGACTTGGCTAATTCTGAAGATATTACCGGGCCGAAGGCCGACCAGGCAATTGTGTTCCTCCTTGCCGCGAAGCAATTAGGCGGCGAGGCAGACGATATCGATCCTTTGCTGATTAAGCTCGCTTGCATTCACTCACAGCGGGATAATTCCGAGCAGGTGTTGGCATGGCTTGTGGACTACACGAGCGAGTCCGCAGACCTTGAGGTGCTGACAGGGGCGGCTCAATATTTGTTCAACAAGCTGGACTCGCGAGAGCAGCGGGAGGAACTTCTTGAGCAGTTACTGCAGGAGGTAGCCGGCAAAAATTCCATCTTCGATTCTCAATTGGCTACATTGGTTGGTCTTCTGAAGATTGAAAAGGCGGACCTCGAAGCAGCAAAATTCTACCTTATCCAGGCCTATCGGCATAACAAATATAATAAACTGGCCTTTGCAAAACTGGCTGAGCTTGTGCCGGACCAGGTCGGGCCCGTGATGTTTCTTGAGTATCTTCGTTTGTCCGTTCGCCAGAATCCTCTGGATATTGAAACAGCGCTGGCCTTTGCACAATACGCTGAACGGCTGGGGTTGTTTGAAGTGGCTGCGGGAGCTTACGAATACTGTGCGGATTTATTTGCCTATCTTTATCCTGCTAAAGCTTTGCCTGCTCAAATTTATATTCCCTGGATGATAAGCTACTACAATACAGAGAACCATCAGCACAAATGTCTTCAGATTGCCAGGCTTGTTCGTGGAGAAGATCGATTTGACATCTTGCTGGAAGCTCTTGCCGGCCTGGCAGCAGAGAAGATTGGAAACACCGAGGAGGCACATAATATATTCCGCTCGGCGGAAGAAAAGGCGTGGCGGTTACTTGAGAAGGGCCCCGTAGGTGGCAATACGGAAGCTGAGGGAGATTCTGTTGGTGCTGGAACCCAAGTCGGCGCTAAGCAGTTTGCTTGGTTTTATTGTTTTGCTGCACGTGACTCGGCCAAGGCTTTGGATTGGGCCAACAAGGCATATTCAACCGAGCCCAATTCGCCTGTTACTGCCGGACTCCTGGCCTACGCATTGATGATGAATGAACAATTAGAATGGGCAAAGCCGCTACTGGTGGGTGATAAACGTACTCAAATTGGGGATTTGGTTCGAGCGCAGATTCAACTGGCTGATGGCCAGGAAGAGCTGGCAGTTGAGACTCTACAAGTTGTGATAATAAGGGACCCGGGGTCATTGGCTGCGGAGCGAGCAAAGGAAATGCTAACAGAGCTAGGCCGAGAATATAATCCACCGGTCAATCCTGAGGTTATTTTAACTGCCCTAGCTGGCAGACTTGGCCAATCGCTTGTGCCAAAGTTTATCAGTCCGAATAAGGCCATTAGTGTTCAATTCAACATTCGCGGTAATAGATTTTCTTATGGTAGTAAGTTTGAGGGCACCGTTGCTATAGTAAACAAATCTTCTGAACCGCTCGTAGTTAGTAATGAAGGTTTGTTCAAAGGTGACATCAGGGTCGATGCCAGTGTCAGCGGTGACATTAATAGGAAGATACCAAATCTGGTAACTCGTAAGGTTCGTTCATCGTTGCTTATTGCACCCGGTCGGGGGATGCTCATTTCTTTGCCGCTTGCTACCGGCGAACTCAGGGAGTTGTTGGACACATATCCCCAGGCCTCTCTAAATATAGAATTTACCCTTTATCTTGATCCAGCAACTAACGAACAGGGTATGGTAACTAATAGATTGGTTGATATAAAGCCAGCGACGGTCGCGATAGAACGTCCGGGCGTTGACCTGACGGCGAAATACTTGAGAAACAGATTTAATTCGATTTCGACAGGTCAAACCGGTCAGAAAGTCAAGACCGCGCAACTTTTTGTAGGGCTACTAAAGGAGCAGCATGCGATGGCTCAGCATGGCACGATTTATAGGTTCAAGTATGCCGACTGGATGCCGAGCTTGTTGAAATCTGCTCTGTTGCATGAATCTGGGCTGCTGCTTAATCCTGCTGAAGGTGAGTGGGTTGTTAAGGTCCAGACTTTAGCTGAGATGCTTTCTTTGCCGTTGGACCACGAGTTGACCGGCGCAGTGGCAGAGAATCTGAACAACGCTAACTGGCCTGTACGTCTTATGGTTATATATCTGCTTTCCAAAAATCCTGGGGCAGATTTCAATAGGGTCTTGGATTGGGTGGTAAAATATGATTCAACCCCGCTGGTTCGCGACATGGCCGTCGCATTAGGTGCTACCGAGGCCAATATTCAGGGGCAATAGGTCTGTTTGCGCTACCTAAATACACAATTCTACTTGGCCAACCCGTCAAAGGTAATCTGTTGTATCTTCTTAGTATAAATAAACTTGCAAGGAATTAGCCCAGTCTGAAATTGGCAAAATTGCAAAAATTTTTTGTATTTTTGATGTAAAGTTGGCTTGACATTACGTTTAGCTCGTGGTATTTTTGTGTAAAGCAAGCTTTACATATTGGGAATGCTTAGTTTTATGAGAGAAACAATTGTCAATCATATAAAAGAGCGTCGTACTCGGCTGAGCCTAACACAGAAAGAATTAGCCGAGGCGTTGGGTGTTTCGAGACAGACTATTATCTCAATTGAACGTGGACGGTACGTGCCCAGCCTGTCCTTAGCCCTTAGATTCGCAAGTTTTTTCGCCTGTCCGACCGATGAGCTTTTTGAAAGGAGGTGAGTTAGAATGGATGAGCGGTTTGTAATGCACCGTTTACGCTCAACCCGTTTGGCAGCCATTGTAGGTGTCATTATGATGGGTGCCTGGACAATATACGAATTCCGGTGGGAGTTGATAATCATCATGGGTGTAATGGCTGTCACGAAATGGGCCGCTATGCTCTATTACCGAAGGATTGACTAAGCATAAGTGACGCAGTCGAGTTCGCAGAAAAGAAAGGACGAGAAATGTTAGTAGAGAGATTTGTTAAGCTCTATTTCGGAAGATCGCGTTCGGTCACGCTCGTTATCGGTTCGGCTATATCTGCCTTTACAATCTCGCTTGGTTTCATTTGCGTGTGTCGATTCTTAGCTCTGCCGGTAAATGTCGCAGCAGCGGTCGCCTTTGGTGCTATTGGCGCTGCAATTTATGCCAAACGCACCTATCATAGGAATTGAATATTGACTGTAGGTTCTTGAATTTATACTCCTGCGTGGATGGAAGCGGCATTCATAGCGGCGAAAAGGTAGCGCTGTTGCTGAGGAGTAAGCCCTTACCTGCGTACCCAGAGGCAATGACCCGTCAAACTCAGATTTCCCCGAATTTTGTGTTGTAAAAATGCTGCAATCTTGTAACATTCGCTGATTTATTGGTGATAATGTAGTTATCTTTTTTTGAAAGGGGCGTATCTATGCCGGCTAAGGTAGACAGGAAAAAGTGCGATGGCTGTGAAACATGTATTGATGAGTGCCCGAGTGAAGCGATAAGTATGGTTGGAGAAAAAGCGGTCGTCAATGCCGATGCCTGTGTGGATTGTGGTATTTGTGTGGATGCTTGTCCTCAAGAGGCCATTAGCATGGAATAAAGAAAATCAAATATCAAAGTGCTTTGTAGAAACCTTCATAACAATGTCATTTCGAGCGGAGCCCCTGTGTCTTCTGTCGAAGACAAAAACAGGGGCGAAGTCGAGACACGTAGCGAAGCGCAGAGCCCCGAAGGGAAATCTGCAAACAATGGCACTGCAAATCCAGATTTCTCCGCTCCGTTCGCTGCGCTCACTACGGTAGAAATGACATCCTTATCTACAGAGCAATATCAAAGACCAAAATGTAAAATTAAGGAAGTCATCCCTTAGGGACTCCATAACTTAATTTTTGTAATTTTTCGATTGGCCCCATCGTCTAGGCAGGTCTAGGACACCGGGTTTTCAACCCGGCAACAGGGGTTCGAATCCCCTTGGGGCTATTAGGCAACTGATCAAATCGACATACCTGATACGCTTGTTTCAAGTACAATCTTGCCGTCCACAATTCCTTGGACGTCGCAGTTGTATTTTCTGCCCTTTTTGAATTTCGTTATTTTACCGAGTAGATATAACCTCTGACCCGGCGTTACCGCGGAACGGAACTTGGTGGAATCGATACCTGCGAAGCCTATGAAGCCTTCTTCCTGGTATACCTGCTTTACGAAAAAGCTCAGCAGTTGAGCAGCCGCTTCGACCATAATGACGCCTGGCATAAGCGGTCGGCCTGGGATATGGCCGCGCACCCAGAACTCATCCTCCGTGACATCTTTATAGCCCAGGACCAGGAACTTTTCTTTGTTGTACCACAGTATGCCATCGAGCTGCTGCATCTCGAATCTTTGAGGATTGACCTTGGCAATCGCTTCTTTATCAAAAACTGGCTTGGCGTTCAGGTCTATCTTTGAAAGGTCAAATAGCAATAACGGTGGCATTTATGTTCCTTGAGTGAGGAAATTCCGCGCACATTACTAATTATAAGGCTGAAACGATCCAGGCGAACTATCTAACTGCTCAGAGCTGTTGTTGACATGTAACTGCCAAATGCAGCGTCCGCAATTGTGGTTTTAATAAAGCTTAATCGACTGACCTTATTTCCAGGATTCGGTTGCGCACGGTCTGAGCAGCCTGCTTGACCTTTTGCATTTGTTTGCGAACGCGTGTTCCAGCTGCTTTGTTTCCGCCCTGTGCCTTGTTGATGTCGGCCTCGATTTCGGCCACTAATACTTTGAGGTCTTCATATTCCTGCATTCAAATGATCCTTCCGTTAGTGGGTTAAAAACGCTAAGAAATTAACTATCTATTACGGCCTTGTCAAAAGAAAACACGTCTTTTTTGCAAAAAAATGGCACCTTGATTTGGCCTTGTTCGTTAGGACAGGAGGTTCCTTGTCAGTGTCGCTATTCTCTGACCACGGCGGACACACTGTTGCCTGACTCTATCATCAGGCTTACCGATGGACACAGGCCCATAGTGGTCGCCTTGAGCGTCTCCCTGGACGATCATGCCAGCTATCAGCATGCCCTCTATTATGCCCATGATTGTGGTTTCGTTGCCGCCACCGATATTGGCCGAGCTTGTAAATGCGCCACCCACTTTACCATCGAGCTGGCCATGTCTTCCTACTAGGTCATCTATAAGCTGTTTTATAGGACCCGCCATCTGGCCATAGTATGTTGGCGATCCGATGACTATCGTGTCATAATCTGGCAGACTATCGGCTTTGACTTTCTCCACCGACTTGCATTCGGTCTTTAGCCCTCCATCATTCATTGCCTTGGCGATAATCTCCGCCATTTCCTTTGTGTTTCCGCTTCTTGAATAGTAGATAACTATTGCTTTTGCCATTTTTTGCTTACCCTAATTTGACTATGTGAAAATGAATTTATCTGTTAGTTCGATAATCAATGTGTTTCGTCGTCTTTTGACGGTAATTATAGGCTCATTGTCGCAGGTACGCAAGCTTTTCCGGCAAGGGGATGTTGTTGCCGAAGTTATCCTCACCATAGCCGGACTCGGCGAGCAGCTTTATGTCAGCCAACACGCGATTGTCACCGATAAACGTTGCGGTCAGGTCGGTGTCCGTGTCGATTTTGCCCAGCACCAAGAGTTGGGTCACTTCGTCAATAACCTTTTCCAGCAGTGTCCCCTCTTGTCGTGTTTGTTGTTCGGGCACCTGCAGGGGTTGTTCATAGAGAATTAATTTGCCTTGCTCGACGAGTGAAAGGACGACATCTCGAACGATAGTCTCAATGTCTTTTCCTTGCGCCCACGAGGGGACGAGCCGGAGACGGACAATTTCACTGGAGAGCCACCTTCGCTTGTGAGCGTTTATCTTTTCATTGGCGCGGAACAGTTCCAGTGTTGAGCTGGCATTATAGACGTCACCTTCAAGCTGCATCTTGACCTCGCTTCCATAGTGCAGGACGAGCTTGGCGATGAGTGTAGCCGGCCGAACGTGAAAACCGCGATACTGTGGAACGGGTACTTCTATCTGCCCAATTTGGGCGTAGCGTTTGAGCATCCTATGGCAAAAATCTACCGCACAGTCTATGTACCGGCTGATATGTGCGATGCAGTAATCCATTAGCACCGTCAATATCTCGTTGCTGTTGAGGAGCGGTTCTTGGCGGAATTCCGAGTCGCAGGGCTGTTTGTTCACATGTCGCTCGTAGTGGTGGGCAAGTAACGTAGCGATCTTCAGAAGGTGAAACACGACGCTGATATGACCTCGCAATACCGGCAGGCTGGAATCGAGATCTTCGACATCAGTGCCTGATACGAAAGTATCATATTGTGATTGCATGTTGTGGAATCGCAGTTCAAGGCTGCGGAGTTTCTCCTCCGTAACGGAGTTCGCAACGTATTGAGCGTAATCTTCGGGCTTAGCCTGACTGGCGGCGCAGACATCTTGACTTTCAGCGGCGAGGTTTAAAAAAGCTGTAGCCAGCAGTGTAACAGTCTCCGAGACGGTCTCGGTCATTCTTGTGCCGCAGTCGTGTGTCAGTCGGCCTGGTGGGAGACTTTCAGTATAAGACCTTTCACGCAGGTTCTCAGACGGCACCGGCAGAGCGAGTTGGTCGGCCCTAAGCAGTATCTGTTTTGCCGCTCGCAAAAGGGCGTCGCCGGTGAATTTCAGTGCATCCTGAGTAGCTTTGACGAAATCACCTTCAATGGGTAAAAGGTGGTAGGCGGGCAAGACGTGTTGGATGTGAAGCAGCTCATAGCCAGCATCGGAAAAGTGTTTGATTGCCGCGGTCAGCGACCTGAAGGAACACCAGCGGCAATTGTTACGAGCATTATAAGCGTCGAGAAGTTCCTCAAGCTGCATAGACTGTGAAAGCAACTCACCCAGGAACGGACGCATGAAAATCTTGTCGATCGGTTGGCACTCTGTCAGATAGTGTGCAAGTCCGAGTAGCGTCTGGGCACGTTTGGCTATTAGTTCGTGAAAGTCTTTTTCGGTGATTGTTGATGAACCCATGTTACTTGAACCTATTTTAGAAACGCGACTATGACAAGGCTGAAAAAAAAGATAAAGTTTCTTATTTGCCTGAGTTCTGTTTGTCAAGTAGGATTTCTTCAATCGTGAAATCTTCCGGAATCCTGAACCGAAATACCTCATCCCTGATTTTATTATTTACCTTGGGACTCAGGAGTCTTATTTCATAGATGTCCTCCTCGGTAGAGATGGCGGTGACTTTTGTCGGCAATGTGAGTTTTTTGTCAATCCAGAAATCGATAGAGGTATAATCATCTTTATAGATAGAATCGGGCCGAACCTTTAGATGTAGCTGAATAAGGTCCTCAGAGGCGTTTACTGTTGACTCTACCAATTCTATGTCAAACTGTTTTTTCAGCTCATCCACCTTTGTAAAGCCGATGATTGGAAAATTTCTGCCGGCCAAATCAAACGCATCGGTCGGCTCATTTGGCTCAGCTAACTGGCGACGTTCAGCAGATTTTATCTGATAGTCGATGTGCGTTAGCCAGGTACCGTCCAAGATAAAATGCTCCTTGTATTTCTGCTCTTCTTCATCATCTTGCCTGAGAGTCTGGAAGTTAATCCTTAGCTTCGATCTTCCATTGGATTTTTTACAATATAAAACTCCCTTCCTGAGGGTCTGGGACTCAAGCAGCGGTTGCTTGAACAGATATTCGATTTGTCCCTGATAGGATTGAAGTTCTGTGGTCGCTTGCTTCAACTGTGCGAGAATTTCATCGACAGGATTTAGATTGGTTTGTTCAGATTTGCACACATGCGCGCTGCCAACGGGCTCGCAAGCCAGAGACATACTTGCTGTTAGTAATAGAATCGAGATAGTTTTAGCGGCAGTATCGTTTTTCATTATTGTGCGTTTTAGTCTATATCAGCTATTTGTTATTGTTTTCATCAATAATTTCCAGTATTCGGGGGATGTTTTCAATAGTGTAGTCTGCGTATTTGGCAAACTGGCCTGCCTGTTTGTGATTGGCTAATAAAACAGCGATAGCGCCGGCAGCTTTCGCACTGAGCAGGTCAAATAAATAGTCGCCCACCAGAATGGTTTCTGCAGGCTCGATGCCTAACTGTTTACATATTTGTTTAACGCCGAAGGCATCAGGCTTAATGGGACCCTCTTCTCTGCCAACGACTATATCGAGTCTGAGGTTGTGTTTGCGCGCGATAGCAAGGGCGTTGGACCGTTTGTTGCGAGTTAACACGCCAATAAAAATTCCTGCTTTGCGAAGGTCGGCAAGTGTCTGCTCTGTGCCGGGATTCAGCTTGGATTCTGCAACTGCTTTTTGTTCATGAATGTATAAAATCTGCTCTGCTTGTTTGCGTTGTTCAGAGGACATTTTTCCCATTTGCTCGAGCACTGGGCCAGAGTTTCTGTCCAAGCCCATTTCTTCCCGGATGGCATCAAAGTCAAAATAAGGCTGTGTTATTGTTCCGTCTAAATCGAATATTACTGCTTTTATTGACATATTCGTCTGAACAAAAAATTCCTCCAAGTCAAAGGTGCTATCCCGATAAAAAACCTAAAGGTATAGAATTTACCGGTCTCGACTCCTTCGGTTTGTACGTGTTATAATTGTTATACGCTGACTTTTACTTAGCTCCTTTTCGCAGCAGTTCAATCAGGTATCGGCCAGCAAGGCTGAGAATTTTGCCTTTACGGACAATTATTCCTGTCGGTCTGATGAAATTTTCGTTGGAAAAGGGTATCGCCCGTATTGTTCCGCTGGCAACCTCCTGCAGTAATGCGGTTTCCGGCAGTATGCTTATACCTGAGTTAATTTCCACCGCTCGTTTGACTGTTTCGATGTTGTCGAATTCCATCACAGGTCTTACCACAACATTATACCGTTCCAGGATATTATCTATCCAAGCTCGTGTCGGAACATTCTTGTCAAATGCAATAAATCTTTCAAATTGCAGTCGATGAATGTCGATCGGAGATTGGTCTGAAAGTTGGTGTTTGGGGCTGCAGGCCAACACGAGTGGCTCATGTTCGAAATCATAAACTTCAAGTCTTTTGTCTTTTTTCGGAATAGCGACGAGGCCGATGTCAATCTCGCCGCTAAGGATTAACTCGTATATTCTTGCAGCACTGAGATATTCGATATGAACGTGGACGTCGGAATAACTGACCATGAACTTTTTCAAATAGTCGGGAAGGGTGTGCATTCCGATGCTGAAGATAGCGCCTACATTTATTCTGCTTACTGTGGAACTTTTATGGACATTCAGTTCGGTCCGGAATTGTTCATATCTCTCAAGCATATCCTTACAGGCCTGGTAGAAAAGCTGGCCTGCCGAGGTAAGTTCTAGCGGCCGTTTTTTTCTATTGATGAACTGACATTTATATACGAGCTCCAGTTGCGCGAGCTGCTGTGAGACCGCTGACTGGCTGATTGTGTGTTTTTCAGCGGTTTTTGAGAAACTTCGCAAATCAGCCAGATCACAAAAAACTTTTAGCGTTTCTATATGCATTATAAGGCGTCCTAATAGGTAATATTATTGTTTAGTCCTTGTTATATTCTGTCCAGATAGTTAATCTGATTGGTTATTCGCTCTGAGTAACTTTCGTGAACTTATTATCAGTTTATCTTATCATAACATAGCGACAAAACGAAAAACTTTATTTCTTATTGGAGGTTACAGAAAGTGGCAGCAAACGCTATTATTGAGGCCGTTTACCAGGAAGTCCTGAAGCGGAATGCCGGGGAAGTAGAATTTCACCAGGCGGTGAAGGAGGTGCTTTCATCATTGGGGCCCGTTCTGGATAAGCATCCTGAATATGTGGAGGCTAAAATTCTCGACCGGTTGGTTGAGCCGGAAAGGCAAATAATATTTAGAGTGCCGTGGCAGGACGACAAGGGCAACATTCATGTCAACCGTGGATTTCGGTTTGAATTTAATAGCGCACTTGGACCGTACAAGGGAGGTCTTAGGTTCCATCCGACGGTAACAGCGAGCATATTGAAGTTCCTCGCATTCGAGCAGATATTCAAGAACTCTCTGACAACGCTACCGATGGGCGGCGGCAAAGGCGGCTCAGACTTTAATCCAAAGGGCAAAAGCGACAGTGAAGTTATGCGTTTCTGTCAGAGCTTCATGACGGAACTGTCAAGGCATATCGGTGCAGATACAGACGTGCCCGCAGGCGATATCGGCGTTGGCGGACGCGAAATTGGCTTTCTGTTTGGCCAGTACAAGCGTCTTCGTAATGAGTTTACCGGCGTTCTGACCGGCAAGGGATTGACCTGGGGTGGCTCCCTGATCCGACCGGAGGCCACCGGCTATGGATGCGTGTATTTTGCCGATGAAATGCTCGAGACTCGTGGCGAGAGTTTTGAGGGCAAGATTTGTACGGTATCCGGCTCCGGCAATGTCGCTCAGTACACCGTGGAGAAACTCAATCAGCTCGGTGCGAAAGTTGTCAGCCTGTCTGATTCAAACGGCACAATCTACGACCCCAATGGAATTGATGATGAGAAACTCGCTTTTGTGTTTGAACTGAAGAACGTGCGTCGTGGGCGGATCAAGGAATATGCTGATAAATTCAAGGCCGAGTTTAAGGCAGATGTGCGGCCTTGGGGTATCAAGTGCGACTGTGCGTTCCCGAGCGCTACGCAGAACGAGATTGACGCCGATGATGCCAAGACGCTTGTGAAGAATGGCTGTTATCTTGTTGCTGAAGGTGCAAATATGCCTAGTACGCCGGAGGCGATAGAGCAGTTCCTCGAGAAGAAGATACTTTACGGTCCTGGCAAGGCGGCCAATGCAGGTGGTGTTGCCACAAGCGGTCTGGAGATGGCGCAGAACTCACAGCGGATTTCGTGGACACACGAAGAGGTTGACAAACGGCTGCACGATATAATGATTGCTATTCACAAGCAGTGTTATGATGCTGCGGAAGAATATGGTCAGCCCGGTAATCTGGTAATGGGTGCTAACATCGCGGGTTTTGTCAAGGTGGCTGACGCTATGCTCGATCATGGCCTGGTTTAAGAAAATGAAGTGATTGTGTACAGTAAAAGGGCGTTTCGTATAAGGATCGCCCTTTTTTATTTGTGCGATGAGGTAGTACGGCAGGCGGAATTAGCCTTGCTTGGTCTCAGTTGGTTTTTGTAGATTGGTCTAAGTTGTATACAAGAGTGTGGCATGGTGGCATGGGCAAGTACAGGATTGCAGGGGCTGAATGACATCCTCACAGGTCTGCGCAAAGGCGATAACGTCGTCTGGCAAGTGGACAGCATTGAAGACTTTCACAGCTTTGTCGAACCTTTCATTGCCAAGGCAAAAGAGGATGGTCGCAAGCTTGTTTATATGCGATTTGCGCAGCATCGGCCTTTGGTTGAGGCTGCCGAAAACATTTCGATTTACAACCTCGATGCAAGCAGTGGTTTCGAGACGTTCTCCTCACAGGTTCACAACATAATCACCGAAGAAGGTGTGGGGACGTACTATGTATTCGATTGCTTATCTGACCTGTTGAGTGCCTGGGCAACGGATTTGATGATAGGTAATTTTTTTCTGATAACGTGTCCATATCTTTTCGAGCTGGACACGATTGCGTATTTCGCTCTGTTGCGGAATAAGCATTCGTACAAAACGATAGCACGCATTCGCGAGACGACTCAGATACTATTGGACCTTTACACATTCGAGGGGAATTTTCACATCCATCCGCTCAAGGTCTGGCAGCGCTACTCACCAACCATGTTTCTTCCGCATGTTCAAAAGAAGGACAAGTTCGTTCCTATTACCACGAGCGTGGATGCCGCGAGGCTGATTTCCTATATCTCAAGGAAAGGATTAGAGCCGGCACAGAGAGTACTGGATTACTGGGACAGGATTTTTCTGCGAGCCGAGGAAATAGCACAGAAAGGTACAGTTTCATCCGCAGAAGAAGCTGAAACGATAGATCGGCTGTGCACGATGATGGTCGGCAGAGAGAAGAGGATGTTATCGCTTGCGAAACGCCACTTTTCGCTTGCAGATATGCTCGATATTAGGAAGCGGATGATCGGTACTGGGTTTGTTGGGGGTAAGGCCGTTGGTATGCTGCTTGCCAATAAGATCATTTCAAGTAACGAATCCCTCGGATTGCAGCAGTATCTGGAACCTCACGATTCGTTCTATGTCGGCTCGGATGTATTTTACACGTATCTTGTGGAGAATGGCTGGTGGAATCTACGAATGGAGCAGAAGACACCACAGGGATATTTCAAGATTGCCTTGGAGCTGAAAGAGAAGCTATTGACCGGCAGGTTTCCCGACCAGGTGCGTGAACAGTTCCAGGAAATGATCGAGTACTTCGGACAGTCGCCGATTATTGTGCGGTCAAGCAGCTTGTTGGAAGATGCTTTCGGTAACGCCTTTGCCGGCAAATACGAGAGTCTCTTCTGTGTAAACCAGGGAAGTCCCGAAGAGCGATATGCGCGCTTTGAAGAGACCGTGCGGAGGGTCTACGCCAGTATGATGGGTGAAAGTGCTCTTACGTATCGGCTGCAAAGGGGGCTGGACAAGGAAGACGAACAGATGGCTTTGCTCGTGCAGCGTGTTTCGGGTTCGTACCGGAACGGCTATTTCTTTCCGGATCTTGCCGGAGTGGGAATTTCGCAAAACACCTTTGTCTGGAATCCTGAACTGAACCCGAAGGCAGGAATGCTGAGATTGGTATTCGGTCTTGGGACACGGGCTGTTAATCGTGTGGAAGATGACTATCCTCGGCTTGTAGCTCTGGATGCACCACTTCTTAGGCCTGTGGCCGGTATGGATGATGTAAGGAAATTCTCGCAGCATCGTATTGATTTGTTGGATACGGAGAACAATCTGTTGGCGACGTTGGCGCTTGAGGAACTGCTGAGCAGGAAACTGGACATCAAGCTTGATTTTGTGGCCGTGCGAGATACGCATCTTGCCAGAAAGGCTAAACAAGCAGGCAGAACCGAGAGAGAGTATTGGGTCCTTACTTTCGAGAAACTCCTTTCGGAAACGCGATTTGTCGAATATATGCAGAAGATACTCAAAACCTTGGAAGAAACGTATGAGTATCCGGTGGATGTTGAATTCACAGCCAACTTCACTGGTAACGGTGATTTGGTGATAAACCTATTACAATGTCGGCCTTTGCAGACGAAGGGCTGGCAGCCACAAGTGAAAATACCTGAGCACATCGATTCTGAGAAGGTCGTGCTCCGGACAGAAGGTTACTTCATGGGCGGCAGTATATCGTTGGACATAAGAAAGGTTGTGTACGTGGACCCGAAGGCCTATATGTCATTATCGCTATCCCAAAAGTACGACATAGCCAGGCTCGTGGGAAAGTTAAACAGACAGATACAGAACAGACAAACTGAACCAGCGATATTCCTCGGGCCCGGAAGGTGGGGAACGTCAACGCCGAGTCTGGGTGTTCCTGTGAGCTTTCACGAGATCAATAACGTGACGGTTCTGGCTGAAATCGGATATGAAGGCGGCAATCTTATGCCGGAGCTTTCATTCGGAACTCATTTCTTTCAGGATTTGGTAGAAGGTGACATATCGTACGTAGCCGTATTCCCAGACAAGGCCGGTGTGATTTTCAAGAGAGATAGGCTTTTATCCATGCCGAACATGTTGCAGGAGCTTGTACCTGAAGCGGAAAAGTATTCTGATGTTATGCACGTGTGCAGTTTTGGTGCTGGCGAGTTGAGAATTCTCAGTGATATGATCTCTCAGCGACTCGTATGTTTATTTCGTTAGGAAGATGAGATAATAAGAGATGGTGCCGGAGAGCAGAAATATGGCTATTCGGGTAGCTTCCTATCTGGAGTTAATATTGCAGGCTTTAGAAATTGCAGATTTTAAGCTTGGCCAAGGACTGTAGGAATCAAATCTCACATAATTTTTAAAGAGGATTAATATGTTTTATGTATTCTATTAGTTTTTTAGCAGAAGCATTATTCCCTTTTTTCGCGTAAAATTATCGTAGTTCAGATAGTCAGCCCACGGTTCTTATCAATAAAGTTAACCACTAAAAAAGGGTGAGATATGCGAAACAAAAAATGCATGCATACGTGGGAGATGGTCAATATTGCTCATGGTTTAGTCGTAATGAAAAAATGCTTTCATTGCGCCAAAATATCCACCTGCTTTACTTTTCATAGTGAGCCACCTCTGGAATCATGTCACGAAGGCGAGCATTTCTGGAATTACATGGAAAGTGAGCCCTGCTTTCACTTTGACCTGAGGTGCACTAAGTGTGGTACTATGGTTAAGCTTGACGAGTTGGTTGCGCTAATGATATGTACGGGGTGTGACCAGAAATGTGAAGTGGATATTCTCAGGCGGAAGCTTGAACCAGAAGGCGCATGTGTTTATATAGCTTTAGGATGTCGTCCAGTTGATGAGAGACGACAGCTTTCGCAAGAAGAAATGTCTTTACTTCAAGACTATTTCGATCAGCGATGCAGATCATTGGAGTCTAAAGTAAAAATTGTTTCCCACGAGATGGTAAAAAGCATCGAAAACTGTTATGCGAAGGTGATTGAGAATCCAAAGATGCTTTTTGTAGTACCTTCTGAGAAGAACTGATTGACAGTTCCAAAAAGAGTGCTTGTTTTGGAAAGGATTCTTTTAATTGTTCTTCACTGAGGGCAGTAGTATAATTCGGTCTGATGGAAGAGGAACTGGACATCAAGAAAGTTGTACGTCAGCACGTGGAGACCGAGCAATTCTTCACAGGTGGTTTTACTGTAAAAGGTCAGGCAAAGATACCACGGCCGCAGCAACCCAGGGACGAAGATGCTCCCGAAGCGACAACCGAGCTTCACAAGCTCGCTGAACAAGTTCGCCAGTGCCGCAAGTGCGTCTTAGGATCACAGCGGACTAATGCGGTGCCCGGCGAAGGCAATCCAACGGCACGCATAATGTTCGTCGGGGAAGCACCTGGGGCTGATGAGGATGCGCAGGGCCGGCCTTTTGTCGGCAGGGCGGGACAGCTTCTGGATAAGGTAATCGCTGCGTGTGGCCTGAAGCGCAGCGATGTTTTTATTGGAAATATTCTTAAATGTCGCCCGCCGGGAAACCGCGACCCTAGGCCGGATGAAATAATAAGCTGTCTGCCATATCTTCAAACGCAGATTGAGATAATAAAGCCGGAAATAATCGTTGCTCTTGGCGCACACGCAGCCAGGACACTGCTGAATACAAACAAATCTATAGGCCAATTGCGGGGGCAATTCCACGAATACTACGCAGGCATCGGCAAGCCGCCAATAAAACTCATGGCCACATATCACACCGCATATCTTTTGCGGAATTACTCGCAGGAGAACCGCAGAAGGGTCTGGGAGGACATGAAGAAGGTCCTTGCCGAGCTGGGCCTGCCGGTCCCAGAGCAGGACAGGAGTTGATTTAACTCTATTAGGTAATAGAAGCTTGCGACCGGGACGCTCAGAAATGCCTTGCAAAAGAGGACATTTTTTTGTAAAAGTGATCTTAGCTATGTTTCGGAGGCGGGTTATGCCCACTTCCTTTTCATGCAGCGTTTCTCCGACTGTTGTACTTACATGAAAGGATACGGAATGAAAAAGATGATTGTCTTTAGTATACTTTTGTTGTTAGCTACGACCGTCTCAGTGCATGCGGTGATTCGCTGCGTCCCGGATCAATATTTAAGGATCCAAAATGCGATCCACGACAGCAGTGATGGCGACGTTGTGATAGTTAGCCCGGGCAGGTACTATGAGACAATCAATTTCAGCGGGAGAAACATTACTCTAACGAGCACCAATCCTAACGATCCGTGTGTTGTATCCAGCACTATTATCGACGCCGATAGCGATGGTTCTGTTGTGATCTTCGAGAATGGTGAGACATCGCAGGCGGTACTGACTGGTTTTACCATAACGGGCGGATACGGGACGATGGATAATACCGTTTCGGCTGAACTTAGGATCCTCTGGGGAGCTGGCATTTTCTGTTACCAAGCTTCGCCCACCATTACGTGTAATGTGATTGCCGACAATCGTGGGCCTGTCGAAATAGTAGGGCAAAATATGGAAGATTGGATATTGAGCTATGGAGTGGGAATTGGTTGTATTCAATCCGGCGCGGTTATTACCCGCAATATAATCAGGGATAATAGCGGCTATGTCGGTTCAGGCATACTTATATATTTTGGGGATGCTACAATCAGCAATAACCTGATATATGACAATTCGGCATATGTCGGCGGTGGTGTAGTAATGGTGGAGGGGCACCTGACCAACAATACGATCGTTGGTAACGATGCGAGCCTCGCCGGTATGCCTCTCATGGCTGGCAATGTTTACGCTATATTCGATCCTACGATTAACGATTGCCAGATATCAAATAACATAATCTGTAATGCTAAATCCGGTGGTGGAATATACTGGGAGGGTCCCTATCAAGAGGGTTCGCTGACATTTAACAACGTTTGGAACAATTCGCCGGGCAATTATAGTACCGTTGACCCAGAGACTTATCAGCCGATTTATGGTGGGCAGTTTGATAAAACGGGAGTTCTTGGAAATATTTCTGAGGACCCCGTGTTCATCAACTCCCAGGCCAAGGACTTTCACTTACAGGCTGACTCGCCTTGTATAAGTGCCGGTGACCCAAATTTTATAGCGGCACCCAGTGAGACTGATATTGATGGCGAGCCTCGCGTCTTTGCCTGGATAGTCGATATTGGCGCAGATGAATATATCGGATACACCAAACCAATTGCATACGCTGGTCCCGACCAACATGTTTTGAAATCTCAGCACATTACTCTCGACGGTACTGGCTCATGTTTTCCAGACCCTTGTGGTGTTACAATCTTCGAGTGGATGCAGGTTGAGGGACCAACCGTCACGTTGAGTGATCCATTTAACGCGAAACCCACTTTCACCGCTGATATCGAAGGACAGTACCGTTTTGAGCTTGTCGTGAGCAACAACAAGGATAGTAGTAAGCCCGACGAAGTCTTAGTTCTCGTAGGTAACCAGGCACCGGTTGCTAATGCAGGATCTAATAGCATTTATCAGGTGCCTGCCAGAGTCGAGCTCGATGGGACAGGCTCATATGACCCAGATACAATAGATGAGTTGACATACACCTGGACGCAACTAGCAGGCCCGGAGGTTGTTCTTACAAATGCAGATACCGCAAAGCCTTACTTTGATTGCATCGTCGATGCGTTATATGTATTTGAACTGGTCGTTAATGATGGCTTTGTTGACAGCGACTCCAGCATTGTGAACGTGGTGACCGTTACTGTTACCATGAATCAGGAGAGCTTAAATGTCAGTTACAGTACCTCTGATAACTTTCACTATCCGGACGTCTCTGGCACCAAAGTGGTGTATGGTGTGGGGCCAGCGTGCGACTATACGTGGGATATTAAATGCAAGGACCTCGAAACTGGCAAGGTTAATTCATTTTCAGGTGGAGGTATCGATACGCAGCCAAAAATTGACGGCGATATGGTAGTATGGTTCGGTGGTCCTTATTTTGAGTCTCCGTGGGGTCATGAGCCTTCGAACACCAGTGTCTTTGTCAGGAATATCGCCACCGGCGCTCAAAAAATTTTGAGAGGATACACTTGGTCGGAGTCCTATAGCCATCCGGCGGTTTCATACAATAAGGTGGTTTGGCTTGAACACCTTAATCTCGACCCGAATCCGCCGGGCAATAGCGCCAATCGCTGGTGGAACACGCCTTACAATATATGCGGTGCCGACATCAGTGATTTTGATAATCCTGTATATTTTACTATTGCTGAAGATGTCGGCAGCCGCGACCCCTATCCTTGCCTTACTTATTCAATGGACTTTGACGATGTCATAGGCATCTCCGGCGATATTGTTGTGTGGGAAGGTGATGGAGATATTTACGGCGCTGATACTTCAGATATTAATGACATAAAGGTATTTACAATTTGCAGTAATCCTGCCCACCAATACGACCCTGCGATTTCCGGCAATCTCGTAGTCTGGACAGACGAAAGAAACGATGGCGGTGACATTTATGGTGCCGACATCTTTGATACACAAGACATCCAAGAACTGGTCATTGTCCGCGCACCCGGCAGCCAGCTTCAGCCAGCCGTTGATGGTTCATTGATAGTTTATATCGAAGGTAGCGCTCAAGGCGGGCTCATTAGTGTCTGTTACTTGACGTCGCAGTATGGTGTTTTGAGCATAGCACTTGACGGCTTAAACTACGGTACGATACCGGCAGTGGATGGGCAAACAGTAGTCTGGCAGGATTTGGATGGCCGAGCAGGTGGACTTTCTCTGCGGTTCGGATACTCTGTACCCGAGGGACCAGTTCAGAATCTGACTACGGGTAAATACTACGATTCTATTCAACATGCAATCAACGCAGGTCAGGAGGGCGAGCATATAGTCGTTAATGAAGGAGTTTATTATGAAAGCATTGATTTCTGCGGCAAAAACTTGATAGTTAGCTCTGTTGACCCCAATAACTCAGCCGTTGTAATGGCAACCGTAATCGAAGGCGGTAGTCAAGCAGTCAGATTTTCCCGAGGTGAAGATGCGAATTGTGTTTTAAGTGGCTTTACTATTACCGGCGCAGATATAGGCGTGTATTGCACTGCGTCGTCTCCGACAATTACCAAGTGTAGGATTGTTGGAAACAATGGCCCTGGTATCAAGTTGTTGGACGAGAGCAATTTAACAGTCAGGAATTGTATTATCGCAGCCAATACAGGAGCTGGTATTGAAATGTGGGCAGATAAGAGCGGGAGGTTTATATTATATAACTACGCAACAGTCACTAATTGCACCATTGCTGGAAATTTACAACAGGGGATTTGTGGTAGTAACCCAACAATCACTAACTCTATCCTCTATTACAACGGCAGTGATTGTAATAATGTTCAGATAGAGGGCATGTTCCCGGCTGTATTCTACAGCAATGTTCAAGATGGATGGCCTGGTCTGGGCAACATTGACGCTGATCCTTGTTTTGTGTCACCTGGCTACTGGGTCCAGGGTGATCCAGATGCGATGTGGATGGGCGGCGACTACCATCTGGCCAGTCAAGGTTGGAGCTGGAAAACACAACGCAACATTTGGACCTGGGATGATGTAACCAGTCCGTGTGTTGACACGGGTAATCCCGGCTCACCCCTTGGACAAGAACTAATGTCTGTTGCTGAGGACCCGGATAACTACTGGGGTCAGAACACACGCATCAATATGGGTGCTTATGGCGGCACAGCCGAAGCAAGTATGCCACCGCATGATTGGGTATGCTTGGCAGACATAACAAATGACGGCATCGTTGATTTTCAGGACTACTGTTCTCAGTCCGGTGGATGGCTGGAGTCGGCAGAAAATCCGCCAGGCGATTTGAACAGGAATGGCCTCGTGGAGTTTGCTGACTTGGCGCTGTTTGCTGATGATTGGCTTGGACTTGCCTATTTTGACCAATAGTCCTATGGTTCCATTCATATCCCCATAAAAGTTTCTGTTTTGAATGCACCACTACCCTCGTTAGAGATGTCTTGGCCACAGTGTTGTTTGAGTATAAACGTTTGCTAGTCGGAAGTTTTTGGTTGTAACTTTTGTGTATACATAGGTCTATCCGAAGAAGAAGTAACAGTGTTTCCGTTAAAATGTCAGAACTAAAAAATTTTTTTTTAACGTAAAACAAAGTGGCTGTAAGATGTTATTTAAGCTATTTCAGTAAAAGTCGTAGAAAAATGGGGATATTTTGTACTAATAGCTTGATTGTTAGTTAGAAAAGTGAGTAGTCTGTTGGAAAGTTGCTTTTTTTATTAAAGAAATTGTGGGCATTTTTTCGATTAGTTAGTTAAGAACCGATTAAGGCCTTATTTGATAAAGGCCAACAATTAGCTTTTCATCACCCTCCTCCGAAGCCAGATTCTGGATTTTAGAATCTGGCTTTTTTTTATGCCTGCAACTGTTAAGACAGTGAACCATCAATGTGCCGCCAAGTAAGGATAGGAAGGGTGGTAAATTAGGTGTTAAATTGATGCCGGTCTTTACACGTTTATCTTTTTAACGCTTGAAATAGGGAGGTGTCACTCTGTAAGCTCGACGTATATCGTGGTAGCTCACAGAAGTGAGTCTACTTTAACTACAAGTGCCTTGACGTGTGCGAGCGATTTTTCAAACTGGGCTCTTTCCGATTCATTCAGGTCCAGTTCGATGACCTTCTCAACTCCGCCCACGCCGAGAATGGCAGGTACACCCACGAAGTAGCCTCCGGCTTTATACTCGCTATCGCAATAAGCACAGCAAGAGATTAGAATTTTTCGGTCTTTTAGGATCTCTTCAGCCATCTTGGCCGCTCCGGCTGCCGGGGCGTAGTAAGCGCTGTAGCTGAGCAGATTTACAATCTTGATGCCGCCCTTGCGTGTCCGTTCGACCAGTTCAGCTATTTTCTGTTCGCTGAGTAGTTCGGTGACCGATATTCCGCTGACGGATGTGAATCTTGGCAAAGGCACCATGTCATCACCATGACCACCCATCAAGACGCATTTGACATCTTTAACGCTGACACCAAGATTAACTGATAGAAAATAGCTAAATCGCGCTGCATCGAGTGCACCAGCCATTCCTATGACTTTGTTCTTTGCAAAGCCTGTAACTTTCGCAGCGGTATAGACCATCGCGTCCAGCGGATTACACACAACGATAACAATGCTGTTCGGGCAATGTTTAACAATTTTTTTGCTGACTTCTTTGACAATCCCAATGTTTGTTGCGAGCAGGTCGTCCCTGCTCATGCCGGGCTTGCGAGGAACGCCGCTTGTTATGATGACGATGTCACTTTCTTTGGTTTTTTCCCAGTCGGTTGTACCGATTATATTACAATCGTAAAGCTGAACCGGAGCCGCCTGAGCAATGTCAAGCGCCTTGCCCTCCGCAAGTCCCTCGACAATATCGATTAGAATGATATCGCCGAGCTCTCTTGTCGCGGCGATGTGAGCTGCTGTCGCCCCGACATTGCCAGCCCCGACTATTGTTATCTTGTTCCTTGCCATAGAATCTTCCTTAGACTACCTTCCACCTCATAATGCTCGTGAACAAGTTTGCCATTATACGCAAAATCCAATTTGCCGCTAATAAAAAAGTAGAAGCTGAGCTTTTGTGGCTTCCCATACGGTGTGAATAAGACGCATGTGATGTTTATGATTTACAGAAAGCATGAAGGATTCTTGCGTTCGGCTTTAGCAAGAGAAAAAAACGAGACACGCGAAAAGAATCACGCCCTTATGATGTCGGTGATTTTCATCAGGCGCGAGATATTGTCGCGTTCTGCTTCGGCGAGTTTGTCGAAGATAAATCTGATTGTCTGCCTTAGCTCTGGAATCACCACGTGCTCAAGGACATTGACACGTCGGCGGGTCATCTGAAGCTCGGTAGCTAAAAGCCGAGCCTGCTTTTCTTTTTCCGCTAACTCAATCAGGCTATCAAAAGCACGCTCAAGAGCCATTAGCGCAACATCCATTTCGCCTGAGGTGGTAGCGTAACCATAACATATAATCTCGCCTGAGATTTCCTTGGATAAATGCGGGACTCGCACATTCATGACGCGGGCAAAATCGATGGCAAGGCTAAGTTTCTTTGTCGGAACTTCAAGAGCAGCCTTTGTATACTCCGGCTCAACACTCGCGCGAGCGAGCATGAATCGGCGAAACGTCTCCAGCAGCTCTTTCTCTACCTTTTCGCGCAACGGCTGAATATCGCGGGCGATTTTCATTAGTTGCCGGGAAATCTCGTCGCGTTTCTCACTAAGCAGCCGATGTCCCCGACTGGCAAGCGCGACTCGGCGCCTCAGTCGAAGAAGCTCCATCCTGGTTGCATTGACATTCGCAAGCATTTACTCGGCCCTTACGACTTCCTTAACTTCTTCTTCAACGGTTTGTTCCTCGTCAGTCGGCTGCTCTGGCTCATCGGATGACTCATCGGATGAATCATTGGATGAATCATTGGATTGCTCGTTGGATGAGTTACCGTGGCGGAATTTCGGCATATATTTCTTAATAAGCTCGACATCGATGCGCTTGAGCTCGACATTCTCGAACATACTAAGAAGTTCCCAGCCGAGATCGAGCGTCTGCTCAATGGTGCGGTTTTCATAATAGTCCTGAGAGATGTACCTTTCCTCGAAGTTATTGGCAAAGGTCATATACTTTCTATCTTCGTCAGATAGAGCGGCTTCGCCCATAATTGTTGCGAGTTCCTGCATTTCTTTGCCGCGGGCATACGCAGCGTAAAGCTGATTATAAAGGTCGGCGTGGTCCTCGCGAGTCTTGCCTTGGCCGATGCCTTTATCTTTCAATCGTGACAGGCTCGGCAAAACATCGACTGGCGGCGCGACGCCCTGGCGATGCAAAGGACGCGACAAAATTACCTGGCCTTCAGTGATGTAGCCGGTGAGGTCCGGGACGGGATGCGTCTTGTCATCTTCCGGCATTGTCAAGACCGGCACCATTGTAATCGAACCTTTTTTATCTTTGATTCGTCCGGCTCGTTCGTAGACCGTCGCAAGGTCGGTATAGAGATAGCCCGGATAGCCGCGTCGGCCTGGCACTTCTTTACGGGCGGCGCTGATTTCTCGAAGAGCCTCGCAGTAGTTAGTCATATCGTTGAGTATCACAAGAACGTGCATGTCACGCTCGTACGCAAGATATTCTGCGGCTGTAAGTGCGAATCTCGGCGTTGCGATTCGTTCAATTGCAGGGTCGTTTGCGAGATTGATGAACATGACGGCACGTTCGATGGCACCCGTGTTGTGCAGATCATCTATAAAGAACTGTGCGGCTTCGAAGGTGATTCCCATTGCTGCGAATACCACAGCAAACTGCTCACCCTTTCCCAGAACTGTTGCCTGGCGAGCGAACTGGGCTGTCAGTTCATCGTGCGGCAGACCTGCGCCGGAAAATATCGGTAGCTTCTGACCACGCACCAAAGGATTCAAGCCGTCAATTGTGGATATGCCTGTCTGGATAAACTCGTTTGGATAATTACGGGCAAACGGATTTATCGGCTGGCCGTTTACATCAAGGCGCTTTTCAGGGATTATCTGGGGGCCATCGTCTTTGGGCATTCCAAGGCCGGTAAAGACTCTGCCAAGGATGTCCGGCGATACGCCGAACTCCAAAGGCTTGGCTAAGAAGCGAACTGTGCTGGTGTCGACATCGATGCCTCGTGTACCTTCGAATACCTGCACAAGAACCTTGTCATTCTCAACCTGCAGGATTTGGCCGTGACGTATTGAGCCGTCGCCAAGCTCGATATCGACGATATGGCCGTATTTGGCTTCATCGACCATCTCGACCAGCATTAATGGTCCCGCAATACTTGCAACTGTTTGATACTCTTTCACTGGCAGCATTTCAGACTCCTAATTTCATGTTTCGTATCTCATATTTTTCCTTTACGCTTCACGAGATACGTTTTGTACTACAGGATTCTGCAATTGTTTCATTTGTTTATCAATCGTTTGTCGGATTGCAGCGATTTTGTCCATTTGCTCCTGTGGGATATATTTAGCTCTTGCAATCTCCTCCCGCACGGGCAATTTGAAAATATCCGTTGTGTCAACATCGGCATCGATAGCAGCAAGGGCCTGCTTGTGAAAATGCAGAACCGTCTTTAGCATTTCAAGTTGTTTTTCTATCGAAGTGTATGTGTCTACTTTGTGGAAGGCAATTTGGTGTAAATAATCTTCGCGGATGGACCTTGCGGTCTCCAGCGCCAACCTCTCGCGAGGCGACAGCGATTCTGCACCAACAAGGCGAACGATTTCTCGAAGCTCGGCCTCCTGCTCAAGCAGGCTCATCGCCTGTGTGATCATACGATCCATTTCGTCGCCCTGGTCTTTATCTTCAAAGCAACTCTTTAGGTATTGCTTGTAGAAGGAATAGCTGGTAAGCCAGTCGATTGCTGGGAAGTGTCGCTGATAAGCAAGTTCACCTTTTAACGACCAGAAGACCTTGACCACATGCAATGTCGCCTGAACAACCGAATCTGACAAGTCACCGCCGGGCGGACTTACAGCGCCGATGATGGATATTGCACCTTCACGTTCGGGTGTGCCGAGGCACTGCACGCGGCCTGCTCTTTCGTAGAATGCTGCAATACGCGCTGCGAGATAAGCAGGATAGCCTTCTTCGGCGGGCATTTCTTCAAGACGCGTGGATATTTCACGCATAGCTTCAGCCCATCGGCTGGTGCTATCTGCCATCAGGCCAACAACATAGCCCATATCACGGAAGTACTCGGCAATAGTAATGCCGGTATAGACCGATGCCTCACGAGCGGCCACGGGCATATTGGAAGTATTGGCGATAAGCACCGAGCGTCTCATTAAAGGCTCGCCTGAGCGCGGGTCTTTCAACTCCGGGAACTCGGTAAGCACATCGGTCATCTCATTTCCACGCTCGCCGCAGCCGACGTACACGACGACGTCGGCGTCAACCCACTTTGCGAGTTGGTGTTGCACAACTGTTTTGCCAGTTCCAAAAGGTCCCGGCACGCAGGCAGTACCGCCCTTTGCAATCGGGAAGAATGTATCGATGACCCGCTGGCCGGTAATGAGAATCTTTTCTGGAGCGTAACGCTTTACAATCTCGCGAGCGCTTCGCACAGGCCATTTTTGCATCAATGTTAGCTTATGTTCTGAGCCATCGTCGCTGACGCAGATGGCAACAGTTTCTTCGACGGTATAGTCACCTTCGGTGATTTTTTTGATAGTGCCATGTATACCAAAGGGCACCATAATCTTATGTACCATGAGGGAGGTTTCTTCGACTTCACCTATGATGTCACCTGGACCGACCTTAGTGCCTTCTGAAACGGTGGGCTTGAAGTACCATTTCTTTTTGCGATTAAGGCCGGGCAAGGAACTACCACGGCTCATGAATTCGCCCTCAACCCCTACCAAGTCATCCAGCGGCCGTTGTATACCATCGTAGATACTCTCGATCAGGCCTGGGCCGAGTTCAACGCTCAAGGGTGCCTCGGTGTCAACAACGGGCTCGCCGGGTCCCATGCCGGTGGTCTCCTCGTATACCTGGATGGATGCATGGTCGCCTTCGAGCTCAACGATTTCGCCAATGAGTTTGAGCTTGCCTACGCGAACGACATCATACATTCGGGACCCTGTCATACCTTCAGCCACAACTACAGGGCCCGCTACTTTAACGATTCTGCCTTGTCTTTGTTCTGCCATTATTCATACCTTCAATATATTATGTCGCGTCTTTATGTCAGACGAATCACTAACTGTTTTGGAGGATATTCACTCCGGTTGCAAGTTTCAGTACCTTAGCGAGGGCTTCTGTTGCGAAGCCTTCGGATTCAGTTGTGAACGGCACGACTACCACGCAGGGGGTGGCATTACCTTCGTATTCGGAAAAAACCTCATCGGCAACGGTTGCGACATTCTCGGCGACAACTATAAGGGCGTAGCCACCATCGATAATCTTGCCGGCAGATTTTCTTATCTGTTCGGAACTGGTAGCAGTGTACGTATCTACACCAAGAGCCGAAAACGGCATCACAAAGTCGGTGTCACCAAGTACTGCGATTTTACCTTGCATTTTCGTGTTTCGTCGCTCGTGCCCCGTGACTCGTCAAAGTTTGTTTATAAGACTTACAAGCATACGGGTCTCATGGTTTATATCTTCTGTTAATTCTTCCAGTTTCTTCTTCGTTATGTAATTTCTTCTATTAGCAATAATAAGCTGTGTATCTAACTCTGCACATGAACCCAATGAGATATATAAGAACTGTTTGTATTCTTTAGTATGATGTCTGACAAATCCTTCCGCTATATTTGATGGAATAGATACAGCGGCTCTTCTCATCTGATTGATCAGACCATATAATTCATCTTTTGGAAAGGTGGTAGTTATTGCGTATATTCTATCTACGATCTCAATACCTTTCTGCCAAACCTTCAAATCTCTGTAATCCTTTACTTTCAATTGTCTGCTCGCAAAATGTGGCCCACGGGTCACGAGCGACGGGTTACAAGTCACGAAATGCGGTCCAGCAGGAGTCTCGTATCAAGGTTGTTTCTTTTGGCTGTGAGTATCAGCCGGACAGTTCGGATTTCGTTTTCCTTCATTAATAAATATGCAATTATCGGTTGAGGACCGGCGACAATCTCAACTGTAGTTTTAAGATAGCCGGTCAGGAATTCGTCACACTGCTGCTCGATTTTCAAAAAGGATTTGTTCGATGCCAGATATCCTGCACCGGCCTCTACAAACTTGTAATACGGGGTTACAAAAAACAACGTACCCAAGGCCTCGAGTCCAAGGTCGAGGCCATGCTCGAATCGCTCTAACTCGATAAATCCACCATCAATAAAGACATTTCTTAGCTCAGATTCGGCAGATTTTAGCCGAAGCATTGTGCGGATGTTATTTAAGTCAATCTGGATTCTAAAAAGACCCAGCAGAAAGATGCTTTCAAGCCGACGGGCAGATTTCATGCGATATTGGGCCTCGGCGTTATCTATCGCATAATCGATTTGGCGAATGTCCTTGTTTTGATAATACGCTAAAACAGCCTGCTCGACGGCTTTTAGAACGTAATCTGGAAATATCGGCGGCTCAAATTCTTCATGCTCCGCAATGAGTTCTTCCAAGCGTTCCGGTGGGACATTACCATCGGCACTATAGTCGGTACCCAAAGGCTTTTCGGTCAGCATTCGTCTGACCGCAAGTCGAAGATTGGCGAAGTCATCTCGCGTTCTGAATAGCTCGATGATATCTTTATCAATCATCAAATCCGCAAATAGCTGACGAACGGTTATCCTGCGAGCCTGCAAAGTGTCTTCGACCTCTGCAAAATCTCTGCCCGCCTGCGGCATTGCATACTCGCCAGAGCCTAATAAACTAACCGCCTGCTCGTAGTTAGCGGCGTTAGCCATATCCTGCAAGGTAGCTCTGGTCAGCATCTGCATCTCAAGAGTGCGAATCTGAGCTGTCTCAAAGGCGTAACGCCAGTCGTTGCCACCGATAGGCGGGTATGTGTAGAAGCTAAGAATCGTTTTTTCGCTCTGAATCGCAGGCATTTATGTTGACCTTGTGCGAAATTACTGCACTCTATGAGAATAAATCTCTTGCCAGTTCAATCTCGAGTTCTTTACGTGCCTGGTCTAACAATACTCCAATAGAGACGTTGGTCTTGATTTTGCCACGTCTTAAAATAAATCCACCTCCAATATTCCGTCTTTCCTCAGACAATCGTATATTGCCTTTATATCCTGGAGCCATCTGGCGGTTGATTTGTTTGATAAACTCATGATCGATTCGTTTTTCATTTCTATCGACAAGAACCTCTTCATCGCCGCTTTCGACGGCTTGTAGGATGAGCTTCGTGATGAGATTGCGATACTCTTTGTCAGATAAGCTCTGCAATTGCTGGCGAGCCTGCTGAAAGACCTCATCGATAATCCTTCTTTTCTCCGCCAATAATTCTTTGGCAATATCCATCCGTGCAGCAGCGAGAATGTGGGATTTTTCATCCTCGGCCGCTTTCTGCGCGAGCGCCTCTGTCTGCTCATCGAACTGAGTAAGTTGTTTATCAAGTCTTGCCTGCTCAGCAGCCTCCTTTTCTTCGGCCTGTTTTTTTATCTTGTCGGCCTCGACATTTGCGTCATCGAGTATTTTTTCTACAACTTGTTGAGCTTCCATTGTTTTGTATCTCGTTTCTCGTTATTGATAAGCCTTAGGCAGTTGGCCAATTAATTCCGAATAGCAGCATAAACATTGTCACCAGCAGACCCAGAACAGCATACACCTCGACCATAACGGCAAAAACTACACCGGCTTTGAAAGCCATTTCAGGTCTCTTGGCAGCCATCAGGATGCCACCAGAACAAACTCTTCCTTGAAAGATTGCGCTAACCAAACCGGCAAACGCGATGGGCACACAAGCGATCAAGACCTCCAGGCCCCGTGTGACGCTCAGCTCCGGCACGCCTGTTCCCGCAAAGAACTGGAGCTTGAGCATAACAAGGAAGGCTGCTAAAAAGCCATAAAATCCCTGCGTTCCAGGCAGCACAACCATGATAAACATTTGGCCATAACGCTCCGGCTTTTCGCTCAGAACTCCCGTAGCGCTTCTTCCGGCGATTCCGATGCCGATTGCCGAGCCTATGCCAGCCAATAGAGCAGCTAGTCCTGCACCAACTAAAGCTAACGTCATTCCCAAATCCATTGTCCAACCTCTCTTTCTTGCTGCAAACCGTTAGACTTGTTTTTTTATATAAATATGTTCGTATTTCTTGCTCAGCGGCTCGAATGACTTACCGCCACCAATCATAAATTTCGGGAAGAATTCCACGTATTGCAATCTCAGTGTGTGGACAAAGGCCCCAAGCGTATTGATGGCAAGGTTAAACAAATGCCCACCAACGAATACCAGTATCATGACAACGATGCCAATACCGTAGGGAATTTTGCCTGTGATCTCAGCGATAACGTTGATGGCCATTGCCAAGCCTGCTGTCACCATGCCCAGAGCCATCAATCGCAAGTAGCTCAACACGTCACCCATATAGAATATTGTGCTGAAAACATTATAGAGACCCATGCCGAGCCGGCCGGCCCAGCCGCCTTCGCGGTGACTGAAGAGCAGGATTATAGCCGCGGGCACAATTGCTATGAACCCAAATATTCGCCCAATATCTTTCGGAACAGCGCCGAATTTGCTTGCCAGAAATAGTACAATCGAGTTGAGCATAACCAGCCAGGTAAGCTTGTCGCAAACCGCTGCAACATAGTCTCTTCGTTTGAGACTATGAACAAAAGCTATTACTAATCCTGTCATAATTTGCAAATAACCCAGCGTTAGTGAGATCTTGAAGAAAATCATCGGGTTCTCAAGAGGATCAAACCACATCATTTTCTTTCTTACCGGCTCCAGAGACGGGATGAACTTCTGGATGGCATCGCCAAACCAGCCTCCGGTTAGGGCGCCGGCAATAATTGTCGCAGCCGCGCAAATCCCCAGCATCCACATTAGCTTTTTGTCGCCCTGAATTTTCCTAATAAAGAATATCATTAGTCCAATGATAACAAGCCCGTATCCGGCATCAGTCAGACACAGTCCAAAGAAAATTGCAAAAAATGGCGCCAAATACTTAGTTGGGTCCACTTCAAAATAACGCGGCATACCATAAAGTCGGGTTATCACCTCAAACGGTTTGATAACATTTTTGTTCTCTATCTCAACCGGAACTTCTTCGCCTTCGGTCGGTTTGATTTTTATTAGACTTGATGCTTCAAAGCTCGATACGATTTTCTCCAACTGCTGGTACTTATTTGTTTTCACCCAACCTTCCAAAAGGATTGTGTGCTCAGTAGCCGGTGCTGTGTCTCTGGTTTGTTCTCTGTTTGAGAGATTGCTATAGTGATCGTAAAGAACCTCCAGCTTAAGTAGATTCTTACTTAATGCTATGGCGAGTTTTATCTGGTTCTGTAGTCTTTCTTTCGCCTGTTCCAGTTTTTCGGTGTATTCTTGAATCAACTGTGCAACGGTGCCAGCCATATGCTCGAAGCTGACGGACTCGAACTCAACCGCACGTAACAGTTTCTGTACATTGTCAGCCGTTTCCTTAAGCGACACGATGATACAGGCATACCTATTGCCGGCAGTACCTACTTGCTGAACCGCACTGCCGAGCTCTGCTAATTTTTCCTGTGCCTGCTCAAAGTGCTGAGTTGGTATAAGTCCTACCCATGACGTGGTCTTTTGAAGACTACTGATTTCCTCAACCGGTGTTTCAAGAGATGCCCATGGCTGTAGTATTTCCAACGTACTATGCAGGTTGTCAATTTCATCTCTGGTTTTGTCTATTGACGATTCGAGCTGCTCGGACTTATCGAGGACGGTCATTATGTTCTGATCATGGACAACCTCGTTGTAGGAGTTTTCATCTACGACGATTCGAGGTGATAAAACGCCAGCGAGGCCTTTTTGGGCTTTGGCGTAGCCACCCAAAAAAGCTATGCTTTTTTGCAGTCGGTTTATCAACGATTCAATGTCGCGGCGTTGTTCCTTTGGAGGGGCCAATTCGGGCGAGTCCTTGCTGATCATTGCCTCATCTGCGTTGAGAATGTGACAGATTCCTTCGGCCTGCAAGGCTTCGAGAAGCTCCGAAGCCTGGTTGCGATGGGTGACGATTATTATTTTCGTCATCTGTGCTATGGCCATGGTCAACCTCTAAGGTAACTTGTTACCTTTGCGATGGCCTTGGCCATTTTGGGTTCTGCCTTGGCTCGCAAATCCTGCTGATGTCGCAGTGCCTGAGTTTTAATCTTCTCTGCTTCGGCAAGGCCTTGTTTTTTTGCCTCGGCCACAGCCGCTTCAATCACCTTTTTTCTTTTCTGCTCTGCCTCTTGAAGCTGTTGCTGTCGATTTTGTCGAGCCTGCTCGGCCAGTTTAGCTGCATCAGCATTGGCTTGGTCAATTGTTTGCTGGGCCTGCGCTTCAGACTCTTTTATCTTTCGTATGAGTTCCATTTGTGCTCCCGGCCATGCTCTAAATTGTCATAATAAAGAGTCTTACTGTATATTATCGTTCGGCAACTGGCAAGCAAAACCCTGAATTCCAAAAATATCAGCTTTTGTGAAGGGCCGATTTTACCTTTATAAGTTCTACATTCAGCCGGCTATTGTTAAAGACCCTGATATTATGGTCGTGTTAAGGCACAAATTTTTTGCAAAATTACCCTTTGCTGAATGGAGTTTCGTTGCGTTCCACCCGATAAAGTGAGAGGGTCGTAACCATTATTACCGTTCATCTTATAAGGTGCGTGGACAGCAAATCACCTTAACATAGTTTGAGAAATAGGAGCGGATTATTGGCCAACGTTTGTGGTTCACAGAAATGAGAACAATAGCGATAGCGAATCACAAGGGCGGCTGTGGTAAGACAACTACGGCTACGAATCTTGCGGCAGCATCTGCCATGCTGGGCAAACGGGTTCTGCTGATCGACCTCGACCCACAGGCACACACTACTATCGGGTTGGCCTATGCACCGGAGACTGTGAAAAAAAGTATTGGCGATGTCCTAATCAATCCGCAAATTTCAATGTCTGAAGCTGCAAAACAAACAGACATAGAATGGCTTAAATTCGTGCCCGGCAGCATCTCACTTGCAAACACCGAACTCGAGATGAGCAGCATACTCGGAAAGCAGTTTGTTTTGGCCGAAAGACTAAGGACTGTGCGGGATGAATATGATCTTTGCATCATTGACTGCTTACCTTCGCTGGGCCTGTTAACGGTAAATGCACTAGTGGCAAGTACCGATGTAATTGTGCCCGTTCAGGTGCATTACTATGCGTTGGAGGGTCTAACACGATTAATTGAGACAATCCACATTGTAAGAGAGCGGTTTTGTCCTTGCTTTGTGAAGATACTGGGGATGTTGTTGACTTTTGTCGAAGACAGGCCTCTTTTTACCAGACAAATTCAGCAACAATTGCGTGCATCCTTCGGGGATTTGGTGTTTGACACCGTTATTCATAAGTGTATAAGGCTGACCGAAGCCCCAAGTGTCGGTCGGCCGGTTCTAACACATGCCCCTGAAAGCAGAGCAGCCGCTGAGTACGAAGCCCTATCCAAAGAAGTAATGGCGCGGATCCAAGCCAAAGAGCTCATACACAGCGAAACACAGGGATAGCAGCAGGTGGTTGCTGGTTCCTCTCGGCCCGGGGTTTATTCGCTTGCCTCGGGCGAGCACATAATATAGTCCATGACCTTGCTTAAATTGGCTGTGGCGACGGCAACGGTGCAATCTGCCGCTCCATAATATAGATGCAACTTATCGGTTTCTTTATGAACGATGGCGCCTGTAGGAAACACAACGCCACTGACATCGCCGACTCGTTCATAATACGCCTCAGGTCCTAATACCCATTCGTCACTTCGGCGTAGGACTTTCCAGGGCGAGTTCAGGTCAAGAAGTGCCAGTCCGACGCGATATATCTGCCCTGCGGTTGTACTACGGACACCATGATAGAAGAGCAACCATCCTTGAGGTGTTTCAATGGGTTGACAGGCAAGGCCGACTCTGTGACAGTCCCAATAGGCGGCTCTTGTCCTTATCAGCAGTTGATGGTCGCCCCAGTGTTTCAGATCGGGTGAGAAGCTAAGCCAAATGTGGGCTTCGCCTCTGACGATGGGGCGGTGAATCAGTGCAAACCGTCCGCCGAATCTGCAAGGAAACAGACAGGCATCTTTGTCCTCCGGTGGCAGCAGGGAGCCCAGCCGAGCAAAGGTCCTGAAGTTATTAGTAATCGCCAGAGAAATCACCGGCCCACTTTCGCTGAAAGAGACGTAGGTGACAGCGAATTGCTTTTGCTCTTCGAGCCAGACGATACGGGGATCTTCCAGTCCCCACTTTTCTTCGCGGGAACTCTGGTCAGCCAGCAGAGTTGGTGCAGAATCGACCTGCCAGTCTGTAAATCCATCTGGACTGCGGGCAACAGTCAGATGTGAAAAACCTCGCATATCCTCGACCCGAATCAGTAGAAGCGTCTCGGTGTTCAACTTTGCTGCTGCCGGATTGAATACAGCGTTGGCTGGGTAAGGCCAGTCTTCCGGTGATAGTATGGGATTGCCCTGATACTTCTTGAAAAGATTATGTGCTTTCTGTTCGCGTGAACACTCAGTCATATTTTAAGTTCCAAAAACTTCCAAGTGCAAGATTGCATAGAATCCGGCAATCAGAGGCCCACCGAGGAAAATTCTACAATTTCTATCCGAACCAGTTTAATTTATATCTAAATTACATCGGCAAATGGCCTGATTTTCTGTAGATGAATGTGCAAATCTTAGATTTCTACTATGTCCTTACAAGCTGTGTTTCGTATAGTCTTTGGTATAAAGGGCAGGACTGCATTAACTTATTGTGCTGATCCTGAGCGATTATCTGTCCATCATCCATGACTACTATCACATCTGCGGTAATGACTGTGCTGAATCTGTGCGCTATTATAAAGCTGGTCCTGTCCTGCATGATTTCTTCGATGGCGTTGTGAATCTTTGCTTCGCTTTCAGCGTCGACCTGACTTGTGGCCTCATCAAAAATCAGGATGGAGGGATTTTTCAGAATTGCCCTGGCCATGGCGATTCTTTGCAGTTGGCCGCCACTTAGACCCATGCCGTGTTCGCCTATTACTGAATCGTAACCATCAGGTAAAAGACAAATGAACTCATGGGCAAATGCACGTTTGGCTGCAGCGATGATTTCCTTTCTTGTAGCGCCGGGCTTAGCATAAGCAATGTTGACGGCTATAGTGTCGTTAAATGTCACTATGTTTTGCGTGACCATCCCAATCTGTTCTCGCAGACTGGATAGAGTTACATCGCGGATATCCTGTCCATCTATAAGTATTTGGCCACTGTCAGGATCATAAAATCTCGGTATCAGGTTTGCCAGAGTAGTTTTGCCTGAGCCGTTTGGTCCTACTATCGCAACATTGTGTCCGGCACTTACAGTTAAGTTGACTTCCTTAAGTACCGGTCTGACGCTGCCCGGATAGGCGAAAACGACGTCTTTGAATTCAATCTTGTTCCTAAGATTAGGCAGTTTAATCATATCGGGCATTTCCAGTTCGACAGGTTGATCCAGAGCGGCAAATACTCTTTCAGCAGCGGCGTTTGCCTGCTGGATTTTGTTCCAGATGTCACTTGTTTTGCGTACAGCATCTGCTGATGCGCCCATTAAAATCAGCATCGTAAAAAATTCCGGGCTGTCGATTCGGCCTTGTGTAACCCAGTACACACCGGCTATTAGCGCAGCCGAGCCGGCAATCATTCCAAGAACCTCCAGAACGGGATTAGTGGCGGCGTCAACCTTGGATATCTTTAAAAGTTGCCTTATCAGTCTTTTGTTTATAGCTCTGAAGGTTTGTTGTTCATGTTGTTGCTGGTTGTATACCTTTACGATTTTCAGTCCTGCCATTGTTTCCTGAAGCTTGCCGAGCATTTGTGAACTGGCAATTAGAGATTTTCCTGTAGCTCGTTTCATTTTTCTGCCGAAGTTGGCCAGAAGTACCAGTACCAACGGTGCACCACAAAAGAAAATCAGCGTTAGCTGCCAGTTCAGTATTGCTGCAGCGCCCAACATAAATAGTGCGTTGAGCGGCTCTCGAAGTGCTTTTCCAAGCATTACTTTTATTGCCTGGGCCATTGAGGTCGTGTCGCGGACGATTCTACTGACAATGTCACTTGGACGCTCGACTGCAAAGAACCCGATCGGCATATATGTTAGGTGTGCAAAGACATCCTCTCGTAGTTTATTTATTCCGACCTGGACTATTTTTTGAGCCATGTAGTCCTGATAGAATTTAGCAAGGCATCGAATCACAGTCACTACCCCCATAGCCAGTATGATGAAGACCACCGCTTTGATTTTGCTCTGTGCAGTTTGCTCTCTTGGCAGTAACTCCGCCACCCGTTGTGCACGACTGACAAGAGCTATCTTGATTTTCCATTTGAGGCGATGGCTGCTGCGCCACTGCAGGCTGTCTATGTAGGGCTTGTTGTCTGGCGTATTGAGCGTTAGCGTTTTGTCTTCCAGAATATTATCTTTGTTCAATCGTTTGAGCTGGACCGTAAGGGTCTTTTGTTTGTTCGTAGCCAGCTCTTCAAGCAGACGTGTGAATGGTATATTGGTGACATCATCATGGGTTAGAAGCTCACCTATGCCGACAATTCTATCAGCCGGTCTGACGCCAGCCATTTCAGCCAGGCTGTTTTTTTTGATGTTGGTGACAAGGAGCTGATATGCAAGGCTCTGGTTTTCTATATTGCCGAAATCTACGGTTGTGGGACTGTAGAATTCCAGACCGTAATGGTACTCACACGCCTTTCTATCGATCCATCCTTGCAGACCTTCGCTGCCCATCATCACCTTGAGCAGCGGTATTATCGTCAGGAAGCTCAGCGACAAAAGAGCGGCGATAAGCACGGCGCTAAAAACTACAACAATGATGCGGGGCCATTGCGGCCAGATATATTTGAATACTCGCCTAAAGTCTTTCATCCAGTAGAATTTCTCCATTATCTAAATACACGGCGAATAATTTTTTTCTCCATGTATTATTTAATGTCCGCCAGGGCCCAGGAACAGTAACAAAATTGCCCATTGCGGTCAAGCACAAAGCTTTCGTTGACAGTTGAGAGTGCCTTTGGTATTTAAGATGCCGTTAGATGATAGTTGAGCGTTTGATATTGGGTGCGTACGAGACTAACTGCTATATTTTGCGTAGCAGCGAGACAGCCACGGATTGTCTTATTATTGATGCTGGCTTCGATGGCGATAAGTTGGTCGGCTTTCTCAGGCAGCACAATTTCAATCCTGTCGCTTTGGTCCTCACGCACGGCCATATCGACCACATAGCGGGTGTTATTGCTTTGCGGACGGAATTCCCAGACATTAAAGTTTATATCCACGAGCTTGATGCCGATATGTTTACGCGTCCTGAGCAGAATCTTTCGGCCTTTGCAGGCTATTCGTTTACTACTGAACCAGCAGATTCAATTATCCGAGACGGTGACATAATCGAGAAAGCTGGTGTAAAGTTCCAGGTGCTTCATACACCAGGCCACACGTCAGGGGGGATAAGTTTGTATTCGGAACAGGACGGTATTGCTTTTGTCGGGGACGCTTTGTTTGCCGGCTCAGTGGGAAGAACAGATTTTCCTGGTGGTGATATGGCACGACTGATAGCTGGCATAAAGGATAAGCTCCTGAAATTGCCGGACAAGACTGTTGTTTATCCAGGCCATGGTCCTGCGACGACAATAGGTGAGGAAAAAGTACACAACCCATTCTTCCAGTAATCCTGTTCTGTTGTTACCAGTCCCGCACCAATTCCGCGTGGGCCCAAGTTTGATTGGTGCCGCACGACAGTGTTCAAAGTATTTTAACCCCGCGTTCCGAACGGAGTTTACTGGTGGACACCGATGATTCGCATTCAAGCCACCACTATAGCTAAAATCCCGTCCGATAACAGCGGAGCATTATTGCAAAAGGCTGGGTGGACAAAAAAAGCCCAGTTCTGTGAGCCCCACAATAGCCCATTAAACACTGTTTTGTAACTACCGCGTATAGAAATCCGCAAATCGGCCTGCTCTATCTAAACGAACGATTTGCTCCTGTCGATATAGCACCAATATCCTTTGTATTCCCAGAGAGATACTGCTATGCCAATTTTTCTGGGTCAAATAAAGGCAGAATATACTATGTCAACACGCTTGATTTAGGGGTATCGATCATGCTTTCTATGCAAAAAAACTCTTTCATGCAGAAATCTGTGTTTTTATTGATACTACTGATTGTATTCAACTTCGACTCTCAGCTATTCGCACAGCAGCCGGGCCCATACAACCAGCAGAACCTCTTTGAAATGTCTCTACAGGAGTTGATGGACGTTGAGATCGTCTCGCCCGCAGCCTTGACAAAGACCACTCGCCGACTGGAACCGGCCACCGTGACCACCATTACCCAGGAGCAGATCCGCCGGTCTGGAGCGCGCAGTCTCAATGAGCTACTCGAGATTTACGTTCCCAACCTTCAAATGATCCGGCACCACTGGGAGAATCGGCATCTTGGCCTACGAGGAATAATCAACGATCGCGAGGAAAAGTACCTGCTGCTTGTTAATAATCGTATTATGAACGAGCGCACCCACTACGGTGTGTTGAGCGAGCGTGATCTTTCAATGCTTACGGATATACATCACATAGATATCGTCCGTGGTCCTGGTTCGGCAATCTATGGCCCTGGAGCCGTTTCGATGGTTATCAACATAGTTACTGATAACGCAATGACGTTCGAAGGCACTGAGGTTACCGGCAGATTTGGGGCGATTGAGGAGTTTTATTCCGGTGAAGTAAAATATGGCCAGAAGTTCAGTGAAGACTCAGGCCTGTTTCTATATTTCGGAACCGATAAATATATCGGCGCCGACCAGAAGGATTCACCACTTGTTTTTGGAACTTCCTTTAACGATTTCTGGTTAAGACCGATCGAAGGGGGAAAGCCTTTTCCATATCGGATTAACAATGATTTCCAGGCTTATCGAGACCTTAATCGTATAAAAAGCCACATTCAATACACTAAAAACAATTTTGATGTCTGGGCACGTTATACCCGGGGTGGCGAGTTGTTCACTTTCTGTCAGAGCAATCTTGCTCGCGCTCCTTATGGCTGGATGGACGACTGGGCGGTGCCCGACTATCCTTCGTATGAGCATTTCTACCAGCCCGGTGAGGGCTACCAACAGGCCACTGTTTATGCAAGCTACAAGCAGGAAATTAGCGACAATTTCACCGTCAGTTACGCGATCAGCTTTGACATGTTCGATTTCGAAAGGGCATCCTTTGATAGTGCCAAGAGCGCGATCTGGAACCTGAGCCATCGTGAGGATGAGTATTATGCTAAAGTGCTGGCCAATTGGGAGATTAACGAGAGACACTTGCTCGCGTTTGGTGGCGAGTGGTCGTGCGAGCAATGGGGCATGCAGAGTCCAGGTTTTCCCGGCGATCAGGCGTGTTTAGCCCCCTATGTGCAACCTCCGTTTAACGGCAACTCTCCACGTTGGAATACGAATACAGCATCTGCTATGGCCGAGCATCAATGGAAAATCAACAATCAATGGACTACTTTTGTTGGCGGCCGGCTCGATAAAAACACACATACGCATGAGCTCTTTTCACCTCGTTTTGCTGTTGTCTACATACCCACCGACAAGGACACTCTTAAGCTGATGCTTGCTCGATCCCTACGCATGACCTTCGCTGAGGAAATTCAATGGCAGTGGCAGACATTCGGTAATAAAAGCGACCCCGAGACTCTGGACAGCATAGAATTGAGGTACGAACGCCAGCACACCCCGAACCTTTTGTTCGCCCTCGGCGCATTCTACCACGATCTCGATGTCATCGCTTGGGATCCAGGCGCCTGGGGTGTTAAGTGGGATGCCGGCACAAAGAATATCGGAGAGTTGCAACAGTATGGTCTCGAGGCAGAAATGACCTACGAAAAAGACAGCTTCCGATTCACTGCCTCGCATGGTTACACAAAGCTGGCTAATTTCAGCCTAATGCCAGGCGCTGGTACAGCTCTCACCGCCGAACCTTACGGCTACGGCGATGACCTGGCTAACTGGAGCAACCACATAACAAAGCTGGTGGTCGGTTACCAAATCGATGACAAATTGCGCATCGACGGCTCGGCCCGTATCTACTGGGGTTTCCCAGGAGCTGAGGATTATGCAAAATACAATACAGCTAACAGTAGTCCTATCGCTATAGATCCTGGTTATGACGATCCGTATGGTCCAAGCATCTTTCTGAACATAGGTATTCAGCATCAACCCAGCAAGAATCTGACGGTTCGGCTGGATGCGTACAACCTGATGGGTCTGATTGATAGAAAATATAACAAGATTCTCTACGGCTTCAATGAATTCTCCGATTATCGGGCTAGTTCACCGGCCATCGGAGTGTCGGCAATCTACCGTTGTAAATGACAAGATGGTGACGGTCAAAGCTTACGATTCTAGCAAATATCAACTATGAATCACGCTCCTATGCGACCCTGCCGAGATTGTTTATTGGCCAGCACATAGTGAACAGCCGCATTTATCTGGCATGACTGTAAACGAGGGGGCTATCTGCATATGTTAATGGCTTTGAATTCATGCAGAGTAGCACACTGCCACAGCAAAGTCAAATAGCTATAGGCTGGATTGGGATTGAGACGAGTTAGAAGTTGTTGTTAAAGTATTCTGGTTTTCCGTCGTCACTATCATATCGTATCGAATCTTCGCTCTCCATAGCGACACTTATTCGTTCGATACGATCGGCATGTTTGCTATTACTGTCGACAGTAACCAGGATTGCATTCATTCTCACATCACCGGTTGCAATCTCAAACGGCACCGGCATTTGAGTCCTGAATGATTTGAGCACGCTTTCGGTTCCACGGCCAAGCACGGACTTGTGAGGCCCGGTCATGCCGATGTCGGTAATATATGCAGTACCTTTTGGCAGAATCGTCTCATCAGCAGTCACTACGTGTGTGTGAGTGCCAAAAACACAACTTACTCGACCATCGAGATGATAACCCATGGCGAGTTTCTCACTGGTTGCTTCGGCATGAAAATCGACGATAACAATATCGGCTTTTTCCTGAAGCTTTGGCAGCATTTTGTCCACTGCGTTATAGGGACATTCGGCCGGCTTCATAAAAAGACGACCTATCAGAGCGACAATCGCTACGGTCGGCCCTTTGCTTGTTTTGTAAACTGCGAAGCCTCTGCCGGCGGCGTGTTCTGAAAAATTGGCTGGACGAGCAATGTTTTCCGCTGTATCAAGAGTTTTGATTATATCTCTTTTGCGATAGGTGTGGTCGCCCAATGTGATCAGATTGACACCGTACCGCAGCAGCTTGTCGTAGATCTGAGGGGTCAGCCCCGATCCGCCGGCAGCATTTTCCGCATTAGCTATTACGCAGTCGATTGAGTGCTTCTCGATAAAATCCTTGAGCTTCTCAGCGACAATGCGCCTGCCGGGCCGGCCTACTATGTCTCCAATGCAGAGTATATTTAGCTTCATGATTACCTTGCGTATTCGATACAGCGGACCTCACGCAGTAGTGTCACTTGGATTTCGCCGGGGTAAGCCATTTCAGCTTCGATTTTGATGGCTATATCACGGGCAATTTTCATGGCTGACTCGTCGTCTATCTCCGCAGCATCAACAATCACGCGAATTTCCCTTCCTGCTTGGATTGCGTATGCGTTCTCGACTCCTTTGAAACTGCTGGCGATTTCCTCAAGTTTCTCCAAGCGTTTGATGTATCTTTCAAGAGTTTCTCTCCTTGCACCTGGACGAGAGGCGCTGATTGCGTCGGCGGCGGCAACAAGTGGTGTGTAAGGATTATCTGCTGGGATGTCACCATGATGACCGGCGACAGCGTTAAGCACAATGGGAGATTCATTGAAGCGCTTTAGATAATTTGCGCCTATAGTCGGATGGTTACCTTCGACGTCATGGTCGATTGCCTTACCGATGTCATGCAAAAGTCCAGCCCGTCTTGCTATGGACCCATCCAGGCCAAGCTCGTCGGCCATGGCCTGCGACAGAAAGGCTACCTCAATGCTATGGCGAAGCACGTTTTGACCGTAACTGGTTCTAAAGCTCAATGCCCCAAGCAAGCTGAGCACCTTATTGCTCAAGCCTCTGATATTAGCCTCGACGGATGCATCCTTGCCTAATTGTAAAACCTTGTGGTTGACGTCATTTTTGGTCTGGCTGACAAGTTCTTCGATTCGCGATGGATGAATGCGTCCGTCTTGAATGAGCCGTTCCATAGAAAGCCGAGCGACTTCGCGTCTGACAGGATTGAAGCCACTTACGACGATCATTCCGGGCGTGTCGTCCACAATGACATCGATGCCGGTAGCCTTTTCAAATGCTCGGATGTTGCGTCCTTCTCTGCCTATTATTCGACCTTTCATATCGTCGTTGGGGATGTCCACTGTTGAGACTGCAACTTCACACGTGTGCTCAGCAGCGTAACGCTGAATAGCTGTGCTGATTATTTCACGGCCCTTTTCATCTGCGATTTCCGTAGTTTCCTCAACTTTGCGTTGAATCAGCATTGACATTTCATGCTCGCACTCATCTTCGAGGCGCTTAAGCAGAAGCTCCTTGGCTTCGTTAATGTCCATTGCTGTGATTTTAAGCAGTTGATTTTTCTGCTGTGCCATTAGCATTGATAGTTGCTTATCTTTGAGCTCCACGTTGCGTAATCTTCTATCTACTTCTTGTTCCTGTTGTTTTAATGCCTTTTCATGTTGTTGAAGCTGTTCAGCTTGGCGTTCAAAAACATCTTCCCGTTTGGCTAATCTCAATTCGGTTTCACGCAATTCTGTCCTGATCTGATTAGCCTCGTTTGCAAATTCCTCTTTTTTCTTAATAGTCTCTGTGGCTGCATCAATCTGCGCAGATTTTATTATGTTCTCGGCTTCTCTTTTAGCCCCTTCAATTTGTCGTTGTAAGTCCTTCTCGAATGTTTTCGCCTTTGCTCTGGCGATTATCTGTTGGATAACGACGGCTAAACAAATTCCGAGAATAAAGGTGATAACCGATGCAGCAACAGCCGGAAGAGTAATGACTTGCATTATTAAGGCGCCCATTGTTCCTAACCTTTCCTATGCAATTTCCATATAGTTGCAAAACGGCTCAGTGAAGTCAGGTTGTGGGACTTTGAGCAGGGAAGTTGCAAAGAAGTGCTTGTGAATTCCGAAATCCTTTTCGCGAAGGCTTAAAATCAGCCAGCCAAGGCAAGAATCGCGAAGACACGTTGCAGAATTAGCGCTTGCAAGTTCTTCTTTTCCAGACTGCTAGTCGATTCTATGCTCAATACCTCCACTCCCTCGCTGGATAGCGATTTCTGTCTCGATCAGATTTCGTCTCACGGAAAACTCATTCTCGGCAACGCGTCGAAGATTTAATCATGGTTTACAGCATTGCTTACTACTGACGCGTGCTAAGAGCGGCTTCGCAACTTAACTGCTATTTAGGAAAGAAATTATACATCTTTCCTCTTGTCCCGCCCTTATCTTCAGAAAACCATTACATCTACAAGTACGGGACTGCCCACAGCTTTGTTCATCATTAGCTGCTTGCCAGATATCATGCTATGCTATCGCCGGGGGTTCGTCAAGAAAAAACTCACAAAAACTGACACATTGGTTATGTAAGAGGATCGCGGCAGAGTTCGCTGTTGAATTGGACATTTAGTCTGCTGGACAATCTCCATAGATTTTGTATAAGTTCATCCCCAGAAAAGAGTTAGGTTATTCATGGGAGGTTAGCAGAAAATAGCAAAAGTCTGCAAAAATGCGCAAAAATCAACAAAAATAAGCATGGTTTTATCAAAAGAACGCAAATCTTTAAGTAATACTAAACAGACGTTTTAGTTAATCAAAACCCTCTTTGGCTTTGGGAGTTTTCGATGAGAGATACCGTGCCCTCGGGGCGGTGTGAGTACGTAATCCGTTAATAATATAGTGGACCCAGCCCAAAGCGCAGCAAGAGGAGCAGGCCAAATATCCAAAGCGACGAGGGACGAACAATTCTTTTGTTATTTCCTATAATACCGACATAATATTCTTGGTATAAGCGAAATACCCACCGTTGACGCAACCACCAGGGAAAACTAAAAGTAGGATTGGTTTTAGCCACGCTTTATATCAAACAAGAAATTGCAATAGGAGCGGGGAACATCTACGTCTTACAGAACCTTCAAGAAAGGAATTGAATTTTAATCCGATAGATAGTAAATTAATGGTTCAAAGAATCAGAAAAATTTTCTTCGGGCGCTTATGTTGTAAGAAAAAGAACTTTAAAGAGGAGGCTTAACAATGGAAACATCTTCGTTAACAAGAGAGTTCATATATTGCTGTTTGCTTATTTTTTTTCTTTCTGTACCGGTTTCAGCTCTGGACTATGACGATTTTCCACCTAACCTACGAGAGATTCTTGATGAGAGGATCGCTGTGCTTAATTCAGAGGGCGGAATTTGTATCGCGGGAAGAGTTACCTTGAGTGATGGCGCCACTATCAATGGTGGTGAAGATGTCATGGTGAATATGTATCATGGCTGGGACGAACCGCTTTGGGTATATGAAGGCGGATGGTTTATTATGGGGCGTACAGGTTCATCATTTTATGCAGGTTCAGGGGTGGGCTTTATCCTACGAGCATTTGGGTACGATCCAATCGACGCATCCGTTACAGTACTGGACGGAGAGATGACCTATTTGGAATTCGAAATGATAAAAACCCCTATCGAAAATCTAGCAAGGGTTATTGGAACAGTCTATGATGAGAACAATCAACCCTTCAATGGAGCACGTGTCTCCATTAGATTTCCATTTTCTACCCACGGGACTAGTGCGAAACCACGCATGTCAATTACCACTGGCCAGGACGGGCAGTATTTATTCGAAGGTTTATCAATTACGGAACATAGAGTCACGGCTTCAGCATCAGGTTACGCATATCATACTGATACATTCACACCTCCAGCAGGTGGGACTGCTGTTGAGGATAGAAAGCTCTTTCCTAATCGCAGAATCATTATTGACTATGTTTATCAGGCGGATGGCAGCCTCAGTTTTACCGAAGGCGATTTGCAGACAGGCACAATTGACTGGCTAAATGGTGATGGAGGAGTAGATTTCTCAGATGGCAAAGTGGAGGGATATGAATTACCGGATTCAGTTCGCGATTTAGAGATGCGGCAGGATCAGGATGTACTAAAATTCGATATTTTCTATGTCAACGGACGCAATGGTTTCTATGATGCTGGAGCTGTGGATTTCGAGTCCGTTGTGGAAGCTGCTCATTCAGGTTACTCGACAAGCGACAAACTGTGTTTGGCCGGTCATGTCTACGTAGTGCGAACGTACGAAGAAGACCACTACGCGAAATTCATTGTCAAAAGTGATGAATGTTCCTTTCGTACTATTGTTCCTGGCGATCCCGATCCCATTGACTTCGCAGGTTATGACCTGACGATAGACTTCTCCTTTTGCTCCGATTATGGGAAGGTCTTTGTGCAGAAATATTCTGGCATTCCCGTTGGCATCCAAAACGGTGCCTTGCCCTACTACTGGGAAATTACAGGTATGACAGGCCTAACCTTTTCGGCCGACCTCACCATAATATACGATGAAGCTGACGTGATAAGTTTGAGTTTATCAGAGCCCGATTTGATGCTTTTGCAATCCCCTGACAATGGCGGCACTTGGCTCCAGCTTGAAACACAAAGAGACCTCTCAAATAATACACTCCGGGTTGAGGGAATTAATTCATTATCATGGTTCGCGATTGCTAGCGAGTATACTCACACTCATACTCTGCGTGCCGACCTTAATGGCAATGGCATAGTTGATTTAAGCGACCTTGCCATAATGGCGAGCGAGTGGCTCAAAACAGAATCATGGTATACCGAAAACTGATGCGCGTATACATTTCAATCGAGTCTTGCTGCTTTGTAAATGCTTAATCGCCAACAAAGTAAAACAGAATGGGCTTCAGTCCATACGGATTGTTGAACCGAACCAGCGACTGCATACGGACGCTGCTTATTCGGCGCCGATGAACTGTGACATTCGGTCTCATTGAAAGTGAATGGGAAATGAAAGGAAACCAAGACACCACCGCTTTTGAAAATGTGAAGGACCAAATTGGCTTCTGTGGGATATGGTGTGGTAGCTGTATAGTGGGCAATGGGACTTTGCGGGAACTCACTAAAAGGTACAAAGAACTAATAAATGCCTATGATCTGAAAGATTGGGTTCCCAAGGATTTTGATTTTGGCGAATTCTACAAAGGGCTTGAGACAATACAGAGCATGTCCCTGTGTCTAGGATGCCTGAAAGGCGGCGGCAGAGACGATTGTGAAATCAGAATCTGTGCAACGAATAAGAACCTTCAAGACTGTACCTCATGTCAGGAGTTCCACAAGTGCAAGATCGAGCTTCTGGAATATATGTGCTCGGGTGCCCGTGAGGCCGGTCTGTCAGTTAAAACTCAGGATGATGACGGAGGAGAGGTTATAAAGAGGTGGATGTCAGAACTGAAAGCCAAGTGGCCTTGCTGCATACTATTCATTAAAGATCAATGAACAATAATGGATAACTCGACATCCATAATAGCCGCAGGGTGAAAATTTGATTATATTGCTCGAACTGGTGGCTGCACGAGGATGGCACACACGTTGTGCCTGTGAACTACAAAGTTAAGGGACCTAAAGAAAAGGAGACAACGAATGGTAAGAAAGATGACGGCCATTGTCGTTTTGTCACTGACAAGTACCATACTCATCGGGTGTGCCAATCAGCAAGAGCTTGCTCTACAGGAGCTTGCTTTCAGGTCCGTCGAAGGTAAGAATCACTCCGCAGTAATACCTGTGCAGCAGACAGTCGAATGGGCTGTCAAATGGTGGGGCCCACGCCATGAAGCCGTCAATGAGCGGCTGAAAAAGGGAAATGTCGATCTTCTCTTTCTTGGCGATTCAATCACCCATGGTTGGGAAAATACGGGCAAGGAAATCTGGAATACATGCTATGCACCACGCAATGCGGTAAATATGGGTTTCAGCGGGGATCGTACACAGCATGTGTTGTGGCGATTGGATCATTCGAACATGAAAAATATCTCTCCGAAGCTTGCGATCCTCATGATCGGCACGAATAATTCAAATGGGAATGATAACACAGCAGAACAGATCGCCGACGGAATCATTGTCATCTGTCAGCGGCTGCGTACCAGACTTCCAAAGACTAAGATACTCTTGCTGGCGATATTCCCACGCGACCCCAAACCTTCGGCTCAGCGTCAGAAGAATGCCAAAGCCAGTCTATTAGCTTCAAGGATTGCTGACGGCGAGATGATTCATTACCTTGATATCAATAGTAGCTTTCTGACAGACGATGAATTATTGACTAAAGACATAATGCCAGACTACCTGCATCCCAACAAGGCCGGATACGAGATATGGGCCCAGGCCATAGAGCCGAAGGTTGCTCAACTGATGGGGGAGTGGAAATAGCCAGATAAGTAATAGGGACAGCCAACTATAAATGTCTGGAGCCAGCGCGAAGAGAGTGGCGAATGTCCCTACCCGATGAAGGTCGGACCCTTGCTTTGTAGAGTGGTGAGCTTTTCGTTATCTGAGATTTTTTTAATTTTAGAACAGTAAAGATAAGCTAAAGCCCATCCTGCCCCATGTGCTTGGGCATGCCACCCGGAATGAACGGTCTAAATCGAAAGCAAATAAATGTTGGCTTCGGAACAGATGAATATATAAAAAGACCCTGCTAAATAGCAGGGCCTTTCGGTTCTTGGGGCTTGTTGTTTGGTTAGACGGGGGTTACGTTAACCGCACATGGACCTTTTTTACCTTGTCCGATCTCAAACTCGACCTTCTGGCCTTCCTCGAGCGATGCATAGCCCCCAACCTTAATTTCCGAGTGGTGGACAAACAAATCATCCCCACCGTCATCCGGGACAATGAAGCCGAATCCCTTTGTCGAATTGAACCATTTTACTGTACCTGTACTCACTTATACTTCTCCTTCGCCTGTTTGCAGGCCGCTTAACCAATGTCTCTCATCTTTAATTTATTAGGAGCATACCCTTGAGAGACGAAAGAGTATATCCCAAGTAAACCACAATATACCGAGAAAGACTTCGAGACGTCAATAAAAAATAAAATAAATAAACAACTTTGTTTTTATCGCCGAGTTCAACGGTAAACGTCAATCACAACCTGTTTTTGTTGTTTTCTGATATTGCTTGTTCTTAAAGAACGGTCCTGCCGGCGATACAGCAGGGACACAGCGGGCTACACTTTTCAATTTGCCAACAGTCAGTGGGCTTGGTAGACTCTTTTCGATAAAAAGCCGCTCACTAACTGCTATTCAAGGCGGATATTCGAAAGGTAAAAAAGAAATAGGTGGAGACAAGACTGTGAACACTGGAAGAAACATAACTTTAGCGGTGATGTTGATGCTGATGTTCGGATGCGCACCTGTGTTGGGACCTAAAGGAGAAACAGCGTACCAGGTTGCCAAGGGACGACGAGTAGTGAACTTCAATCGCGACTGGAAATTCGCCAAAGGTGAAAATAAGACAGCAGAGAGAATGAAATTTAACGACTCAAAGTGGGAGGCGGTGCGTCTGCCGCACGACTGGGCTATTTCGGGACCGTTTAACGAAAAAGAAAACGGCTATGCCGGTAAACTGCCCTGGAGCCGAGTCGGTTGGTATCGCAAGACATTCACTCTCGATGAGGCAGATAGCGATAGACGAGTGTACTTTGACTTTGATGGTGTGATGGCATTTCCGAAAGTTTATGTTAACGGCCAATTGGCCGGTGAATGGGATTATGGCTATACATCTTTCCGTGTCGATGCCACGCCATATGTGAAGTTAGGCCAAACTAATGTAATTGCGGTCATGGTTGATACGCGAAAGCACGGTACTCGCTGGTATCCTGGCGCAGGGATATATCGAAAGGTAACAATGACTATCTGCGAGCCGATACACATAGCACACTGGGGTACATTCATCACAACGCCGGAGGTGAGCGACGATTCGGCAACGGTTCGCGTGCGTTCGACCATCGAAAACCACCTGGATACCGAATCAGAAGTCAGTGTTGAGGTTGTGATACTTGACCCCGATGACCGAGAGGTGGTCACGGGCGATAAGAGCGACACCATTCCGGCGGACAGCTCGCATGTAGTGGACCAGTCGTTCATAGTACCTGCTCCCCAGCGATGGGACATTACCAGTCCGAAACTGTACACCGCTAAGTCTATTATTCACATGGATAGTAAGATTGTAGATACAGAGACATCTACCTTTGGCTTTCGAACCTTTAAGTTCACGGCAAATGATGGATTTCATCTGAACGGTAGGCGAGTCCAGCTTTACGGCGTGAATCTGCACCACGACCATGGACCGCTCGGAGCAGCTTTCTATACTCGTGCGATGGAGCGACAACTCGAAATCATGCGCGACATGGGAGTCAATGCCATTCGAACCAGCCACAACCCCTCTGCACCGGAACTGCTTGATTTGTGCGACCGAATGGGATTTGTGGTATGGGATGAGTGTTTCGACAAATGGGATGATAAAGCCGATCGCATAGATGGTAAGCCGCTGTTGGAAGAGTACGGCGAAAAACAGCTTCGCAACTTTGTGATGCGCGATCGCAATCACGCCTGCGTTGTTGTATGGTCGATCGGGAATGAGATTAACAACCAGCCTAGAGACAGAGAAGGCAAGTCGCCAGAGCGGGTGAAATTCATGAGCGATTTTGTGCGCAAATACGATCCAACCCGGCCGGTAGGAATAGCCTGTCATATTCCCCAAACGGCTAACCAGCCGATCCTTGATGCTCTGGACTTGACCGGCTGGAATTACGCCAGAAGGTATTCCATTTATCGCGAGCGCTATCCGGATAAGCCTATCATTTACAGTGAGTCGGCTTCGACGCTGAGTACGCGTGGATTCTACAAACTGCCGTTTCCTGCCAGAAAAACCGATTATGCCCAGCAGCAACACCAGGTTTGCTCATATGATCTAAATGCCGCGGCATGGTCGGATATTCCGGATGTTGAGTTTCAGTTAATGGAGAACGACAGCTTTGTAGCGGGAGAGTTTGTGTGGACGGGTTTTGATTATCTGGGTGAGCCGACGCCTTTTGCGCAGCAGGCGCGAAGCTCATACTTCGGCATTGTAGATTTGTGCGGCATCCCCAAGGATCGGTTCTATTTGTACCGCAGTTACTGGCGACCGGACGAGACCACCGTGCACATTCTTCCGCACTGGAACTGGCCCGAGCGCGTCGGCAAAAACGTTCCTGTTTTTGTTTACACCAATGGCGATTCAGCGGAACTATTCCTGAATGGAAAGTCGCTAGGCCGAAGGACAAAGGGTGTGCAGCCTGAAAGGCCGGTCAACTTCGCGGAGGGCAAGTCTGCAACGGCCAATTCATTCCAATCTGAAAATAGTGTTGGCAATGCCAATGACGGCGACAGGTCCACACGTTGGTGCGCGGCAGCAGCAGGTGCCGATCAATGGTGGCAGGTGGACCTGGGTGAAGTTCAACCTGTAGGCTATCTGGCAATCGAGTTTGAGAGAGAAGAAAAAAACTACGGTTACGAAATCAAAGCTTCAAACGATGCATTAAACTGGCAGACTATTGTGACCAAAAGCACAAGCAGGCGTCCCAGGTGGGGTGGCCCGCGCCGAGTATTCCATGAAGTGGATGCACAGGCTAGGTTCCTGCGGATTGAGTTTACAGAGCTGCGAGAAGGAACCTGGGCAAGTATTCGAGAATTTGGCGTTTATCCGGAAAAAGTGGAATCAGACTACTATACAGTGACATATAAATATCGCCTGCGTTTCAATGATGTGGTGTACGAGCCGGGCGAGCTTAAGGCGATTGCTTACAAGGATGGCAAAGAGATTGGCCAGGCCATTATGCGTACTGCAGGCGAACCAGCAGCAATTCGGCTGATTTCTGATCGAAAGGAACTGGCTGCTACGGGCGAAGATCTGTGCTATATTTTGGTGGAGGTTGTTGACGGCAAAGGGACACTTTGCCCGCTGGCGGATAATTTGATTCGATTCAAAGTGCAGGGTCCTGCTGAGATTGCGGGTGTCGGCAATGGTAATCCCATGTCGTACGAACCGTTCCAGGCGAATTATCGAAAGCTGTTTTACGGCAAGGCGATGTTGATTCTGCGAACCAAGGAAGGACAACTTGGCAAGGTACGTGTGACTGCTGAAAGTGATAGTCTGTCTGCGGCGAAAATTACTGTGCAATGCCGAAGGTAAAAAATCCTGCGTAAACTTGTCCCCTCGGCCTTGCTCGGGACAAGCCTGAGCCAAGTCGAAGGAACGCGAGGCTAAATATTTAGCTAGCGGTTTCACCGCCGGTTCGATCTAAGAGAGAATGAAAATGTTGTGGAAATCACGGTTATTGATTTTGATTACGGTATTAGTGTTCCTGGTGCATCCGTCTTGGGCGGCCGGATGAAATGCCGTGGTCGCAGCTCCCTATGGAGCAAGGGTTCAACAGGAGGTAAATAGATGCAATATCGAGAATTGGGTCGAACTGGCTGGAAGGTCTCTGCAGTGAGCTTTGGTGCATGGGCCATCGGCGGGACGAGGGGCTCAAGACGGGCCAGAAAATAGAAATCGTTTGATCCTGTCGCCTATCCCCTAATTTCAATCAAAAGTGCTGATAGCTGCGCAGTAAAAATGTCAAAAATGAAAAATTTTTTATTGCTTTAGCTCAAAGGACT